>SMVB01453685.1_pt1 | contig 13436 bp, 13 predicted proteins | sample 2456461 | NCBI WGS metagenome assembly SMVB01 (sample SAMN11095934, study PRJNA526329) | marine sediment metagenome | biome: Marine sediment; feature: Surficial sediment; material: Deep marine sediment; isolation source: Hadal surficial sediment | place: Pacific Ocean | collected 2014-05 | depth...
CAACAGCACCATGCGCACCAGCGCGGTCGAGAAGAACATCCTGACACCTTCGAGGTCGAGCATGCCAACGGTGATCAGATCGCCCGAATGCGTGCGATCGTGAAAGCTGAAGCTCAGCTGTTGGATTTTCTCGTAGCAGGCAAGGCGCAACTCGTATCCGATATGGTGTCCGACGGACTCACCGAAGTAGTTCTGAATCATGGTGAAGAGCCCGCGCAGCACGCTCACCGCCAGCAGGATCAGGGCAGTAGTCCACAGGGCACCATCGGCCACCTGCGCTTCTGCTCCGCCGGTTACAAGGATCTGGGTCTGATCGACCGCCGAGCCCAAGAGGCGAGGAATCGTTAATTGCAGCGCCGCTGCGGCGAGCGTGGCCCCTATCGCCAGGGCGACCCGCCAACGGTGTCGAAGGGCCATATGCGTGATACGCAACAGCGTGCTTAAGCCCCTGCCCCATCTGGCCGCCTCGACATACGCAGACGAATTCGATAACTCCGTCCCGTCAGTTGAAGCATCGCCGCTCATGATGAGACATCCTCGGACGCGCGCCCGACAAGAGACCGATGGATTTCCCGATCCGTTGCTCCCTCGGCTCCCAGGAGCAGGATCCGGGCGTCTTCATCCAAGGTTAGGACGCGCGGCAGATCTGCTTTAAGCGTCACTGCGAGTAGGGCGGCCAACCCTGCAACAGTTGATTCCCCAAGCGCGCCGGTGCCGACCATGAGCCGCGAGCGATCAGGATTTTTCGCCACCCAGCCCATTACGGTTTTGCGTGTTTCAATGTCAAAGGCGTTCGCCTCCCCGGTTGAGCCCAGAAGGTTTAGCTCGCCACATCCGTTTTCCAGCACCGATGCGCAATGGGACAAAAACCGGGCTATTTCTGGAAGGCAATTCTCGTTAATCGGTGTGGGAACGGCCGCTATTACGCCCGGCATCGTCAGTTTTCCCTTGCTCGCGATTGTCGATTCGACCGCGTTTCGCGGCAATACTGCCGCATTTTTTTGTCGCTAATCCGTAGATAATATATTATATATCCGATGTTCGTTTTGTATCCAACCACGCGGTCAATTTTTTGAATAGGTGACCAGTCAATTATGAATTCTTCCGCCATTCACTTCGTTGAAGGCCGTGCCATGCCAAGCACCACGAAGACACTCACACTCGACGTTTATGAACGCTTGCGTCACGACATACGTGGCGGAAACCTTACCCCGGCAATGCCGCTCCGCGTGGATTGGCTCAGAAAAAAATACGAGGTTGGTGCAACACCGCTGCGTGAGGCGCTATCCCGTCTTGCCGCCGAATACCTAGTCACTACCGAGGGAAAGCGTGGATTTTCCGTCGCGCCGGTCTCGCTGGCCGAGTTCCGAGAATTGACGTCGCTACGAGACTACATTGATCGTCACGCCTTGGAGATGGCAATCCTTCAGGGAGATGATGAGTGGGAATCCACGATTGTTGCCCGCTATCATCTGCTCAGCAAGGGCCCTCGGTCCGGCCAAAGCACTGATCCCAAGACTGTAGCGGAGCGGTCGCTCCGTCATAATGATTTTCATATCGCGCTCATCGCCGGATGTGAGTCGAAATGGCTCATGCGGATTTGGTTACAGATGACGGACCTCCAAGGGCGGTATCGGCTCATTGCTTCGCGCGATGTCCTGACTCCCGATGACGTTGCGCAGGAAATCGAGGACGAACATCGCGCCATCATGGAACTGGTATTGGCCCGAAAAGCAAAGGAAGCCGTCGAAATGCTTTCGCACCACCAACGCCGAACGATTGCAATTGTCGAGGCCTGGGCCAAAGCAAACGGTCTGTAGCGAAGAGCTGGCTTTCGGCCCGACGTGAGAATTCAGAAGTTATCACAATTTGCAAAGGGCGTTGCGCGATGACGGACGTTTGCTTCGCACGGCAGCCCTCTCCGGAGATCATCGAGGAGCGCCTTGCCGGCTTCGGCAGTTGGTTTGAGATCGACCTGGATCGTCCGACAGCAAACCTTGAGGCAATCCGGACCTATACCGGGGCCGAGGTTATGCCGGTGGTCAAAAACGATGCCATTAGTCAGGACCTTTGGTATTACCAGCAACGTCGGAACGATATCGCTCAACCACCTGCTGTTTGATGCGACGGACCTGGCGGTCGAGGTAGGCGACGCCGTGGAGATCGATAGCCAAGAGGGCGAGAATGACCTCGTTGGTTCCGCCAAGGAGGCCGGTTGGTCAGTTTACAGCTTGCTCAACCACCTCAACCCGTTGATGCTCCTGGTCTATACACGAACGGGCAAACCGGGAGCGCTACTGGAGCGTTCGGTGATCTAGCTAAGGTGACACGAAGCGGCCGAGCGGCGCTTCCAGCCCTTAATCGCTGCGGTGTCGGAGGCGTGGTCGAACTTTACCCCGCTGCATCCTATTACTCGTTGATTTACCGACGATAATTAAATAATATATTATTTGCATGCGATATTTGAGCCCTGCTCTGTTCGGCATGGGCGCGCGACAACTAAAAAAGGGAGGATCCAAACTATGTCCGCAAGCAGCATTTTACGAATGGGCCTGGTAGGCGCGCTCATGTCGGCGTTTGCCGTGCCTGCATTGGCAGCTGATCCAGAGCCGCAATATGGCGGCGAAATGATATACGCGATTACCGCAGAGACCTTTTCGTTGTTCCCCGGGCGCCAGAATGGCAGCCAAGCTCAGGACACATGGCTGTATGCCCTTGAAGGCCTGGTGGAGATCACCGAGGAGAACGAGATCATTCCGTGGCTGGCCAAGAGCTGGTCGTTTTCGGACGACGGCCTGAAAGCCACATTCAAGCTGCAGGAAGGTGTGAAGTTCCACGATGGCACGCCGTTCAACGCCGAGGCGGTCGCATTTGTCTTCAATGAGGCATTGGCCAAGGACTTTACATACTCAAATCTGCTCGAAGGCCTGCAGAAGGTTACCGTTGACGACGAGTTTACGGCGACATTCCATTTCGAAGAGCCATTCGCCGCTCTGCTGCCCAACCTCGCTTATCGTCCGATGTCCATCTTTAGCCCCACGGCCTACAAGGAGCACGGCGAAGAATGGATGGCGACGAATTTGGTCGGCACTGGCCCTTTCATCTTCGAGGAGTTGGTACGCGGCGAGTACGTGCAGTTCCGCAAGAATCCCGACTACTGGCAAGAGGGCAAGCCATATCTTGACTCGGTGAAGATCATCATTGTCCCGGATGTCTCGGCGCGCTCGGCAATGCTTGAGGCAGGCGAGGTCGACCGCACGACGTCCCTCAACGATTTTGACGTCCCGCGTCTGACGGATGACCCGAATATCAACCTCAGAGTCGTCAACAGCACGCGGCAATTCTATGTCGTCCTGAACCACACCAGATATCCCTTTGGCAACGTCAACGTGCGCAAAGCATTCAACTACGCCATTGACAAGGAGGGTATCGTGGCAAGTGTCTTCGCGGGCACCGGCGCGGTGCTTTCGCAAGCGCCAACCCTCTCGCCAGGGGTCGTGGGTTTCACCGACCTTCGCGCCGAAGGCGAAAAGACGATCTTCCCGTACAATATTGAAAAGGCAAAGAAACTCCTGAAGAACGCCGGTTTTCAAGACCGGGACGGCAACGGGGTCGTCGAAGATCCCAGAGGCAATGAGCTGAGCATCGGGTTGTTCGGTCGCAAAGGCGCGACCAAGGGCGACGACAAGATCGCCGAATTGCTCCAGTCGATGCTCGGCGATATCGGTGTCAAGGTCGAAATCCAGTTCATGGAGAACTCGGCCTTTGGCGCGGCGGTCAAGCTCTCGCCTGAAGATGCCCAGTACGACATGGCGTTGCTGTCGTGGGGCATACCGACGGCCGACGCCGACGAGCCCATGATGCTGATGATGTACACCCCGGCATGGAAGCCAAACGGGGCCAATCGCAGTTTTTATTCGAGTGAAGAGGTGGACCGCCTCACCGTGCTGGCCCACCACGAAGTTGACCCTGTGAAGCGCAATGAGTACATCCGCCTTTGGATGGACGAACTGATGACAGACGCGCCCGTAATTTTCCTGCCAACGTTGGCATTCAATTTGGGCACGCGGTCGTATCTGCATGGCGATCGGATCCTGAGTATCGATCAATACCCGGCGCGCTTCGCCTGGATCGACAAGCAGGAGAAGGAAAAACAGGGCATCAACCGATAGGCGCGGTTTGAGCCAAAAGCGGATGTAGCTTTACCCTGATCCCCGGAGCCAGAATCCGGGGATCAGGGTGTGCCCCTGTTTGGCGGCCATGCAAGGGATACTGTTTTGCTCAGACTGGTTGTTTCCCGCTTGCTCTTCATCATACCGGCGGGGCTTCTGCTGATTACTTTCCTGTTCGCGCTTTTTCACATCATCCCTGGCGATCCGGCGCTTCTGCTCGCCGGCGATAACGCCCCCGCTCACATCGTCGAAGCAATCCGCGAAGCGTACGGGTTCAACAAGCCACTGCCTGTCCAGTACATGACCTACATGTTGAATGTTCTGCAAGGCGATCTCGGCGTTTCCAATTTTTCGCGCGATCCGGTTGTGTCTCTAATCATTCCACGAATTCTGAATACGGCCCTACTCGCATTTTGGGCGATGATGTTCGCCATGGTCGTGAGTCTTTCATTCGGTTGTGTGTCGGCGATGTACTGGAACACGGGGGTCGACAAAGCGATTACGGTCGTCTCGTTGATTGGTATCTGCACGCCGATATTTGTCAGCGGGCTGCTTGGTATTTTCTTTTTCTCGGTCAAGTTGGGCGTCTTGCCGACGGGCGGATTCAACTCATGGCAAAGCCTTATCCTGCCGGTCATCACACTCGGCGCCGTTGAGGCCGCACTGCTGACACGCATGGTCCGCTCGACAATGATCAATGCGCTCAATCAGGATTACATCACGACAGCGCGAGCAAAAGGCGTGGCCGAATTGGTAGTCGTTTTCAAACACGCCCTGCGAAATGCATTACTGCCTATCATCACATTATTTGGATTGGGATTTGGAAACACGCTTGGTGGGTCCGTTGTAATCGAGACGATCTTCACATGGCCGGGACTGGGGCGCTTGATGATCGAGTCCATTCTAACCCGCGACTTACCGGTGACTCAGGGTGCGCTCCTGTTCTTTGCAATGACCTTCATAGTCGTCAATTTGATTGTTGACGTCCTCTACGCTTACGTCGACCCGCGCATCAGCTATGATTGATTGACACGGGCAGGAATGGCCATGGACTTTTTGCAGCTCGTCAAACAGCGTTTCGCCCGCGATAGAGTAGGTCTCATATTTGCCATCTTGTTGCTGGCGATCTACCTGGTTGCACTGACGGCGCAATGGATCATGCCTTACGATCCCATGAAGATGGATTTGCGCGCCGTGTTCAATCCGCCGACCTTCGCGCATCCGCTTGGCACCGACCAGTTCGGCCGCGATGTGTTGTCGAGGGTGATTCTGGCTACTCAAGTGTCGGCCAGGGTCGCGACGGCAGCAGCAGTGATCGGCCTGACCATCGGCACCGCGCTCGGCATGTATGTGGGTTATGTCGGCGGTCTGGCTGAGTCGATCGTGATGCGGCTGACCGACATTATGCTGATCTTCCCGACGATCATGCTGGCGATTGTCGTGGTAACGATTGCGGGGCCGTCGGAGTGGGGCGTGATTATTGCGCTGGCGGTGTCTTGGATACCGCCATTCGTGCGCCTTTCGCGCGCGGTAACGCTATCGGTGCGCGAGGAGCTTTACGTGGAGGCGTCGATTGCGGTCGGTTCTGGGCGCTGGCAGGTCTTGCGCCACCATATCTGGCCGAACATCTCCTCGCCGATCATCGTTCAAGGAACGCTGACCCTTCCCATTGTTGTGCTGTCTGCCTCTTCGCTGAGTTTTCTGGGTCTGGGCGTCCAGCCGCCAACCCCGGAATGGGGCCAAATGTTGAACGCGGCGAAAGATTTCTTGCGCACGTCGCCCTATCTTCTCATCGGGCCGGGGGCCGCTCTGTTCATCTTTGTTCTGGCGTCAAATATGGTGGGTGACGCGCTGCAGGAGACCCTGAACCCGCGCCTGAAGCAGAGGAAGTAGGCCGTTGGAGCACAAAACGCCGCTGATTGAGGTCAAGAACCTGAAGACCTATTTTCGGACGGATAACGGCGTTTGTCGTGCCGTCGATGGCATAAGCTTCTCAATCTCGGCGGAGAAGACGCTGGGCGTGGTCGGCGAGAGCGGCTGCGGCAAATCGATTACCGCGCGCTCCATCATGGCTTTGGTCGACCCGCCGGGTCGCATTGAAGAGGGCGAGATTCTATTTCATCGAAAGGGCGAAGTGGTTGATCTCACCAAGCTTGACCCGAAGGGGCGCACCATGCGCGACATTCGGGGTAACGACATCGCAATGATCTTCCAGGATCCGATGACTTCGCTGAATCCGGTTTTCACGATCGGCGATCAGATCATCGAAGGGATTCTGCTGCACCGCAAGATTGGTAGGAGCAACGCCCGTCGCCAGGCGATCGAAATGCTGGAATCGGTCGCCATGCCCTCGCCAGAGCAGCGGGTCGATGATTATCCTCACCAGCTCTCTGGCGGTATGCGGCAGAGGGCCATGATCGCGATGGCGTTGAGCTGCAATCCCGCGCTGCTGATTGCCGATGAGCCGACGACCGCTTTGGACGTTACCATCCAGGCACAGGTCATCGAACTGATGCGGCGGCTGCAGAAGGACTTCAAAGCGGCGATCATGTTCATCACCCACGATCTCGGGGTGATCGCAAATATCGCCGACGACGTGATCGTAATGTATCTGGGCGAAGTGGTCGAGAGCGGGACAGTGCGCGAGATATTTCATAATTCCAAGCACCCCTACACACAAGGCCTCATGAACTCGCTGCCGGTGCTGACCCACGACCGGGGCAGGCGGCTGGTGGCGATTGAAGGAAATGTGCCGAGCTCGTTCGCGGTTCCCGATGGCTGCCGATTTGCGCCGCGATGTCCTCACGTTATGGAAGTGTGCCGTCAGCGGGCGCCGCGGTTGCTTGACGTAGGAAACGGCCACCGGGCCGCCTGTCATCTTAACGAGACCGTCGCGTTGGAAGCGCCGGTCTGATGTCGGAGAATGACATCTTACTCGAGGTGCGAAACCTCAAGAAATACTTCCCGGTTCGCAAGGGGCTATTGCAGCGAGTCGTCGCCGAGGTGAAGGCAGTCGACGATGTGAGCTTTACTATCCGGCGCGGCGAGACGCTGGGCCTGGTTGGCGAAAGCGGATGCGGCAAGACGACCACCGGTCGGACAATATTGCGCTTGCTTGAGCCCACCAGTGGCGAAGTCATCTTTCACTCCAAGCGATTGGCGCGCGACGGCGAGGAGTACCGAGAGGTCGATGTTGCGTCTGCGCCACCGGAGGAAGTGAAGGCACTGCGTCGCGACATGCAGATCGTATTTCAGGATCCGTTCTCCTCGCTCAATCCCCGCATGACAATTGCCGAAATTATTGCGGAACCTTTGAAAGTTCAGGGCATCTCGCGTGGTCAGGCCCGACTCGACCGTGTCGCTGAGTTGCTCAAGGCGGTGGGTATGAACGCGGATCAGATGCGACGCCACCCGCATGAGTTTTCCGGCGGGCAGCGCCAGCGAATTGGCATCGCGCGGGCTCTCGCCTTGAACCCGCAGTTCGTGGTGGCGGACGAGCCGGTTTCCGCACTTGATGCTTCGATTCAGGCGCAAGTCATAAACCTGCTCGGCGACCTGCAAGAACAGTTTGGGCTCACATATCTGTTCATCGCGCATGACCTTTCGGTGGTGAAACACATCAGCAACAATGTGGCGGTGATGTACCTGGGGCGGGTGGTCGAACTTGCCGAGTCGGATGAGCTTTTCGCTCATCCTCTGCACCCCTACACGGAAGCATTGATATCAGCCGTACCGGTGCCGGATCCAGATTATCAGGTTGAGCGGATCATATTGACCGGGGACGTGCCGAGCCCGGTGCGCCCACCGAGCGGTTGTCATTTTCACCCTCGCTGCCGCTACGCCAAGGAAATTTGCAGGGCGGAGGCGCCGGATTTTCGAGATGACGGAAATGGCCATTTCGTGGCTTGCCACTTTTCGGATTCGCTGAAATTGCGAGCCCTTAAGGCAGCGTAGGTGAGATTGCGCGCTCTGAAAATCCGCAGGTGGCAATTGAGGCGCGCGCGCCGTCGCTGTTACGCTGTTGGCAGCCCGATGAGGAACACACCGAAGCATGAACAAGATATTTGAAATCAGCGCCGACGGAGCCACTCCGATCCACCTCGTGCCCGAGGAACGGAGCGTTGATATCGTGGGACGGCTATCGAAGACCGCGGCAGCCTATGCGAATTCGGTGAAATTTTCCGGTGAGTCGGGCGAGGTAATTCTGGCACCGGGTCCCTCCGGCAAAATTGCCACGATTCTCCTTGGAACGGGCGATGGCGCCGATCCCTTCATTTGTGGCCGGCTCTCCACAGCCTTGCCCAATGGTATTTATCAAGTAGTCGAGTTTGGCGGGATGGACCCGAACCTTGCCACTCTGGCGATCGGATTGGGCTGTTATCGTTATGACCGCTATCGGAAACCGGACGAAAAGATCCGCAGGCCGAGGTTTGTCTGGCCGAAGGAGTGCGACCGACAGGAGGTGGAACGCATCCTGAAAGGTGTATTCCTAGCCCGGGATCTGATCAACACGCCGGCTGCTCAGATGGGACCGCAAGATCTGGCCGACGCCGGCCGTTCACTGGCAAAGGAGTTTGGCGCGAAGATCGTCGTCACCGAGGGCGAGCACCTGTTGGTCAAGAATCTTCCTATGATCCACGCCGTGGGACGGGCCAGTTCCCGGCCGCCGTGTCTGATCGATCTGACCTGGGGCGATCCCTCGGCACCGAAAGTGACGCTGGTGGGCAAAGGAGTTTGTTTCGATACCGGCGGGCTCAACCTGAAACGCGAAAACATGATGAGGTTGATGAAGAAGGACATGGGCGGCGGCGCCAACGTCCTGGGCCTTGCCTCCATTATTATGGCACGAGAGTTAAACCTCCGCCTGCGCGTACTAGTTCCCGCCGTAGAAAACTCTGTGGCTGGCGAGGCTTATCGTCCAGGCGATGTCCTAACCAGCCGCAAGGGCCTGACCATCGAAATCGGCGACACAGATGCAGAAGGCCGTCTCATTCTCGCCGATGCCTTGGCATTGGGAGACGAAGAGGCGCCCGACATCATGATCGATATGGCGACGCTGACTGGTGGGGCCCGGGTAGCGCTGGGCCCCGATCTTCCGTCCTTTTTCTGCGATGACGACGAGTTCACGAACCAGGTATTGCAGGCTGGCAGCCGTGTTGCTGATCCAATATGGCGCATGCCCTTGTGGAAGCCTTACGCGGAATCCACGAAGTCGTATATTGCTGATCTCGACAATACGGCACCCCCTGGTACTGCCGGGAGTGTGATTGCGGCGCTAATCCTGCAGAAGTTCGTAGGCGCCGCTAAGGTTTGGGCTCATATCGATTTCTACGCTTGGAACGCCACCAACCGTCCAAGCCGTCCCATTGGTGGCGAAGCCTATGTAATTCGCGCCCTCTACGAAGTTTTGAAAGCCCGATATAGCTGATTGGATCAGCACGAGAGCCATAGGACAACACGCAATGGAGGTTATCGGCTGTGGCGACGACTGAAGGACAAGTCCGGTTAAGCGTTTTAATTGCCAGCCCGCTCGAAGAAGAGCACGTTTGCCGCATTGCAGACGTCGCTCCGGACAGGGTGGACATTGTCTACGAGCCGGATCTCTTGCCTCCTACCCGTTACGTGGCCGACCACAAAGGTGTTTCATCCTACCGGCATACGGCCGAGCAATCTGCGCGCTGGCGGGCGCATATCTCTACCGCTGATATCCTGTTTGATTTTCCTTTCGGTTCGTTTGACGGGAAAGGCAGGATGGACGGGGCCAACAATGTAAAATGGATTCAGACGACCAGTACCGGTGTCGGCCAGTTGGTCAAGAGGCTCGGATTGCACAATACCGATTTGCTCGTGACGACAGCACGCGGTGTTCATGCGGGGCCGCTTGCGGAGTTCGTTTTCTTCGGCTTACTTTGTTACGTCAAGCGCTTAAATCATCTCGTCGCCGAGCAAAGGGTGCGCAGTTGGAATCGTTTTTGTGGTGACGAACTGGCCGGCAAGACGCTTGGCATCATTGGTGCGGGAGAGATTGGTCAACGTGTCGCTACGGTCGCGCGGTGCTTTGGTATGGGCGTGGTCATGTTGGCTAGTCCCGGCTCGTCAAAGACAGTGCTCGATCACGGAGTGGATGAACTTTTTCAAAGTAGCGAATTACACACGATGCTTTCCAAGGTGGACGCTGTCGTTTTGGCGATTCCACATACGCCCGATACAGAAAATTTGATCGACGAGACCGCCATCGCGGCGATGAAACACGGTAGCGCTTTAATCAACGTCGCGCGCGGACAGGTGATCGATGAAGCAGCCCTCATTGAGGCGCTACGATCCGGTCAGATCGCATTTGCAGCCCTCGACGTTTTCCAAGTCGAACCGCTGCCGTCGGACAGCCCGCTTTGGAGCATGAGCAACGTTCTGGTCAGCCCGCACTCTGCCAGCACCGTATTCAGCGAGAATAGCAAAATCGTCGATATCTTCTGCCATAATCTGCGCTGCTATGTGGACGGCCGTTATAAAGACATGCGCAACGTTCTCGACAAGGCGCGAATGTATTGACAGCCGATGAGTTTGGTCGGTCGACGTGCTGGTTGCTTCGAGTGGTCAATCTTGATCAAAACCGGGGAGGCGACATCGGTTTTCGGTACGCTGAAAAAAACCATTCGACGTAGGCGAGTGGCAAGACTGTTTCCGAATGAGGCGACTAGCCTGAGACTTGCGTCGGCGATACCGGTGGAATTCTCTGAAGATCAGCAGAGCGCTAGCAAGCGCTACCTCGTCTTCAACAACGAAGCAGCGTCCGAGGTATTACCGAAATTACAGAACGAATGTTGCTCAATCTGAATCAGTCACTAATACCAAAGGTCTTGACTATTGACCCATATGATGACCCAATATCGTCCGCCGGCAAGGCGCGTCCCAAACGGTGATGCGGGGCATCGTTCGAGGGACGCAACGATGTCCGGCGGACGATTTCGGGTCATCGGAGGCCGGATTTCCGCGGGTTTTGAATGTCGTTGCAATCGGCTTCATGGTACCCGTACCACCGCGCCAATCGCGCCTAACCAAAACCCGCATAAATGCCGGTCATATGAGTCAATAGTCAGAACCTCTGGTATTACAGGTGAGTTAACGATGAAAGCGATGAATATATTATAGGAATGAAAAAATGATTGCGCCACATGAAACAGTGTTACCGCCTGACATTCTTCCGGTTGTTTTTATGAGTGGATCAGATTACGAAATGGGATTTCAGTATGGGCAACAAGCGGCACCTTATATAGATCAGGTTAAGGTGATGGCTTGGGCAAATATTTTGCGAAAATTCGAACGTACAGACGTTCTGTTTGCACTGAAATCCAATTTATTTTACGTCAGAAAATACACCCCCGAATGTATTAATATGATGGAAGGGATGGCCGACGGCGTGAATTCGGAAGGATATAGCCTCACCTTTGAAGATGTCCTGCTCCTCAATTCGTTCATGGAGCGTCAAAGTGGTTTGGCCAAACCTGGTGATGACGATTACCCGAGGGAGATCAATGAGGAGGAAGTCGCAACCAAAGGATGTTCCGTCTGTTCCGCTTGGGGGCGTGCAACAGTTGACGGGCGATTGATCGGCGTGGATTGTGTAGACTTGATCGAACCTATTTTCGCCCTCGTTCTTGTCGTGTACCCGGACAACGGTAACAATTATATGTGTGTGACGAGGGCAGGCAGTCTCTCGGACCACTTTATCATGAACAATAAAGGGTTATATGTCGGCAATAGTGGTGGTGGGCAATCTCCAAGATCGGAAGACTTCAATTATGGCCTGAACTGGTCGAATACACTTTCTCACATGGTCCGGTATGCCAATACGGCTCGGGAAGCCAGAGAGATGATAACATCGTGGCAGATCAACATCGGTGAGAATTTCCATATTGTTGATGTGAGAGGAAATGGCGGAGTCGTTGAAAAAACGGCGTCAATACAGGCCGTGCGAATGTCGGGAGATTTTGACGAAGAAGATTTTCTTTTTTCGACAAACACGTTTCTATCTCCCCAAATGGGGGTGACCAAGGAAGGTGATTTTGCTTCACCGCACAGTGGGTTTGGTCCTTATTCTCAGGCTCGAAATATGATGTTGTGGGATATGCTTCATAACTACAAGGGATATATAGATTTGCAATTTATGAAAATGTTACTCCGCTTTCCAGACGAAAAACCTGAAGGATGGAATGCGAAAATTTGTCGTTATTCAAATGCATGGGTTGTTGTTGTGGTTCCCGATGATGGTGACGAAGGTGTTGCCCATATCTGCACCGGTTCGGCAGCCCATCCAGCAAATAACTCTCGTGTGGATGAAAAAGAAGGGTTCTCAGAGAGTCAGGCCAATATTTTTTCCACGACAGCTTTTGCTTCCGTCAACGGGACCCGTACATTTTACCAGTTAAAGCTTTCGGCAAACCCCGAAAATGTGGTGACCGAAGCAAGGCATGCGGCCAAGGAAGATATCGGGCGTGCTTATGAAACAATAAAGGGAGTGGGTTATTCCGACATGGAATATGCAGCCTTGAATGAGATCTATGCCACAGCTCATTCAGAGTATGAGCAAGGTATGATTCTAATGGATAAGGCATTTTTGGCTGATGGCAACGAGTCACTTGCCCTCTATGGGAAGGCAGCGACAGGCTTTACCAGAGCACAAGCCCATGCCAACCAGGTAGTGGAAACAATCGTGCCCCAACCGCGAACACCTACAGATTTGGGTCTGAAACCTTTTGCCGGAGATTGGGCAAAATGGGAAACTGATGAAACGTCGCTAGGTGGCTCAACAAAAATGTGAAATGAAATGTCATACCAAAGGTCCTGACTATTGACTCATATGACCGGGATTTCTGCCGGTTTTAGTTAGGCGCGATTGGCGCCGTGGTACGGGTGCCACAAGCCAATTGCAACGACATCCAAAGCCGGCAGAAATCCGGCCTGCGGTGACCCGAAACTGCCCGCCGGACATCGTTGCGTCCCGCCGACGATGCCCGGCATCGCCGTTTGGGACGCTCCTTGCCGGCAGACAATTTTGGGCCATCATTTGAGTCAATAGTCAGGACCTTTGGTATAATACCAACGGTTGTTATTATTGACCCATAGGATGGAAGAAAATCGTTCACCGGCTAGGCGCTTTGCGAAGGGCGATGCGGGGCATCGTACAAGCGGAGCAACGCTGTCCGGTGGACGATTTCCTTCCACCGCAGGCCGGATTCCTTCGGGTTTTGGACGTCGTTGCGATCC
>SMVB01141244.1_pt1 | contig 13428 bp, 12 predicted proteins | sample 2456461 | NCBI WGS metagenome assembly SMVB01 (sample SAMN11095934, study PRJNA526329) | marine sediment metagenome | biome: Marine sediment; feature: Surficial sediment; material: Deep marine sediment; isolation source: Hadal surficial sediment | place: Pacific Ocean | collected 2014-05 | depth...
GGGTTTCGAGGCGGCTGTAACCTATGACGGCATGGACTGGGCAACGATTGCGCGACGCAGTTCGAGCAGTTGGGTACTCGAAGTGACCGGCCAGCAGGCGCATTCGTCAGGAATATTTGGAGAAAAATACGGCGCAGGAGCGATTTTCGAAGCTGCGAGAATTCTCAATGCATTTTATGATGAAGTCCGCGGCGAAGAGCAGCTGACGTTTAATGCGGGCACGATTCAGGGCGGCACGGATGTCGATTACGAGATCCAGCAAAACCGCGGCAAGACCTTTGGCAAGACCAATGTAATACCAAGGAAGGTCATCGTGCATGGAGGCATGCGTACGATATCCGCAGAGCAGCTCGAGCGTGCCCGGGAGAAAATGCGAGCGGTCGTTGCGCGCAATCTGCCGCATACGTCGGCAACGATCGAGTTCGAGGACAGCTACCCGCCGATGTCGCCTACCGAAGGCAATAAGCGGCTTCAGGCGCAGCTCTCGAGCATTAATGAGTCCCTGGGACGTGGGTCGATGCCGGCACTCGATCCCAGGCGCCGTGGGGCTGCAGATATATCCTTCGTTGCGCCGTATTCGGACAGCCTTGCCGGCCTCGGGGCATTGGGCAGTGGCGGCCACACGCCCAACGAGAGCCTGGACCTGACATCGTTACCCCTGGCAATCAAGCGTGCCGCAATCCTGATCTACCGGCTCGGAGTCGAGACGCAGCCGTAGTAGAGTAGGCAACGCATGAGTCACGCAAGCCAAAACAGCAATATGCGGCGCGTAATCATCGCGTTGATCCTGACGGCCGTCTTTATGGTCGTCGAGGTAATCGGCGGCATTCTTTCCCAGTCACTCGCCCTGCTCGCGGACGCGGGCCACATGCTGACCGATACGATGGCCCTGGCGCTGGCCGCGGTCGCTTTCCAGGTTAGCAGGCGGCCAGCCGACGGGCGGCTGACCTATGGCTATCAGCGATTTCAGATTCTTGCGGCGTTCGTCAATGGCCTGAGCCTTCTGGCAATCGTTGGCTGGATTCTATTTGAAGCGTTCAGCCGCTTTATGTCTCCGCGTGATGTACTGGGTGAGACGATGCTGGTCGTGGCAGCGGCTGGTCTGGTCGTGAACGTCATCTCGTTCGTGGTGTTGCATGGCGGCGATCAGGAAAACATGAATATCCGCGGTGCCGCGCTGCATGTTGCCGGCGACTTGCTGGGATCGGTCGCCGCGATCGTTGCCGCTGTGGTCATCGTGTATACGGGATGGATGGCGATCGACCCGATACTGTCGGTGGCTGTCGCAGCATTAATCCTCAAGAGTGCCTGGACGCTGGTCAAACGCAGTGCTCACGTATTGCTCGAGGGTGCGCCCGAGTGGCTCGATGTCGAGGCGATGCAGGACAGTCTCGTCGCGAAAATCGCTGCGGTCGACAGCATTCACCACGTCCATGTCTGGGGCATGACGCCGCAGGACCTGATGTTGACGATGCACGCCAAAATGCATGGCGAGCCGGACAATCCGACCGATGTTATTCGTCAGATCAAGGCGGTGTTACAGGAAGAGTACGGCATTGGACACTCGACGATCGAGATCGAAACCGACGATTGCGCCGATCATTAGGCTTACGGCCTTACTGTTTTTCTACTCGTCCGGCACGATGTGGCCGATGTACGGCAGCGTCCGGTTTTGCTCGGCGTAGTCGAGCCCGTAGCCAACGACCCATTCGTCGCCAATGCCGAATCCGACATAGTCACACTTAACGTCGACTTCGGCTCTTTCGGCCTTGTGCAGCAACGCACAGGTTCGGATGGAGGCTGGGCCGTGAGACTTCAATATTCCGATCAGGTATGACAGCGTATGACCGGTATCTACGATGTCCTCAACGATGAGAACGTGACGGCCCTCTATGTTGCCGCGCACATCCATGACGAGGCGGACAGCGCCGCTTGCGATATTGCCGTTTTCGTAGCTCGAAACGGCAATGAATTCGATCGTGCGCGGAATCGTGAGCAGTCGCGACAGGTCAGCGAGAAAAATAAACGCGCCTTTCAATACGCCGATCAGGACGATATCGCCCTTGTCGCTGTAATCAGCTGAGATTTGTTCGGCGAGTTCGCGAACGCGCTTCTGGATTTTGTCGGCGCTGATCAGTACCGGCGGAGTAGCTTCGGTCAACTTTATAGCTCTTGGGCTGCGAGTATCCGAAAGCATAGGTGATCCAGCGGGTGGATGCCAGACGCGAATGCGGTAAGGTAGCCTCCGGATGAAGCGCTCAATAGCAATCTCAGGAAACATGGGCTCAGGAAAATCGACGCTCGTCGATTTTCTCTCGAGGACTTATGGAGTAACACCGTTCTACGAACCCAACGATGAGAATCCATACCTCGCAGATTTCTACGCGGACATGAAGAGTTGGGCGTATCAGTCGCAGCTCTATTTTCTCAGTAACAAATTTCGCTTGCATCAGGAACTGGACCGCCAGCCAGGTGTCGTCGCTCTGGATCGAACGATATTTGAAGATGCGGAGATTTTCGCAACTGCACTTTTTCAGATGCGAAAAATTTCAAAGCGCGACTGGGAAACCTACAACCTATTTTATGCGGCAATACTCGATGCGATCAGGCCGCCGGATTTAATGATCTACCTGCGTTGCTCGATGAAGACCTTACGCCAGCGAATTCGATTGCGCGGCCGGGCAATGGAGCAGGACGTGCCACTCGCTTACCTGAAGCGTCTCGATAAGCTGTACGAAAACTGGATCAGCTCATACACGATGAGTGACGTCCTGATTTTGGAGACCGACAAACTCGATTACATTCACGATCTGGTGCACAGGCTCGACGTGATGGAACGCATCGAGGCGGTCTTACCCGAGGAGATCGGCAAGCCAGGGCTTTAGGAGCCTCGCAAGGCCCACTTGAGTCACAGTTCTGGCCTATGCGACCATTCCCCTATTGCATATCGTAATGAGAATCATTATCATTTAGGTAATGAATACAAATGGCAGAACACTCGCGACACTAAAGCGCGGTCAGAAAGGCATCATCGCGGCGGTTGATGTAAGCGATCCGCAGGTGCAGCGGCTGATGGTTCTCGGACTGGTCGAGGGGACCGAAGTCGAACTCGCAGGCGCGGCGCTGGGTGGCGATCCAATGGAATTCCGCATGTTCGGCTGCGGTATATCGCTCCGTCAGGAACAGGCACGCAGCTTTTCCGTCTCGCTCCCAGAGTCCGGTGACTAAGCCAACCGAAACTCGCATACCCGTAAAAGACATTTCCGTAAACAGGGCGCCTGGCGCCAGCATTGCGGTTGTCGGCAGTCCGAATTCCGGTAAGAGCACACTCTTCAATCGACTGACGGGTCTGCGCCAGCGTATCGGCAACTACCCGGGCGTTACGGTCGAGCGGCACATTGGCCTGTTGAAGACCGACAATATCACCCTCGAACTCATTGACTTGCCAGGCACGCACGGCTTAAGCGCGCATTCCAGCGAAGAGCAAATCGCAATCGACGTTATTTTCGGTCGCATGCAGGGCACGCAGCCCCCCGACGCCATCCTCGCGGTCGTTGATGCGACCAATCTTTACCAGGGCCTGTACCTCGTTCAACAATTACTCGAGCTTGAGCGCCCAATCGTCATTGCGCTCACAATGACGGACGCGGCTGAGGCCAACGGATTGAATATCGATATCGATGCGCTGTCGGCACGGCTCAGTGGCATCAAAATTTGCCGCGTGGTCGCGACGACCGGGCAAGGTGTCGGCGAGTTGCGTAATGCGTTGGTTCAGCTTGCAGACGAAGTGCCACCCGGTGCGACGCCGGCATGGCCTGAGTTGACGGCAGCGACACGAGCGCTGGGGCAGTCGGCGACGGTACCGCTGCGCATGGCGGAGATCTCACGCCTTCTGATCGATGGCGCCACGGGAGCGAATCAACACGTATTGGATTGTCTCGGCGACAATGCACGGGCTGAAGTAGAGCGTTATCGCGAAGAACTGTTCGGGCGCGATCCGCCGCTGGCGAGGGAGGCGCGAATTCGCTACGCGTGGGTACGTGAAGTACTCAAAGAGGTGCAGCAGACCATGCCGGTGTTCTATTCATGGCGAACACGGTTTACGGTCTGGCTGAACCGGCCAATACCTGGAACGATTGGCCTGTTCTTCGTGATGGCCATCGTGTTTCAGGCGGTGTTCGCGTGGGCTACGCCGATCATGGACCTGATCGGCGGTGCGGGCGTCGTTCTGGGGGCGTCTGCTACCGCTCAACTGGGAGACGGCGCGTTTGCCAGCCTGATCAGTGATGGCATTATCGCCGGTGTCGGTAGTGTGCTGGTGTTCCTGCCGCAGATCGTAATTTTGTTCCTGTTCATTATTCTGTTGGAAGATTCCGGCTATCTTGCGCGTGCGGCTTATCTCCTGGACCGGGCGATGCGCTCGGTAGGCCTGTCGGGCCAGTCGATCATTCCGATGATCTCAAGTTTTGCGTGCGCCGTGCCCGGCATCATGGCGACTCGCGTTATACCAAACCGGCGCGATCGCATCGCGACGATTATGGCGGCACCGTTCATGACCTGTTCGGCGAGGTTGCCTGTTTATGCGTTGCTAATCTCAGCGTTCGTACCGGCCCGAGATATTGGTTTTCTTAATCTTCAGGGGCTCGTCCTGTTGGGCTTGTATTTGTTCGGCATCGTGGCCGGCATTCTTACCGCTCTGCTGATTCGCCAAACGGCGCTGCGAGGACCCAAGCAGCCGTTTGCGTTGATGTTGCCCGAGTTCAGGCGGCCGAACCTCCAAACCGTGTCGATTCAGCTGTTGGGGCGTGTGCGGGTATTCTTGTACCGGGCAGGTACAGTAATTTTCGCGGTCGCGGTGGTGGTTTGGGCGCTCGCCTACTACCCACGGGCGACCGACATAGACCCGGCGCTCACTCCGAATCAAGTGGCGGCCACTCAATTAGAGCAGAGTTGGCTGGGACGTGCCGGCCACGTTGTTGAGCCCGTGTTCAAGCCGCTGGGCTGGGACTGGCGCGTTTCGTCGGCGGTGATCGCGGGATTTCCAGCGCGTGAGGTCGTGATCGCTGTTCTCGGCACTGTGTATGCCGTGGGCGACGCAGCGAATGAGGCGACGCTGTCGGGGCGACTGAAATCTGCGACCTGGCCTGACGGCTCGCCAGTGTATACGTTGCCGATGGTGTTCGGCTTATTGATTTTCTATGCCTGTTGCCTGCAATGTGCGGCGACGCTCGCGGTCATACGGCGCGAAACAAACAGTTGGCGATGGCCGGTGTTCGCCTGGGTGTATATGACCAGTATCGGCTACGTTGGGGCCTTGCTGACCTACCAACTCCTGTAGGCACGAGTTTCAGCTATGCTTTAGGCAGCCAGAAACAACAAAAACAGGGACAAACCCATGAATCGCAGGCATTTTCTTAATTCGGCCGTCGCGGCCGGCGTTGCTTCCACACTGCCGATGCGCGCCATCTTGGCGCAAATGACCGAGGTAAGCGGTGAAATTGCAGCAGTCACAGGCGCTGGCGCCGACATCGCAATAGAGAAAGTGGCCGTCCAGGAATTATCAGACAGTCTGGGTGGCTCACTATTAATGCCTGGCAACGTGGGTTATGACATTGCACGTCGTGTGTTGAACAAATCGATTGACAGACACCCGGCGTTGATCGTGCAGCCCGCCGGAGCTGCCGATATTCAGAACGCCGTAAATTTCGCGCGTGAACGTGAATTGTTGCTGGCTGTGAAATGCGGCGGACACAGCAGTTCCGGCAAGTCGACCTGTGAGGGTGGCATGCAAATCGATCTGTCGTCGTATCGACACGCCCGCGTCGAACCATCGACCCGCACCGCGTATATCGCCGGTGGCAGTTTGCTGGAAGAACTGGATCGCGAGTCGATGGCGCTGGGGCTGGTCACGACCTCAGGAACGGTATCGCATACCGGCGTCGGTGGCCTGACGCTCGGTGGCGGATTCGGACGCCTGGCACGCCGTTTCGGACTTGCACTCGATAACGTCAATGGTCTGGATATTGTTACTGCGAACGGCGAATTCAGGCACGCAAGTGCCGATGAGAATTCCGATCTTTACTGGGCATTGTGCGGTGGCGGTGGCAATTTCGGAGTGGTCACGTCATTCGAATTTCAGTTACATCCGATGCAGCGACAAATTATCGGTGGTGACGTCATGTTTCCGCTGGATCGGGCGCGCGAGATCCTGACGTTTTACGCTGAATTTGCATTGAATGCGCCGGACGATCTGTATTGCGATGCCTTCATGAGAAAGACAATGACTGGCAAAGGGGACGGCATCGGCATCCACGTGTGCTTCTCGGGCCCTGAGTCCGAAGCTGAGAAGGTACTCGCACCGCTTCGAGCACTGGCGAAGCCACTGATGGAAAACATCCGTGCGCAAGACTACGTGGCTATCCAAAAGTCCTGGGATAACACCGATCCGCGTAACGACGGGCGGTATCAGAAATCGGGATTCATCAACGAATTTCCGGTAGAACTTGTGGATAAGATAATCGCCGGTTTAGAAAGCGATCCTGGCCGCAATACCTCGATTTACTTCCAGCACTCAGGTGGAGCGATCGGCCGTGTAGCAGTGGACGCGACAGCATTCGCGCATCGCAAGTCGCAGGCGAACATGATTGCGACGGTTTCCTGGCCGGCAGAAAACGATGCGACGCCGCACGTGAAGTACATTCGAAATTACTGGAAGGATCTCGAACCGTATACGGATGGCTGGTATACGAATGCGGCGTCCGATCAAACGGAGCAAGTGCTGCACGCGAATTATCAGGGCAACTTCAAGCGATTGCTCAAGGTGAAGAATCAGTACGATCCGGGCAACCTTTTCAGGCTCAACGCGAATATTCGGCCGACTGCCTGAAGAGATGTTGAAACGGCTGTGGGACGGCTATCTCAATGGCATACTGGGCCGATGTCTGAATCCATACTCGTCATTGCCTGTGGTGCGTTGGCCCGTGAAATCACGGCGCTCAAGAAGTCCTATGGATGGAATCATCTGCATCTGGTCTGTATTGACGCGAAGCTACATCTTCGGCCGGCGCTGATCCCGGATCGTTTGCGCGAAATCATCCGCAGCCACAAAGACAACTTTGACCGGATATTTGTCGCCTACGCCGATTGCGGCACGGGCGGTGAAATCGATCGCGTCATTGCCGAGGAAGGCGAGGGTATCGAGCGACTGCCTGGCGCGCATTGCTATCAGTTTTTCGTTGGCGAAGAGCGATTCGCGGCTTTATCCGATGCTGAGCCAGGTACGTTTTACCTGACGGACTTTCTTGCGCAACACTTCGAGCGATTCGTCATCAAGCCTCTGCAGCTCGAGCAACATCCGGAATTGCGAGATGCGTTTTTTGGAAATTACCGTCGCCTGGTCTATCTGTCGCAAACCCGGAGTGAGGAACTGCTTCAGGCCGCCCGAGACGCTGCGGAGAGGTTGGAGCTCGATTTTGAGCACGTTCACTGCGGATACGGAGGGCTGGAGACGGGGCTACACGATTTCATCACCGAGAAACACTGATGGTCAAACTCATTTTAATATCATGGCGCGACATTCCGGCACAGGTTGTCGTAAAGCGTGGTCGCACACGCGAAAAGGCAGTGATGAGTCAGCGTTTTCACAAGGCGATCGATCGTGCAGCGATGCGCGCCGGAAAAGGCAGCAGCGATGCTTACCTGTCCGAGTGGCGACGTGAAACCACGATGCTGGACACCGGTGACGAACTCGATGAGATCGCCGGACGGGAGGTGGCCAGGCTGGAATCGGAGTTTACTGACGAGCAGTTGCTACAGATGATTCGTAATCACGGTTCGGCAAGCGCGAAATAATCGGAGAAAAAGGTAATGACGGAGACACTGGTCAGTTCGGCTAACAAGGAAGTTCGCATTGGTTTTGACCGGCCGTTCGTCATTATTGGCGAACGTATCAATCCTACGGGCCGCAAGATTCTCGCTGAGGAAATGAAAAATGGCGATTTCAGCCGCGTTGCAGCGGACGCGATCGCCCAGGTCGAGGCGGGTGCGCACATGCTCGATGTCAACGCCGGCATACCATTGGCAGATGAGCCGGCGATGCTGGCCGAAGCGATTAAACTCGTGCAGTCCGTCACGGACGTTCCCTTGTCTATCGATTCTTCGATCGTTGCTGCGCTTGAATCCGGGCTGTCGGTTTATCAGGGCAAGGCGCTGGTAAATTCCGTGACGGGCGAGGATGAGCGCCTCGAGGTCGTGCTGCCGCTGGTCGCTAAATACGGTGCTGCGGTTGTCGCGATTTCCAATGACGAAACCGGTATTTCGGAAGATCCGGATGTTCGCTTCGAGGTCGCGAAGAAAATCGTCGAGCGCGCGGCGGACTACGGAATACCGCGCGAGGACGTCGTTGTAGATCCTCTCGTCATGCCGATCGGCGCAATCAATTCGTCTGGCAAACAGGTCATGCACCTGGTTCGCCGCCTGCGCGAAGAGCTCAAAGTGAATACGACTTGCGGCGCGTCGAACGTCAGCTTCGGCTTGCCCAATCGCAATGGCATCAACAGTGCATTCCTGACGATGGCGATTTCGGCCGGGCTGACATCGGCGATCACCAGTCCGTTGCACGTAGAAACCATGCAGGCTGTGCTGGGGGCCAATGTCATGATGGGCAACGACCCTGACTGCCGGCAATGGATCGCCAGGCATCGTGAACCGACTGCAGAAGGCGAGGCGCGTGGCCGCGGCGGTCGCCGGCGTCGTCGCCGGGCGACGTAGTGAGTGGCAAAGAAGCAAAGATTGTATTTACGCCGTCCGGGCGGCGAGGAGTTTTTCCCTTAGGCACGCCCGTCCTCGATGCGGCGAGAAGCCTTGGCGTCGACGTCGATTCAGTCTGCGGTGGTCGCGGCCTGTGTGGCCGTTGTCAGATCATATGCTCCGAAGGCGAGTTTACGAAGCACGCGATTCATTCACGAGCGGATCATTTAACGCCGATCGGTGACGTCGAAATACGCTACAGCGAACGGCGCAAGCTTAAGCCGCTTGCCGCCGGCCGCAGACTCAGCTGTCAGGCAAAAATCCTGGGCGATCTCGTCATCGATGTGCCGCCCGAGAGTCAGATGCATCGCCAGGTGATTCGCAAGCATGCCGAGCACCGTGATATCACGCTCGATACGGGCGTGCATCTGTACTACGTTGAAGTGCCGGAGGCCAGTTTGGATGAGTCGGACGGCGACATGCAACGCTTGTTAAGCGCGCTGGAATCGGCCTGGGACTTGCAGGACCTTGGCTTCGATACTGCCATATTGCCGGGCATTCAAGCGGCGCTGCGCAAGGGTAAGTGGTGCGTTACGGTCGCCGTGCACGGTCAGTCCGAGGTCACTGCTATCTGGCCTGGCTTTAAACGCGATGGCTATGGACTTGCGATCGATATCGGCTCAACAACGATAGCGGCGCATCTGTGCAACCTGACCAGCGGCGAGGTTGTCGCGACGGGTGGCATCATGAATCCACAGATTCGCTTTGGTGAAGACCTGATGAGCCGCGTGTCTTACGTCATGATGCATCCAGAGGGAGCAAGCGAACTGACCGAGACCGTTCGCAGCGGTATCAATGGCCTCATCCACGACGTCGCCCGCGAAGGCGGAATCGAGCCGGACGATATCGTCGAGCTTACAATCGTCGGCAATCCGATCATGCACCACCTGTTCCTCGGCATCAGTCCTGTCGAGTTGGGCACCGCACCGTTCGCGCTTGCTACCGACGAGGCGCTAAACCTGACTGCGGCAGAACTGGATTTGCAGGTCAACAAAGGTGCCCGTGTCTACGTCCTGCCTTGCGTTGCCGGTCACGTCGGCGCGGATGCGGCGGCCATGATATTGGCCGAAGAACCGCATCTTCTCGAAGAGATTTCGCTAATCATCGACGTTGGCACCAACGCCGAAATCATTTTGGGCAACCGGGAGCGGCTGTGGGCCTGTTCGAGCCCAACGGGCCCTGCGTTCGAGGGCGCACAAATAAGCTGCGGTCAGCGTGCCGCGCCGGGGGCGATCGAGCGTGTACGCATCGACGCCGAGACGCTCGAGCCGCGATTCAGCGTCATCGGTTCCGAGTTGTGGTCCGATGATCCGGGCTTTGCAGAGTCTGTCGAGGCGTTCGGCGTCACGGGTATTTGCGGCTCCGGCATCATCGAGGCCGTCGCCGAAATGTATCTGAGCGGCGTGCTTAGTGAGGACGGTGTCGTGGATGGCTCGCTGGCCACTCGGACCGACCGCCTGGTCAAGGAAGACCGTACGTTTTCCTATCTGTTGCATGACGGTAAGCAGCGTATCGTCGTCACCCAGAACGATGTGCGTCAAATTCAGCTCGCCAAGGCAGCCCTTTATGCCGGCGTCAAATTATTGCTCGATCATGCAGGAATTACAGCCGTGGATCGTATCCGATTAGCCGGAGCGTTCGGCAACCATATCGACACTAAATACGCGATGGTGCTGGGTTTGATTCCCGACTGCGATCTCAGCAAGGTCGAGTCCGCCGGTAACGCTGCGGGTACGGGTGCGCGCATTGCCTTACTCAATGTCGCAGCGCGCCGTGAAATCGAATCGGTCGTGCGCAGCATTGAGAAAATCGAAACGGCGCTTGAACCGAAGTTTCAGGAATACTTTGTCGATGCGATGGCGTTTCCGAACAAGACAGATGAGTTTCCGTTGCTATTTGCCGAAGTGAAGAAACCCGCGCCCAAGGAGGGCGAAAAGAGAAGCGATTCAGGTCGCCGACGGCGGCACAGGTAGATCGTGTTTGCGACACCAGTCCTTGTTACTAATCAGACCCGACCTACTCGCATACCCAATCATCGTCTATTTTTTCGCAAAAATCCGGTGGCCCACGTTGTTCCCAGATTTCGAGGATGCCGAGTAACTCGACGAGTTCGAGATATTTAGGGTGTGCGGTAAAGCCTGACCGTCGGTATATGTGGCCACGCCAAATGTGGATGCCGGCCGTGTGCCAGGTCGTGGCAATCGGCTTGGAAGCGAGAATGATTTCAAAGTATCGATCAAGGAAACCAAAGTACAAGTAGAAACTAGTTAGCCGGTCCTGCCAGTCGAGCGCGTCGTTCTCCGGCATGGACTTTACTATCTGCGGGATGACGCGATCCAGGTAGGTCTGGCCTGATGCTGTATCACGTGCCGCGGTAACAAGTTCCCGGATCCAGTTTGAATCGGGATCATCGTCGTGGTTCATATACGATTCAAATCGCCTGATGGCGGCCTCATCCTGCGACTCCGCCAGATAAATACCATCAATCGTCCACGTGGATGCATTGGATTCAATGGTTGATCGGCCCACGTATTCCAAAGCTGCAATGGCGTCCTCGGTGCGGCCGATAGCGTAGAGACTCGCAGACCAATAAGTATTTGCGATCAGAGATAACGGGTCGAGTTCGACATACCGCTCAGCCATTCTTAACGCTTCTTCGAGGTAACCATATTCGGTCAGCGCTAGAACATACGGCTCCAAAATTAACGGATTGTCCGGTTGTTGGCGCACGGCCCACTCGAATGCCTCCATTTTCCGCCACCGCACGTAGGGACCGAAGCTTGATGCGCGGAAAAGCGCTTGCGCTAATACAGCGTTTGGATCAATGTCTATCGCCCTGTTGGCCGCCTCGTGTACCAGCTTCTGTGCCTCCACCGCATCGATCGCCCATCCGGCCAAATTCCAATAGGAAAATGCGAGCATCTCGTATGCTTCCGCAAAATCTGGATCCAGGTCAACGACGACCAGCAATTCACTGACCGCTTTTAATGGATCGAAGACATTTATTGCGGCCTTGGCCCTTAGATACCGTGTATATGCTTCCGGACTCTCCGTTGGACGACCGCGAGTAGGGGTAGCGCTGACATGAATCTGCAGTGCATCGATGATCGCGGCCGCGACCTCGTCCTGCACAGCGAATATGTCGGTTAGCATGCGCTCGTAAGAATCGGACCACAACATTGCACCATCAGCGGTGTCAGTCAGTTGCACACTAATACGGACGCGGTTACCCGACTTACGCACGGAGCCCTCAAGTACGGTCGACACGCCAAGTTTCTGGCCAATGACTCGCAGGTCTTCATTCTTCCCCTTAAAAGCATGCGATGACGTTCTTCCAATAACCTTCAGGTCAGGAACCAGCGTGAGCAAATTGCGAATTTCCTCGGACATTCCTTCCGCAAAAAATACATTGTCCGGATCATCACTAATGTTGACGAACGGCAATACGGCGATTGAAGGAGATTCATGCACTACGATAACCGGTTTACGCTCGTCGTTACGCCACTCCGAGAATGCCCAAACGATGGCAGCGATGGCAACGAATGCGAGCGCGAATCGCAAATAACGACGCGGCGGTTTACTTGAGTAAGATCGCAGCAAAGCCGGGCTTGTTTCTTCATCTACGGGCGTGATAGCGGCTATCAGTCGAAACCCGACTTTTGGAATGGTTTCGATAATGCGGGGACGTTTGGCGTCGTCGTCGAAAGCCCTGCGTATTTCGACGATACTTTGAGTCAAAACGTCATCGGTAACTGTCATGCCCGGCCAGACGTTATCCATGATCTCGTTGCGAGTTCGAACTTCGCCTTGCGCGTCAGCGAGGAAAGCGAGCACAGCCATCGATTTATGCTTAATGCCCGTTATCCGGTCATCTTTGCTGATCCGATTGACCTTGGGGCTGATGCGCCAGTCGCCCAGCATGAAATCTGCGTGCCACGATGCCATTGCTAATTCTAACAGCTCAAAGATCAAAAGCGGCCGGCGTTTCGCCGGCCGCGTTCATACCGATTGGAGGTTTCTAGTTCGTTCGAGCTGCAATTTGCTCAACACTTTCCGTATTCGCAGCCTTCGCCTGGTATTTCGCTTTGCCAAAATTGCGCTGCGCGATCGAGCGTGGAAGATCTTTGGGGGTGTCGCTGATGTTAGAACACTCAAAGAAGCAACCGGCGTTGGTGGCGCTAGCGAAATCCTGCATGGCGCCTTCATAGTTTCCCTGCAGGATCTTGAGAACGCCGCGGTTGTTATAGCTGACCGCCTTGTCATTCGGACGCTCTACGGCCCGATCACAAAACTCCTCGGCCTGATCAAGTTCATTGCTGAGGATGTGGCCAATGCAGAGGTTGGTAAGCACCGCTACTTTTTTCCGTTGGCCGACATGTGGCAGCTGGACTCTGGATATCCGAATCGCCTTATCGATTTTGCCGGACTCAATTTCAAGTGTGCCCGGAACCGTATCCGGCGCGGTACGCAACTCCCATCCCTCAGCGTCTGACACTAACGGTTGGGCGGCCAGTATCAGCGTGGCGATAGTTGCCGTGAACAGGGTGCTGGTCTTAACAAGTTTCTTGATTGTGGTCGTCATGATTCGTCTCCTGGGTTGGTTTGCAGGTACAGGATTAC
>SMVB01195049.1_pt1 | contig 13428 bp, 7 predicted proteins | sample 2456461 | NCBI WGS metagenome assembly SMVB01 (sample SAMN11095934, study PRJNA526329) | marine sediment metagenome | biome: Marine sediment; feature: Surficial sediment; material: Deep marine sediment; isolation source: Hadal surficial sediment | place: Pacific Ocean | collected 2014-05 | depth 0-1...
AAGTGGTGTAGCACGACGTAAGCGGAACCGGGGGTCTTCGGCCCGGCAAAGGTGCCAATTGAACAATAATAGCCCAGCGCGGCGCGGGTGACGCTGTGTTCAAACCAGCGCGACAATAAATCGTCAGCACTCATGGTCATCAGGTCGACCAGCCGGTAAAAGCGCTTACCGATCTTGCGGTATTTCCATAACAAGCCGAATGTTTCTCGCATGCCTTTGAGGTCACGACGCGTCGGGTCGACGGGTGTGTCCAGCAACAACTTGCGTACGATATCTGCAACTTCGTTAAGCCACGCGTCGAATTGTGGATAGATAGCACCATCATTTTTCGAGAATCGGGCGAACTGTTGCGAGGTCTTGGCTACATCGCCACTGAAAATCAGGAAATCGTCTCTCCCCAGGGGGCAGAACATATCGTTGGCCGGCAGCACGGTCAAACCCAGGTCCCGCAATTCCAGGTCACGTATAACCTTGGGGTGCAGTAAGCTCATCACGTAAGAAAAAGTCGAGGTCCGAAATCCGGGTGCGAATTCTTCAGTGACCGCCGCACCTCCAATCAGGTGGCGGCGTTCCAGCACCAGCACCTTTTTGCCGGCCCGCGCTAGGTAGGCGCCACAGGTCAGGCCGTTATGGCCGCCACCAATAATGATGACATCGTATTCAGCGGCACGCATATTCAGCATGTCGAATGGAACAAGCCGCCCACAGCCGCCTGGCTTGAGACCAACTTGTTGTAAATCCCCACTGCATCTTTGGTTTCGGCGATATGCACCGGAATATTATTCTCTTCAAGCAGGTCAAGCGTCTCCTTGCAGGTTTCCAGCATCTGTAAAATCCCGCGACTCAGAACCACGGTTTGACTACCGTTGTCGAGCAATTCTTTGACGTCCGCCGGCTGGATTCCGGGCACATGATGGGTATCGGTTTCCCGCCAGTCCCACACACGACCACCACCTGGCCACAGCTTAAAATCCTTGCCAACTCCTACGCCTTCAACTTCCATACGACCCCAACTCAGGTTAATTATTCGCGGAGATTGGGTCTTGTCGTGCAGCGTGGCCATGGCTCCATTGTAACTTATGAAAAAACTAAGCCGCCCCCCGTTGAAAGAAACAGATTTAGTTGGGACATGACCGAGTTTTGCGTCTTGCGTCGACCGGTTGAGATCACAGCAATTATCGGCCATCAATCTTTTATCTACTGTGGCACTTTACTCTGACCCCACCTGAGTGCAACGGTGTTCCCATCGCTTCATATTCCAGGTACCGCGCTTGGGGCTTTCAATTCATGCAGGATTCTGAATTATCTCCTATATTTAAAGCACAGGGGCATTGTGACCGCCCTAATAATGCAGGAGAGACTCATGAAGAAGTTTCTGAACACCAGGATCGCTGTAGCATTCGCTTTCTCGGCGTCTCTGTCGGTGTGCTTCGTGACCAGTGCGGACGCGGCCGGAACGGTCGCCCGTGCATCGAGTGAGCCGGCAATTGGCGGGTTGACGAGCGAAGAGTACTGGGACCAACAGCAGCAGTTACACGAGTGGTTGATGTCTGAGCTTCCTGATGGGACGCTTGACGCCCCAATTCGGGTTCCATTGACCAGGCAGGACCGGCACGCCATTTCGAACGACAATACGCCATTCCCGCGCCCGATGCGGGTTGGCATCGTTAAACGGGTCGGCCGTACCGTCAAGCTCTGGCGGGGCGGCCCGATCACGAAGGCTTCGGCCCGGTTGGCCTATGGCGTCATCCGCGCAACGGATGACGGCGGCTTCGCGTGGGCGGTGGCGTTTGAGTCCGACAGTGCATCGGCGCTGCGTGTGCATCTTTCTGATGTCTCTCTACCTGATACTGCAGACATTTACTTCTTCACCGTCAATGGACAGGCACATGGGCCATACCGAGGGCAGGATGCGTTCTGGTCGAACTCGGTTATGGGCTCAGAGGGAATTTTACTAATCCGTCAGTTCGGACCGCCAGCGGCGGGCACCCGGACGATGTCGATATCAGTGTCATCGGTCGGGAACATCGGTGAGCAATTCACGGCTACCGCCCAGAACGAGCTTTGCTCGTACAACGCCGACTGCGTTGAGAATGCAATAGGGCCAAACAACCGGCCATACCGCCAGCCAGCACCCGACCTCATGAGCGCGACCGCCTACATTGAGTGGGTCCAGGGGCCGTGGATTTACAGCTGCAGTGGCGGCCTCCTCGCCGACAACGAGCCCAACAGCCAGATCCCGTACTTCCTGACCGCGAATCACTGCATCAAGTCGAATAAGACGGCTGCGAGTCTGGAGCTGTTCTGGAACTATACAACCTCCAACACCTCCAACGGCAGCTGCGACGGGCCGGGAACCCCCATGACCATGGGTGGCACCGTCAAGGCCACCAGCGTGCAAGGCGACTTCACATTGCTGGAGCTAGACCAGACGCCACCGGATGGAAGCGTGTTCATGGGATGGAGCAACGCGGAGATCGCCACCACGTCCGGCGTTGAACTACACCGTGTCCACCACCCACGCGGTGCACCGCAGTCGTACACGAAGCACGTCACCGATAAGGACTTCCTTACCTGCGGCGGGCTGCCCATTCCGCAGTTCATTTACAGTATGGATACATTCGGCACAACCGAGGGAGGAAGCAGCGGCTCGCTGGTGGCGAACGAATTTGGCGAAGTTGTCGGACAACTCTATGGTGGCTGCGGGTCCAACCTGGCAGACGCCTGCGACTTCGAGAGCTGGCGGACGGTTGACGGCGCATTCGCCTTCTACTACGACAAGGTCGCCCCATTCCTCAACGCGACCTGCGACCCGTCTCCACCGGAAGTCTGCGGCGACGGCATCGACAACGACTGCGACACGGATATCGACTGCGAAGACAGCGACTGCGCGGACTACCCGGCCTGCGAATCCATGTGTGAGCCGAAGAACAGCATCTGCTCGGACGATTCGGACTGCTGTTCGATGATCTGTAAGCGCAACGGGCGTTGTCGATAGCCAGATTTGTGGCATCGGAGAAGCATTCCCGACTTAGCTTGATATCATTGAGAAAAGCTGAACTCTTCACCAGGGAACTTGCGCTGCGGCGGTAGTTCCGTGTCGGAAGCACTTGTTTCAATCAGTTTAGATCAGCCTGGTCACATTATCTGCCTACGTGTAGAGCCCTCTAAATTGGCTGCGCGCGAATCGCCTTATAGGCCACCAGCAGAAATAGAAGACCGCCGATTACTGAGATGAGTCCGCCCAGCCCCATCAAAGCCATGCCGGCAACTTCACTGAAATGCTCCAGTCCTTGTGCCAGACCTGCGGTTTTTCGCTGCACGCCATAACCGCCTGACCATGCCATACCCACAATGTGCAAAAGCTGTCCACCACTGTAAATAATGGGTTGCCAGAATGCCATGCGTGGTGGCGGATAGCCGAATCCGAGACGTGGCAGCAGGAAATAGCATAAACCCATAAATGCGATGGTTACCGCAACCGTTGAACCGTGGTAATGCGCGGGTATAACGATGTCCAGACCGGCGATCATGAAACCCAGCACACCGCCGACCGTAAACAGTGCGATTGAAGACAGCAGTGCTGAGCGCAGATAACGGCCTTCACCGACAGGCTTGCCCGCCTTCCAGAGACTGGCGACTACCACCAAGCCCAGTGGAATACTGGATAAGCCGCCATATTTCATTAATTCGGTAAACCCCAACCGATGACCCGCAGATACGATGTCATGCGCCAGGTAAAGAAAAGGCACGGCAATGACAGGCAAGGTCATCAGTAAGAAGTATGTCAGCGTTAATCGGGGTGTGAGTGAAATACGACAACCGCTGTTGCTGGCCAATAATACCCAGACCACCATCATCAGCAGCGTGTGGGTAAACTGCAATACGTGTCCACCACCCCAAAACAGGAATTCAAAATACGCCTGGCCTTGCATGTCTGACGGCATCGCGAGCAAGGATGCGACAAACGCGCCTATCGCCACGGCGGCAGTGATCGCTGCCAGCTTGGTGCCGGCCTGGAGTGCCCGTGGCCCATCGAGATGTGTTCTCAAACCAGAAAAAGTGATGGCTGAACGCAGCAGGTGTGACAGAACACCAAGGGTGAACAGACCCAGACCGGTGTAAAAAACCGGGTGCCGTAACACCGGTACATAATTGTTCATGAGAGGATCGCTGGCACCGACGAACGGAGAGATCACGACAATCGCCGTGCCGCTTGCTGCCAGCCAGAATGAAATGCGGTCCCATCCCGGCAGGTCGCGATCGGAGCTAAGCGCCCACAGCACGCCCGCCATCGACAACAGCCAGATCAGAACCGACAGGTCTACGTGCACCACCAGTGCGACGCGGAAAAAATCAATGAATGGCAACCATTCCTGGATCGTCGGTGTTCTGGCCAAAACCAGCAATAAGGAAAACAGCCCTGCCCCAACCAGCGAAACGAGACCCAGCATCAACCAGGCTGTGGTCGTTCGTCTGACGGTTTCGCTGCTGATTGGGAAATCGTATAGGGTTGAGGGCATTACCGGGCTTTTGTGACAAACCAGCGTCGCAAACTACCGGCCTGTGGCCATTGTGTCAACGAATTTGCAACTAATCAGAAGCAACCGCCAATTCCAGCCTGACCCACTCCCCGTCTTCTGACTCAACTTCCACAGATGGGGCGATGACCACACGGCTCTCGTCAAACAGCCCATCGGCGAGAAAAGCTGAGCTGATGACCTGCGCCCGTGCACCGGCGAGATCTGCCAGTTCCTGCTCACCGATCACTTCAGAATCAAGCAATCGATTCCACAGATCGGTGGCAAAAGCCAAATCGTCCAACACCGGCTTGCCTTCAGGATCGTCAGCAGGCGGGGCTGTAAATTCGGTTTTAAGGGTGTCGAGTGGGGTTTCCGGGAAACGTTCGGTGAATAATATTTCCACCACAGCACGGATTTCAACATCCAGCATCATGGCTTGATCGTCCTTTTCGTCAAGCCCTTCCTCCAGACGCTCATTCGCAGTATCCCGCAATCTAATCAGTTTCAGTGCCGGAACATCGATATTCCGGTCTGTGACACCGCTGATTTCGACCACCAGTTCGGGGCGTTGGGCGAGTGCCTCTTTCAGCTTTGCAACTTTCTCCAGTTCCGGTGGCGTCAGGTCAGCGCGGCCGGCCAGAAACTCGAATTGACCCAGGTCTTCGGAATCAATCCCGATCAAGTTGCCAAGAAACCTGAATGGTGCAGTTACCATCTTGGTGATCATACCGGCCAGGGCCTGCCAGATAACACCGCCGATCTTGAATTCGGGATCGTTAATGTCACCTTCAACCGGCAAATCAATTCTGATCACACCATCGGCATCTTTAAGCAAGCCCACCGCCAGGCCCAGCGGCAAACTCATCGCATCCGGATGATCGACTTTGTCACCCAGTACCAGGTTACTCAATACAACATCATTTCTGCCTAGTATCTGACCTTCCTTGATCGCATAGACAAGCCCCAGGTCAAGTGTACCTTCATCGATTGCACGTCCTGCGAACTGCACTGTATAAGGCGACAGATTGGTCATGTGGAGATTGCGGAATTCTACCGTAACATCCGTATGCCGGATCGGATCAAGCATATTCATACTGCCGTCAATCCTGGCCAGACCAAATTCATCCACCTGACCTTCCAGACTGATATTGGCCGGCGCATTGCTATTGGTTGCAATGGTCGAGATGGTGCCGTCAAGACCGGTAATATGAGTCGCGAAAGGCAAAGGCAGGGAAAAATCAGCGAAGTCCATTGAGCCCTCATCAATACGGATGCCACCGATGATAATACCCATGGGTTTTGCGCCGCTATCAACCACGCTATCGGTAGCTTGTTCAATGACCAGCGCTGAAAGATTTGTGGTCTGATCATCGAAGATAACAAAACGTCCGAATGGCTGCTCAAAAACCACCTGCGAAAGATGCAGACCATCAGCATTCAAATCAAAATGATCAATATCGAGTTTTCCCCAACCGAGCAAACGCTGGTTTTCGAGTGTGTCGTTGATCTCAAGACCGGCAATCTCAATTGATCCACCAAGTGTAAAATCTTCCTCGGCAGTCAGTTGCAACTCAATGTCGCTGCGCAGTACGCCACTTTTAACCAGGATGTTCGCGTATTTCTGAATGTAAGGCTGTGCGAGTGACAAGGGTATCTCTTGCGTGCTGGCGGTTGCTGACATCGAAAAACCCGGCAAGACAGTCACACTGCCATTCAAGTTGTAGCTGCCCCCTTCTAGTAACTTGCCGTTAATATCAATCGGCATCAGCGCATTTTCCTGATTACTGATTTCCGAAACCTTGATCTGCAAATCTGTAATTCCGATGGCTGCGGCCGGTTGAATGCTCTGGTCGCTTAAGGCCAGACTGCCACCCGCGAGGGTGAATTCATCAAGACCCAGTTGCCAGGGCAGACCAGCAGCTTCCGTATCAGCACCACCCTGGCCCTCATCATCCGCAGGAAGCATATCCATCACGCTGAGATCACCGCTTTCATTCAGCCATACATGGAATTGTGGATTTTCAACATCGAGGCGGCTGATTTGTAGGCTCCGTTCCGGGTATCTGAACACCCCACCCTGTAACGTAATTTTCGGGATATTTATAAATTCCGTTACCGGTGTGAGACCGCTTAACAATAAATTATCCAGTTCTACTTCCAGTCCATCGATCTCAATATCGGGTTCACCGGAACTGTCCAGGTATAGCCGATAATGGAAACGACTGGACATGGCCACACTTATAGATTCCAGTGGCAACATGGCCCGCAGATAGGCCGTCAACAGGTCAAGACGCAGGCCTTCCAGCACCAGGTCGCCTTCAGAATCCAGTGGCGCAAGGCTCAAGCTGCCACTCCACTGCAAACTGGCGTCACCCGGAAGCTGAATTGTTACCGACTGCCTGCCGTGACGGTCCGGTAGCGTATTGAGTTCCTGGATTGAAATATTGATCGGACCCAGATGAGTTTCAACCGCGGTCGGGGGCACATTGTCCCGAACATCTACACGCCCCTCATTGAGCCGCAGCTTGTGTATGAGCAAGCGGACTACCCCGCTGTCCTCTTCGGCCGCCTCTTCATTTGTTGGCTCAAGCGGCTGACTGCTTGCAAAATCTGCCAGCAACTGATCCAGTCGAGTTTCTCCGCTAGCAAACCGCTCAAAGTACAAATAGGGGCCGCTTAGCCGCACCTCATCGAATGTCCAGGCCCAGTTGAACAGGCTGGAAAGTTGGAAATTAATATATAACTCATCGAACGCAGCCAGTTTGACATCGTCCTTATCGTTTACTTTAAATCCCAACACCCTGACACTCAAAACATAAGGGTTAACTTCGATTTTCTCGATTTGCGCGATCCGCCCAAGATCATCCCGCAACAGGTCGATAACACCGTTCTTGATCATCAACGGGGCAGCAAAAAAACCCAACAAGGTGTAAAGCAGAACCACCACGATGGCCCAGAAGCGCTTTCTACGAAAGTTAAGCCAGCGGGTCTTGATCACTTGACCGATGGATTGGTCACCGTCAGTTGCAGCTTGTTCAGTGTTTGTCATACTTATGGACTGTCGATGATAGGATTGTTTAGACTATATTGGCTTCGGGAATTATACAATGAATGACCCATTCTGGACCTACAAATCACTGGATGAAATGACTGTCGATGAATGGGAGTCGCTGTGTGACGGTTGCGCCTTGTGCTGTATGCACAAAATCGAAGACGAGGATAGCGGTGAAGTCATCTATACGGATGTCGCCTGCAAGCTGCTTGATTTATCCACCTGTCGTTGCTCGGATTATGCAAACCGGGTAGCTCGAGTGCCTGACTGCCTGCGGCTGAAAGCCGACAATCTGGAAGAGTTTAAGTGGTTGCCGGATACCTGCGCCTACAAGCGCCTGGCAAATGGACAGAAACTGTTTGATTGGCATCCGTTGATCAGCGGGCGGCCCGAATCGGTCCATGAGGCAGGAATTTCCATGTTGGGGAAAGCGGTGTCCGAAAATGACTTTGAGGATTTTGACGTTCTGCAATTGCTCGAAGATGCGGGGTCAGAGTAAAGTGCCAGAGTGTCACTCTGGCACTTTACTCTGACCCCACTCCCTTTCCCCAACCCTTAGAACTGCTCAACATCCAATGCCATGATGCTTTTGCTGCCGGCTGTCACTGTCGCAAAACAACTAGCACAGCGTGGTAACAAGTGATCAAAATAGAATTGCGCCGTTATCTGTTTTGCGCTCAAGAATGATTTGTCACCATTACCGGCTTCAAGCAGGGCAGCGGCCTTGAGTGCCGATTTCCCCATCACCCAGCCACCGCACAAATATCCCATCATCATCATGAAATTCACACTGACACCCGCAGCGACATTCCTGTCTTCAGTGGCGTGCTCCAATAACCATGCCCTCGCTTCCCGTCCTGACTGCACCGCTTTCAATAAAGAGGCCGCCATACCACCAAGTCCATTCACCTCAGACATATCATCAGCGGTGGCATGAATCTCATCCAGTAATTCCTGCAAGGCTTCGCCATTGTCGCCGAGAGTTTTCCGCCCGACCAAATCCAGCCCCTGTATCCCCGTGGTGCCTTCGTATATGGTCATAATGCGTGCATCACGATAATGCTGGGCGCTGCCGGTTTCCTCGATAAAACCCATACCACCGTGAATTTGTGTACCCAGGTAAGTGACTTCCTGACTCAACTCTGAAATCCAGCCCTTGACGATGGGCGTGTATAAACCGGTACGGGCAATGTGTTTTTGCGCATCTTCCGGGCTTTTAGCTGCGCGGGTCAGGTCACTTTCTGCTGCAGCAAAGTAAACCAGGCCACGCATGGCTTCGGTCGCGGATTTCATCAGCATCAGCATGCGTCGCACGTCAGGATATTCGATGATCGGAAAACGGGAGCCATCGCTGTTGGTACCCTGCAAACGTTCCTTGGCAAAGGCCCGAGCCTGCTGGTACGAACGATCTGAAAGACCAAGACTCTGAATGCCGACACCCTGGCGGGCATCATTCATCATCGTGAACATGGACATCATTCCTTTGTTTGGCTGGCCTAACAGGTAGCCGATCGCACCACCGTTGTCACCAAAACTCATGGTACATGTCGGTGCGGCGTGAATTCCCAGCTTGTGTTCGATCCCGACACAGGCCACATCATTGAGTTTTCCAGGGCGACCATTTTCGTCAAGCAGGAATTTCGACACCAGGAACAGGGAAATCCCCCTGATACCCGCCGGTGCATCAGGTAAACGTGCCAGCACCAGGTGAACGACATTTTCCGTCATTTGGTGGTCGCCCCAGGTGATAAATATTTTCTGCCCGGTCAACAGGTAGTGATCACCTTCGGGTATTGCTTTTGTAGCCACCGCGGCCAGATCGGAACCTGCGGCGGGTTCAGTCAAACACATCGTACCTGTCCATTCACCACTGACCATGTTGGGTAAATAGGTGTTTTTTAATTCATCGGAGCCATGTGCGGCAATCGCCTCAACGGCACCGGTTGTCAGTAAAGGACACAAAGAGAAAGATACACAGGCAGCATCCCAGATCTCCACGACAGCTGCCGCCAGCACCCTCGGCATGGCCTGACCACCGTATTGCTCATCAGCAGCCAGCGAGGCCCAACCACTGTCAACATATTGACGGTAGGCCTCGGCAAACCCCGCAGCCTCCTGCACCCCGTTTTCCCCGAGTTTGACTCCCGACCGATCGCCGCTGGTATTCAAGGGAGCCAGAACTTCACTACCAAGACGCGCAGCTTCTTCCAGTATGGCAGAGGCCAACTCGCTGTTGACCTCGTCCAATCCTGCGTCCAGACACATCTGGTCAAAATCAAGCAAGTCATTCAGCAAGAAATCGGCGTCTTTGTAGGGAAACTGGTATTCACTCATTGGGTAAAATTCCTGAATTAGAAAGTTTGTGATATAACGCGCTACTATTATGAACAATTCGACTCGCTGGGGAAACCGCCAGTGCTCAACAATACGCAATATGACATAGCAATTATCGGTGCCGGTCTGGCAGGAATTACCGCCGCGCTGGAATTACTCGACCACAATCTGAAAATAGTTATTATCGATCGCGACTCAGAACAAAATTTTGGCGGTCTGGCCATGAACGCTTTCGGCGGCATGACCCTGATCAATACGCCCATACAGCGCTGGCACCGAATTAAGGACAGCCCTGAGATCGCCCTCAAGGACTGGCACTCCTTTGCGCAATTTTCAGACAATGACATCTGGCCGAAACAATGGGCCGAGTTGTATGTGAACCGCAGCATTGACGATATTTACAACTGGCTGAAAGCAAAGGGCATCGGTTTTTTCCCAATACCGCATTGGGTAGAAAGAGGTGAATCAGGTGAAGGCAATTCGGTACCCCGGTACCACATCATCTGGGGCACCGGGTTGCACTTGATGCGCACCCTGATCAATGAACTCAGACAGCACCCTAAATCTGCCAACCTGACTTGCCTTTTTGACCACCGGGTTGAATCATTACTGATGCACGAACAGGCTGTCAGTGGTGTTCAAGGCATCCATGAAATCAACGGCCAGGCATTTGAAATCGATGCAGCGGTCGTGTTGGTCGCCAGCGGCGGTATCAATGGCAGTATTGAGCGGGTCAAGAGGGAATGGGATCAATCCTGGGGTCAACCGCCCGAGCACATCCTCAATGGTGCGCATAAATACGCCGATGGCACCGTTCACGACGCGGTTGAAAACATCAACGGCAAACTCACCAACCTGCATCAAATGTGGAACTATCCGGGTGGTATCCACCACCCCGAACCACGGGTTGCAAAAGAAGGTTTAAGCATCATGCCACCAAAATCTGCAATCTGGCTGGACGCGACGGGTAAACGATTCGGCCCTGCCCCGCTGGTCAGTGGCTTTGACACCCACCGTATATGCAAACGAATTGCCCGCGACCCACATGGATATAGCTGGCAGGTCATGAACTGGAAAATCGCCCTGAAGGAATTTGCAGTCTCGGGGGCTGAGAGCAACCCTGCTTTCCGCGACCGGAAAATATTACAGTTGGCTCGCGAAATTATTTTTGGCAACAACAAGTTACTGAATTATATGGTAAACGAGTGTGAGGATGTCGTTGTCGGCAATAGTCTTGAAGAGCTGGTGGAAAAAATGAATCGCGCAAATGCCGACAGCCAAAGCGTTGGTAGCGGTGTGGTTGATCTTGCCAATGTCAGACTGTCCATTAAGCAATATGACGCGCAGATCGAGCTGGGAAAAGTACTTCAAACCGATGCGCAGCTAAAATTGATCGAAGAGGTAAGAAAATGGCGCGGCGACCGCTCGCGCACCTGTGACCAACAGAAGATCATGGACAACAAGGCCATGCCGTTGCTGGCGATTCGTCAATTCATCGTCAGCCGAAAAAGCATGGGCGGTATACAAACAGATTTGGAAAGTCGTGTTCTTTCGACAAGTGGCGTGCCAATACCGGGTCTTTATGCCGCCGGTGAAGCGGCCGGTTTTGGCGGTGGCGGTATCTGCGGGATAAAATCACTGGAAGGGACGTTTATTTCCAATTGCATTTTAAATGCCCGCATGGCGACGCGCTCTATCACTAATCAACCATTGACCCCATAATGGCGCCATAATCACGTCAATTAATCACTACTCGAGTCACATCGGGACATTTAGCGAGATCATCAATGAAAAAAACAGGTGCATGGCTGGTACGTTACGCCCTCGAGCAAGTCGGTGTTAAACACACCTTTGGCATACCCGGTGTTCACAATACCGAAATTTATGACGAATTGAATAAATCCGGGTTGATCCAGCCGATCCTGGTCACCCATGAGGGTGGAGCTGCATTTATTGCCGATGCCATCAGCCGCACTTCCGATAACATCGGCACCCTGCTGATTGTCCCGGCGGCCGGCGTGACCCACGCGTCCAGCGGTATTGGTGAAGCATTTCTTGATGGTATCCCGATGCTGGTGATTGCCGGCGGTATCCGCACCGACACCGGCAAGACCTATCAGTTACACGAAATGGACCAACACGCCTTATTGGCACCCATCACCAAAAAGACATTTAAAATTGAAACCCTTGATGAGATTGTTCCTGCCATTTACGAGGCTTATCGAATCGCCAATGACGGCGAACCTGGCCCGGTTTTTGTAGAGATACCGGCAAATTTGCAGTTATTCCCGGGCGAGGTGTCAACACCCCAGCCCTTTACCTTGAAAACGGAGGCCTCCTCACCCGACCAGGCTGCCATTGATCAGGCGGCCAAGGCTCTGTATGCAGCTGATAAACCGGGCTTGTTTGTCGGCTGGGGCGCAGTTGACGCCTCCGAGTACAGCATCAAGATTGCAGAATTTCTGAATGCCCCGGTCGCGACCACCTTACAGGGCTTAAGCGCCTTCCCCGCTAACCACGCTTTACATACCGGTATGAGTTTCGGTGTTGCTGCCGTACCTGTCGCTGAAAACGCCTTTAAAAACTGCGACTGCATGCTAGCTGTGGGGACCCGTTTTGGTGAAATTGCTACCTGCAGTTATGGCGCCCAACCACCGGAAAACCTGGTTCATATCGATATCAACCCACAGGTGTTCAATGCCAATTACCCGGCCGCTATCAGTATTGAAGGTGATTCTAGTGTTACATTAGATAGATTATATAATGCATTGTTATTACTTGGTAATCCAAAGACTGATGATGGTGTTTTGAAATCTGCCATCAAAACAGACAAGACCGCCTATATCGAGGAGTGGTTCAAACATGACAGCAAAGACAGGGTTAACCCGGCACGTTTCTTTGTTGAACTGAGAAAACAGCTTGATGACGATGCCATCGTCGTTGCTGACGATGGCAATCACACCTTTTTGACCGCCGAATTAATGCCCATTCATACTGCGCGCGGCTTCATCTCACCCACCGATTTTAATTGCATGGGTTATGCAACACCTGCTGTGACAGGCGTCAAACTGGTCAATCCCGATAAACAGGTGGTCGGTATTATCGGCGATGGTGCGTTTTTGATGACCTGTATGGAAACTCTGACAGCATCCACACTCGGCCTGGGCGGCGTTTACTTTGTTTTTAGCGATGGCGAACTATCTCAAATCTCCCAGGCCCAGGAGATACCCTACAACCGCAAAACCTGTACTGTTTTGCAACCGATGAAGATCAAAAGCCTCGCCGATGCAACCGGCTGTGAATTCATCAGCATCAGTGATAGCGCCGCTTGCAAAGACGGTATCCGGCAAGCCCTTGAATTTGCTGCCCAAAACAAACCGGTCATCGTGGATGTCAGAATCGACTATTCCAAACGCACGCGATTCACGAAAGGTGTGGTGAAAACGACTCTGGAACGCTTTTCAATGGGCAATAAAGCACGCTTTATCGGCCGGGCATTGATCAGAAAAGTCACTGGCT
>SMVB01189045.1_pt1 | contig 13426 bp, 12 predicted proteins | sample 2456461 | NCBI WGS metagenome assembly SMVB01 (sample SAMN11095934, study PRJNA526329) | marine sediment metagenome | biome: Marine sediment; feature: Surficial sediment; material: Deep marine sediment; isolation source: Hadal surficial sediment | place: Pacific Ocean | collected 2014-05 | depth...
ACTCCTTTCGTCATCCTTCTCTCCAATGGTCGTGTGGTGTGGAAGTCGTCGGTGAGCACCACGGCCGATCTATCGAGTGGCCTGGTGCGCGCCCTGGTGGCCGCCCACGAAGAGGACCGAAGCTAGCGTCAGCGCGGCCAACCCCGCGGACCTGCCGGGTGTGAACGACTGTCCGGGCGACGGTTCCCTGGGGGATCGATTCCGCCGGGATGCAGCGCGTCGGGCGCGGTCTAGGGCTCGCAGGTGTTGCCACCCGCGGTGCAACGGGTATCCGAGCAATCCACCGGTGCGTCGCCGTCACCATCCCCGCAGCAGTATTGCAAGCTCGGGTTGCCTGATTGTATGCCGTTGCAATCATCCGGACAGGAGAGGCAATCCTCGCCCGCGGCCGGTTCGCAGATCGAATTGGGGCACTCGAACCTGCGGCAGCCGGAGGTGTCGAAGCCCTGGCAGCCGAAAGCACATACCAGGGTGCCGGCATCAAAGCCTTGAGTCTGGCAAGTCTCTCCGCCCAGATCGATACCGTCGCAGAGTTCGGTCCCCTCCTGGATGTTGTTGCCGCAGAACTGGGTGTAGTCGTCGTACCAGTACACGACGAGGCTACGGGACCAGCTCCCGTTGATGTCGAGGATCTCGTATTCGATATCGTGGCTCTGCCCCGGTAACAGGTTTGACGTGAACAGCAGGTCCTGGTCGCAGCCTTCGTCGAGATTGTAGTGGCAAGCCATTTCTCCGGGACACCAGCCTGAGCGATCGAACGTACAGGAAGGATACCCGCATGCGTTCCAGTCCTGGCACCCGGTGCAACCCGGCTCGGTTCCGCGCGGGTAGCAGCAATCGCGCCACGGGACGTCCCGCCAGGCCTCGGTGGAGTCCACGATAATCTTGTTCGTGCGTTGACAGAACTCGTCCGCGGGATTGTTGCAAGTCGGGTCCGAGTTGCCTCCATGGCCGGTGATGAACAAGCGCCCGACCACTTGCTGAGCAGTGGCGGGGATGTCGACGGTGAACGGTCCGGTGAGCCCACTACCGCTGCTGTGGAAGAACACCGGGTCGATGCCGTCCGCCGCTGGTTTGAGCGAGACATCCTCGGGCCGCTTGCTGAAGTGGAAGTCACTGGTAACCCACCACCCCGTTTGAACGAAATGACCGATGTGCGCACCGATATAGCGCTGCTGTCCCGCGAGGAGCGGGACGAACGGAGTGATATCCAGCGTCAACGCGCGCGGGGGGACGACCCCGGTGCCGTCCGGTGGACGCGCGTCGGTCCCGAAGGGGGTGATCGCGCGCATCAACTCGATGTTGTCGTGATTCATGCAGGCCTGACCGCCGCCGATACAGTCATCCAGGACCAGGAAGAGGTGCGCCGTGCGATCCCAGGGGTCCCCGCAGGTGTTGTAGCCGCCGTTGCACGGAGGGCTGACGCACGAGTTTCCGCTTCCGCACTTGGTGACGTTGCCGCCGGCCGGTGGCGTGCACAGGCGCGAGTCCATCGTGAACGTCACTTCGACCAGCCCCCAGTCACCTTCGGGGAAATTCGCCGGGATGAGGAGCTGGAACCCGTTGGATCGCTGCACGTGATCCGGGTCGGTCGGTGTGCAATCGCTCGCTCCCCAGCACAGCTCGGTCTCGTCGTGCACGCGAATGTCGATCGTGCCCCCGACGGGGTCGACGTGCGGGTTGCTGAAGACCGTTTCGTTGTCACCGGTGTCCACCGCGGTGACGGCGAAGTGCCAGTTGACGTTCGTCGCGAGGAGGATCGCCGTATACACCTGCGCCAGCGAGACGTCTTCGACGAAATCCCACTGGTCGGCGGCCTGGCCGCGATACACCTTGTACGCCACGACCTCACCCATCGGCTGGGCGCTGGTCCAGTCCAGTTCGATCGTCGTGTCCGTCCAGAAACCGGAGAGGACGGGCGGAGTCATGAGCTGTGAAGGTTGCGTGACTCCCTCGTTGCCGGCCTGGTCGACAGCGCTGACGAGATAAAAGTAAACTGGCTCGACATCGTTCGCCGCTCCGAGATCGATGAAGCTCGCAGCGGTGGGGTTACCGATTCGGTTGCCCTCGCCGGCCTTGTCCGGCACGAAGCCGGCGGCCACGCCACGGTAGACGTCGTAGTGATTCACGTCTTCCAAATTGCCGCTGGCGTCCAGGGTGACCGCGTCCCACTGGACCTGGATATCGCTCCCCACTTTCGCGACGAGCAGGTTGTTGACCTCCCCGGGGTTGGTCACGTCGGCGGCCATCGCCGTCGAGGCGAACAGCAGGATGAAGCAGGAGAGCGAGTAAGAGCGACGCATGGGTTCCCCCAGGTGATGTTGAAGCACGCACGACTGGATTACGCGGAAGTCCGTCAATTGTCAATGAGAAGCCCGGCGCCGCGCCGACTCGGGGAAGTTCAGCCGGTCCAGGATGGCCTCGAAGCGCGGGTCGCCGCGCAGCGGATCGAAGCGCGGCTCCACTGCAAAGAAGGGGACCATCCCCTCGCGCAGTTCGACTGCCTGCTCCACCCTGACGATGGCGTCGTCCAGTTCACCTAGTTGGGCCAGTGCCCAGGCTTGGTCGGACAGCGAGGAGTCTGCGGATTCCGCCCAGGCGCGCAGCACGGCCTCCTTACCGCCGCCTTCGAACGCCGATTGGAGCTCGCCCAGCACCTCGCCATAGAACCCGAGTTTCGCGATCTCGTCCCAGGCGCGCACCGCGGCGGCGACGTCCCCTGTATTCCAGTAGAGGTTGGCCAGGTCAAAGCGCGCCGCGGGGTAGCCGGGATCCGAGGCGATGACCTGCTGCAATACAGGAAGCGCCTCGTCGTAGCGACCGGCTCCCGATAGGGCCGCGCCGAGGGCCGATGCCGGCGCCGGGGACAGCGGATCGAGCGTGCGCGCTCGCTCGGCCGCGGCAACCGCTTCCTCGAACCGTCCCATCGCCCTCAGATGTTCCGAGTACCAGGCATGGGCGATGGACAGGTTCGGGTTCAACTCGATGGCGCGCAGGAACTCACGCTCCGCACCCTCCCAGTCATGTACATGGTAGAGCAACCGGTCGGCCAGCGTGTTGTGCGCCTCGGCGACCGTGTCATCGAGAGCCAGGGCACGCTCGGCCGCAGCAATCGCCTTCTGGCTGGCCTCGGTCCACTCGAGGTCGAGGTACATCCCACCGCCGACCGAGTAGGAATCGGCCACGCCCGCCCAGGCCAGGGCGAAGGTCGGATCCTTCTCGAGTGCTTGCTGGAAGTAGTCGAGCGCCTGCTGCACGTCGGCATGCGTGCGACGGTTCCAGTGGTGGCGTCCTCGAAGGTAGAGCGACCAGGCTTCCGCATCCTCGGTGGGTTGCTGGGCCAGCCGCTCCTGCTGCTCGCCGCTGAGCCGGCCGCGCAACTGCGCACCGATCGCACGGGCCAGTTCGTCCTGCACCGCAAGAATGTCGCCGGCGTCCCGAGTGTACTGCTCGCCCCAGAGCTGCGCATCGTTGGCCACGTCGACCAGCTCGGCGCCGATGACCAACCGGTCGCCCCGCAGCGTGATGCGGCCGGTGACGATCGCCTCGACCCCCAACTCACGAGCGGCCTCTTTCAGGTCGACGTCGTCACCGCGGTAGCGAAACGCGCTCGCGCGGGAGACGACTCGCAGGTTCGGCAGGCCGGCCAGACCGTTGATCAGGCTCTCGGCGATGCCCTCGCCCAGGTAATTCGTGGCGGCGTCCCCGGTCGCGTTGACGAAGGGCAGCACGGCCAACGAACTCAGTCTGCCGGCAGTGCCCACCGGAGACACCAGCCGCAAGAGACCCCACGCACCCAGCGCGACGATCGCCAGCGCGACGACGGTGCCGACGATCAGTCCCTTCTTGTGCCGGCGGGCTAACTCGACCGCAATCGTCGTGTCCGAGCTTCCGCTGTCGGTCGTCGTGGGACCGCCCGCCGACGATGCGGGCTCGGCCGGCGTGACGGCGGTGTGAGACACGTCGGTGTCGCGGCGCAGCCGCTCGAGGTCCGCGCGCAGGTCGGCTGCGCCCTGGTAGCGCAGATTGCGGTCCTTCTCCAGCGCCTTGTCCAACACGGCCTCGAGACCGGGGGGCACGTCGGGGTTCAGCCGCACCGGCGCGATCGGCGACTTGTGCAGGATCTGGTCGAAGACGATCGCGGTGGTCGCGCCGCTGAAGGCCTGTTTTCCGGTGGCCATCTCGTACAGCACCAGTCCGAGAGAAAAAATGTCGCTACGCTTGTCAAGCTCCTCGCCACGCGCCTGCTCGGGTGACATGTACGCAACCGTGCCCACGGCGGAGCCCGGGTTGGTCAGGTCTACCTGCGCCGTTCGCGTCACGTCCCCGACCCCGGCGGGCACTTGCTTCGCCAAGCCGAAGTCGAGGATCTTGGCCGCGCCGCGATCGCTGACGAAGATGTTGGCCGGCTTGATGTCGCGGTGCAGGATGCCCTCGGCGTGCGCCGCGTCCAGCGCATCGGCGAGCTGCCGTCCGAGCCGCAGCAAACTGTCGTTGTCGAGTGGCTTGTCGGCGACGAGGCTCTTCAGTGTGTGGCCACGCAGGAGTTCCATGACCATGAACGGCCGCCCCTCGTACTCACCGATGTCGTGGATCGTACAGATGTTCGGATGGTTCAGCGCCGACGCCGCCCGCGCCTCGCGCTGAAAGCGCTCCAGCGTGGCCGGATCCTTCGACACATCGTCGGGCAGGAACTTCAGCGCAACCTGCCGCCCCAGCCGCGTATCCTCGGCGCGGTAGACCACGCCCATGCCTCCACCGCCGAGCATGTCCAGGATTCGGTAGTGTGAAACCGTTTGTCCGATCATCGGCCCAGTTTAACGGGTCAGGGCTTGGATCCTGCAATTTATCGTCGTGACGACTCGAGACCGTGCCGTGGCTCTAGGCCGCGTACCGAAGCACCGCGATGAAGTGGCACGCGGTCCCCGCGAGTACGAACAGATGCCAGACGAAGTGCGCGTAGCGGATGCGGTCGGCCCGGAAGAACGCCACCCCGGCGGTGTAGGCGATCCCACCGGCGAACAGCCAGAAGAGGCCCCACGGCGGCAGACGGAGCCACAGCGGTCCGGCCGCGATGAGGACGAACCAGCCCATGACCAAGTAGAGGCCCGTCGAAACACGCAGGTACTGCACTCCGCCCACCGTCTTGACGACGACGCCGGCCACGGCCAGACCCCACACCAGCCCGAACAGCGTCCAGCCCCACGGGCCGCGGAATACGCCGAGGGTAAACGGCGTGTAGGTTCCGGCGATCAGCAGATAGATCGCCGCATGATCGAGAACGCGGAATACCCTCTTGGCCCGGTTGGCCGGCAACGCGTGATACAGCGTGGAGGTCAGATACAACAGCACCATCGTCGTGGCGAAGACGCTCGCGCCCACGATGCCCGCGACCTCGCCACGCTCGACGGCGGCAACCACGAGAAACGGGACGCCAACCCCAGCCGCCAGTAGGCCGACCCCATGGCTCACGCTGTTCGCGATTTCCTCCCCTAGGGACTGCATACGTTCCCGGGCTTTTGAAGCATCGTTCATCGGACCGGATTCTAGCCTGATCGTAACGCTCGCGCTTTCGCCGCTCTTGGTTCGATGGACCGAAGAGGCTAGAATCTCGTGCGTCCTCACGATAAAGGAAGGGATCCCCACATGCGCACGACTCGAGTCCTGGCAGCGACTGTCGCCCTCGCCCTCCTCGTTTCCGCGCCGCTCCAAGCGGCCGAGCGCATCAAGGGAGCCGAACTTTTCATCGATGGCGCCAAACTCGGTGCGATTTACCCGAAGTTTTTCGGCCTGCCTTTCGACCAGGGCGAGGTGGACCTGTTCCTCGGCAACACCGACAAGGTCATTGCCTGGGCGGCCGCGCATCGGACGGAGTGGAGCGCGGTCGACGAAGCCGACGACACCTTCACCGCGATCCGCGACCTCGCACTCTGGGAGACCATGGAGATCGGCTCCAACGAGTTCGTCGCCATGTTCATCAAGCTCAAGATCGCCCAGGAGCTGGAAAGCGGTGGCATCGACGTCGCCATGCTGCGGGAGCAGGTGCAGTTCATGAGGAACATGCTCGTGGACCCCGACAGGCTGGAGGAGTTGAAGGCCGAGACGAAGAAACAACTCGAGATGCTCGACGAGATGATCTCCGGCCTCGACAACTACCCGGAGGGGAACCGCAGCACCTACACCACGAACAAGGAGCGGATCGACGACGCGATCTCGCGCTTCGAAGCGGCGACAAAGACCGACACAGCCACCCCTAACGACGGATAGCCGACGATCAGGTTTTCTAAAACCGCTTGGTGAAGCCGATGACCGCCATCGGCATCTTCACGTGGTCGTCCGAGAACGACGCGCCCAAGGAGTCCGTGAGGCCGAGGTCCCCGGTCCGGAGCATCCGATAGCTGGTGAAGTACTGGATATTCGGCTCGGGCGAGAACCCGAGCCCGATCATGTACTGGAACGCTCGCACGCTCGCGCTGGTGTTTACGACTGAAAAGGCCGGGCAGCCGAGCAGGTCGAGGCAGGTGTCGAAATCGACGTCGACGTTTGCGTTTCCGATCCCGGCACCGAGAAAAAAAGCGAGGCGCTTGGACAGCTTGAAATCGGCGTAGCCGTTGAGCATCAGCGCGCGCAGATCCACCGAATCCCCCGTGAAGGCCCGCTCGGAGTGATGGACGTGCCACTCCCCCTCGACGCGGAAGCGGCCGAACCGATACCCGCCGGCCAGGCCGACGCCCAAGCCGCTGAACAACTCCAGATCGGTCGTCGGCGTCTGCCTCGGCGCATCAAGTTCGCTTGCGGTGAACGCGAGCGTACAGTAAGCGCCGCGATCATCCCGTGCGGGACCCGCCTTCTCGGCGCTCGCATTCACATCACCCGTTTCGGTGATGAAAAGCATCAGCAGTGCGGCCATGCCGACCATCAAGCCTCCGGGTCAGTTCCTGGCGGCCCAGCGCGCGGCCGCGAGCACCGTTTGAGGATCGATCCGGATCTTGAAGTCCGGGTTCACGTACTGGAACTGAACCTTGCGATCGCGATCCACGATGTAGACCGCAGGAACGGGCAGCAAATGGTGCGACTCACCGGAAGCCTCGGCGATGAACTTCTGGAAGCCCTCGGCGTCGATCTGGAAAGCTAGACCAAACTTCTTCGCGGCGTCCATCTTCGCGTCCGACAGCAACGTGTAGGCGTATTCACCGTCCTTGTTGAACTCCGCGACCTTTTCGACGCTGTCGGGACTGATGCACAGGATCTGGTAACCGAGTTCGATCAGATCCGCTTCGATCGTTCGCAGCTGACCCAGCTGCGTCGTGCAGTACGGTCACCAACCACCGCGGTAGAACACCACGACCGACGGCTTGCGTGACAACACCTCACCGAGTTCGATCGCCTTCCCGTCGGCGGTCTCCAGTGTGACCGCCGGAACCGTGGCACCGATCAGCAACGGCCGGACACGGTCCGCGGATGGGGCGACCGTGTCATCCGCGCTGCTGGCGGGAAGAAGACAGGCTACCGTCAGTGCAACCGCGGCGAACGCTCTTGTCATTAAGGACCTCCTGTTCCAGGGGGGGGGGTAAGCTTACACCCCGATGCAGGGGCGCAACTGCATCAACGCCGTGCCTCAGAAGCTGTCAAGCAGGATGTCGGTGTATTCGGCGGTCGACCGTCCGCTGCGAGCGGACAGGTCGGTGATCTTCCGCTCCCGCAGCGCCGTCTCGATGGATCGCTCCGTCATCGCGGCGCCCTCCGCGTTACCCAGAAAATCGAGCATCATCCCCACCGCTGCGATCGTAGCCACCGGGCACGCGACGCCCTTGCCACGGTACTTGGGTGCGGAACCGTGGATCGGCTCGAACATGCTGACCTGTCCAGGATGGATGTTGCCACTGGCGGCGACGCCCAGACCTCCCTGGATCATGGCGCCCAGATCCGTAATGATGTCGCCGAACATGTTGTCGACGACGCAGACGTCGAAACAGTCGGGGTTCTTCACCATCCACATGCACGCGGCATCAATGTACGCATGGTCCCTCTCGACCGACGGGTACTCCGCCCCCACCTCTGCAAAGATTCGAGTCCAGAGCTCCTGGCTTCTCAGAGCGTTCGCCTTGTCGATGAGCGTGAGCTTCTTGCGGGAACGCTTCTGGGCCAGTTCGAAGGCGTAGCGCACAGCCCGCTCGACCCCCTTGCGCGTGTTGATCATCTCCTGTGTCGTGATCTCGTCCGGTGTATCGCGCTTGAAACTGCCGTGGATCTGACAATAGAGACCCTCGGTGTTCTCACGGACGAAGATCATGTCCACGTCGGCCGGCTTGACGCCCTTCAGCGGACAGAGGTCCTCGTGATAGAGCTTCACCGGGCGAAGATTCAGGTACATGTCCAGCTTCCACCGGATCCCCCCGATGATCTCCCGCTCGAGCAGACCGACCTCGACACGCGGATCCCCGATCGCTCCCAGCAGGATCGCATCAAGATCGCGATATTCGGACAGCACGGACTCCGGCATGGTTTCGCCGGTCGCGAGATAATGCTCCGCGCCCCACGGATACTCCACGGTCTCGAAGTCGAAGCCCGTCTTCTCAGCGACCTGAGTCAGGAAGCGAAGCCCTTCGTCGATGACCTCGGGGCCGATCCCATCACCGCGGACGATTCCAATACGTTTGGTACTCATGTCAATCCTGTGCAAAAGGGGCGGTCGGTGAAACTACGGTCGGCATGCTACGCTGGCCGTAGATCGTCCGCAAGCAGCCCGCCGTCGGGTATTGTAGAACCGTTCATCCATGGTTCGGAAAGATCAAATCAAGAAACACTTGTTGTTGCGTTACGCGGCGTGGATCGCGATCGCCGCGGTCACCTGGATCGTCCCGCCGCCCGACGGAATGGCCGAACCCGGATGGCATCTCCTGGGCGTATTCGCGGCGACGATTGCGAGTTTTCTCATCAAGCCGCTTCCCATGGGACCGATGGTCTTGCTTGGGCTCATGGGACTCGCCATCACACGTACGTTGCCCTACAAGCAGGTACTCTCCGGCTTCGGTGATTCGACGGTATGGCTTGTGGTCGCGGCGTTCTTGATCGCCGGCGCGGTTGGGAGCACTGGATTCGGCAGGCGAATCGCGCTCACACTGGTGACCTGGCTCGGGCGTTCTACGCTCGGGCTCGGTTACGCGGTCTGCGCCGCGGAGCTTGTTCTCGGACCCGTCGTGCCATCGAACACGGCGCGCGGCGGTGGAATCATGGCACCGATCGTCGACTCGCTCTCCGGCGCACTCGGCTCCGATCCAAAGCAGCATCCCGAAAGGGCCGGCCAGTACCTGACCCTCACCGCGGCCCACGCAAACCTGATCACCGCGGCGATGTTCCTGACCGGGATGGCGGCGAACCCACTGGTGGCCAAGGCGGCGGCGGACGTCTTCGGCGTCGACTTCGGGTGGGGTACGTGGGCGCTCGGCGCGGTGGTGCCGGGGCTGGCAAGCCTCGCCCTGTTGCCGCTCTTCACGTTCCGCATCGCCAGACCGACAGTCGTGGACGCAAGGGCAGCGCAGAAGAAGGCCAAAACAGATCTCGAAGAGATGGGGAACTGGACCCGCAATCAGAAAGTCATGGGAGCAGTCTTCGTCATGCTCCTCACTCTCTGGTCCACCAAGGGGATCCACGGAATGGGCTCGGGTCTGGTCGCCTGGATCGGCGTGTGTGCGCTCTTCGTCTCGGGCACCCAGCCGTGGAAGGCCATGATCGGCAACGCGAAGGCGTGGGACACGCTCATCTGGCTCGGCGGTCTACTGACCATGGCCAATGCGCTGAAGTCCGAGGGCGTGGTCGGATGGTTTGCGGAGAAGATGCAGGGCCAGGTCGTTGGATTGGGCACCATCACGCTGGTCGTCGTGCTCGCGCTCATCTACTTCTACTCGATGTACGGATTCTCGATGCTGACCGCCCACATTTCCGCCTTCGTTTTCGCTTTCTTCGCGATTGCAGCCGGAGCAAACGCACCGGCGATGCTGATCGTGCCACTGCTTGCGTACTTCTCGAATCTTTCGGGTTGCACCACGAACTATTCCACCGGGCCGGTCATCATCTATTTCGAATTGGGCTACGTCGAAACCCCCAAGTGGTTCCAGGTCGGGGCTCTGATGTCATTATTCCACCTCGTCATTTGGCTCGGCCTCGGGATGGTTTGGTGGAAGCTTTTGGGCTGGTGGTGAGGGCCTCATGTCGCGCACGTGGATCTTCGACATGACCGACCTCGACGCCCCGGCATTGATCGGAACCTACGTGGGCCAAGTATACTCCGGTACCAACTCTCGACTAATATAAGGATAGTAGCCTTTCTCCATGTCCAATCAGCCCGGTCAGAGCCTGTTGCATTACAGCCTCGTCGAAAAGATCGGAGAGGGTGGTATGGGGGTGGTCTGGAAGGCCCTCGACACCACGCTCGACCGCGAGGTTGCGATCAAGATGCTGCCGGAGGCGGTTGCCGCCGACCCCGAGCGTCTGGCGCGATTCCGGCGCGAGGCGAAACTTCTGGCGTCACTCAACCACCCGAATATCGCCGCGGTGTACCCGGGCAGCGCTTCGTGATGGTCCAGGAAAACCCGGCCGCCTTCGAACGTCTGCAACTGGTGTTCGGTTGGGATCGCGAGCTCACGGCGTTGGCCGGCGAGTAGACTGGCGGGCGTATGGCGATCGAAGCGGGTCAAATGCTGCGCAACTACCGCCTCGTCGAAAAGATCGGCGAGGGCGGGATGGGAGTGGTCTGGAAAGCGGTCGATACGACGCTCGATCGTAACGTGGCAATCAAGATCCTCCCCGAGGACGTCGTCAACAACGCTGTGCGGCTGGCGCGCTTTGAACGCGAAGCAAAGGCGATCGCCGCGCTCGCGCACCCCAACATTCTTCTGGTGTTTGAGTTTGGGCGTGAGGGCGACGTTGTCTTCATGGTCACCGAGCTACTCGAAGGAAAGTCGCTCCGTGAATGGCTTGCCGACGGGCCTTTGCCGCCACGCAAGGCGGCGGAAATCGCGCGGCAAGTCGCACGCGGACTTGCGGCGGCGCACGCCAGGGAGTTCGTGCATCGCGATATCAAGCCGGAAAATATTTTTGTTTCCCGCGAGGGCCGGGCCAAGATCCTCGACTTCGGTCTGGCCGCCTCATTGCGGCTCGCCGGCAGTGCCGCCCGGGATGCGACCCATACCCCCACCGAGACGGAGTTGACGTCACCGGGCACGGTGCTGGGCACGGTTGATTACATGTCTCCGGAACAAACGCGGGGCGAAGAAGTCGATCACCGTTCAGACGTTTTTTCCCTCGGCACGGTGCTCTACGAGATGCTCACCGGGGTGCGTCCATTCCATCGCGAAACGACACCGGAAACGATGACGGCGGTGCTCCGGGAAGATCCGGCGCCCCCGAGCGACGATTCGGCGGTGCAGATGCCGCCGGCGCTGGAGCGTGTCGTTCGACGCTGCCTCGAAAAGCAACCGGAGGAACGTTTTCAATCCTCCAGCGACCTTGCATTCGCGGTGGACAACGCGGCGAGTACGACCACGGTGCATTCGTCTGAAGAGGATGTGATCTCCGCCGAGCCTGCCGCGCGACGCCGTCGGACCTGGCTAGTTTCACTACTCGGTGCGGCGTTGCTGATGGTCGGCGTGCTCGCCGGGCGCTGGACGGGAGATCCACCCGCGACCACCCCGACCTACTCGCAACTCACGTATCGTGAGGGAACGATTTCGGGCGCGCGTTTCGGCACCGATGGAACCGTCGTCTTTGCCGCCGGCTGGGACGGTCACGTCCAAGAACTGTACACGGTGCACCAGAGCAGTCCCGAGTCACGTCCACTGGGGATCGAGGACGCCGACATCCTGTCCATTTCGAGCAAGGGCGAATTGGCGCTTCTTCTGCGGCCCCGCTTCATTGTCGGCTGGTCGATTTCCGGGACGCTGGCACGCATGCCGCTCGGCGGTGGTGCGCCGCGCGAGATGCTGGAGAACATCTCCTCGGCGGACTGGGATCCGGCTGGCGAAGAACTCGCCGTCGTCCGCATGGCTGATGGTGTTTCGCGGCTGGAGTATCCGCACGGCAATCTTCTGTATGAAACCGTCGGCTGGATCGGCGACATCCGATTCTCGCCGGACGGTAAGCGCATCGCTTTCGCCAACCATCCCGCCCTGGGCGATGATCGTGGGCACATCTCCGTGACCGATCTCGGCGGCCACGAACGACAGATCGGCCCGACGTGGAGTTCGCTGCGCGGCGTCGCGTGGTCGTCCGACGGACACGAAATACGATTCACCGCCGGGAGCGGCGGAACGATTCGAGCCGTTCATGGGATAGATCTTGCCGGGAATCTGCGCGTGCTCTCCAGCGCCCCCGTCAGCATGCGACTGCATGACATCGGCGCGGACGGGCGATTCCTGATCACTCGCAACACGGCGGGGCGGCGCATTGTCGGACGCCCCCCGGGCGCGACGCAGGAGGTGCCGCTTTCCTGGCTGGATTGGTCCTACCCGGGCGCCATCTCGAACGACGGCACCAGGGTCCTGTTTACCGAACAGGGAGAGGGCGGCGGCGCCGACTACGGCAGTTACATTCGCTCGACGGACGGCGGTCCCGCCGTACGCCTCGGCAGTGGACAAGCCGTCGATCTTCACCCGGACGGCACCCGGATCCTGACGAAATTTTTGGGGGATAAGAGCAAACTCGTGATCTACCCCACCGGTACGGGGGAGACGATTCATGTCGCCATCCCGGACCTCGCGGTTGGAGACGGGCGTTTTACCGGACGCGGCAACGAACTGGTGCTCGTCGGGCGCCAACAGGGCGGTTCGGTGCAGGCGTTCCTCTACGAACCGTCCAGCGCGAAGTTGAAGCCGATCACTCCACAAGGGATCGAACTCTATACCCTGACACTGAATCCCACTCAGAGGCTGGCGGCCGTCGCAATCCGGGGGGAGCCGCCTGTTGTCTACTCGCTGGACGGGGGAGAACCCCAACCGCTCCCCGGCATCCCGCCGAACCACGTCATCAGCGGTTGGAGCGAGGACGGTCGCATCCTTTATCTGATGGAACGGGATACGGTTCCGCTCTCGATCCTGCGCTACGACCGTGAACGGAACACGAGCGAACCTTTCCTCGAACTGATGCCCCCCTCCGCGGCGGGACTGATCGACATCGGTCCGGTCTTCATCAACCCCTCCGGCACCGCGTACCTCTACAGCTATCGGATCTATCTCTCGACGCTCTATCTTGGCGACGGGTTCTGACCAGTTTCCCGGCTCTCTCGGACGCTCAGAAGGCGAACCCGATGTCGAGGGAAACGATCACCTCCGTGCCGCTACCTCCATTGATGGCCTTGAGATTGTCGCCGAGGAGCAACACGTGTGCCCCACCGCTCAAGGTCCAACTTCCCCCTTGCGTTGAAGCGGGG
>SMVB01336828.1_pt1 | contig 13424 bp, 10 predicted proteins | sample 2456461 | NCBI WGS metagenome assembly SMVB01 (sample SAMN11095934, study PRJNA526329) | marine sediment metagenome | biome: Marine sediment; feature: Surficial sediment; material: Deep marine sediment; isolation source: Hadal surficial sediment | place: Pacific Ocean | collected 2014-05 | depth...
ACGCCCCCCCATCCCGGACTTCAAGGGCTTAAGCGGGTTTTCTATTGGCTATTAAAACTAGGGTTCCAGCCAGCATCACAAGATCTTTAAGCAGGAAATGACCTGTGCTCGATAGTGCCGGAAAACCGCCAAGGTTTTGCTCCCATCCGGGAAAGGTCACCATGAAACTCAAGGTGCTAAGGAGGGTTGCAACGCACAGGAAAGCGCCAATTATGAATGCAATACGGTTCCAGAACCAGCCGGTGAGCAAAATAGCCGTGATAATTTCGACAATGCCAATGAAGTTGGAGGCGCCCTGCTCGCCATAGACCAGCAGCATCCAGAAAAAGAACGGGCTGGTTTCCAAAAGCGGTTTAATACCCGCCGCCTCAATCGCGGTAAATTTCATCGCCCCGATCCAGCCCAAAACCAGGATCAGGCCGGCGAGGATTGCAACAAAAGCCCGGTTTCTGGTCTTGTCATCCCGGGCGGCGAGATATAGCGCTACCCCGAAAATGGCAAGATATTTGATGATGCCCTGGCCGGAGCCAATGACAGGAAATCCGCCCATGGAATCGATCCAGACATTGGCCAAAACCAGAAGCGTAAGTGAATACACAGCGAAAACCGCGGCCGCCGCAGCGCCAACCCTGAAAACTCTGCCTCCCATTAGCGAAGACCCGGCCGCAATTGCCAACCCAATCAGGATTTGCAGCACCCCTACCGCCGAGGCAATCGGGATGGCACCATCGGCCATATTGGAAAACAGCATATGAACGGAAAGCCACGAGGCCACCGTTCCCTGGCCAACAACTGTGAAATTCATCGCCCCGAACCAAAGGAACATTGCCGCTAGGGCAAAGCGCGCGAACAGCGCCGCCCGTTCTTCATTTATATAGTTCAATACCTTTTCCATTGGCCCCTCCCGCTGGCTGAAAATGATCCGTCTAGTTTGACTAAAATGCGCATTTACACAAGGCAAAAAAAATCCCATACATAAGCCCGAATTGGCCCATGAGTCATAAAGGGGTGTCATGACCAGCAAAAATAACCAGGATCTGGATCAAAAACGTAGCGCGTTTCGCGCCGCCAAGCTATTGCCTGAACCGCAAGCGGTGGCAGACCTCCTGGCCGGCTATCCCTTAAATTCCAAAGCTCAAACCAAGGTCACCGGGGTGGCGCGGGCGATCGTTGAAAAATCGCGTTCGATGAAAGATGAACGCGGCACGCTGGATGCTTTCCTTCAGGAATTTGGGCTTTCCAACAAGGAGGGGGTGGCGTTGATGTGCCTGGCCGAAGCCCTGCTCCGGATTCCCGACGCGGACACCCAGGACCTTTTGATTGCGGAAAAATTGAAAAGCGGAAATTGGGCAGACCACGCCGGCAAATCCGAAGACCTTTTGGTCAATGCCTCGGTCTGGGGCTTGATGCTGACCGGCGGCATTGTCAACCTTGATCGGGAAAGCGCTGGCAACCCGATCCAATGGGTCGGCAAGATGATCAGCAACCTAGGTGAACCGGTAATCCGCGCCGCGGTCATGCAGGCCATGAAAATCATGGGCCGCCAGTTTGTTTTCGGGCGGACGATGGATATGGCCTTAAAAAGACGCGCCAAACAACCCAAGGATGCCCAACTTTATTCCTTCGATATGCTCGGCGAAGGCGCGCGCACCGAAGCCGCCGCCAAACGCTACCAAGCGCTTTACCTGGCCTCAATTGAAGCGGTCGGGAAGGATGCCAGGGGTAAGGGCAGCAATCACCAGGAACGCTCGTCGATTTCGATCAAGTTATCCGCCCTGCACCCGCGCTTTGAACAGGTCAAGCGGGATCGTGTAATGGCCGAATTACTGCCCCGGGTGAAGGCGCTGGCACTTCGGGCAAAAGCCTATGACATCGGTTTGACGATTGATGCCGAAGAAGCCGACCGCCTCGATATTACCCTCGATATTCTGGAAGCGCTGGCCCGGGACAAAGACCTGGGGTCGTGGCAGGGCCTGGGGTTGGCGGTGCAGGCTTACCAAAAACGCGCGCCTTATGTTATCGACTGGCTGATTGCCCTGGCCAGCGCGACCCAACGCCGCTTTCCGGTGCGCCTGGTCAAAGGGGCCTACTGGGATACCGAGATCAAGCACACCCAGGAACTCGGCCTTGAAGAGTACCCGGTCTGGACCCGCAAGGGCTCGACCGATTTGTGTTATCTTTTTACCGCCGAAAAAATCCTTGGGGCTCCGGAAGCAATTTACCCGCAATTCGCTACCCATAATGCCCATACCATTGCCGCAATTGCCGAATTGGCCGGCAACAAGGAATTCGAATTCCAACGCCTTCATGGCATGGGCGACCTGCTGTATACCGCGGCGCTTTCGGTGTTGGGGCAAACTCCCCGGGTCCGCACCTACGCCCCGGTTGGCGCCCATGAAGACTTGCTGCCCTATCTGGTTCGCCGCCTTCTTGAGAACGGCGCCAATTCCTCTTTTATCAACCGCTTCATGGATACCGACGTGCGGGTTGCCGAAGTGATTAAAGACCCGTTTGAGACCGTCTCAAATTTCACCGACAAGCGCCATGCAATGATCCCCCTGCCCCAGGACCTTTATCGGGATCGCAAAAATTCCGGCGGAATAGACCTGTCGTCCCCGGTGGTCACCGCTGCCCTGCTGGCGGATCTGGAAAAAATTTCCAAGGTTTCCTACGATGGCTCCTCGATTATCGACGGCACCCCGCTCACGGGAAAATCCACCGATGTGACCTCGCCGTTGGATGCCACAAAAAAAGTTGGTTTTTCGGTCGAAGCAAACGCCAAAGACATGAAAGCGGCACTTAAAAGTGCCAAGGCGGCCCAGCCCGATTGGGATAATCTTGGCGGTAACACCCGGGCTGATATCCTGGATATAATGGCCGACCTGATCGAGGCCGAACGCATCACCCTCCTTAGCCTTCTAACCCGGGAAGCTGGAAAAACAATTATGGACGGCATATCGGAAGTGCGCGAAGCCGCTGATTATTGCCGCTATTACGCCAAGGAGGCGCGCAAACATTTTGGGGCGCCGCAGACGCTGCGCGGGCCCACCGGGGAAAGCAACCAGATCAGCCTTCATGGCCGCGGGGTATTCCTTTGTATCGCCCCATGGAATTTCCCCCTGGCCATTTTCCTGGGCCAAGTCGCCGCCGGGCTTGCTGCGGGGAATGCGGTGCTGGCCAAACCCGCTGGACTAACCCCGCTGGTGGCCGCCCATGCCGTTCGCCTGTTGCACCAGGCCGGGGTGCCCGCAAGCGTTTTGCATTTGATTGTTGGCAGCGGCTCAACCGTCGGCAAGGTCCTGGTCGCCCATCCCGATGTCGCCGGGGTGGCTATGACCGGATCAACCTCGACCGCCAAGGTGATAAACAGAACTCTCGCTGAAAAAGACGGGCCGATTGCTTCCCTGATCGCCGAGACCGGCGGGCAGAACGCCATGATTGTCGATTCATCGGCGCTGCCCGAACAAATAACCGATGATGTCATGATTTCCGCATTTTCCAGCGCCGGGCAACGGTGTTCGGCGCTGCGCGTTTTGTTTTTGCAAGACACCATCGCCGACAAGGTCATAGAAATGCTGAAGGGTGCGCTTGCTGAACTTGCCGTGGGCGATCCCGGAGATTTGGCCTGTGATGTCGGGCCAATGATTGACGCCACCTCAAAAGGAGACCTTGAGGCCCATGCCCAGCGCATGCAAAGGGAAGGCACGTTGATCGCCAGGGCAGAAATGCCCAAGGGTTTTAAAAATGGCCACTTCTTTGCCCCTCACATATTTGAAATTCCCGACATGTCGATCCTCGAGGATGAGGTGTTCGGCCCGATCCTGCATGTTATTCGCTATAAGTCGAAGAATATTGAAAAGGTTTTAACTTCAATTTCTGAAACCGGGTACGGGCTGACGTTCGGGGTTCATTCGCGCATTGAAGGCCGCTGGCTGGAGTTGTTCCAAAAGCTGAACATCGGCAATACTTATGTGAATCGCAACATGATCGGCGCCGTTGTCGGGGTTCAGCCGTTTGGCGGCCAGGGGCTATCAGGCACCGGCCCCAAGGCTGGCGGGCCGCATTATCTTTTCAGGTTTGCCACCGAAAAAACACTTTCCATCAACACCACTGCCATTGGCGGCAATACTGACCTGTTTTCGCTGGAAGAAGGGAAACCTAAGCCCCTTTAAGAGAAAATATCCTGGCGAGACAGGTTAACACCGCGCTGGACCCCTACTGACAGGATCAAGCCGTAGGCGATCATAATGGTGAGCATCGCCGAGCCGCCGTAGGATACCAGCGGCAGGGGCACACCAACCACCGGCAGCAGGCCCATCACCATACCGATGTTGATAAAGATATAGAGGAAAATAATGAAGACCAGGCCGCCTGCTAAAAGACGCCCAAAATGGCTGCGGCAGGTGACGCTGACATAAAACCCGTAAAGCAGCAGCAAGCAATAAAGCGAAATCAGTACCAGGCCGCCGACGAGGCCAAACTCTTCCGCCAAAACTGTGAAAATAAAATCGGTTTTCATTTCCGGCAAAAAGTTCAAGTGACTTTGGGTGCCCTGCAAAAATCCTTTGCCGAACAAGCCGCCGGAGCCGAGCGCGATCTTGGATTGAATAATCTGGTACCCGGCGCCAAGGGGGTCGATGTCCGGGTTCAAAAAGGTCAAAATCCGGTCCTGCTGGTAATCCCTCAAACTTCGCCAAATAAAGGGCAGCGAGCCAAGGCTGCCAATAATCCCGGCCCAGAACATCCACGCCCGGACCCCCGCCAGAAAAATTATCGAAAGCCCGCCCAGCGCCAATAGCGCGGCGGTTCCTAAATCCGGTTGGCGCAGAACCAGCACCGCCGGCAATGCGATTAAAATAATCGGGATTATCAAATGACGGTAATAGCGGTAAGTTTCGGGGGTCAGGGTGTGAAAATATTTGGCCAACGCAACCACTACAGCCACTTTCATAATTTCGGAGGGCTGGATGCGAAAAACAACCAGGTCAAGCCAACGCTGGCCGCCCATGCCCGATTGCCCCATAACCTCAACAAGAATCAGCAAACCCAGCGCCCCGATGTAGGCCGGATAGGCCAGCGCCATAAGCCATTTCAAGTCAAACAGGGCGATGCCGATCATGATAATCAAGGCGAATGAAAACCGTATAGCCTGGTTTTTCGCCCACGGGTCCCACGAACCGCCAGCCACCGAATACAGCATGGCAAAACCGATCCCGGCGATGGCCATAATCGTCAGCACCATAAACCAGTTGATTTTTCCCAGACGCTGGACCAGTGACAGATCAAATGTTCTCGGGGCAAAATAAAGGCTTCTACCCATTTTCCTGCCCCTTGCCCTTGACCCCGGCTTCCAGCTCCTCCTGCTCCAGCGGCGGAAGTTCCATAAAGACCGGGCGCGACATCGGATCCAGCTCCAGGGTTTTTGCCATAATATCGCGGGCTATTGGTGCCGCTACGCGCGATCCACCGCCGCCATGCTCGACCAGAACCGACAAGGCATAACGCGGCTCATCTACCGGGCCATAGGCGACAAATAACGCGTGGTCGCGTTCAATCCAGGCCCGCTCCTCCGGGCTTAGGACACCGGATTCCCGTTCCTCAGCGCTGATGCTGCGCACTTGCGAGGTACCGGTTTTACCCGCCATTGATAGCCCCTCACCGCGCAGCCGTGAGCCATAGGCGGTTCCACCCGCGGTAAGAACTTTGGTCATCCCCTCCTGAATCAGGGCCAGATGCCTTTGATTAACCCCAAGCGGGGAAAAGTCCAGGGCCGGACCCGGCGTGTTGCCAACGGCATACACTAATCTTGGCCGCACCGCGTACCTGCCATTGGCAAGCCGGGCTGTCATAACCGCCAATTGCAAGGGGGTTGCCAAGAGCGCGCCCTGGCCAATGCCAACGTTCAGGGTCTCACCCTTTTGCCAGCGGCTGCCATAGTATGCCCATTTCCAGTCCCGGTCCGGCACCAGGCCTTTCGCCTGACCCTGCAATCCGAGATCATAAATTTCACCAAGCCCAAGCCGGCGCGCCATTTCGGCAATGCGATCAATGCCCACTCGCCCGGCAATTTCATAAAAATAAACATCGCAGGATTGGGCGATCGATTCGACCAAGGCCAACGCCCCGTGGCCCTCCTCCTTCCAGCAATGAAAGGTCCGGTCTCCCAAAACCACTTTGCCATTACAGAAGACCTTTTCGTTCTGGTCAATAATCCTGGCCTCAAGGGCTGCCAGGGCGACAACCATCTTGAAGGTTGACCCGGGTGGATACTGGCCGGAAAGAAACTTGTTGTAGAGCGGCCGTTTGGGGTTTTCCAAAAGCCCGGCCCATTTTTCTTCGCTGATTCCATATGTGAAATCGTTGGGGTTAAAGCCCGGGGTAGAGACCGCTGCCAACACATCCCCGGAATGAATATCAATGACAACCGCAACCGCGCTTTCATCGCCAAGACGCTCGGCGACATAACGCTGCAATTCCAGATCAATGGTCAGGGTGACCGAGTCGCCCTCACGGCCCTCTTGGCGCGCAACTTCACGCACCACCCGGCCAAAGGCATTAACCTCAACCCGGCTGGTGCCAGCGGTGCCGCGAAGGTCTTTATCCAGGCTTTTTTCAAAGCCGGCCACGCCAATTTTAAAACCAAGAAGTTGCAAGACCGGGTCCCGGCCGACTTCATCGCCATCGGGTGACCCGACATACCCGACCATATGCGGGGTAAGGGCTTCTTCCGGATAAAACCGGGTCTTGTCTTCCACCGGCAGCACCCCGGGAAGATTGGGCATCTCGACATTAACCCGGGAGAAGGTTTCCCAGCTCAGGTTTTCAGCAACCGTTACCGGAACAAATCCCGGCTGGCGTTTGATCTTTTTTAAAATCTTGGCGATGTCTTCGTTTGAAATGTTGACGATTCTGCCCAAAGATTCCAGCGTTTCCTCAACATTCCGGGTCGCCTCAGGGATCAGGTGGACCTGAAAATCCTTTTGGTTGATCGCCAGTGCATGGCCATACCGATCCAGGATTTTTCCACGGATTGGAGCGATCAAGCGAAGGCTGAGGCGATTTTCATCGGAAAGGGTTTTGTATTGCGAGCTCTCAATGACGCCCAAATAATACAGCCGCCCAAGGAGGCCCGCCACCAGCAACCCTTGGCCGCTGGCCAAAAGAAAAGACCGCCGTGTAAAGCGTCGGTAGCGGTCGTTTTCAGAATCAAATGCCATAGCTCAATTCCTATATCGAAACCCTTTTATTGATGCGCCCGATTAAGAAAACGTAAACCGGGAACACCAGCGCCGTCATTAGCCCCTGAAAAAAGAATGGCAGGCCGGGAAGAAAATCGGCCATAATAAAGCTCGCCAACATCCAGTATACCACCGAAATGGCCAGGCTGAAAAAGGTAAAGATAAAAATTTCCGTCAAGAAAGAGCTCTGCAGAAATATATTGCGCCGGCGTTCAAACAGGGCAGAAACCAGCAGCAAAATCAGCGATGTCAGGCCGAGATACCCACCGCCGAGAAAATCTTCCAGGAGGCCCATTAGAAAAATCAACCACAGCCGGGCGTATTGGGGGAAATGCAGGCGAAAGTAATAGGTAAAAATCAGGCTGAAAATAGGAATAAACATTCCTGCATCACTGTCTTCAAACGGCACCCGCATAAAAAGGATCAGGAATATTGTAACGAGCGCCGGACTGGCGTTGGCCAGAGAACCCGTTAAACCTCTTTGCAGTCCTTTTGCCACCTTCTAGTTGCCCTCCCCAGGTTCCAGTTGATTGGCGTTATAATCCAGCACCCGGACAAAATCGAGGTTCTCCAGATTGGCCGCCGGGCGAATAAGTATGTCATCTTCGTCAACTTCAACCACGGTGCCAACAATGATATCGGCCGGGAACATGCCGCCGTGGCCGGTGGTCAAAATCCGGTCCCCCACAGAGACATCCATGTCCGGGCCGGTAAAAGCCATGCGCAAAAGATCATCGTTGCGGCCCACAATAATGGCGTTACGTTTAGAGCGTTCAACCTGAACCGGAATGCGGCTGTTGAAATCGGTTGTCAGCAACACCCGGGTGGCGCGAAAGCCAACCTGAATGGTGCGCCCAACCAGGCCGTTTTCATCCACCACTGGCAAATCAACCCTGAGGCCATCCTCAGAGCCGGCGTGGATCAGAACACTTTTGGAATAGGCGCCGCCGGCAACCGCAATCACCCGCGCGGTGACAAGGGTGGGGACAAAGGTTGGCCTGACATTGAGCAATTCCTGTAGCCGCTGGTTTTCCATCACCGCCCGGTCGGCAATAAACCTGTATTGCTGCAACCTTGAATTTTCCTGGCGCAGTCTAGCGTTTTCAGTTTCAAGCGCGGCCAGCCCCTGCACCCATGAAATGGCATTGAAGGTGCCATCAGCGACGGCTTCAAAAGTGACGATCGCCGGCGTGACAACAAAAGCAATAGTGTAATTGATTGAACTGATCCAGGGGTGGTCAAAGCGGCCAAGTATTATCAGGGTGACTGACAGGAAGAAATAAATCGCATATTTAAGTCGTTTGCGGGACTTGTAAAAAAGGGAGCTGGCGGTTCCAAAGGTTTGGAATGTGGTTTTCATCACGCCCTTCTGATTAAAATTGTGATCCCGAATTGTCCTTTAGGTATTTCAGACCCTAATAATCGCGGGTCATGGTTTGCTGCAAACCTTCTTCCTCGAGCACCCGGCCGGTTCCCAGCGCGACGCAGGTTAACGGCTCTTCGGTAATAAAGACCGGCAGGCCAATCTCTTTCCGGAGCGCTTTATCAAGGTCGCCCAAAAGGGCACCACCACCGGTCAAAACGATCCCCTTGTCAACGATGTCGGCAGCCAACTCAGGCTTGGTTTGCTCCAGCGCAATTTTGATGCCGCTGATGATGGCGTTGACTGGTTCGGCCAAGGCTTCGGCTATCTCCATCTGGTTGATAACAATCTCCTTGGGCACGCCTTCAACCACATCGCGGCCGCGCACCAGCATGGTCTTGCCAACCTTGTCGCGCGGCTTGATTGCGGTGCCAATTTCTTTTTTTATGCGCTCGGAACTGGTTTCACCAATAAGAAGGTTATGCTTGCGCCGGATATAATTTATGATCGCCTCATCCATTTTATCGCCGCCAACGCGGGTTGAATTCGCGTAAACAATGCCGCCCAGCGACAGCACCGCCACTTCGGTTGTGCCCCCGCCAATATCAACAATCAATGACCCTTGTGCTTCTAAAATTGGGAGGCCGGCGCCGATCGCGGCGGCAATCGGCTCTTCAATCAGGCGCACCCGGCTGGCCCCGGCCTGATCGGCGGCTTCCTGGATGGCACGGCGTTCGACCGCGGTCGAACCTGAAGGGACAGTAATGACCATCTGCGGGCTTGCAAACGAGCGGTTGTGTACCTTGCGGATGAAGTGTCTGATCATGTGCTGGGCGATTTCAAAATCGGCGATAACGCCATCGCGCAGCGGCCGAATGGCCTCAATATTTCCGGGAGTCCGGCCCAGCATGGCCTTGGCCCGGTCACCTACCGCAAGAACCCGCCTTTTGCCATTCTCGGTTTCCATCGCCACCACAGATGGCTCGTTCAGGACGATACCCCGGCCCTTGACGTAAACCAACGTGTTGGCCGTCCCTAAATCAATCCCCATGTCGGACGAGAAAAACCCGAGTAGTTTCGAAAACATTTTTTATTCTTATCCTTCCTTGCTAATATCTTCTTAGCGCCATTCCCCCATAAAGAACAAGTGTCCTGTTGATTTAAAGGCCAGAGTATAGAAAAATTTCCTATCCGCCTGAAATTTCTGAAGAAATTACCTTTCAGAGGGGTATGGCGAACACGAAAAAGATGCAACAGAACTTTTCCAAAAGCGTTGAATTTTTTGAACTTTTAAGGAAATAAATTCCCTAGCTCTCATTTTTCATAAGCCACGGCATGGTGGCGCGGACTTTTTCGCCTGATTTTTCAATTTCATGGCTGGCGTCCCCGGCCCGTCTGCTTTTCAGGGTTTTAAAACCCTGGTCGCGGTCTTCGCTAAAGGTTTTAGCAAATTTTCCTGACTGGATATCGAGCAGGATAGCCCGCATTTCTGCCCGAACATGGTCATCCACCAGGCGGTCTCCGGCCTGGTAGCCGCCAAACTCTGCGGTGTTGGAAATCGCCTGGTTTTTAAAATCAAGCCCGCCCTTCCACATCAAATCGGCAATTTGTTTTACTTCATGCAAACATTCAATATAAGCCACCTCCGGGGCGTATCCGGCTTCAACCAATATTTCATAACCGGCCTTGACCAGGGCGGGCAGGCCGCCGCAGAGGATTGCTTGTTCGCTGAAAAGGTCGGTTTCACATTCTTCCCGGAACGAGCTTTCCAAAATCCCGGCACGCCCGGCGCCGAGAGCAGCGGCATAGGATAGTGCTAACGCATGGGCATTCCCGCTGGTGTCCTGGGCCACGCCAATAACGCACGGCATACCCAAGCCTTGGGTGTAAAGATCGCGCAAGGCCCTGCCTGGGCCTTTTGGCGCAGCCAAGAAAACATCAAGCGTATCGGCCGGGATCACTTCTTTAAAATGGATAGAAAAGCCATGGGCAAAGCCCAGCGCGGTGCCATCTTTAATATTGGGAGCGATAATTTCCTTATAAACCGAAGCCTGAACCTCGTCAGGCAAAAGCACCATAACCACCCCGGCGCCTTTCACTGCCTCGGCAAAACTCAAAACCTCAAACCCGTCTTCCCCGGCCCGGGCCGCCGCCGGGGTGCCGCCCCGTGAACCGACGATAATGTCCGAAACCCCTGAATCACGCAAGTTCAGGGCCTGGGCCCGGCCCTGGTTGCCATACCCCAGGATTGCCACCGGTTGCCCCCGGATCAGGGATAAATCACAATCTTTATCGGTTTTGATCTTCATCCTGTTTGCATAGGTCATGTTTTCATAAATAGAAAGAGGGTTCGTTGGTGACCATATTGTTCCGTGACAGGAAAAAGGCCGAAAGCTATGCCGACCATAGCCGAGGGTTTTTGACGTATTACGGGACAATATGGGCCCAACCCTTCGGGGCGCGCCCAAAAATGCCATTTTGGCGTTAAAACTTGTTTGTTTAGATTGCTAAACTGCACAATTTTTTCCTGAAACTGGCATTTTTTAACAGCCCCGAACACCTTTTTTATTAATGAAAACATGACCTAGTCCCTGAAGGTTTTTTTCGCAAGGGAAAGTATTTCCCGGGCCACCCCAACGCCGGCCGGAAGGAAGGTCCAGGCGGTGAACTGACCTTTAAACCAGGTACGCTGGCGTTTGGCATACTGGCGGCTTTCAATGACAACAAGCTCAATCGTCTCTTCCAGTGTAATTTCTTCATTCAGATGGCGCAACAGGGGCCGCACCCCAATCGCTTTCATGATCGGCAGATCCGGGGAAAGATTTCGCGACGCCAGGGTTTTGACCTCTTCCGGCGCCCCCTTGGAAACCATGCCCTGAAACCTTGCCCTGATTTTTTTCTCCAGGTCTTCACGGTCAACCTCAAGGCAGATTTTCAGGACCTCTGCCCCATTTAAAAAGCCCTTTTGTGCGGCCTGCTGCCAGGCGCTCAAGGGTTTTCCGGTGGCTTCATAAACCTCCAGCGCCCTTAATATTCTTTGCCGGTCGTTCGCGTCCAAACGGTCAGCCGTGACCGGATCCTTTTCCTTGAGGGTTTGATAAAGCGCCGCAACCCCTTCGGTTTCCATTTTCCGGCGCAAGTGCCTGCGGATTTCCTTCGGAACCTTGGGAATTTCTACAAGGCCATCCAAAAGTGCTTTAAAGTAAAGCCCGGTGCCACCGACGAAGATGGGTGTTTTCCTGGCCGTCCAGGCACATTCCGCCGCCGCGCTGGCCAGCACCAGCCAATCGGCCACCGAAAAAGCCTCATCAGCCTTTTTAACCCCATATAAATGGTGCGGGACCATTGCCCGGACGCCAGCGCCGGGTTTGGCGGTCAGGATATCCAGCCCTTCATAAACCTGCATGCTGTCGGCATTGATAATCACCCCGCCAATTTTTTTTGCGACCTGAAGCGCGACTTCAGACTTGCCGCTGGCGGTCGGGCCTGCAATAAGAATGGCACGTTTAGGGTTCATCACCTTTTGCCTTAAGGGTTAACCGGATGTTGCACGTTGCCACAGTTATTACCAATAGAGAAGACTTTCTACTGCGGGAAAGCCATGCCGAGGAGCTCGGTAAGGCGCTAGGCGATCTGGGCTGCAAAACGCTTGAGAGAAACTGGCTTGGCCGGGCTGAGGCTTTCGACCTTACTTTTGATGGAAAGCTGGCCTCAGGTGCGGAGTTGCTTGACGCCGCCGACCTCACCTCATCCCCTATTGATGTCATTATCCAGCCCTTGGCCGGGCGCGCCAAAAAATTGCTGGTGGCGGATATGGACAGCACCATCATCGCCCAGGAATGCATTGACGAAATTGCTGATACCCTGGGGCTTAAAGCCAAGATCGCCCCGATCACCGAAGCAGCCATGCAAGGCAAACTGGATTTTAAGGAGGCTCTTTTTGAAAGGGTGGCTTTGTTGAAGGGCGCCACCAAGGGGCAACTTCAGCAGGTTTTTGATGAACGCGTGAGGTTTAATCCCGGCGCCCGGACCCTGATCAAAACCCTTAAGAACAATGGTATCAAGACCGCCCTGGTATCCGGGGGTTTTCATTTTTTTACCGACCAGATCAAAGCGGCGCTTGGCTTTGATTATGTCCGCGCCAACCGGTTGCAATTTGAGGGCGATGTTTTAACCGGAGCCGTTGATAAGCCGATCATAGACAGCAAAGCCAAACGGGATTTTTTACTTAAGTTGTCTGCCGGAAAGCCTGAGAGAACGATAGCCCTTGGTGATGGCGCCAATGACATCCCGATGTTTAAAGCCGCCGGCCTCAGCCTTTGCTATCACGGCAAACCGATAGCTGAAGAGGCGGCCACCGGGCGCATCCGGTATTCCACGTTGAAAGGCGTGTTATATATCCTGGGGTTCAGGGAAACGACGTTTCAGCAATGAAAAAAAAGGCCGGGAAATCCCGGCCTTTTCAAAATTATTTCCTAAGTGTTACTCATCGCCGTTGCCAACCGGCAGTGGAATGATGAAATAACTGCCATCCCGGTAAATCCGGAATAAAACCGTACTGCGATCCATGCGCCGGGCGCCGGTGATAGCTTCCTCGACCCCACGGATTGTATCAACATTCTTCAGGTTGACCTGGACAATAACATCGCCCGGGCGAATGCCACGCACAGCCGCCTCACTATTGCGGTTGAGGTTTTCAATCAGGATCCCTTCAATCTCTTCAGGGATATCACGTTCCTCGCGTGCCGCCCGGTCTAGAGGTTTCAAAACCATACCCAAAATCTTGTCTTCCAGGGCGGGCTCGCTTTCCTCTTCTTCCACCG
>SMVB01301348.1_pt1 | contig 13420 bp, 13 predicted proteins | sample 2456461 | NCBI WGS metagenome assembly SMVB01 (sample SAMN11095934, study PRJNA526329) | marine sediment metagenome | biome: Marine sediment; feature: Surficial sediment; material: Deep marine sediment; isolation source: Hadal surficial sediment | place: Pacific Ocean | collected 2014-05 | depth...
ACCGCGCGCACCGCCCGGCACATCAGATTGTCGGGTTTGTAGGCTTCCTCCGCCTCGGCGGTTTTGCGGGCCGGATCGACCACCGGAAAGATCGCGATGGCCGGCACGCCCAGGTCCGCCGCCTCGCCGACCGCGTCCACCAACAAGTCGATGGTCAGCCGGTCGACACCGGGCATCGACGGCACGGCTTCGCGTCGGTTGTCACCGTCAATGACGAAGACCGGCCAGATCAAATCGTTCACGCCCAGCGTGCTTTCGGCGACCAGCCGCCGCGCCCAGTCGTCGCGCCGGTTGCGGCGCGGACGGGTGGTCGGGTAGGCGCCGGGGTCGGCCGGCAGTCGCGGTCCGCTCATCGCGTTCTCCCTGTCATCGCACGATCATAAAAGTCGGCGACGAGGGTTACAATTGTCTTACCGAAATGGAATCGTCGCGCGTTGACAGGGAATGGCCAGCGACTAACATCGCGGCGCGTTTCGGGGAGATTAAGTCGGTGGATTTCGAACTCAGCGAGGAACAGCGGGCGTTCCAGGACGCGGCGCGCGCCTTCGCAAGCGAACAGATGGCGCCGTTTGCCGCGGAATGGGACGAGAACAACACCTTCCCGGCCGACACGTTGCGCCGCGCCGCCGCGCTCGGCTTCGCCGGCATCTATTGCGAGGCGGCGCACGGCGGCGCGGCGCTGAGCCGGCTCGACGCGGCGATTATTTTCGAGGAACTGGCCGCCGGCTGCACCTCGACCGCCGCCTATATCTCGATCCACAACATGGCGACCTGGATGATCGACCGCTTCGGCGGCGACGCGCAACGGGCGCGCTGGGTGCCGGGACTGGCCTCGATGGAACTCATGGCGAGCTATTGCCTGACCGAACCGGGGGCCGGGTCGGACGCCGCCGCGCTCAACACCCGCGCCGTTCGCGACGGCGACGATTACGTGCTCAACGGCACCAAGGCGTTCATTTCCGGCGCCACCACGTCGGACGTCTATGTCTGCATGGTGCGCACCGGCGCGGACGGGCCAGGTGGCATCTCCTGCCTGGTGGTCGAGGCCGGCGCGCCGGGGCTCAGCTTCGGCAAGCGGGAAAAGAAGCTGGGCTGGCATTCGCAGCCCACCGCCATGGTGATCTTCGAGGACTGCCGCGTGCCGGTGGCCAACCGCGTCGGCGACGAGGGCGAGGGCTTCAAGATCGCCATGGCCGGGCTCGACGGCGGGCGCATCAACATCGCGGCGTGTTCGATCGGCGGCGCGCGGACCTGCCTGGAGGCGGCGCGCGACCATATGCGGGTGCGTGAGCAGTTCGGCCGCAAGCTGGCCGATTTCCAGGCGCTGCAATTCAAATTCGCCGACATGGCGACGGATCTGGAAGCGGCGCGGCTGATGGTCCACCGCGCGGCGGCCAAGCTGGACGCGGGGGATCCGGACGCGACGCTGCATTGCGCCATGGCCAAGCGCTTCGCCACCGATGTCGGCTTCGCCGTGTGCAACGACGCGCTGCAACTGCACGGCGGCTACGGCTACCTTCGCGAATACCCGATCGAGCGCATCCTGCGCGACGTGCGGGTGCATCAGATTCTCGAAGGCACCAACGAAATCATGCGCGTGATCGTGGCGCGCAAGCTGCTCGGCGGGTCATGAGCGAGACGGACGACATCGTCGTCGAGGCGCGCGACGGCGTGGGCCGCTTCCTGCTCAACCGTCCCAAGGCGTTGAACGCGCTGACCCTGGACATGGTGCGGGCGATGCAGGCGCGCCTCGACGCCTGGGCCACCGACGAGACGGTGCGCGCCGTGGTGGTGCGCGGCGCGGGCGGGCGGGCGTTCTGCGCCGGCGGCGACATCCGCCGGCTGTACGACCAGGGCCGCGCCAGCGACCATCCCGGCTTCGCCGAGTTTTTCGGCGAGGAGTTCATCCTCAACCGGACCATCTTCCGTTACGCCAAGCCCTACGTCGCGCTGATGAACGGGATGACCATGGGTGGCGGAGTCGGCGTCTCGGTGCATGGCTCGCACCGCGTCGTCACCGAGGCCACCGCCTTCGCCATGCCGGAAACCGGCATCGGCTATTTTCCCGATGTCGGCGGAAGCTATTTCCTGCCGCGCTGCCCCGGCGAGATCGGCATGTACATGGCGCTGACCGGCGCGCGGCTGAAGGCGGCCGACGCGCTGTACGCCGGCGTCGCGACCCACTACGTGCCCGGCGAACGGCTCGACGCCCTGTGCGCCGCGCTGGGCGACCACTCCGTGGACGCGGTGCTTGCCGAATTCGCCGACGATCCGGGTCCGGCGCCGCTGGCCGAACAACGCTCCGCCATCGACCGCTGCTTCGCCGGCGAGTCCGTCGAGGCGATCGTCGAGGCGCTCGAGGCCGAGGGCACCGACTGGGCTGGCACGGCGCTGGCCAGGATCGGGCGCATGTCGCCGACCAGCCTCAAGGTCGCCCATCGTGTGTTGCGCACCGGGGCCGAACTCGATTTCGAGGCCTGCATGACCATGGAGTTCCGCCTGGCGCTGCGCTTCATGGCCGGGCACGATTTCTTCGAGGGCGTGCGCGCGCTGGTGGTCGATAAGGACAACGCGCCGGCATGGTCGCCGGCGCGACTCAAAGAGGTATCGGAGGACGCCGTAAATGCGTATTTTGCGCCCGCCGATCACCCGGACCTGACTTTCGATAGGAAGAGGAACAACACGCCATGAAGGAACTCTACGACCTGGGCGAGCCGCTGGGCGTGGGCGCCGTGCCCGCGAAGATGCACGCCTTCGCGGTGCGCCAGGACCGCTTCGGCCAACCGCGCGACGCGTGGCGGCGCGAGGTCATCGCGACGCCCGAGATCGGGCCGCGAGACGTTCTGATCTACGTCATGGCGACCGGCATCAACTACAACAACGTGTGGGCCGCGCTGGGAACCCCGGTCGACGTCATCGCCGACCGCCAGCGGCGCGGCGAGCCCGAGGACTTCCACGCCGGCGGCAGCGACTGCGCCGGCATCGTGTGGGCGGTCGGCGAGAAGGTCGACAACGTCAAGCCCGGCGACGAGGTGGTGATCCATAGCGGCTGGTGGGAACCCGACGACCCGTGGGTGCTGTCGGGGCGCGATCCGATGCTGGCGGACTCGACGCGCATCTGGGGCTACCAGACCAACTACGGCAGCTATTGCCAGTTCGCCCGCGCGCAATCCCATCAATGCGTGGCGAAACCGGCCCGGCTCACCTGGGAGGCCGCGGCCAGCTATCTGCTGTGCGCCTCGACCGCCTACCGCATGCTGATGGGCTGGGCGCCGCACGTGGTGGAGAAGGACGACGTGGTGCTGGTGTGGGGCGCGGCCGGCGGCCTCGGCTCGATGGCGCTGCAAATCGTCGCGGCGGCGGGCGGGCGGCCCGTGGCGGTGATTTCCGACGACGACAAGCGTCAGTTCTGTCTCGACCACGGCGCGGTCGGCGTCATCAACCGCAACGACTTTTCGCACTGGGGCGTCATGCCGGGCACGGAGAGTCCCGAATACGGCGCTTGGGCGAAGGGCGCGCGCGGCTTCGGCAAGGCGATCTGGGAGGCGGTCGGCGGGCGGATCAGTCCGCGCATCGTGTTCGAGCATCCCGGCGAGGCGACCTTGCCGACTTCCGGATTCGTATGCGGCACCGGCGGCATGATCGTGATCTGCGCCGGCACCACCGGCTACAACATAACCCTGGACCTGCGTCATCACTGGATGCGTCAGAAGCGCCTTCAGGGCAGCCACCTGGCCAATGACGAACAGGCGGCGGCGGTCACCAAGCTGATCACCGAGGGCAAGATGGACCCCTGCCTGTCGCACACCTACGGCTTCGACGAAATCGGCGAGGCGCACCAGTTGATGCTGGACAACCGCCAGCCCTACGGCAACATGGCGGCGCTGGTCAACGCGACCGAGGCGGGCAAGGGCGCGGCCTGACTCCGGCGATCACCAGGGAGACAAGCATGGATATCGGATTCATCGGCGTCGGCAACATGGGCGCGCCGATGGCGCGCAACCTGATCAAGGCCGGCCATTCGGTGAGCGTCCATGACGTGGCGCCGGGCGCGGTCGCGACGCTGGTGGCGGACGGCGCCCGCCCCGCCGAGTCCGCCAGCGACGCCGCGCGCGGCGTGGAGGCGGTGATCACCATGCTGCCGGCCGGCGCCCACGTGCGCGCGGTCTATACCGGCGAGGGCGGGATCGTCGCCGCGGTGGCGGAAGGCACCCTGCTGATCGATTGTTCCACCATCGACGTCGATAGCGCCCGCGCCACCGCCGACGCGGCGCGGCAACATGGCCTCGCCATGTTGGACGCGCCGGTGTCGGGCGGCGTGGCCGGAGCGGAGGCGGCCACGCTGACCTTCATGGTCGGCGGCGAAGCGGAGGCCTTCGAACGGGCACGGCCGATTCTATCGGCCATGGGACGCACCATCGTCCATGCCGGGGCCAGTGGAAACGGGCAGGTCGCCAAGATCTGCAACAACATGATCCTCGGCATTTCGATGATCGCGTTGTCGGAAGCCTTCACCCTGGGCCGGAAGCTGGGCCTGGAGCCGCAAGCGCTGTTCGACATTTCGTCCAAGGCGTCGGGCAGTTGCTGGGCCATGCTCAACCACTTGCCGGTGCCCGGCATTGTGGAAACGGCGGCCGCCAACCGCGACTTCAAGCCGGGTTTTTCCACGGCCATGATGCTCAAGGACCTGCGTCTGGCGCAACAGGCGGCGCAAGGCGTGGCCGCCGCGACACCGATGGGCGCGGAAGCGGCGGCGCTGTACACCCTGTTCAGCAACGCCGGCAATGACGACCTGGATTACTCCGCCATCGTAAAAATGATTGCCGGGGAGTGAGTCGCGACGCTATTCTAGCGGTTAATAAAATTTTAGAATATTTGTGGCAGTTATCCCGGACCGCCGCGGGGCGCGGGAACGGGTTGTGACGAGGGCATGAATTGATGGCCGGACCGGTCGCGAGCGATACGGAGACGGGCAAGGGAGGCGAAGCAGAGCCGGGTCTCAAGCAGACCTATCTCGACGCCATACGTCTGATCGAACGTCTGCATCGACGATTCCTCGATGTGGTCAAGTCGGAGCTCGACCGGCTGGGCATGGAGGACATCAACAACGTCCAGGCGGTGTTGTTGACCAACATCGAGACCGAGAGCCTGACCATCGGCGAGCTTACCAACCGCGGCTACTACATGGGCTCGAACGTCTCCTACAACGTCAAGAAGCTGGTCGAGAACGGCTACCTGGTGCAGGAACGCTCGGAGCACGACCGGCGCACCACGCGGGTGCATCTGTCCGACAAGGGCCTTGCGGTGGTGTCGTCCGTCAATGCCATGTTCGAGCACAATGTCGACGCGCTGAGCCGGATCGGGCTGCGGCAACAGACCATGCAATCGACCATCGACAACCTGCGCGTCCTCGAACGCTTCTGGTCCGACTACATCAACTACGGACCGCGCTGACCTCCCAAAATCGGGACTCCTCTTGCGGTGATCGGCGGGCTGGGACAATATCCCGCCGCCCGCCGCCCGCCGCCACGTTTTCACCCGGAGACCCGAATGCTTGTATCCGCCGACAATCTTGTCGAGTTCATCAAGGCTATCTTCATCGGCGCGGGATCGACCGCGGACGAGGCCGTGGCGGTGGCGGAAAATCTGGTGGGCGCCAACCTGCGCGGTCACGACAGCCACGGCGTGCAGCTGGTGCCGCGCTACGTCGAGCACGCGCTGGACGGCCGCGTCAATCCGGGCCAAAGCGTGACCGTGACCCGCGACACGGGACCGATCGTCCAACTCGACGGCAACATGGGCTATGGCCAGGTCAACGGCCCCATCGCCATGAAAATGGGCATCGCCAAGGCAGGCGAATACGGGGTCGCGGTGGTCGCGCTGCGCAACACCCATCATCTGGGGCGGATCGGCGCGTGGGGCGAGATGTGCGCCGAGGCCGGCTTCGTTTCCATGCACTGGGTCAACGCCACCGGGCATTTCCCGCTGGTCGCGCCGTTCGGCGCCATCGACGCGCGCTATACCACCAATCCCTATTGCACGGCCTTCCCCGCCACCGACGAACATCCGCCACTGGTCCTCGACATGGCGACCAGCGCCATCGCCATGGGCAAGGTGGTGGTCGCCCATAATCGCGGCGAGCCGGTGCGCGACGGCGCGCTGATCGACGCCGACGGAAACCCCACCAACGATCCCGGCGTGATGTTCCAAGAAGACGCGGCGAAACGCGGCGCTTTATTGCCGGTCGGCACCTACAAGGGCTACGGCTTGGCGCTGGTGTGCGAGATGCTGGCCGGCGCCCTGGTCAATAACGGCACCTGTCTGCCGGCGCGCGAAGCCGAGAATTCCATCGTCAACGGCATGTTGACGGTGATCCTGGACCCGGCCGCGATCGGCGACGCGGAAATTTATCGGCGCGAACGCGACGCCATGACGACTTACGTCAAGCAGGCCCGCCCGGCGCCCGGTTTCGGCCCGGTCATGGTGCCGGGCGATCCCGAACGCAAGGCGCTGGCCGAACGCAGCGATGGCGGCATTCCCGTCGACGACACCACCTGGAGCCAGATTCTCGAGACCGCCGCCAAGCTGGGCATCAACGCCGACAGCATCGAGACGATGGTCGGCGCCTGAGCCGTAAACGTAGCCTCAACCAAACCGTCATGCCGGAAGCGCCAAAGGCGCTATCCGGCATCCATGTCGCGGCCAAGAAAATGGACCCCGGATCGGCGCGATGCGCCGTCCGGGGTGACAAGGTAAAGAATGTCGCACTCTGAAATGTCGGCGCGCGAGCGCGGTTCTCTCGTCGGCGTTGCTCAGTCGTCCTCGCCGTCGTAGACGAAACGATAGGCATCGCCGGCTGGCGCGATGCGTCCGATCGACGGCGCCGGGAAATGGGCGGTGAGAACGCGCATGGCGCTGTCGCAATAGCGGTCCAGGAAATCCGCGCGCGTCTTGCGCGCCTGTTCGGGGTCCATGCAGGCAACGGAATTCCAATGCGGATAGACGCATTGGATCGGGCTGTGGATCAGGTCGCCGCACATCACCGCTCCCGCGCCGTTCGACGACAGGCGCACGCTGACATGGCCCGGCGTGTGGCCCGGCGAGGGCTCCAGCCAGACGTTATCGTCGAGCGCGTGATCGCTGTCCACGACCAGTGCCTGGCCGGCCTCGACAACGGGTAGCACGCTTTCCGTAAACACCCAGCGCGGTTTTCGTTCGTGGTTCGCTTGCCAGTAGGCGAGTTCGTCGCGCGCCATGACGTATTTGGCGTTGGCAAACGTCGGCGCCCAACGCCCATCCACCAGCCGCGTGTTCCACCCGACGTGGTCGGGATGGAGATGCGTGCACATCACATAATCGACCGATTCCGGCGCCACGCCCAGCGCCATCAGGTCGGCCAGATAGGTTCCGTCGGCGCGCTTGTGCCAGTTGGGCCGGAAGGCGAGGTTCTTGTCGTGGCCGACGCAGGTATCGATCAGAATGGTGTGGCGCGGCGTGCGCACCACATAGGTCTGCATCGGCATCACCAGCTTGTCGGTGGCCGGGTCGAGGGCGCGCGGCGCCAGCCAGTCCAGATGCGGCGCCAAAAGCTCCGGCGTGGCGTCGGGGAGAAATTCGTAAATGTCGAATTCGGGTTGCGCCAGTTCGACGACACGGTCGATCGTCAACTCACCAAGTCTGGTTTGAGGCATCGCATCCGCCGCCGGTCATGAGAAGAGCCGGCGAACTATAAGGCGCTGCGTCGCCCATGGAAATCGCCGTGGCGCGGTTATGCGGTGGCGGCCTTGGCGCGATCGAAGACGCGGAGATTGTAAAGGATCAGGTCGCGCTCGATGGCCTCGTCGGCGATCGGCTCGACGCCGTGAAACGAATTGTTGGTTTTGACGAAGCAGAACAGGCTGTTGCGGCGGAACGGCATGGTCCGGACATTGACGAACTTGTCGAACCCGTAATGCGGCCCGCCCCGGCACCGGAACGAACGGTCGAGGGGCTCGTAGATCGAGGTGCCCAGGTGTTCCATGCTGTTGTCCCTGGGGCAATAGAACAGGCCCGAAAGGAAGCGCTGCTCGGAATCGGTATGCGGGCCGATGGCGTAGTTGGTCCGGTCGCGGACCACGATGGTCTGCGGCGCGAAAGCGATCGTGTCGAGGCCGTCGCCAAATCGGGCCGCGACGATGTCGGCGAATTTTCCACACATCGCATAAAGCAGCGGCGCGGCCGTGAGCCACTTGTTGGCGTCGCGCCAGAACGTCCCGATTTCGCCCGGCAAGCGGTCGATTTCCGCGTCAGTCAGCTCCAACACCAGCCGTTCCATATAGGCGCCCTTGTTCACGTAAGGGGTCTCGCCCAGGGGCACGTAGCAGTCGTTGCCCGGCATGTGTTCCAGCAGCCGCGCGTAGAAGTCTTCGGGAAAGATGTCCTCGACAAAGAAATGCGGAAAGGGCCGCGCCATCACCGGCGCGCCGGCGATGCGCTCGACGACATGTTGCTCGACGCTTGTTGTCACGCCGCCGCCATCTTGGCCACGACTCGGCCCAATGCGTCGGCCATGTTCTGGGAGCGGAAGAAGATGAAATTGGCCGCGCCCTTGAACGCGCCGGACTTCACTTCGGTCTGCTCGACCTGACTCTGGCAAAAGGCGAAGCCCAGGTCACGCATGTGCTCCACCAGCTTGCGGTGCTCATCCAGGTTCTGGTTGATTTCGATCAGCACCGAATGGAGGCGCGGGTCGCGCAGCACCGATTGGGCGCCGGCGATCACTTTGTGCTCGAAGCCATCGACGTCGATTTTGATATGCGTCGGCGTCGGCACGGTGCCATTGGCGACGAGCCCATCCAGGGTCGCCGCCACGCAGCCTTGAACATGGGCGGGCCTCATGGGCTCGAGCTTGAAATTCACCGACTCGCCGAAGGCGTGGCAGGACTCGCCGAGATTGAACGCGGCTAGATAGAACTTGTCGTAGCCGGCCCGGTCGGACAACGCGACGCAATAAGCCGTGACCCGCTCGCCCAGGTCGTTGAGAACGATGTTGCGGTTCAACTGCGCGTAATTCTGCGATTCCGGCTCGAAGGCGAACACCTTGACGCCACGCGTCTTGGCGGCCCAGATCGTATACTTGCCCACGTTGGCGCCGATATCGACCATCACGTCATCCGTCCCGAACGACTCCATCCAGGCCATGGTCTCGATTTCCTTGCTGAACAAGGTATCGAAACGCCATTTGGTCACCGCGTTCGGGGTCAGATAACGGACCTCCGTGCCGTTATGGGTAACCGTGCACACGGGCACGATTTTTTCGTATTGCTCGAGAGTCAGGTTGACGGCGTTCATGTCCCGCGCCCGCGCCAAAGGATGAGGCCAGCGGCCCCGCGCCGGGATACTGGTCGCCTATTGGTTAAGAAGCGTTGAAGGCCCGCGTGTCGAACGGACTCAACCGCAGCTTTGCGCGCTGTCGCAGACCTTGTGGCCGGCCATGAAGGCGAGGTAGCGCAGGATGGCGGTAATGTCGGCGTCGCTTAACATGTCGCCGAAGCTTGGCATGCGCGAGCGCGCGTGGAAGGCCGAGGCGTCGCGTATATAGGCGGGCAGTTCTTCCGGGCGCCAATATTCGTGGACGTTGCGCGGCACGTTGAGTTCCGGGCCGACGATGCCGCCGACCAGGTTCACCGAATGGCAGCTCATGCAGGTGTCCTTGAACAGGGCGAAACCGCGGCGCACCGGTTCGTCGGCGCCCGGCGGCGCGGCGGCGCCGAACGCGGCGACAAAGGGACGGATCGAGATAGTCATGGCCTGATAGGGCCAGTAGTGACCGGGCACTACCTCGGCGCCACCGGTCCACACCAGATAGAACGGCGCCGGCAAAACCTCGCGCCGGTCGTGTCGGAAGGTCAGCCAGTCCGCGCCCTCCGGGGCGTCGAGGTCGCGCACGGCCACGACGCCTTGGCCGGACAACGCGATGTCCCAGGGTATCGCGATGGTGTAGCCGTCGGTGGCGGTGACAATCAGCTCAAACCCTTGTTGGCGAAGCTCGGCCAAGTCGGCCACCGTGCCAAGGATGTCATTGAGCCGATAGCCGGCGTAGCGCTTCGGCGCGTCATAGGCCGGGTCCATGGGGATGACCGCCTCGACGCTTTCCAACGTGCCTGAGCGATGCAGTTCCGCGAGGTCGAAGTTGATTTCGTCGTCCGCCCAAGCGGCATTGACGGACAAGGCCGCCGCGACCGCCGCCGACCGCCACCGGATCACGCGGCGACGCCGCCGACGATGGCGCGGAACAGGGTGCGCCGGGCGCCCGCCGCGTAGCCGCCGGTGGCGCAATGCATGGTCGCGCGGTTGTCGCAGGCGACCAGCTGGCCCGGCCGCCATTCGTGACGGTACTGGACTTCGGGTCGGGTCGCGTGGGCGAACAGGATGTCGAGCAACTCGCGGCTTTCCGCCTCATCGACCTCGCGGATGCGCACCGTGAAGCCGGGACTGACGAACAGGGCCTTGCGTCCGGTCTCGCGGTGGGTCCGCACGATGGGGTGCGCCACGTCGGGCGTTTTGTCTTGCTGGCCCGCCGACAGTTTAAGCTGGGATTGCCGGGTGGTCTGGCCGCCGAATACCCGGTGGATGGCGCTCAGCCCGTCGATACGCCGCTTCACGTCGCCGGGCAGGGTGTCGTAGGCGTGGGCCATGTTGACGAACAGGGTATCGCCGCCGCTGGGCGGGGTCTCCACGGCGTAAAGCAGGGTGTAATCGGCCGGCACCGCCATGTAGCCCAGATCGGTGTGCCAGAACGCGCCGGCCGGCTGCTCGGTGTGGCGTCCAAGTGGACTGTCGGCGTCGTTGGTCAGCACCGAGATTTCCGAGGTTTCCGGGTGGTGGTACTGGTCCAGGATATGTTCCACCAGCGGCCCGAAGCGCCGGGCAAACGCCACCAGTTGGCCGACGGTCAGGTCCAGATCGGAGATCGCGAACACCAAGTGGTCGAGCGAGGCCTGTCGGACCGCCGCGAAATCGGCGTCGCCGAGCGGCCGCGTCAAATCCAGCCCCGAGATTTCGACGCCCAATAGTTCCGACAAGGGTTTCAACGAGATCGCCATGGTCATGCTCCGTTATCGTCAGCGCGGCAGGGTCACGGTCGCGCGCAAGCCCCCCTCGGGGCGGTTCGAAAGCGCCACGTCGCCGCCGTGGGCGCGAAAGATCGACCGCGCCACGGACAGGCCAAGACCGCTGCCCTTGACGGCGCCGCGCGAGCCGTCAAGCCGGAAGAACGGCGCGAAGACCTGTTCCATCTCTTCGTCCGGGATGCCGGGGCCATCGTCGTCGATCTCGACCGCCACGTCGCCGCCGTTTTCACGCAACCGAATCGCGACGCCACCGCCATATTTAGCGGCGTTGTCGATGAGGTTGGCGAAGCCCCGCTTGAGCGCCACCGGCCGCCCGGAAACGGGGGCGGACAACACGCCGGCGCAGGTCACGGGCGTGCCCGCGTCCTCGGCGTCGTTGCACAGGCTCTCTATCAGGGCGGTCAGATCGACCGGCTGCGGGTCCTCGCCGCCGGCCTCGTCGCGGGCGAAGGCGAGCACGCTGTCGGTCATCCGCTCCATGTCGTCGAGGTCGCTTAGCATCTTGGCGCGTTGCTCGGCGTCCTCGACGAACTCCGCGCGCAGGCGCAGGCGCGTGATCGGCGTGCGCAGGTCGTGCGAGATCGCCGCCAGCATCTGGGTGCGGTCCTCGACGAAGCGGCTGAGCCGCGCCTGCATCTCGTTGAGCGCGCGCGCCGCGTGACGGATTTCGCTGGGGCCCAGTTCGTCGATCGCGGCGCCGCGCAGGTCGCGGCCCAACCGGTCCGCCGCCTGGCCGAAAGCGGCCAGCGGCCGGATCAGCCACCGCGCCGCCCATACCGCGAGGACGATCGTTCCCAGCCCCATGATCAGCATTTCGGCGCCGACGCGCGACGCGAGCGCCCATCCGACGCCGGAAAGCGGCGCCGCGAACACCAGCGGCGCGCCGTCATCGAGATCGAAGCGGACCACCAGGGTCTCGCCCGCTTCGGCGCAAGTGCCGCCGACCCCGGCCGCGATCCCTGGAACAAGTCCGCAAAACCGCTCCCCAATCACGCCCGCGGCGACCGTGCCGCGCGGGACGAGGTGGCCGAGATATTCCGCCAGGTGCTCGGCGCGCCAGTCGGTAACGTCGCCCAGTGTCGGCGCGGCGCCGATCGCGGCGGCGATTTCCGGTGACGAAAAGCTCGCCAGGGCGTCCGCCCGCCGCATCGGCGAAATACCGCTCACCAGCTCCGCCACGCCGGCGATGCGGTCGGCGACCTGCTGGCCGTGGAACAACGACAGACGGTGATGCGGGTCGCTGTAATGGTAGGACATGGTCAACAGGTGGGTCAGGGTGATGCCAACCACGAGAACCACCACCGCGCGGCCGAACAGGCTGGACGGCGGCAGGATTTTCATTGCCGCTCCACCACCGCGGTAAACATGTAGCCGCCGCCGCGCACGGTCTTGATCAGCTTGGGGTCCTTGGGGTCGGCCTCGATGCGCCGGCGCAGGCGGCCGACCTGGACGTCGATGCTGCGGTCGTACGGTCCGGCGCCGCGTCCCCGGGTCATGTCAAGCAGCTGATCGCGGGTAAGCAGACGTTGCGGGTGTTCGGCGAACGCGGTGAGCAGGTCGAACGCGCCGGCGGTCAGCGACACGTGGACGCCGTCGGGCGAGATCAACTCGCGCCCCACCAGGTCCAGGGTCCAGCCCTCGAAACGCAGCTTGTTGCCGCGCGCGCCGGGCGTTTGCGGCAGGCCCTTGGCGCGGCGCAACACGGTCTTGACGCGGGCCAGCAGTTCGCGCGGATTGAACGGCTTGGGCAGGTAGTCGTCGGCGCCCATTTCCAGCCCGACGATGCGGTCGGTTTCGTCGCCGCGCGCCGTGACCATGATGATCGGAACGTTGGAACGGGTGCGCAGATCGCGGGTGATGTCCAGGCCGTCGCGGCCCGGCAACATGATGTCTAGGATGATCAGGTCGATCCGCGCGCTGCCCAGCACGGCCTCCATGGCGACCCCGTCGCCGGCCGTGCTGACCCGGTAACCGTTCCGGGTCAGGTAACGCCCCAGAAGGTCCAGAATCTCCGTGTCGTCGTCGACGATCAATAAATGTTCGGCCTGGTCCATGTGGCAAACATACCCGCGCGCGTCCGGCGTGGCGGCGGCTAATTGGTGACACAGTGTAACAGATTGTAACCGATCGCCGTTTTGTCACATACCGTTACGACAAGGCCGTAAAAAGACAAGCCCGCGACATTGTGGCGTTACGTCACCGTGGTTATATCGCCTTCAGTCCCCTTCTCAATGCGTGGTTCACATGACGGAGTCTCGAAAACGCGGCGCCGGGAAAACCGGCGCGACGCGGCGTGGGTTTCTCAAGGG
>SMVB01107004.1_pt1 | contig 13415 bp, 13 predicted proteins | sample 2456461 | NCBI WGS metagenome assembly SMVB01 (sample SAMN11095934, study PRJNA526329) | marine sediment metagenome | biome: Marine sediment; feature: Surficial sediment; material: Deep marine sediment; isolation source: Hadal surficial sediment | place: Pacific Ocean | collected 2014-05 | depth...
ATGCGCTGGGCAGTTGCATCATCGGCGCCCTGCTGATTGTTATCGCCTTCCTGATCGGTAGTGAAGTCAAAGACCTGCTGGTAGGCCAGGGCGTGGAAGAACGCGAGCGCGACGCCATGCATAGCTTTCTGGAAGAGCAGCAGGAAATAGAGAAGGTGTTCAACATTGTCACCCTGCAAATGGGCCACGATGTGATGGTGGCGGTGAAGGCACAGATGGTGTCGGCCGATGGCGTGCATATCGCCGCGCACATGATTAACGCAGTGGAGAAGCGTTTTCGGGTGCGCTTTCCCAAGGTAACCTGGCTGTTCTTCGAACCGGATGTGGCCGATTGAAGTGAGAGGTGGTGAAAGATGAGTGAAGCCGTCAAGAAAGAAACCGTAAGCGGCGCCTGCCTGTGTGGCGCGGTGCGATTTGAAGCCACCCTGCCCAGTTTGTGGTGTGCCCATTGTCATTGCAGTCAGTGCCAGCGTTTTCACGGTGCACCGGTTGTCACCTGGGTGGGCTTTAATAGCGAGGGTTTTCGTATCACGGTGGGCGAAGGCGTTCTGCGCTGGTACAACTCATCGGCGCCAGCGCGGCGGGGTTTTTGTGGTGATTGCGGCAGCAGCTTTTTGTTTCAGTCTGAGAAGTGGCCCGGCGAGATGCACGTGTCGCTGACCAATGTGCAGGATCCGATTGATCGAGTACCGGAACGGCATGTGCATTTCGACAGTCATGCACCCTGGCTGGAGTTGGCCGACGATCTGCCCCGCAAGGTCTGAGTAGCCTTTGAACAACTGGATTCTATACAGCCTCACGGTTTTGATCTGGGGTTCCACCTGGATTGGCATCAAGTACCAGCTCGGCAACGTGGACCCAATGGCGTCTGTCGCGCACCGCTTTATGCTGGCTTCGCTACTGATCTGCATTTTCCTGTTGCTGCGCCGACAGCCGCTACGCCTGCCGCTGCGTGATCATCCGTTTTTGTTATTGCAGGGCTTGTGTTTGTTCTGCGCCAACTACTATTTTGTTTATCACGCTGAACTGGTGCTCACCAGTGGCCTGGTGGCGGTGGTGTTTGCCAGCCTGATGATGTTCAACGTGGTTAATGGCGCCCTGTTTATGGGCACGCCGGTGCATCGCGGCGTGGTGGTGGGCGGCTTGCTGGGCCTGTTGGGAATGGCGGCGGTATTCTGGCCTGAGCTCAATTCGCTGGATCTCAGCGACGCCAATTTTGTGGCGCTGCTGTTTTGCCTGGCCGGCACGCTGCTGGCTTCCTTCGGCAATATTATTGCTGCCCGCAACCGCAGCCATAATATTCCGGTGCTGGTCACCAATACCTGGGCCATGGGCTACGGCGCGGCAATGATGTACCTGGCGGCGTTGGTACTGGGCGTACCCATCACCATCGAGTGGACCGTGCCCTATATTGCGTCGCTGCTGTACCTGGTGGTGTTTGGCTCGGTGATCGCCTTTTGGGCCTACCTCACCCTGATAGGTCGCATCGGTGCCGACCGGGCCGGTTATGCCAACCTGCTGTTTCCGCTGGTGGCGCTGGCAATATCGACCCTGTTTGAAAACTATCAATGGACCCCGCCAGCGCTGGCCGGCATGGCATTGGTGGTGGTCGGCAACTGGTTGGTAATGCGCGCAAACAGGGTATGATGCATTTTTGGGGTCAGAACGGGGTCAGAACGGGGTCAGATCCGGATCTGACCCCGTTCTGACCCCAAATCTGCAGGAGGTCCCATGGCCGGGTTTAGTGTGAGCCGCTCCCACAGCATGTCCAAAGACGATGTGCGTGCGGCGGCGGAGGAACTGGCGCGAGAGCTCAAGGTTCAATACGGGCTCAGCTACCGCTGGAACGGTGATGTGGCGACTTTTCGTGGCAGTGGTGTCGACGGCAAGCTCACTCTTGATGGCGATATCATCAGCGTGAAGGTCAAGCTGGGTTTTATGGCGGCGGTGTTTGAGCAGTCGTTGTTGCGGGCGGTGAACGAGTATTTAGACGAATACGTGACGTGATTAAAACGTATTAACGCCAGCCAACGGATCATCACCCTCTACCAACTCGGCAAATTCCTGCCCCAATGCTTCGCTGGCATCCATGCACTGCTGCCAGTAGGCGACCCGCTTGTCGTGGCTCATTTTGCGAAAATCACCGCGGTCGGGAATCTTGCCGTGCGGCAATTGCGCTAAATACTCCGTGGATGGACACACCACCACCACCTGGTCCAGCAGGGCGGCAGCGGCGCGGCGCCAGGGTAAAAACTTGTCAAACCAGCCGGGGGTAATGTCGGCGCGAAAATGGGGATACAGCACCAGGCCGTTGCCGGTGTGATTGAGAGTATGGTTGCCAAAATCAAAGTGATAATCGACGATGCCCCCATCCCAGTAGTGCCCGGGCGGGGCAAGGTCGATATCGCGCTCGCCGGGCATCAGGAAGGGAATTGATCCGCTGGCGAGAATGGCGGCGCGAGCATTGCCCGGTGTGAGGGGCACATGCAGGCTGCCAAAATCCCTGAACACAAAGTCCAGGCCATCGGGGCCGTGCGAGCTGAACACCACCCGTTGAAACCAGGGTTGTAGCAACTGCCGGTGCACACTATTGCTTAGGGCGGCCAGCAACATGCCCAGTCCCTGCGGCAATGGGTGCACGGCGCTGTTGAGGCCGCGACCCCGGGCGGTAACCACGTGGGAGCAAAAACGCGGGTGGTCGCAGAGAAACTGGTAACTGTCTTGGTCGTGAAAGCCATCGAGAATCCAGCCGCATAATTCACCGACAATTTGCGTGGTAGAGCGCGGGTCATCTTCACGGTACTGCTGGTTGAGATAACGATCGTGCAGGCGCGCCAGGGCGTCCATGGGTTGCGGCGCCGCCAGCGCCGCGTGCCGCCAACTGCCGATGGAGGATCCAACTAAATGCATGGGGTGGCTGGACCGTTGCAGGAAGTCGCCAAACAAATAGCGATCCAGCCCGGCGATGCCGAGAAACTTGGGGCCACCGGAGGCGCCTACCAGGGTGTCGAACAACTGCGGCTGCCAGCCATCGCGCGCTATGCGTTGGCGGGCGCTCTCTCCGGCGTAAACCGCCAGCGCTTTAACTGCCATAGCGTGCTTCTTTGGGGGTGTGCCCGGTCCACTTGATATAGGCGCGACGGAAATTGGACACATCGTTAAAGCCGATCATAAAGGCGATGCTGGCCAGTGGCAGGCGCGTGGTTTGCAAATAGTGATTGGCATGCTCGGTGCGCACCTGGTCCAGCAGGTGCTGGAAGGAAGCGTCTTCGGCGTCCAATCGGCGCCGGTAGGTACGCGGACTGCAGTTCAACATATCGGCAACCTGCGGCATTTGCGGGTAGTGGCCTTCCAGTTTGCGCAGCAATTGCAGGGTGCGTTCGGTCAAGGTGTCATCGTCCTGCAAATCAGCCAACAGGCGCTGGCATTCCTGTTCATAGAGGGCCAGTAGCGCCGGGTTGGAGGAGGGCAGGGTGGCTTTCAGCCATTCTTCAGGGAATGAAATACGGCTCTGCGCGCAGTTGAAGCTTATGTCCTCGCCAAACAGTTCCTTGTATTCCTCGACATAGTCTGGCTCGGGATAGGGCAGTTCCAGCCTGAATTGCAGGTCGGGCTGGTTGATCAGCATTTGAATGCTGTGCACTAGGCCGGCGTATAACAGCTCGTGGCTAAACTCGATACGTTCTTCCACCCAGGGTGAGTGGGGCGTGAGCCAACAGCGACCGTCGTGCTGCTGGTATTCCAGTTCCAGCCCCGGGGCGAGGATGTGGTAGTACTTGAGAAAGAAAATGAGCACCTGCTGCAGGTTTTCACAGGTCATAAAAGCCTGGCCGACGGTAGCATGGGCGCTGAGGTTAAGACGCTTGCCAAAGTGCAGGCCCAGTGCCTTGTCGCCGGTTAATCGATAGGCGCTGTTGATGATCTGCACAAAGTCCTGTTCATCAATGCGCGCACCCATGGTGGCCAGGCTGGCTTCAGACAGGGGGGTTCCCGCCAGGATATCAGCGGACGCAACGCCGCGCTGCCTGGCGAGATCGATAAGAATCACCACGTACTGGGCGGGGGTTGTCAGGTTCTGTATGGCCATATATGACCACATTCTGACAATTCTTCACCTTGTTCACAAGCCCTGCGCGTTCCATAGTGGCAGTCTGTTAAAATTTGGAGCAGGTCATGAAACTGGAATGGTTAAAAGAAACACCGCGCAAGATTCAAAATTTTAGTGGTTCAAAGCGCCGCGAGGGCGATGTCGACGATATTGATGACCTGCTCACCAGTGAGCACGCCGATTATATTGCGGAGATCTTCCAGACCCCGCTGACCGGTAGCTACAACTGGGATTACACCATTCAGGACGACCGTATCCAGAAGCTCTACGAGCTGGGTAAGGAGCTGAACTGGAACGCCCAGATGGATATCGATTGGGACCGCCCCTGGCCGGAAGAAGATTTTGAGCAGGGCGCCGAGTTGATGAACCTGGCCGACTACCCCCCCTACATGGAACTGAGCGAAGAGCGTAAAAAGGAATTCTGGCTGCACCAGAACTCCTGGGCAATATCGCAGTTTTTGCACGGCGAGCAGGGCGCCCTGTTGGTAGCCTCGCAGCTCACCTCCTGTGCACCCACGCTGAATGCCAAGCTGTACGCCGCGTCGCAAACCTTTGACGAGGCGCGCCACGTCGAGGTATTCAACAAGTACCTGCAGGAACGTATTGGCCTGATGTACCCGATCAATTCCAGCCTGAAGAGCATTCTCGACAAGATCCTCACCGACCCGCGTTGGGACCTCAAGTTTATCGGTATGCAAATTGTTATCGAGGGCCTGGCCCTGTCAGCCTTTAACACCATCCGCGAAACCACGCCCGACCCCGTGCTCAAGGACGTGGTTTACCTGGTGACCCGCGATGAGGCCAGACACGTCACCTTTGGGGTGAACTACCTGGAAGAGTACGTAAAAACCCTGACCCAGGAGGAAAAGGAAGAACGCGCCCAGTTTGCCTACGAGGCCTGCGTGATCAGCCGCGAGCGCCTGGTTGCCACCGACGTGTTTGCCAATTTTGGCTGGGATGTAGAAGAAGCGCGCTTGCGGGTGATGGACGGCTTTGTTATGTCGACCTTCCGCGACCTGTTGTTTCAGCGCGTGATTCCCAATCTCAAGCGCATCGGCTTGATGACTGACAAGATTCGCCCCAAGTTTGAAGAGATGGGTATTCTCGATTATGAGAACCTGCCCGACGATGGCGATATCAACTGGGCAGCCATGGAGCGTCCGCTGGATGTTTCTGAGGCCCAGTCCTACGAGCAAAAAAGCTTGCAGAAGCACATGGAAAAGGCGATTACCAGTAAACTGGAAGAAGCCGCCGCCACTGCTTGATGAGATTGGGGTCAGATCCGGATCTGACCCCAATTTTTATATTAGAATTGCCCCATGATGTTTGTGCGTGTTTTTTTGGTATTTTGCTGTGCCTTCGCTGTGGCGGTGCAGGCCCAACCCCTACGCAAACCACTGATCTTTCCTGCTGCCGATACAGCTGTCACCACGGCGATCGACCGCATGCACAAAAAGCTGCGTGATGTGGCGCAGTCCAGTATCTCGGCTGCCGAAAAACAGGCGGCCTACCAACGTCTACTGGATGAGGAAGCCGAGGCCCTGGGGCAGCTGAGCACCGAGCACGGTGTTGAACAACTACGCACGGTTAACGACGTGGTGAACCTGATGGAACTGATGTTCTACCAGCAGGGGCTGGCGGTATCTCCGGATGAGAAAACCCGGCAACGGCTCATGGAAAACGCACCAGCACATCTGGAGTTAGAGCCACTGCAGCCCATTCTTATTGCCCCGCGGCACATGCGCAAAAAAATCGTTGTTACCGCCGACGCGGAAGCAGCCGGGGTTGAACCCTGGTGGCACAGTGCCCGGGTAGACACAGAGGCACTGGAGCTCAATGAAATTACCGAGACTCCCGAGCCCCCGCCGAAAAAAGCAGCCGAGCCAGAACAGGAGCAAGAGAAGGTCAAGGTGCAGGTGCTTGCCGATGAGGCTGTTACCACGGAAATGCACGACGACACCACGGTGCTGCGCGATGTAGAAAGCGATAGCGGCGACCTGGTGTTGTTCGATGCTCTGCATATGTGGATCGGTGGTGCAGTGCAATTGGATGCCTATTCCTTCGATAATTTATTCAATGGCGCAGCCGGCGGCGAGCGCAAGGACGATACCTTTATTCGACGCGGCGAGGTGATTGTGCGCTCCACCCTTTACGACTGGGGCGAATTCAAATGGCAATACGACCTGGATTCCAATATCTGGCGAGATCTTTACTTTCGCAAGGTGAATGAAGAAAAAAACAGGACCCTGACAATCGGTAACCAGAAAGAACCCATGGGCCTGGATTACCTGATGGGTAATAAATTTGCTACTGCCATGGAAAGATCAGCACCGTCCTCAGCCTTTGGCGGCTTTCGCGGAGTGGGGGTGCGCCTCAATAAGTGGTATTTACTGACACCGGATGAGCAGGTATTTGATTTTGGAGAGGGCTATGATACCGCCGTAACTGCCTCGCTGGGTATTTTCGGCCGGGATATTGAAGACACCACAGATACCGATCTCGCCGTCACCGGACGAGTCTCCTTTGGCAGTAACCGCGGTGGTAAGGGCGTGCATATAGGGGCGTCGCTGAGTGCGCGCGAGGGAAAATACGACCGCATTGCGCCGCGCCCGGAGGTACAGGATGCCAATCGAATCCCCCTGGCCAGGTTTGATGCGGACAAGCAGGCGGTACTGGGGCTGGAGGCCCTGTTTACACGGGGGCCATTCCACGCCCAGGCCGAGGCTTATTACAGCGATTATCGCGGTGGCGATATCGATGCTGACGGCTATGGTGGCTATGCCCAGGCGGCCTGGATCCTGACTGGAGAGCAGCGTACCTATAAAACCAAGTGGGGACTGTGGGCGCCGTTACACACCGCGGATAAGAATATTTTCGAGCTGTTTGCGCGCTTCAGCTACACCTATGGCGACAGTGACCTGACCCCGTCTAACAATTTGCGCCTGCTCACCCTGGGCGGCAACTGGTATCACCGCCAGTTTCGCGCCTCGTTAAACGCCATTTATACCCGAACCGACAAAGATATTGGCGGCGAGGACGATGGCATTGCCATCATGGTACGGGGCCAATACCTGTTCTAAGGGTCTGAACCCTAGCTGAGCCAGCGGCCGATGGGGGTTTTTACCCACAGGATCTGCATAAACTTCAGCATGCCTTCGGCGCTCTTGGTGGTATAGGGGTAGGCATTGGGTATGGCGCCGCCACGTTTTTCGATGACCACGGGCATTTCGTGGCAGTAGCCGCGCAGGCCCTTTTTACCGTTGACCTGGCCAACGCCGGAGTTTTTGCGGCCGCCAAAGGGGGCGGCGGGAATACCATAGCTCACCGCCATATCGTTGACCGAACAGGAGCCGGTGTCGATTTGCAAGGCCAGCTTCAAACCCTTCTTCTTGTCCTGGGTCCATACGTTGCCGTTCAGGCCAAATTCAGAATCGTTGGCCAGGCGAATGGCTTCGGCCTCGTCACGGACTTTTTGTATGCACAGTATCGGGCCAAAGGTTTCCTCGACCATAATCTGCATATCGTTGTTTACCTCGGTCATTACCGTCGGCTGGTAGTACAGGCCTTTCAGCTCCGGGTTGCGATCGCCGCCTATATGAATGGTGGCGCCCTTGGCTTTGGCGTCGTTGACGTGACGCTCGATGATCTCCATCTGTTTGTCCCAGAACACGGCGCCCACGCTTTCGTCGTAGCGCAGATCGTGACCCTGTTTGATATCTGTGCCGGCCGCCAGTACCTTCTTGAGGAATTCCTCGTAAACCGCTTCGACCACGTAGATGCGCTCGGTGCCGCAACAATAATGACCGGTATTCATGCAGGACCCCAACCAGGCCCCCTGGGCGGCGCGGTCCAGGTCGGCGTCGGCGCAGACGATCATGGCGTCGTTGCCACCCAGTTCCAGACTCACCGGAATCAGTTGACTGGCGCAGGACAGGGCCACTTTTTTGCCGGTGGCGACACTGCCGGTGAAGGACACCTTGTCGACACCCCCTTCAACAATCGCCGCACCGGTTGCGCCGTCACCGAGTAATACCTGCAAGACGCCATCGGGAACGCCGGCCTCTTTAAATACGTCTTCCGCCAGTTTGGCTGAAAACGGGGTGACCTCGGAGCCCTTGGCAACCACGGCGTTACCGGCCAGCAGTGCCTGGCAGGCCTGGTTCATTACCAGTACAAAGGGGCCGTTCCAGGGGGTAATCAAACCGATTACGCCCAGTGGCTTGTAGGTGATGTGCAGTTCCTTGGTGAAACCGAGTACGCCGTGTACCTTGCGTTTGCGCGGTTTGAGAAACTTTTCCGCGTGCTTGGCGTAGTAGCACAGTGAATCGGCGACCGAGAATACCTCCATGCTCATGGCATCGGTGCGGGCCTTGCCGGTTTCTCCAACTACCACGTCCATGATCTCATCGGCGCGGTTAATCACAATTTTGACGGCGCGGTTCATGATGGCGGCGCGCTCTTTAAAGCTGGTGGCCGCCCAGGCGGGCTGGGCGGCGCGAGCTTTGGCGATAGCGGCGTCGACATCTTCCTTGTTGGCACAGATCAGCTCGCCAGTGGGTTCCAGCGTAATGGGGCTGCGCAGCTGCAGGTGGCGACGGGAATCGTTGGATGCTAGTGGTTCGTATATCGACATGACTCAGGTCTCGGCGTGGATTGCTATGGTTTGTAGTTCTGGGTTATTCAAACTAAGGGTCAATAGTCTGCCTGTCAATGTTCGGCGTCGGCATTGGCGGGTGGGTTTAATATTTGAACCGGCGCGGGCTCTGAGGCATTATGGCGCGCTGGTTTATAACGGTTTCCTATGAACGCTGACGCCCTGATCACTCTTGCTGGTTATTCGCTCGCCATAGTCGCGGCCTCCCTGTTGGGTGGCTGGTTGCCGGCGATGGTGCGTATGACCCACACCCGTACCCAGATTGTCATGAGCTTTGTGGCGGGCCTGATGTTGGGTGTGGCGCTGTACCACCTGTTGCCGCACGGTATTTTGCAGCTGGAATCCATTCAGGGTACGGCGGCGGCACTTGATACCGCCGTTTGGTGGGTGATGCTGGGTATGATCGCGATGCTGCTGTTATTGCGCTTGTTTCATTTTCACCAGCACGATTTTAGTCACGAGGAACACGAGCACCACGATACCGGGGCCCATCCGCTCAGCTGGGTAGGGCTTGCGCTGGGGCTGGGCTTGCACACGCTGATCGACGGCGTAGCGCTGGGCGCCAGTATCAAGGCTGGTTTGTTGCAGCACGATGGCGCGGCGCTGGTTGGCCTGGGTGTGTTCCTGGCCATATTACTGCACAAGCCGCTGGACGCGCTTTCTATCACCAGCCTGATGCAGGCGGGCGGCTGGAATTCACGCGCGCGCACTATTGCCAATATCACCTTCGCGATGATGTGCCCGCTGGGAGCCCTGCTGTTTTTCTGGGGGGTGGACGGCATGGGTGTTATGGAAGTGATAGTGGTGGGCAGCGCGCTGGCATTTTCTGCCGGTGTATTCCTGTGTATCTCGCTGGGTGACCTGTTGCCAGAAGTGCATTTTCACAGTCACGACCGCTTCAAACTGACTTTTTCCTTCCTGGTCGGTATTGGACTGGCTTATGGCTTGCGCTTTCTTGAGCCGGGTGTGTTGCACCCCATATGATGACAAGGGCACGTTAATGGCTTCACCCAAAAGAATACTGTATCCACCCATCTGGCTGGTCATTGGCCTGGTAGCGATTTTCGCGCTAGGTCACTATCTGCCGCTGGCGCGTTTTGACAGCGGCTTCGCCACCGGGCTGGGCAGTTTTACCATTCTTATCGGGCTGATGCTGCTGGTGCACGCCGGCGGTATGTTCAAGGTTGCCGAGACCGACATGATTCCCTTCAAAGAGGTGTCGGCGCTGGTCACTACCGGGGTGTACCGGGTAACCCGCAATCCTATGTACCTGGGTATGGCGCTGGTGTTGTTTGGCACCAGCATCACCGTTGGCACTTTTTCCGCGTTGTTTATCGCCCCCCTCTTTATGGCCATTATTGAATTCAGGTTTATCCGCCCGGAAGAGGCGATGTTGCGGGACTTGTTTGGCGAAGATTTTGAGGCGTATAGCAAGTTGGTACGCCGCTGGATCTAGGACCCCAAGCTGGCAATCAGCGGCAGGGCCATCGACGGGTAGTCGGTGATCACGCTGTCTACCCCCAACCGATACAAATTTTCTATCACGCTGGCATCATTGACGGTCCAGGCGCTGATATGCACGCCGGTCTTTTGCCACTGCCACACCTGGGCGGCGCTGCTCAAAGTGGTCCACTGGGCAATCAGGTATTCACAGTCACAGGCGGCCAACACGGCGCTGGGGTCAGTGGTTGTTGAGACAAAACCGGTGACCTGATTGGGGCGCTGTTGTTTAACGGCGCTGAGCAGCTTGGGTTCGGAAGACGTAATGATATAGGGGGAGACGCCGCGTTGGGAGCTGTGTTGCTCCAGCCAGGCGACCACGGCATCGGCTAAAGCGGCGTTGTAGCGCTTGCCACCGCCTTTCAATTCCAGTTGCCAGAGCTTGATTTCTGGTGCCGCCTTAACCAGTACCGACAGGGTCGGAATGCCCGTGTGGCGCTTGTTGGGCCAGGGGGCGCCGCTGGCGCGCGCATCCATTTTGGCCAGTTCGCTGGCGCTGCGTTTGGCTACCTTGCCCTTGGTGCCGGTGGTTCGCTTGAGCCCGGTATCGTGAATAACCACCAGCTGTCCGTCACTGGACAGGCGCAAATCGATTTCAAGATGCCGCACACCGCGCGAGACGGCGTGGAGGGCGCCGGCAATGGTGTTCTCCGGTGCTTCACCGCGGGCACCGCGGTGGCCGTAGACAATCATGGTGGATCCGCCGTGAGTATGGAAAAGCCATCGAACTTGTATTCGCGGCCGCCATCACTGGGTTTCCAGCTGGCCTGTTCTGCGACGATGGACTGAAAGGCCGCATCCATTTTCAGCAGGTACTCACTGGCCGACACCGGCGTATTGTGTGAGGTAATCAGGTAGTCGACCTTGTCTGCCCAGGCGGTAAGTTTGTTGGCGGTGGCGACGTAGTCGGTAAAGCTGGAACCCTGCAGGTGTGAATACAAAGGTGCCGGGTAGAACACATCGCCGGTAAACATGAGCCGGCGTTGATGATCGATCAGCACAATGCCATCCGGGGCATGACCCGGCGCGAAAATAATTTCCAGGCTGACGCCGCCCAGATCAATAAACTGTCCCTCTTCAACGCCCGCGCCGAGGGTGTAGGGTTTTATCTGGTATGTATTGGGATCAAAGCCAGGCGGATGTGGCTTCCAGATCCAGCCGCTGCTGGCAAACTCAGCAACTTTATCGTGGGCAATGCCTGCTGAGTTTTTGATAGTAAAGGGAAGCTTGTGTGCCAGCACGGCGTCAAACTGGTAATTGCCACCGACGTGATCGTAATGGCTGTGAGAATTCAAAACCGTTAATGGCAGGTCGGTCAGTTGTGCCACAACGGCGGCCATATCGCCCATACCCAGGCCGGTGTCGAATAACAGCGCCCGGTCCTCGCCGATAATCAGGAAGGAGATGACCTCTTCAAACTGTCCCGGCTCGTAGATGGCGAGAATGCCATCGCGAATTTTGTAGACTTCAAACCAGGGATGGGCGGTTTCGATCTGCTGGTAGGCCGCCCAATCCGGGCGGGGCAGGGCGTCCCACCAGTTGCGGGTGTTGTTGCCCCGGTCTTCCACCCCGGAGTCCGACGAGCAGGCCGACAGCAACAGGCTCAGTAGCAAAATCGCGAGTGGGGTGTGGTGTTTCATGGGTTGTCCTCGAGTAGCATTCAGTATAGCGGATCGCATTTAATTCAACGCTGTATCGGCGCGCAACCTGGCGGCCAGCAGATCAATAAAGGCACGTACCTTGCTGGAAGACTGGCGCTCCTCACGATGCAGGATATGTATCGGCAGTGGTCTGGGCTCAAACTCAGACAACAGAATCTTCAACTCGCCGCTCGCGAGCTGCGGAGCGATTTGATAGGACAGCAAGCGGGTGATGCCAAAGTCTTCCCGCGCTGCCTCGACCGCTGCATCGTTGGTGCTTACCGACAGTCGCGGTTTGAGTTTTATGGTGCGCATGGAATCGTTGAAAAAAAACTGCCAGCCGGGCGCGCCGCTGCCGGCGCTGGAGGCAATAATGCTGTGACTGGATAGGTCATCCGGGGTTTGTGGTAAACCGGCCCGTTCAAGATAGGACGGTGATGCACATACCACCCGACGCACGCTGCCCACTCGCAGTGCACGCATGCTGGAGTCGGGCAGCTCACCGATGCGCACACCGACATCAAATCCCTCTTCCAGCAAATTGACCACGCGATCCAAAAATACCGCAGCAACCTCAACATCCGGGAAGCGCCGCAGATAATCGACGACGGCGGGCATGACAAACATGCGTCCAAACAACACGGGTGCAGTAATGGCGATATGGCCACGCGGTTCGGCATTGATACCGGCGGCGGCCTCCTCGGCGGCGATCACCTCGCTAAGCAAACGGCGCGCGTCCTCCAGGTAGCGTTGGCCCGCCTCGGTTACCCGCACATGGCGAGTGGTGCGATTGAGCAACTTGATATTCAGGTGTTGTTCCAGGCTGGCCACGGCCCGGGTTACCGCCGGTGGAGACAGTTGCAAACGCCGGGCAGCGGCGGCGAAGCCCTGCTCCTCAGCAACGGCCACGAACACCTGCATCATATGAAAGCGATCCATATATTATTCCGTAAAGTGAAATAATATATTGAAATATACAGATATTCTTTCTTGTATGGAAATTAGTCAAAGTGAGGCTGTCACTTACGACAACAACCCAACAGGAGCACATCATGAGCCGTATCAACGTTATAGAGCACGCCAACGCCACTGCAGAGCAACGGGAACTACTGGACGCGATCCAGTCGCAACTGGGCATGGTGCCAAACTTTCTCAAGGTCTTTGCCAATTCTCCGGCCGCCTTGCGCGCCTTTCTGGGTCTGCACGGTATTGCCGGTGAGGGCAGCCTGGACCTGCAAACCCGCGAGCGTATTGCCTTGACTGTCGCCCAGGGTAGCGGCTGTCAATACTGCGTGTCGGCACACACGGTGCTGGGCAGCAATGCCGGCCTCAATGGCGCCGAGATTGAAGCCAACCGCGCTGGCACCAGCCAGGATGCAAAAGCGGCGGTTGCGGTTAAATTTGCCCAGGCATTGGTTGAGCACAAAGGTGAAGTCACCACGGCTGAACTGCTCGCAGTTCGAAACGCTGGCTACACTGAATCTGACATCGTGGAAATTATTACCCACGTGGG
>SMVB01220460.1_pt1 | contig 13415 bp, 14 predicted proteins | sample 2456461 | NCBI WGS metagenome assembly SMVB01 (sample SAMN11095934, study PRJNA526329) | marine sediment metagenome | biome: Marine sediment; feature: Surficial sediment; material: Deep marine sediment; isolation source: Hadal surficial sediment | place: Pacific Ocean | collected 2014-05 | depth...
CGCTCAGCCATTAGATCCTCGATATCGCGGTTGCTCAGATTGAAGCGATGATAGAGCCAGACGACGTGCTGAATGATCGTGGGCGGAAATCGGTGGCGTTTGTACAGCGATGAAGATTTACTCATCACCCATTGTCACTCAGGTGCTATTAAGTTGTCAGTACCTTGAATATTGTTAGCTGCCGAATTTCCGACTGTATTTAACCGCTTAATGGAGGGGCGGTTACGGGGTCTCAGGTTTTGAGTATGTTCGCGGCGACTTAGGAACGCTGCGATCGAGCATATCGCAACCGACATGATCGGGGCGGGTGAAATTCGGATACCCCGGCAGTAGCTGGCAACTGTGCAATTTAGTAATCATCGACCACGATCGACCGATTCTGACTTGTGCTCCTTATACGGACCTGTCGTTGCGAATTACTATTCTCCCAACAGGATTGGGAAATTTCCAAGTCCTTAACCCTCGATACGTGGCGCGCTCGGAAAGATTGCTACGCTTGTCGCCCGGCTATGCCGGTCTCGGTACGAACTCCCACGCCACCTACCCCGAAAATGTCATTGCCTGATTATTCCGAAACTGTGTCGGAAATCGCCTGCTTGCAACTTTCGCCAACTTTTTCTTCACGCTCTTCGAGACATGCAAGTATTCGGCCTTCACCTACCGCAACATTGCTACAAAGTGTTTCGATCTCAGTCTCGCACTCTCGAGCGACGTATGCGATTGCTACCGAAAACTGCTCGAGTAACGTAGCAGCCTGATAAAACGCATATTGGCACTGACCAGAAATTTTATCTTCGTGTGCGGCCATACAATGCAACAATCGGCCTTCACCCCGTGTTACCTGGCTGCAATATTTCTTGATGTCACTTTCACAGGCACTAATCAAATGATCAACCAGTGTTTCCTGTGCCAGAACCCCAGATCCTGCAAATATTGCCAAGCCAGCTACGATACACATCATCCTCTTTTTCATGTTTATTCTCCTATCATGTGGTTAAAAATCCCACTCGATGATCTGGTTAGCCATGCGTACGAGAGCCTGTATTTTTCGGGGCGGCAATTAGAGCAGTTAATGCAAAAAAACAGGCCAGCACTAAGGCGATTGCCAGGTACCCGGCGCCAATTGCCAGGCCCACACCAATGCTGACGAAGGTGAAATGCGTATCTGACTGGTTCGTCGCTTCGGTTCGGACCCGGATACCAGCCAGAATTCCGATCAGCGCAAACGCCAGCGGAAGGCTGAATTTTATGCAAAAAATAATCGAGGTGATGACCAGAGGCAATAACAGCAGACCGGTAGCAACGTCAGGATCGCTGGTTTTCCGCATACCGGTGGCGACATAAACCCATCGCAGGGGAATCATGACAATCAGTGAACTGGTCATGGCAGAAAGCAACCTGCCTGCATTACCAACGAACACCTCCTCGTGACCCAATGTCATCACTTGCCCGTACAGATCAATACCATCTGACAGGGGGGAGTCCGCGGCAGATCCTGGCGTACCGCCCAAGGGCAGATACACCGCCCAATCCGGTCGAAATACACCCACCAGTGCGAAGACCGAAGCAATCAGGATGCCGTAGTATGCGGCAACTCTCCAGAATAGAAGGGAATATAATGCCCTTGGAATAACCATTTTTCGATTCTATTGGCGGTAGGTCTCGTTCACTAGCGGAAAAGCGCATCGGCCGTCCGTATGGCGGGTCAGTCGCCGAAGATGACGTGCAGCGCGGCGCAATTACTGCCCATGCGTATCCCCATCGAATTTACTATTTGCGGGTTTTCGATATCCGGGCCGCGGATGCTCTTCGATAATTCATCGTCAATATCCATCGAGGAGCAATTCAATGAGATTTCTCATTCTGATCATGACAGTGGTCGCGGTGACCACGTCCACAACTCAAGCACAACAGCCGGGCAAATCGATCTCATCATCATTGCAAGTGTCAGTGTTTCCTGGAGACGGGCAGGCCGCCGACCAACAGTCAAAAGACGAGACAGAGTGCTACCAATGGGCTGTCGGCAACACGGGTAGCGATCCTTATGAATTGCAGAAGCAAAGCCAGCAGGCCCAGCAACAAACGGAGCAACAGGTCCAGAAGGCCAAAAGCGTAACCCAGGGCTCTGCCGTCAGGGGTGCTGTTGGCGGAGCGGCAGCCGGGGCACTGATCGGAGAAATTTACGACGGCGACGCCAGCAAAGGAGCGGCGTATGGCGCTGCCGCAGGTGCAGTGACATCGCGCCGTAGATCCAGGAGAGCCAGTGCGCAGGCGCAAAAACAGGCGCAGCAACAAGGCGCTGCCCAGCAGCAAGAGATTCAGGCGAAAACACAAAACTTCAAGAACGCGTTCAGCGTTTGCCTTGAAGCCAAAGACTACATGGTCAAGTATTGACCCGAACAGCAACCGACACGCTGGTCGATGGCCATTTCCCATGATTCGAACGCAATTTAGGCTGGTGTCGCTTTGGATCTTGCTGTCCATGGCAACCGTCGCATTTGCCCAGTCCAATGACACCGGTGGTTCTCCTGACGCCGAATCAGGCGGCGAAAAAGACGGAAGAAACTTTGTCGTGGTGCCGATACCGTCCACCGACCCGACGTTGGGTGCCGGGCTGGTAGTTGGCGGCGCATATTTTTACCCGCAAACTCCAGAGCAGAAAAGATCACAGCCGGCGTCGGCTACTGTTGTGGGCACTATGTACACAGACAATGGCAGTTACGCTTACGGTATTGGTCAGACGATTTACTGGAATGAGGATACGTGGCGTTTCAGCGGCGCCGTCGCCTATGCGGTTATGAAGCTTGAGTTATCAGCACCGGGCGGGCCGCCAGATTCGGTACCAAGCGCTGCATGGCTCATTGAAGGTGGATTCGCGCAGATTAAACTATCAAGAAGGATACACGACAAATGGTACCTCGGAGTCGTCGGCCGCTACATTGATGGTGAACAGACCATTGAACCACTTGTTGATTCACCGATATTTAGTCTTTTCGGCAAATTGAATTCATACGGGTTAGGAGTGGAGTTGGAGTACGACACTCGGGACATGCCGATAAACTCGTACAACGGCCACATTTTCGAGGCGGGTATCTTATTCAACGAACAGTCGACAGGTAGAGCAGAGCCCTACGAGGCCTATAGCCTCGCCTATCGGTCTTATCATGAGCTGACGGAGTCTTTGGTTCTAGCCTGGCAGGTAGAAGGCTGCATGAAAACCAGTTCAGTTCCACTCTGGGATGCATGCAGGATAGGGCTGCGTGGGTTTTCTGCAACGGATTATCTTGGCAAGTCGTCCGCTCTTGGCGAAGTTGAAGCACGTTGGAGATTGAACAAGAGATGGGGTCTGGTCGGCTTCGCCGGCGCCGGGATTCTCACCGAACCATTTTCCCGGTTTCGAGAAAAGGAATGGATTCCGAGCTACGGGTTGGGCATTCGGTTTGCCGTTCTGCCCTCAAAGCGCATTAACCTACGTCTCGACTATGGGTTCTCTGCAGGTAGCAACGCGGTTCATTTGTCTGTTGGCGAAGCTTTTTAGACGTTGCATTCGCTCTTATATGTCTAAAATCATGAATTCACGAATTTCGGTTCTGCTCTCGATCGTGCTCGGCGCAAATCTCGCACTTTCGAGTCTGGATGGAGTTTTCGCTGCGGAAGCTGAAAATGTTGTTGAAACTCAGGATTTGCAGCACCTGCTTACCGCACAACAAAAGGAACTGGTGGCGCTGCAAGACATGATCAGCTTGCAACAGTCGCAAATCGATCAGCAGCGCGAATTGCTTCGTACCGTGCAACTTAGGCTGCATCAATTGAGCGCTGCACAGAAAACCGGTCCGGAACCAATGGTTGACAGAGAGCCGGCCAAACGCAATGAATTGGACGAGGCCTTTGCCGCCCGACCGGAGTCAACGAAGCTTGGTGATGACTTCTCTGACTCAATACCGATTCCAGGAACTGACGCAGCGGTGAAATTCGGTGGTTTCGTAAAGATGAGCATGGTGCGTACATTCGACCCTCTCGGTGTCGATGACCGATTCATTACTGCGCTCATTCCGGTTGAAAACACGCAAGATATTTCCGACCTTGGAAAGTTCAGTGTGACGGCCCGCCAGTCCCGGTTCGGCTTCGAAATGCGAGATTTGACGCCATACGGGACGCTGCGTGCGTACATTGAAGGAGACTACGCTGGCAGCGGCGACACATTCCGATTACGCCACGCGTTCGCACAGTTCAGAAACTACCTGGTCGGTGAGACGTGGTCGACCATTGTCGATAATCGTGCCACGCCCGAGGAAGTGGACTTCGAAGGCATCAATGGGCGAATTCAGGTCCGGCAACCTCAGCTTCGATATTTTCCGTCATTTGGCCGTCATCTTGATCTACTAATCGGTCTTGAAGATCCGGCACCTGACGTCACCGGTGGTGTAGGTGTCAGTGAGTATCCGGATTTTATTGCGAGCATCCGGCGAACCTGGGCGAATCGCTGGCATTTCAAGTCGAGCGTGTTACTGCGACAGATTCAGGCGCAATGGGATCTCGATCCCGCGGTCACCGATCAGCAGTTCGCTTGGGGCGTGTCTGTTAGCGGCAATGTCGGAGTAGGGTTCTGGGACGAGCGAGACAATATTATGTTTCAGTTCAACTACGGTGATGGCATTGGCCGCTATATCAATGATCTGCAAGAGGCAGGCGGCCAGGACGCTGTGTTTAATCCGCAGACCGGCGTACTGGAAACCATCCCGGTGTTCAGTGGATACATCGCCTTTCAGCACTGGTGGCGAGAGACGCTGCGATCGACGGTGACGTATAGCTGGGTTGATGTAAATAACCTGGAATTCCAGGATGATTCCGCGTACGCCCATACTGAGAGGGCCATCGTCAATCTGTTCTGGTCGCCAGTACCAAGGATAGATCTGGGCACAGAATTTCTTTGGGGGGCGCGCGAAAATAAGGACGGCGCCAACGGTATCGCACGCCAATTTCAGCTTTCCGCCAAATATCGTTTCTAGCCCGAGCTAGTGCTCTGCGTGTTTGTGCTTGAGCAAAACCCTCGCCCGAAACAACTCCGACCCAAACAGCGTTCACTCGCGGATTGCGGATTTTCGATATCTAGACCAAATGACGAGGGTTACCATTTTCGATAATGGGGCTAGCCCAATAGCTAACCATAAAGAGCCACAGACTCAACTTAAACTCCGCAATCACGGAATCGTTGGAGAGCACAATGTATCGCTACGGAATTTCGACTATTACCTGGTTAATGCTCGTATCAATGACGCTCGGACTGCCAGCCGAGTCAGCATTGGGACAACAATCGACTGATCGTCGGCCAAACATCGTACTCATCGTAACCGACGATATGGGTTTCGCCGACATTGGCGCATTTGGAGGTGAAATCGCCACGCCGAATATGGATGCGCTCGCGATGGCTGGTGTTCGATTCACAAACTTCTATACGCACGCGAGCTGTTCGCCAACTCGATCCATGCTTATGTCGGGTGTGGATACCCACATCAACGGGCTCGGTAATATGAGCGAGTGGATCGCACCCAATCAACGTGATTTACCAGGATACGAGGGCGTATTGAACCACAAGGTGGTCACGTTGCCCGAGTTGCTCAAGCAGTCAGGGTATCACACGTACATGGTCGGCAAATGGCACCTTGGCAAGGACCCGGACAAGATTCCGGCTGCGCGCGGCTTCGAACGCGATTTCAGCCTGCTGGACGGTGGTGGCAATTATTGGGGAATGCTCAACGCCATTTCTGCGTCGCCCCGGCTGGTATTTACAGAAGACGGCCGGTATCTGACCAGCCTGCCAGATGATTACTACGCGACTCGAACCTACACCGATAAGATGATCAGCTACATCGAGTCGAACCGCGGTGACGATAAACCGTTCTTCGCCTACGTGGCTCACCAGGCACCTCATGATCCATACCACCTGCCACGCGATTCCCGTAATCAACATGTCGCGCAGTACGACAAAGGCTGGGATGCATTAAGACAGGAACGGCTGGCCCGGCAAAAAGAACTTGGTATTGTACCCGCCGATACCCAGCTGTCCGAGCGGATGTGGTTCTTGCCGGACCCGTCGACACTTTCTGCCCTGCCGCGTGCAATGCTTGGCAAGAAAATGGAGCTTTACGCCGATCTGGTCGTCAACCTTGATCACCACATCGGGAGACTGGTTGATTACCTTAAGGATATAGGCGAATACGAGAATACGATATTTATCGTATTCGGTGACAATGGCGCGGAAGGTACGGATCTATTTGCCATGATCGCCGGAACTCCCGGAACCCGCGACTATCTGTGGGCGGCGATGAACTGGTCACAGAACGATCCGCAGGCATGGGGTGATCCCGGTTCATTCGTCGGTTACGGACCCATGTGGGCCCAGGTTTCGATGACGCCGTTTAGCCAATACAAGGGGTGGATGGCGGAAGGTGGCATTCGCAACGCCCTGATCGTCAGTGGTCCGGTCGTCAAGCGTGAGGCAGGAAGCATCAATCACGGCTTTATGCACGTTGCGGACATCATGCCGACCCTGCTCGACGTCGCCGGAGCCGAATACCCGGAGTCGAATAATGGCGCTCCCGTACCCGCCATGGTGGGTAAGTCCTGGTCCGGCGTGTTGTCGGGACAGGCGGAATCACCGCGGACTGACAGCGACTATATGGGGTGGGAACTCTTCGGCAATCGCGCGATACGGCAGGGTGACTGGAAGCTTAGATGGCAGTGGGAACCTTTTGGTACCGGAGATTGGGAGCTGTTCAATCTGGCGAGCGATGCTGGCGAGCGCTTCGATCTTGCGGCAGAAATGCCTGAGAAACTCGAGGAGATGTACGGCCTTTGGCAGGACTATTCCGCGGCCAACAACGTCATTATACCCAGCAGGTCCATGTTCGAAACGCTTGAGCGGCAGATGCCGAAACGTGTACCAGTTGACCCGGGTTATCCACCACTCATCTACAAACGCCAGTTCCAGCCTCCACAGGACATGCTGGCATCGCCAAAGCAGTGAAGCACGGAAACCGATAAGCAGAGGAACAAATCATGAAGTCACATGCACAAAGCGCTGACCTGAATCGAATCTGGATCGTCGTTATCGCCATTCTTGTGATGCTTGGCAGCGCAGCTGCCAGCGCACAAGTTCCGCCACGCTTTTACTGGAAGACACTGCAAGGCACGAACGCTATCCCAATAATCACTTTGTCGGCCAGCGGCAACGTAAACCCGCTGGATCCATCATATATCGATTCAGGCAGTCTGACCGCTGATATCGCCATGGTAGGATACGCGAAGATGATGCCTTTCGGGAACAGGGCAGGCATGCTCTCGGTGCTTGTACCGATGGGGCGCATTGAAGGAGAAGTCAACGCCGGCCTTTTATCTGCCAGTGAGACGAGCAGCGGCTTCGGTGACCCCATTGTCGAGTTCAACATTAACCTGATCGGGCCGCCGGCGATCAAAACCCTGGCGGACATGCTGCGTTATGAGCCCGGGTTCTCAATGGATCTGATTGTCGATGTAGCAATTCCCATCGGTCAGTACGACAATACCCAGTCCCTGAACCTCGGCCAAAATCGATGGTACGGACGCATAGGGGCGCCGATGATCTGGCAGATCGGGCCCTGGATTCCCGCCAGCCGTACGACGCTGGAAATTTTCCCCTCAGTCTGGTTTTTTGGCGACAATGACGACTTCGTCGGTGAGACGCTTCAGAGTGACCGCACAATCCAGATCGAAACGCATTTGACTAGAAACTTCACGTCGAAAATCTGGGGGTCGCTGGATGCCACTTATGTCGAATCCGGAGACTCAACCATCGCAGACGCACCACAGTCCGGGTCAGATTTGACGACAGCAGGGTTTACGCTTGGATACCAGATCAACGACGCCATGCAATTGACGTTCGGTTACAAGAGCACGTTCGACAATGACTCCGGATCCGGTGATCCCCAGCTGAGCATATTTTCAATTTCATTCGTCGCAGGCTGGCATCGTTTGATTGAAGGCGCTGGCAGGCTTGGTAGTGGCAGATAGTGAATGGGAGGTCCTGGCACACTCGCGCCTTAACCGTCGGGCGATTGACCCAAAGTGCGGGAGGGAACTTCTCCGAAGCAGTTCTTGTAGGCCCGCGAGAATTCGCCAAAATGCCAGAATCCCCAATTCAGGGCTACGTCGGTAACACTTGTGGATTCGCTTTTGGCCTTGCGCAGTTCGTCGTGGGCCCGATGCAGCCTGAGGCGAATGAGATAAGTAAACGGCGACATACCCATGATGTTACGAAATGCGTACTGGAGCGTCCTTTCACTGACATGGCTAACTTCGCACAACTCACTTAGGTAGGGTCTTCGTCCGTCCAGACCAAGTGTAAAGTCTTCGCAGGTCTTGACTATCTGACTATAGGATTTTTCTTTTCTGTCGGTTTCGATATGTTTATCTTCGCTGCACGATTCTATGGTCGCCAGCAACGAGTCTATGAATTCTACCTGGGCACCGTACCTCGCCCAATGGCTACGGTCGAAGACTTCAGGAGTCATTACAGCGGCATCGACGATCCTTTTACCCAACTCAAAAGTCTTCTGCGCACATTCCACATCCGGTTGCCACGCATGTGCTCCTTTGGGAAATGCAAAATCAGTCGTTCGACCACGCACCGACAAATGTTTCTCGATTACATTGGATGGCACCAAAATCCCGACGCTCTCGTAGTCACGCTCGACAACGATCTCGCCGATTGAACCAGATAGGCCCGTCATCATGGAATACGGATGGAGTACCGCACCGTCCAGTCTGCTATGGGCTTTGGGCCCCAGGACCGTAAAGGAATCGTAGTCCTCATAAACCTGGGTTCGTGTCCGTAAACGCGAATTGGTCCGATAATATATCAGGCAACCATCAACGAATGGTACGGTTACCCGTCTGGCGGAAAATTCTTCGCGGTCCAGATTGACGACATCCTGTTCAATCAACTCAATTGAATCACCAACGACCGTTGGATCGTTGAAGTCAATGACGGAAACTGATTCTTCCTCACCCGGCCGATTACGTTCCTGTTCTTGCGTTGGCAATTTCATGACTGCGTAATTCTGATAGACCGTATCATCGATGCGTAACCATAATGAATCCTGTAAAAAAGGCGTGAGGAAATCCAGTTCCCTTTGCGCACCGTAAAGTACAGAAAGGATCTCCATTGCCACAGCAATTCGCGAAAACACTGGTCGAAATGCATTGTGGAGTGAGATTCCCAAAGTGCCCCAAGTGGTTTAATCAGAGGCTCATTTTTCTCGACGTCCATGATGGATGTATTAAGTCTACTGACTTGCGAGGCAATGTCCAGACTGAGATCGACCTTCCCTACCAGCCGGGAGCATTCGAGATTCTGCCAACCGGAGATATCCTCGTTGGAGACGCATGGAGCCGCAAGCTTTATAGAATGGAAAATCATTGCCAACAGGAAATTGCGGATCTGAGCAGTGTGGCACGAACGTGCCTTGCCGATTCCATCGTCGCCACGGATGGGCAGATATATATTGGTGACGTGGGTTACGACTTTCTGGATCCACTGGTCGATCCTGTCCCAAGTGGAAGCATCATGCATATCGGCGCACAGGGGCAAGTCACTCCCGTCGCCACGAATTTGTTCTTTCCGAACGGAATGGTTATTACCGCAGATAAGAATACTCTGATCGTCGCTGAGACGCTCGGTCATCGGCTCACTGCGTTCGATATTGCAGAAGATGGGTCATTGGGCGAGGGTCGCCTGTGGGCACATTTGCCTGACGACATTCGACCCGATGGTATTTGTCTGGACTGTGACGGTGCCATCTGGGTGGCCACGACAACTCCAAGGGCGTTTCGAATACTCGAGGGCGGCCAAATCGTTGATGAGGTCATTGCTCAGCAGGAGGTTTTCTCCGTAACGCTCGGGGGATTGCAGGGCAAGCAATTGTTCCTTTGCACCTCCGCTTCGTCCGACCCCGTAATTACACGGCGTACGCCTTGTGCGTCTATTGAAATTGCGCCGGTAAAAATAGCCGGTGTATCGACTTTGCCCGAATCGACAAAACATGCTGAGCCTGATCGACCAGTGATCCGGCCGGCCGCGAAAGGATACCCGAGACAAAAAACCAAAGAGGAGAATAGACGATGAAACGATACATACTAACGAGCATCTTGATGCTGGCTGCTTCCACAGGGTTTGCAGATAACCTGGAGGGCTCCGACAAACTTTTGTGTTCCTCTACAAAGATTCTGATTTGCTTTGAGGATGCTGAGTGCATTGAGACCTATCCATGGGAGATGAACCTCCCACAATTTATTGTTGTTGACATGAAGAAAAAGACTCTTTCGACGACCAAAGGCAGCGACGAAAATCGCTCCAGCCCGATCAGCACAATCGAAAGAGACGGGGGCAAGATCTTTCTGCAGGGCATCGAGGCAGGTCGGGCTTTCAGCTATGTTATTGATGAACTCACTGGCCTGGCCACCGTAGCTGTTTCCCGTGACGGGTTGACCGTCTCTGTTTTCGGCGCGTGTACGGACGCAGAAATCTAGGAGAAGTCAGGAATGAGTCAACGAATCCGAATTACCTATTCAATTTGCGCGCTAGCGGCTCGGATTATTCGCAAGTGGGCTGCGGCTCTTCGGGATCACTTGGGCGAAGTTGCGGATTCGACTGCGGCAGATGACCTGTAACGGACGGTGCTGAAACTCACCCTAATCGGATTCGGCCTGGTTGCGATTACGATCGCGATTCACTCGGCGGGTGCGACTCTGTGGATTAGATTCGCCGCAGCCAATTTCACTCCTGATAACAGCGGCTGGAGCGGCAGGCGAGCTCTCGGCACGTTGATGGCCACGGGAATCGTTTTTCTCAGTCTGCATGTGCTCGAGATTTTCATATGGGCCTGCGCCTATTTGCGGTTATTACCTGCAAGTGTTTTCGAGTCCATGGAGGCCGCGCTGTATTTTTCGTTCGTGACTTTCACAACGCTTGGCTATGGCGATATCATTCTAGATGAAGGTTGGCGTCTACTCAGTGGCGTTGAAGCGCTGAATGGCCTTCTGCTTTTGGGCTGGACGACTGCAATGATGTTCACGGTCGTGCAGAAATTGTGGCAGGGACTGGCTCGAAACCAGCGTTGACGGTAAAGCATGTCGGGACAGTTTGGGTATCCCTGATCTATCGCTGCATGATTGTAAGCGGCTGAAAGATCAGGGGGAAAACTGGCTGGGAGGAGTGACAGAGTCGGATATATCGCTACGCTCTTGACACCCACTTCGCTGGCTTGCGCTCATTGCTCGACATTCTCACGTGCCTGGCGTGCCGCAGAATCATTGCAATCGATCCGCTGCGATTCTGCCATTTTGGCGTTGTCGAGACGGCAGCGAAATATCGAGCTATACGTTCGTACCAAGGTGCGAAATTCGTTCAAATCCATGCGCTGCTCCTTTTGACCCTTCGCTTTTCTGGCTCCGCGATCCAGAACGATAGCGCCGAGCACGGCGCCTGACTGACTATCCAGCGTCTCTGCCTCAAGGGTGACTTCGATGATGTCCACCTTATCAAGCGTTTTCGAAAGGGCACTTTTTCCAGCATGCATGAGAAAGCCGGTCGGCGTATAGGACATCAGGCCGCGTTTCTTTTTCTTCAGGTACAATTCTGATAGCGCGGTACGTAGATACAGGACGCCGATACCGGGTTTATCGACGACGGTATAGCCACCAGCGGTAAGCGTTTCCGAAATGGCGGTGCGCAGCTCTTGGGAGAGCGCTTGCACATCTTCCGGCTTCAGACCGCGGTATTCCGAGTCTGCGCTGAAATGAATCTCCGGCTGATCAACCATCACGGCACTGTATTCGACGAGTCGCTCTTCAGCACCTGCAGCGATGTAGACGAGATCGGTGCCATTCTTGCTTTCCCGCGGAGTGAGATTGCTATAGTCGCTGAGAAAACCAGACTCGGCGAACGTTGCACTCGCAAACATTGTCAGCAAACCTGCGGCGAAATAAGTATTACGAATCATTTTGAATCCCCTGATGATTGAAACTCGGTGGTCCAGCGACCGAGTGGAATAGGACTTCTGCGCATCTTCAGTCGACGCGAACTACACTATGATTTCTTACGGCATCTACCGTCTATCGAAAAACCGCAATCCCGAAGTGGCGCGCCAAATCTGATGGTGCGCGATAATTTCGCTGCGCTAATGCGCTATGGAACCTGTTACTTCTGGGTAGCACAGGTCGATTTATGATTGCGGCATATCGATAGACGGAGGTACCCACCGAAAATCATAATAGCGTTTGCCAAGGCGGCGTCCCAATCGCAAATCGACAATTCCGATGGCCTGACCGCACCGATGGACAAGCACAGCTTCCGAAAAAGTTACCGATTCGACTACCGACAAGATACATCAGCTCGGGCTTAATGGACGAGTAATCAATGCCACGAATGAAAGCAGATCGTTCAGTGTATCCCTTAGTGTCGACCGCGCCGATTGCGGAGGCGCGAGAGACATAAGATACCTGGTTGCTGAATCGGGATTTCTCACCCACGCGAGGATTCAAGGTGATTCGTAATATATATTTCGCCGCAGGTTTGCTGACGATGTTCGCGAGTGTGGCCTCCGCCGACGACTGGGAATGGATAATCACTCCCTATTTGTGGGCCTCCGATATTTCGACCGCTGTAAGTGTTAATGATGAGCCGGTCTTTGGCGCGGATGTCAGCTTCGAGGACCTGATCGATAAAATCGACTTCGCCAAACAGCTGCATTTCGAGGGACATCGCGGCAAAGTCGGCTTTATACTCGACGTGACCTATATTAATCTCAGCGATAAACAAACGACGGTCGCAAACTCACCATTACCGGACGATACGGTGGTCCAGACGGATCTTAGTCAGACATTGGTTGAGGTGGGCGGCTTTTATCGCCCCTCGGGAGAAACTCATGGTTTCGACCTATTGTTCGGCGTCCGTGTCATCGACTACAAAATGGAGCTTGACATCAGCCCACCGGAGGGAATATCGATGCCCTCGCAAGTTACGACGGCGGTGACGGTCACGGATGCTTTCGCCGGGCTGCGATACAAGGTTCCACTCGGTGGGAACTGGTCCATCGTATTTCGTGGCGACATCGGTGTGGGGGACTCGGAACGGACATTGAACTCGTCGGCGTTCTTCGGATATCAATTCGGCAAGAACCGCCAGAACACTCTTCTCATTGGTTACCGCCACATGGAGATCGAGTTCAAGGAATCGCACAGTGGCCTGGCTGTTCGTAACGACGTGACCATGTCGGGTCCAAGCGCCGGGTTTATGGCCCGGTTTTGAGCTACGTGGGGGACCCGGTGTGGCAAGCCTGGCTCTCTGCCCGCACGTGCATAACGAAAGCGCCAGATCC
>SMVB01201724.1_pt1 | contig 13414 bp, 14 predicted proteins | sample 2456461 | NCBI WGS metagenome assembly SMVB01 (sample SAMN11095934, study PRJNA526329) | marine sediment metagenome | biome: Marine sediment; feature: Surficial sediment; material: Deep marine sediment; isolation source: Hadal surficial sediment | place: Pacific Ocean | collected 2014-05 | depth...
AATAAACTGACCGACCTGGTGTATAAAGCCGCAAGCGATGCCGGCGCCCGCGCCATCGAGCTTTGGAGCGATACCCGGTTTAGCGAAGCCCATGCGTTTTACCTGAAACATGATTTTGAGAAACAACCAGAGACCAGAGACCTGAATGATCCGTCCAATTCGACCGAATTTCACTTCATAAAAAAACTCATGTAAGAACAGCAAGGTTTCCCTTGCCATGTGAAAAAAGTTTGCTAGGCTTCATTCACGGTGGGAGGCCTAATTTGAGTATTATTTTGGTTTGGGATCCCGGGATTTAAGAATCGAACTGGGGAAATTCTATGTCTAGCGGGTGGCAGAAATCCTCTAAATGGGTTTTTTCATTTTCTCAGGGAAAAGCCGAGGGCAATGCCCAGGAAAAAGATAGTTTGGGCGGCAAGGGCGCCAACCTGGCTGAAATGTGCAATCTTGGACTGCCGGTGCCCCCGGGGTTTACCATCTCTACCCATGTCTGCGAATATTATAATGCCAATCAAGGCCATTACCCGGAATACCTAAAGCCCCAGGTTAAAGATGCCATGTCTGCGCTCGAGAAGTCTATGGCGAGCAAATTTGGTGACAAGGATAATCCTTTGCTGGTTTCTGTCCGTTCCGGGGCGGCGGTTTCCATGCCCGGGATGATGGACACGGTTCTCAATTTGGGCCTCAATGATAAAACCGTTTTGGGATTGGCAAAACGCTCGGGAGATGAGCGGTTTGCCTATGATTCCTATCGGCGTTTTATCCAGATGTATGGCGATGTGGTGATGGGGGTGCCCCACAATTTATTTGAGGAAGCCTTAAAAGAAAAAAAGAAAAAAATTGGCACAAAGGAAGACAGTCACATTTCTGCCCGGGAATGGCAGGAAATTATCAAGGAATACAGAGATCTGATAAAAACCGCCACTGGCAAGGATTTTCCACAAGACCCCTTGAACCAATTATGGGGGGGAATCGACGCTGTCTTTGGTTCATGGATGGGCCGCCGGGCCATAACCTACCGGCACCTGCATGGCATTTCAGATGAACTGGGCACCGCCGTAAATGTCCAGTCGATGGTATTTGGAAACCGCGGTGAGACCTCGGCAACCGGGGTGTTGTTCACCAGAAGCCCGGTTGATGGCGCCAGAAAACTCTATGGAGAATATCTCATCAATGCCCAGGGCGAGGATGTCGTGTCTGGTAACCGCACTCCGGAAAATATCGCAGATGTTAAAAATGGCCAGCCTGTAATCAATCAGCATATCCCGGAAATTTACGGTCAAATCCTCGAGACTGCAAACCAGCTGGAATCACATTACCGCGATATGCAGGATGTCGAATTTACTGTTGAAAGCGGCAAATTATGGCTTTTGCAAACGCGCGCAGGAAATCGCACAATTGCCGCGGCTATTCAGGTTGCGGTGGATATGTGTGAAGAGGGCTTAATCACCAAAGAAGAAGCGTTGCTGCGGATTGATCCAAATTCGTTGGATCAGCTGTTGCATCCCACAATTGATTATAAAAACACTCAAGTAGCCCTGACCACTGGTCTGCCGGCGTCTCCTGGCGCCGCAACCGGGGTCATTGTGTTCTCTCCCGACGAAGCGGAAACCCGCGCCGACAACGGAGAGGATGTAATCCTGGTTCGTGAAGCGACATCGCCAGAGGATATCCACGGCATGCATTCCGCCCGGGGAATCTTGACGGCATCGGGGGGCATGACATCGCATGCCGCCGTGGTTGCCCGGGGGATGGGCCGGCCGTGTGTTTGCGGTGCTTCGGAACTGGTGGTGAAGGAAAGTAAAAACTTTTTCCGGATCGGCGATACCACCTTTAGGGTTGGCGATATTATTACCATTGATGGCACAACCGGAAATGTCTTTGCCGGCGCCATCGGGATGGTTCAGCCGAAGTTGACCAAGGCCTTTGAAAAATATTTGAATTGGGCAGATCAACTCAGCACCCTGGTCGTTCGGGCCAATGCCGATACCCCCGAAGACTGCAAAACCGCCCTGAAGTTCAAAGCCAGGGGGATCGGGTTGTGCCGGACCGAGCATATGTTCTTTGCCCCCGAGCGCCTCAGCCTTATGCGCCAGATGATTTTAGCCGAAACCGCCACCGCCCGCCTGGAAGCTATTAAAAAAATCCAGCCTATCCAGCACCAGGATTTTAAGGAAATTTTTGAAATCATGGCCGGACATCCGATAACGATCCGCCTTCTGGATCCCCCCCTGCATGAATTTTTACCCCGCAATAAACAAGAAATCGAAAAAGTCTCTAAAGAGTCAGGCTTGAGTGTTGCTGTTATCAAACACCGCATTGCCCAACTTCATGAGGAAAATCCCATGCTTGGCCACCGCGGGTGCCGGTTAGGCATCAGCTACCCGGAAATTTATGAAATGCAGGTCAGGGCGATGTTGGAAGCGGCCCTTGAGGTAGCGGCCAAAAAAGCCAGCGCACCAATGCTTGAGATTATGGTTCCGTTTGTTGCCAATGTTTCGGAAATAGCCTTTTGGCGCGAACGTATTGAAGCGGTTGCCAAGGAAACCCTGAAGGGCAAAGCAAAAATTAATTACCAGATTGGAACCATGATTGAGCTACCGCGGGCCTGTATCACGGCTTACGAGATTGCCCCTGAGGTAGATTTTTTCAGTTTTGGCACCAACGATTTAACCCAAACCACTATCGGCCTTTCCCGGGATGATACCAGCGAAATGTTGAGTGATTATTTGACCTCTGGCTTGATTAGCAAGGATCCTTTCCAGTCGATTGATCAAAGAGGCGTCGGCGCCCTGGTAAATATGGCAGTGGAATTGGGCCGCGAGGTGGTTCCGGATTTGAAATGCGGGGTTTGCGGTGAACATGGCGGTGACCCCGACTCAATCGATTTTTTCCACCGGGCAGGACTTAACTATATCAGCTGTTCACCCTACCGCATTCCTGTTGCCCGTTTGGCCGCTGCGCAGGCGGCGATTAGAAACCGAAACCTGTGAGTGACCTTTATCTAGCGTTGTTGAAGGGTTTTATTTTAGGGGTTTCGGTGGCCGCCCCGGTTGGCCCTATTTCTGTTTTGATTTTTACAAGAACACTAAAGTTCGGTTTCCTGGGTGGAATTTTTAGCGCCTCAGGGGCCGCACTGGCCGATGCTTTCTATGCCGCAGTGGCTGCTTTTGGCCTGACTCTCATCGCAACCTTTTTAGTGGAGATGCAAACCCAAATCAGGGCAATCGGGGCGGCAATCCTGTTAATCCTTGGGGTTCTGGCGCTCAGAAAGAAACATTTTGAAACCAAGAGCGGGGAGGGCAAGCGAGGCCTCCTGCAAGGCTTCGGGGTGACGTTTCTTCTTACCTTAAGCAACCCGATGACGATCCTCCTTTTCGCCACCCTTTTTGCCGGTTTGAGCCTGGCTGAAATTCAAGCCGCGCATGCCACCGCCGGGTTTCTGGTGGCGGGAACCTTCCTGGGCACTTTTACCTGGATGGTGGGCATCTGTACGGGGGCTTTTTATCTGCGCGCAAAAGTCACAGAGAAGATGCTGAAAAACCTCAATAAAGTATCAGGTATTCTGTTTTTTGGCTTCGCCGGGTATCTGATATTCAAGCTTTTTTGATGCCTTGTTCTTCAAAAAGTGACGCCAGTTCGCCTTCTGAAAACATCTCGCGGATAATATCGCAGCCGCCGATAAACTCACCCTTGACGTAAAGCTGGGGGATGGTCGGCCAATCACTAAATTCCTTGATGCCTTCGCGCAGGTCCGGGTCGGACAAAACATCGTAGGTCTTAAACTTGACCCCGACCTGGTTCAGGATATCAACCACGGTGGCGGAAAAACCGCATTGTGGGAAGTTGGGGTTGCCCTTCATGAAAAGAACAATGTCATCGGCTTTTACGGCCGAATCGATCGCGGTATGGGTGGGGGTGTCTGTCATTTTAACTATCGCTTTCTTTATGTGAAGTTTGGAGCGCCAGGGCGTGCAATTCGCCGCCCATCCGGCCTTCCAGCGCCTGGTAAACTATTTGGTGCTGTTTGACGCGGGGCAGGCCCTTGAAGCCATCAAAGACGACCTTGGCGGCATAATGGTCACCGTCACCGGCCAAATCGGTGATGGTCACCCTGGCCCCGGGCAACGCCTCGGTGATCAGGGCTTCAATCTTTTCCGCTTTCATCGCCATTATTTTCGTACCCGGGTCATGTAATTTTTCAGCCAGCCCTCGTGGGCTTGTTTCATGATATCACAAGAGATATTTATCTTGTCATCAATTTTCAAGGCATCGCCGCCGGCATTCCCGATTTTGGCAATTTTTATACCCCCGGCTTTGGCTTTGGCTAACACTTTTTCCGCAGTTTTCCAGGGGGTTGCGATAAGATATCGCGCCTGGTCCTCACCGAATAAAAGCCCGTGCGCGGGCAGGCTCGAATTTAAGCTAACGCTGGCCCCAATGGCCCCAGCCATGCACATTTCGGCCAAGCCAGCGGCCAAGCCGCCATCGGAGAGATCGTGGCAGGTATCAATGCTGCCCGCTTCAATAAGACTGCGGACAAAATCTCCGTTTTTCTTTTCGATATCCAGATCAACCGGCGGCGGGGCGCCTTCTTCGCGGCCCAAAACCTCTTTCAGGAAAATCGAGGCGCCGAGATGACCATGGGTCTCGCCCACCAGTAACAAAACATCGCCCTTGCGTTTCAGGCCAATGGTGGCCCGGCGTTTGCTGTTTTTCAAAATGCCCACCCCGCCGATACCCGGCGTCGGCTTGATCGCGGTGCCGTTGGTTTCGTTATAAAAAGAAACATTGCCTGAGACCACCGGGTAGGCCAGCGCGGTGCAGGCTTCGGCAATGCCATCCACGGCTTCCTTGAACTGGCCCATAATTTCGGGCCGCTCGGGATTGCCGAAATTCAAGCAATCGGTAATCGCCAGCGGCGTGCCGCCGACCGCGGAAATGTTGCGCCAGGTTTCCGCCACCGCCTGCTTGGCGCCCTCATGGGCATCGGCCTGGCAATACCTGGGATTGCAATCGGTTGAGATCGCCAATGCCTTATCTGTGCCATGCACCCGGACCACCGCGGCATCCCCCCCGGGACGGCCGATGGTGTCGGCCATAACCATGTAATCGTACTGTTCCCAGATCCAGCGGCGCGACGATAAATTGGGCCCGCCAATCAATTTCAGCAGGCTTTCATTCAGGTCATTGGGTTCGGGAATTTCTTGCAAAGAAAGCACCGGGCGCTTGATGCCGTCTGTAAACGGACGATGATAGGCCGGAGCATCCTTGGTCAGGCTGTCAATCGGGATATCGGCCACCAATTCACCTTTAAAATGTAACTGTAAGTTATTGGAATCATTGATTTTTCCAATTACTGCAAAATCCAGTCCCCATTTATTGAAAATCGCTTCCGCGGCCTTCTCAGAGCCCGGTTTCAGCACCATGAGCATGCGTTCCTGGCTTTCCGAGAGCATCATTTCATAGGGCAGCATGCCCTCTTCCCGCTGCGGCACCAGGTCTAGATTCATCTCAAACCCGACCCCGCCCTTGGAGGCCATCTCGACCGCTGAGGAGGTCAGGCCGGCGGCGCCCATATCCTGGATCGCGACGATCGCATCGCTGGCCATCAGCTCGAGGCAAGCCTCGATAAGTAGCTTTTCGGTAAACGGGTCGCCAACCTGAACGGTCGGGCGTTTTTCTTCCGAGTCATCGGAAAATTCGGTTGAGGCCATGGTTGCGCCATGGATGCCATCGCGCCCGGTTTTGGAGCCGACATAAACCACCGGATTACCAATCCCGGCGGCGGCGGAATAAAAAATCTTGTCCTTTTCGGCAATCCCCACGGTCATGGCGTTGACCAGAATATTACCATTATAACTTTCATCGAATGTGGTCTCGCCGCCCACCGTCGGCACCCCGACGCAATTGCCATAGCCGCCAATGCCGGCAACCACACCTGAGACCAGATGGCGGGTCTTCCTGTGGTCGGGATGACCGAAGCGCAGCGCGTTCATGTTGGCGATCGGGCGCGCGCCCATGGTAAAGACATCACGCAAAATTCCGCCAACCCCGGTGGCGGCACCCTGGTAAGGTTCGATATAGCTGGGGTGATTATGGCTTTCCATTTTGAAAATTGCGGCCTGGCCATCGCCAATATCGATCACCCCGGCATTCTCACCAGGGCCGCAGATTACCCACGGCGCTTTTGTCGGCAGGCGTTTCAGATGTACTTTTGAGGATTTATACGAACAATGCTCAGACCACATCACCGAATAAATACCCAGCTCGGTGACGTTGGGATCGCGGCCCAGGGCTTTTTTGATATTGGCGAACTCGGCTTTCGTCAGGCCATGCTGGGCAATAACTTCGGGGGTTATGGAAAATGTTTCCTTAAGGCTATTCATGGGGTTCTTCCAACCTTAAGCTGCCTTGGCAAATTTGCCGACTAGGCTGTCAAACAGGGCGCGGCCGTCCGTCCCGCCGAGAATTTCCTCAATCAGGCGTTCCGGGTGGGGCATCATTCCCAGCACATTGCCATCCTCGTTGATAATACCGGCAATACTGTGCATCGAGCCATTGACATTGGCCGCCTCGGTCAACTCGCCAGAGGCATTGCAATAACGGAAAACAACCCGGCCGCGCTCTTCCAAATTCTTTAATTCGGCCTCGTTGGCGAAATAATTGCCGTCGTGGTGGGCGATCGGCACCCGGATCACCTGATCCTGTTCGTAAGCGCTGGAATAACCGGTTTCAGTATTTTCAACGCGCAGGAAAACATCCTTGCAGAGGAATTTCAAATCGCGGTTGCGCATCACCGCGCCGGGAAGCAGACCGGTTTCGGTCAGGATCTGGAAACCATTGCAAACCCCGAGGACAAAAACGCCAGCTTGGGCGCGTTTCACCACTTCGCGCATCACTGGCGAGCGCGCCGCCATGGCGCCAGAGCGCAAATAATCGCCGTAGGAAAACCCGCCCGGGAGTGCGATCAAATCAACCTCATCGAAACTGCTATCACCGTGCCAGACCATCAGCGGCTCAGAGCCGGTGATTTTGGTTAAGGCCACCTGCATGTCCCTATCGCAGTTTGATCCGGGATAAACAATAACGGCAGATTTCATGGATTGGTTCCTACTCCAGTTCAATCCGGTAGTTTTCAATCACAATATTGGCCAGAAGCTTTTTGCACATCTCGTCGAGGTCGGCTTCGGCTTTGGTTTTGTCTTCGGTCGCCAGCTCAATTTCCATATACTTGCCCTGGCGGACGCCGGTGACGCCCTCAAAGCCAAGGTTGTGGAGCGAATGCTCGACCGCTTTGCCTTGCGGGTCAAGAACGCCAGCTTTCAGGGTGATATAAATTTTTGCCTTCACTTTACCACCTCAAGGCCGCCCTTGGGCAAAACGCCAAGGCGCCGGGCAATTTCCTGATAGGCCTCTTCGACCCGGCCGAGATCGCGGCGGAAGCGGTCTTTGTCGAGTTTTTCCATGGTCTTCAGGTCCCACAGACGGCAGGTATCGGGGCTGATTTCATCGGCGAGGATAATAACTTCTTCACCGTCGCCATCGATATAGCGGCCAAATTCCAGTTTAAAGTCGACCAGGAGAATTCCGACTCCGTAAAACAGTCCGCACATGAAATCGTTGACCCGCAGCGCCATGCCGGTAATCTGGTCGAGTTCTTCCTCGGTGACCCAGCCCAACGACAAGGCATGTTCGGGGGCGACCAGGGGGTCGCCAAGGTCATCATTTTTATAAGACAATTCAACGATTGAGCGATCAAGAACCATACCCTCATCAATACCAAGGCGCTTGGCCATCGAGCCGGCTACGACATTCCGGACAATCACCTCAAGGGGAATAATTTCCACCTTTTTGATCAATTGTTCGCGCATATTCTCGCGTTTGATAAAATGGGTCGGGATGCCGATGGTCTCAAGGCCAGTGAAAATCCGTTCCGAAATCAGGTTGTTCAAAACCCCTTTGCCGGAAATGCTGCCTTTTTTCTGGGCGTTGAAGGCGGTGGCGTCATCCTTGAAATATTGAATGAGCGTACCAGGCTTAGGCCCTTCGTAAAGAATTTTTGCCTTGCCTTCGTAAAGTTTTCTGCGTCGTGCCATTTTGGGCTGAACTCTTTAGAAGTATTTTGTTGTGTTGACCGAAATTAGAGGCGCAACATAACCGAAGAGGCTCACGGGCACAATGGCCAAGACGCCTAAATCCAATTTTTTTTGAGCGAGCAGATTTGGTGTGATAATATGTTGATTTGAGGCGCGCTAGCCTTTATGTCAGCAGAGTAGGCAAAAAGGTAAGGAAAATCCCTAATGACACAGTTTGAAGACCGCAAAAATGCTTTTGAAAGTAAATTCGCCCACGATGAAGAAATAAAATTCAGGGCGAATGCACGGCGCAACAAGCTTTTGGGGCTGTGGGCGGCAGACTTGATGGGGTTTTCCGGGGGTGAAGCGCAAGACTATGCCAAAGAGGTGATCAAGGCAGATTTTGTAGAGCCCGGCGAAGAAGACGTCTACCGCAAGGTCAAGGGTGACCTGGATGCCAAGGGCCTGGATATTTCCGAACACCGGGTTCGCAATGCCATGGCCGTTTTGATGGATGATGCCATGAACCAGATCATGGGCGAGGCGGACTAGTCAAAAACGCGCTTGAAAATAGTATCGACGTGCTTCAGGTGATAACCCATATCAAATAACGCTTCCAGATCGGTATCCGAAATTGCGCCGGTGACCTTTTTATCCTTTTTCAAATAATCCAGTAATTGACCACCGTCTTTCCACACCCGCATGGCGCTGGCCTGGACAATGCTATAGGCGTCCTCGCGGCTGACGCCAGCCTGGGTGAGCGCCAGAAGAACCCGTTGCGAATGGATAACACCGCCCAGTTTACTCAGGTTTTTCAACATATTTTCCGGGTAAACCATCAGGTTTTTAATAACGCCGGTAAGCCGGGAAAGCGCAAAGTCCAGGGTAATAGTGGCATCGGGCCCGATGTTTCGCTCTACCGAAGAATGTGAAATATCGCGTTCATGCCACAGCGCCACATTTTCCAGAGCCGGGGTCACGGCGCTGCGCACAATGCGGGCGAGGCCGGTCAGGTTTTCTGATAAAATCGGGTTGCGCTTGTGGGGCATGGCCGATGAGCCCTTTTGCCCTTTGGAGAAAAACTCTTCGACCTCGAGAACCTCGGTGCGTTGCAAATGGCGTACCTCAATGGCAATGTTTTCCACCGAAGAGGCGATCACCCCAAGCGTGGCAAAAAACTGGGCATGACGATCGCGGGGAATAATCTGGGTTGAAATCGGCTCAGGCGTCAGCCCCATTTTATCAGCGACATGGGCTTCGACCTTGGGATCGACATTGGCAAAGGTGCCGATGGCGCCTGAAATTGCGCAGGTCGAAATTTCACGCTGGGCGGCAACAAGGCGTGCGCGGCTCCGGGAAAATTCGGCATAAAACTTCGCCATCTTGAGGCCAAAGGTGGTCGGCTCGGCATGGATGCCGTGGCTGCGGCCGATACAAATGGTGTCTTTGTGTTCAAATGCGCGGTCTTTTAAAACCTTGAGCAAACCATCGAGATCGGCCAGCAGAATATCGGCTGCGCGCATCAGCTGGATATTAAAGCAGGTATCGCCAACATCCGAGGAGGTCATGCCCTGGTGTAAAAAGCGGGCCTCCTCGCCGACATTTTCGGAAACATTGGTCAAAAAGGCGATGACGTCGTGTTTAACTTCGCGTTCAATCTCGTCAATTCGGTCGATATCGAATTTGCCACGCTCCCACACCGCCTTGGCGGCCGCTTTGGGGACAACGCCAAGATCGGCCATGGCGTCAAGCGCGTGGGCCTCAATCTCGAACCAGATCTGGAATTTCGTTTCAGGGTCCCAGATTTTTACCATTTCCGGGCGGGAATAACGCGGGATCATCTTAATTCCTTTACAGCTTGATTGCTGTTAGGCGCCCTCCCTTATCAAATAACAGCGTGGGGGACAAGCACTTAAACCCTTAACCGTCAAAGGGCGACCCCATATCAGGCATAAAAAATATCCAGATAAAGCGCAACCACCCCACCGCCACGGTGCCTTGGGCCAAGACCGAGTACATTTGTGGGCCGCGGTATTTAAGCGATGACCGCCAGATCGCGACGGACATAAAAGCATAATAAAAAAGGCTAACCATCAGGCCAGTGAAATGGGCGTCTTCGGATATTCCACGGGTGGATTGCTCAAACATATTGAACATGAACATCACCAGCCCGCCGAAAATCCAGTAGGTGGTAAAAAGGCTGACGTCACCGCGCCACAATCTTCCAAAAAAGCCCATTTAACCTGTCCTTCAAAATTGGTGGATTATAATAGCCCCAAAGCCTTAAAAGAAGAATAACTGCCCTTGGCGACAATGACATGGTCGTGCATCGTTACCCCCAGTTTTTTGCCGGCTTCATCAATTTCCTTGGTCATTTCAATATCATCACGGCTGGGGGTGGGGTCGCCAGAGGGGTGGTTGTGAACCAAAATCAAAGCTGACGCGCCAAGCTCAAGCGCACGTTTGATCACTTCCCTGGGGTAGACCGGGGTGTGGTCAATGGTGCCTTCCTGCTGAAGTTCATCGGCAATCAGGACATTTTTACGGTTGAGGAAAAGAATTCGGAATTGTTCTTTATGATGGAAGGCCATGGACGCCCGGCAATAATCCAGAAGCGCCTGCCATGAGCTGACCACAGGTTTGCCGAGAATTTGTTCCTGGGAAAGTTTCAGCGCCCCCTCCCGGATCATTTTAAAGGCGATAACGACATTATCGCTGACCCCGGAAACTTCCTTGAGGCGGGCGGGTTCGGCACTGATTACTTCGGCAAAGCTGTCAAATCTTTCCAGAAGGGCTTTTGCCATGGGTTTTACATCGCGCCGGGGCACGGCCAGAAATAACAGAAGTTCGATCAATTCATAATCTGCAATTGCTCCCTGACCGCCTTTCATAAAGCGTTCTTTCAGGCGCTTGCGGTGACCAATATAATGCGGTTCTTTTGTCATGGATGTATCACGTTATTTTTCATCATTTCAGAAGCTGTAAGGTGGTTTGTCCAGGCCACTTGGTGAAGTTGTAAAAACCTCAGGATCACCATCGGTAATTCCAATTGAATGCTCAAACTGCATCGAAAGCTGACGGTCCCGGGTTACCGCGGTCCAGCCATCCCCCAAAACTTTGGCATCAGGCCGTCCCAAATTTATCATTGGTTCAATCGTGAAAAACATGCCGGGTTTTAAGGCAAGCCCGCCCCCGGCGCGGCCGGTATGCATCACATTGGGGGCATCATGAAACACCCGGCCAAGGCCATGACCACAAAAATCGGTGACCACCGAACATCGCTTTCCTTCGGCGAAAGACTGGATAGCATGGCCGATATCGCCAAGCGTCTTGCCGGGCCGGGCTTGGCCGATCCCCAGCAGCAAAGCTTCATAAGTAATGTCAGATAACCGACGGGCCTTGGTTGATGGCTTGCCGACAAAAAACATGCGGCTGGTATCGCCGTGCCAGCCATCCAGAATCACGGTTACGTCAATATTCATTGTGTCGCCGTCCCGCAGGCGTTTATCACCGGGAATACCGTGACAAATAACGTGATTGATCGAGGTGCAGATGGATTTGGGAAATCCACGGTAATAAAGCGGCGCCGGAAAGGCCCCGGCTTTCAGGATAAAATCATGGCAAAGCCTATCCAGTTCACCGGTAGTGACCCCGATTTTGACAAAAGGGGTAATATAATCAAGAGTTTGGGCCGCCAGGCGTCCAGCCTTGCGCATTCCTTCAAAATCCTTTTCCCCATGAATTTTAACCCTATGGGTGGCGTGATCTGGAGCTTTTTCTGCGGCAATATAATTCATTAGTTAAAACTTAATTAAAGCTAAAATTGTAATATTCATTTTATTTAACAGGTTATTAATGTATTTCCCCGAAAATGGCTAAAGTATTGAGGATTGTAACCGTTGGCACCAATAAGGCAAACCTAAATTAGGCGAGCCGGGTGTTCCGGTTTCATTTGTGTAAATAGGGAAGAATAGTTGACATTCAATTAAAAGGGCAGCTTTTTATTAGGCGCATTAGGCAGGAAAAAATAAAATGAACGTATTAATTACCGGTGGGGCCGGGTTTATTGGGTCGCATTTGGTGGATCACCACTTGCATTTGGGCCATCGGGTGCATGCCATAGATGACCTTTCCACCGGTTTTGGCACTAATTTATCGGAGGCGCTGAAATCTCCCAATTTCAGGTTTGACCAACAGGACATTGTAACCTGGACCGGCCTTGAAAAGGCAGTGCAATGGGCCGATGTGATTTTTCATATGGCTGCGGTTGTTGGCGTCAAACGAGTTCTTGAAGATAGCCTCAAGGTCATCAAGACCAATCTGACCGGCACTGAACGCGTTCTTGAAGCGGCAGCCAACCTCAAATGGAAGCCAAGAATTATTGTCGCGTCGTCTTCTGAGGTGTACGGCTTTAACACCAAACCGTCTTTTTCCGAAAAAGATGACCTGGTGTTACGCTCTGACGACCATTTCCGGTGGTGCTATACCGCAACCAAGTTGATGGATGAATTTTTGGCCCAGGCCTATGTTATGGAACGCGACCTTTCGGTAACATCGGTGCGCCTGTTTAACACCATTGGCCCGCGCCAGGCCGGAACCTATGGCATGGTGGTGCCAAACTTTGTTCGCCAGGCGGCGGGAAACAGATCGATCACTGTTTTTGGTGATGGCACCCAGACGCGGTCGTTTTGTGATATCCGCGACATGGTCCATATCCTGACCCTGTTGGCTGAAAACGAAAAGACCAAGGGTAAAATTTTGAACGCTGGTAATGACCAGGAGATTTCCATTCTCGATTTGGCCAAGCTGGTTAAGAAGATCAGTAAGAGCTCTTCCGATATAACTTTTATTGATTATGCCGAGGCCTATGGCCGTCCCTTCAAGGATGTCGACCACCGCCGCCCTGACCTGACCGAGTTAAACAAATGGATAGCATTTGAGCCCAAGTGGACACTGGAGGAGACGTTGGAAGATTTGGCTGCCTTGGAAGAAAAAAAGCAACAATTACGGATGCCTGCCTAGTAAAGCGGGGATCCACGTAAGTGGGAAAAACAGATGGCTGCAGCACCATATTTGATCATTAGCCCGCTTACCTTCATGAGTATGATCGGGTTGATCAGAGGCAACCGTGAGTTGCCCGACCCTAACGTGAAGCTTATTCAAAGAACCACGGTGGATGTTGTTATTCCGGCCCATAATGAGGCGCGCACTATTGCTCTGGCCCTGGCATCATTGGTTCAACAAACAAAAAGGCCGCGAAAGGTTTTTGTTGTTGATGATGCCTCCACCGATGATACCGTAGAAGTCGTTAAAGCCTTTACCTCGTTGAACGCGCT
>SMVB01311005.1_pt1 | contig 13412 bp, 16 predicted proteins | sample 2456461 | NCBI WGS metagenome assembly SMVB01 (sample SAMN11095934, study PRJNA526329) | marine sediment metagenome | biome: Marine sediment; feature: Surficial sediment; material: Deep marine sediment; isolation source: Hadal surficial sediment | place: Pacific Ocean | collected 2014-05 | depth...
GCCTCGTCGAATATAGTATCAGCGCTGCCTGTGCCTGAACCCGTGAATATTTCGTCGCCACCACCCGCAACATCCAAGAGGTCTATCATATCTTGATCGGTAATGATTGGACGACCGTCACCTGTCTGGTCCCCAGCAGCTATTACTTGATCTTGCTCAGTCGTACTTATCGGCTGGTTGACAACTGCGCTGCTGCTGCTGCCGCTGCTGCTGCCGCTACCAGTATAACCACTGTTGTTAAAGACAGGTCCAGGTGAGTATTCGGCAGCGATATTTTGGAAGTAGTCGTACTGCTGACCAACATCGTAGAGATTATAACCACCGTAGAAGTAGTAGTCATAGTAAAGAAACCTGTATTCTTGTGTCATTAGACTTGGCTCCTCTCTTTCATGAGGGCATAAAACTCCATCTCAGTCTCCAACACTTTCATGACGCGCCCCTTGGCATTATCGTCTGGGAAGTACGTGTCGAATGGCTCCGGCTTAATGCCGGAGGAGTTCAACTTCGGTAGCACCGGGAAGCGTAAACCCGACAGTTCGTATAAGATACGCTTCAGCTCCTCAGCGAAGTTGTCAAACCACAGTGGCTCGCACACCAGATGCTCACCACAGTGAAACCAACTCTTCTGTGGGCGAGTAAGTAGCCCATATTCCATGGGCAACTGCGAATTAGGCTTGTGATGGTCAGGTACGTTTCTATTGAAGTGCGCATGGGCTGACATATAGCGGTCTATGGGGTTCCTCAGGAAGGCGTAACAGTCGTACCCCTTAAGCTGCTCCAGCGTTATGAATCCGCCCATAATGGCATCAGATGGAGTCAAGTGATCTATAGCTGGGTTCCTCTTGGCGTTACCGGATACGGCATGCAGGCCATAGGCATCCCCTCCTTGAAACCCTTGTGGGTTTGCCGACCAGATAACATCATCATTCGGGTCTGTTGCCATCCTCAGCATGAACATGCACGTCGTGGACGCCGTCTTCGGTACTCGGAAGAAGCAGATCTTCTTTGTATGATTTATGTACATGCTATCCTGTCAGTTCCACAGTCTGGAACAGCCTAGAAGCCCACTCCTTCCAGTCATTGAACCAGTATGGGTTAGGTGCGTTGAACCCAAGAGTCCCCGGTCTGCCGACTATGTTCACCGCCCAATCTTGCCACTTATCCGGGTCGTCTAGCTTCTCTATGGGTTCTGAGCTCCCATACAGTAGTGCGAACCGGTCAGACCATTCCACTACGTCGTCGAAGTACCTGGGGTCGAGTACGGTCATGACTCCACCCTCTCACCAGTAGGCTCTATACTGGCCAGGCATTCACCGAACTCGTAGTCACCACCCTGTGTGTTGGATGAGAACTTGAAACTCATCAGTCTGCGTATAGCCTTCAACTTCACAGTCTCTTGCGTGGGCGTGGCCGCTGTGGCTGGGAATACCACTGTGTCCTCAGTCAGGGTGATGATCGGAGCGCGCGAGTTAGCCCTACCGTGGACCTCTAACGTCATATCACCGACCTGTACGAAGTCAGGCTCCACACGGTCCACCCTGAGCTCTGCGTTACTAGCCGCTTGCTCACTGATGGCCATACCTATCTCTGCAGTCTCGAAGTGTGATGGTATGGGGTCGATCTGTGCGCCGTCTATTCGGTCTACGCCGGTCTCGTGCTGCCACAACGTAAATGCGCCTCCCCCCGTATCGTCGGCGTCAACCATGAACGGTTTACTGTACACCTTGGCGAATATACCTGCGGTCCTGCCGGGGAGTGAAGCGTGTTGAGATAGTGGTAGCTCTGTATCGTACCAGTAACCCTCTCTGACATTATATATGATGGCGTGTGTGCACTCCGTTGCAGATCCGCGCGGGTAGCACCACCATATCTCGCCGAACCGGGGGACCTTAAACCCAAACACTTTCTGCCTGTGTGCGAAATTCAGGTTGTCGAAGAAATAATTGACGTTGAACGGGTTGGGTATCTCACGGACTACGCCGTTGTACATCAGCCACCTGTCGACACCAGGCCAGAAGTAGACCCCGTCGTACTCTACGACACCCTGAGACGACAGTATGCTGATGTCAGACGTCAGCGTGTCGAACTCCCACACAGGGGTACCGCCGACGAACGACGCACGTATCAGGGCGTCCAGAGACCAGAAGAGCCCTGCGGGTCCGGCACCCGCACCTCTCAGTGACATCCCTTTGACGACTTTCTGCTGTGTAACGAACGCCTTAGTCCCAGAGAGTGTGGGGTTGTTGACAGGTGAGAAGCCTATCATACCGTCGTTACCGTAGAAGAACAGGTACGGACCTATGGTGACTGCACCACCACTGACGACACCCAGGCCAGATGCCACTAACAAACTGTTAGTCGTAACGGGTCCCAAGTATATCTCGAACTCGTCCGTGCTGTCCAAAGCGTTGAGGTTGCCACCAGGGTGAGCTATGATGTCAGTCGCCACGGCGACGGAGTCATAGAAGTGATCGAACTGCCACAACGTATTGACATTGGAACCATACGCAGCTGGTGTCCGGTCGTTGAACCCGACGAAACTACCCGAGTTGTTCACTGTGTATTGACCAAGCTCGGCGGCACCGCCGAGGTGTATGTACTGAAGTTCGTCCGCACTCAGGCTGGTCATGCCGCGAGTCAGCTCTGGTAGGGTGGACGTCACGACTCTGTACCCACCGATCTTCCTGGGTCGTCCGCGCTGGAACCTACACCACTGACCATCGATGTAGTTGTCACCCTCTAGGCGGGTGCCATCCCGTTTTATGCCGGGCGCGGAGTTTATCTTGACTGGTTGGCTCATCTGAACGGAGGTCCCTGTACCCAACCTACCAATGAATAGCGAGTTCCTGATTCTACCGGCGTCACCTTGTGTAGTATATAACTAGGAAAAACAACACAACAACCTTGGTTGCGAGGAACACGCACCTCCGGCCATAGGAGAAGACCGCCACCCTCGTAGTCACTTGGGTTGGAGAGCTGAACGCTTAAACTCAGTTTGCGGTCCATGCGCTTTGAACCCATGAGGTCTGTGTGCCAGTCGTAGTGTCCCTTCTGATTATGGTCGTAACGAACGAACTGCATCGTCTCTTCCATTCTCAAATCGAAGCCCCATGTGCTCTGGTTAAACGTCACGATCTTTCGATGAACTCGCTCGTAGACCCATCGCCACTTGTCCCTATCGGTCATCCAATACACTTGTGAACGACGGTAGTCGTCAATCTTACCACCGCTGTGACCCGATGGAATGTATTTGTCATGCTCTTCAACATCCTTGATTATTTTGTCACACTCCGATTGGTCAAACATCTGTGGTAAGAATGCACCCCCACCGATGTAGGCATCTCTAGGTGAAGCTAGACGCGCTGGCAGTATCAGTCTACTAGGCCGCGACACTTGTCCGGTCCTCCATGAGTGAGTTGTAGAGTGCTATGTCTTCAGCGTATCTATTGACGTACCACTCTTCAGCCTGTGGTGTCCAGTATACTTCCCCCTTAGCCAGTTCACCACCAGCTCTATTGAAGTTCGGAATAACTGGGAATCCGGGATGCCCCAATTTACCGCACATGAAGTTGATGTTGTCCTTGAAGTCATCGAAGAGCAGTGGCGTGATGCCAGGTATTATGTAAATACTCTGAGGGTCCCACACCATATTGAGCTTGTCGTCAAGTTCTCCAGTAACTATTTGTTCGAAGATGTTTGGAAAAGCTGGTTTGAAACTGTGCTTGAGGGATGACATCAGTCTAGCCTTCGGTTCGCGGAGTATCATGTAACAGTCGAAATCCTCCAGCTGCTGTTCAGTAAAGTACCCCTCCTTCAGAGCCTGTGCTGGCGTCATGTGAGCCTCTAAATAAAGGTGCTCCCTGTCTGTAATGGCCGTCCTAGCATTGACGCCATACAGGCCAACACTTAACAGCGCAGAGGCGATGTCATCAGGGCCAAGCGTATCGCACATTCGCAGGATAATCTCAGTAGTAGTGCTCCCGGCCTTAGGATTGCGGAAGAACATGAACCTGTGCTTGAATGATATTACCATATTAACCTTATGCTCCATACACCGGAGCCAACCGCCGCCGGGAAGAACTGCCAATCCCAATGTGAACCACCGTCTATGCTCGGGAAATAAAATGCACTCGCTCTAGTTTTAGTAACCTCGTCCGGACCACCATCATCCCATACCATATCTAAAAAGGTATCATTGACATTAGGTACACCTGTCACATTCAGTGATAGCCAGTGAACATCTAGAAGACTAGATACGGCAATAGAGGAAGCAACCCGGGCATTGCCACCTGCGTCCGTAAAAGAATCCGCAGTGATAGAGCCGTAACTGGCAAGTGTCTTCCTGTCAGGACCACCATCATATCCGCGAGCAATGTTATTTGGCCCGCGAGGAGAGGTAGAGATAGTACGTGAGCCAGCGGTAATTGTTGCTGTAAAGTCCGGGGGCAACCTGGCTGTACCGTAAAAGTCTGACAGTGCGATGATGCCAGATGGAGGTATGCCTGTCGTATTACCGTGGTCAGGAACGAATGACCCACCACGATAGTAGTCAGACAGAGGCAGGTCACCGGATCCGCCTGTGAACTCAGCACTGATATCACTGATGTCGATGATGCCACTGGCCTGGAGTACCATCAGTGGACCTCCAACCTGTTAACACGACCCTCAAGTTCCTTGATAGCCTCTATAAATAGAGCTGCCATGTTGCCATAGGCCGTACCTAGAATGCCGTCGTCACTCTCGCTGATGACCTCTGGCAGCACCTTCTGAACTTCTTGCGCGAGCACGCCAGCGTGTCGCCTAGTATCGAGACTCTCACCGGTATCTGTGTCGAAGTGGTCCTTACGCATGAACGTGTAACCATTGAGCTGCATGATCTTGGCAAGAGCGTCAGGAATGACCTTGAGGTCCGTCTTCAAACGTTCGTCGGAGAACGCCGTCACGTCACCGTCCAATACCAATGCCCCCGCAGCTGAGAGCGTCATCCTGATGTTGTTGCCGCAAGACCAGTGCTGGATGTTCGTACCACCACTGAGCCACCCAGTATCTGTATCGGTCGTAGCATAAGACGGCGCAGCTGCTGAGCCCGCTGGGGCCCGTACGTGAGTGGTGAACGTCTTCTGGCCACCGAGCGTCTGCGCGCCGGTCGTGCGGATCACCGTGGAGTCAACCGTGATGTCGTTCGCATTGGCCGTGATGCCGTCGCCGCCAACGACTTGCAGAGTGATGTTGGACGACAGCGCACCGCCACCCGTCAGACCGTTACCTGCTGTGACCGTCCTGGTAGTGCGAACGACGGTCGAGTCGACCGTGATGTCGTTCGCGTTAGCAGTGATGCCGTCGCCGCCGACCACGTTGAGTGTCACGTCAGCAGTAAGAGTAGCACCAACGCCTGTCATTCCATTACCGGCATTGACCTGGATGGTAGACATATCAATGTGTTGATTGGCAACGACACCCGTGATGTTAGCATGGCTAATGGTGCCTTCGAAGTTGGCGAATGTGATCTTTTGGCTACCGCTATCCGTAATGTCCACCATCGCAATGAAGTCACCAGAGGCGATGGATGTTTCGATACCCAACTCAGTCAGAGCTAGCGTGAATGTCCGATTAGACGCCAGAGTACCGCCACCTGACAGTCCGACGCCAGCAATAAGATCCCGAGTGGTTCGCACCACGGTGGAATCAACCGTTATACTGTCAGCGAGGGCTGTGATGCCGTCACCGCCGACAACCGTCAGCGTCACATCACTTGTTAGTACGCCGCCACCAGTCAGGCCGTTACCGGCGAACACGTCCAGCGTGGCGTGGTCTATGTGATCGTTGGCCTGGTAGTTCAGCAGCGCATCGTGGTTGATGGAGGCGACGTGCTGCGTGACGTTGCCTACCGCGATGCGGCCGTCGGCGAACGTCCCAGAGCCTATCTTAGCAGTACCTAACGATGGTATGTCCGCCTCGACAAGGAGTGCGTCAGCCCACGCCGCGCCGCCCCACCGGAGGAACTCGCCCACGGCCGCGCCCGCGATGGCAACGTCACTAAGGTCGTTGATACTCGAGGATGTTCTCAGGACGGTGGAGTCTACCTCTATATCATTCGCGTTAGCCGTAATGCCATCGCCCCCGACTACATCCAGCGTGCGTGATGACGTAATTGCCCCACCGCCAATCAGGCCATTCCCAGCAACGACATCGACGCCGGCGTGGTCCGTGTGCTGCGTGCCCACGTAGTTCTGAAGCAGATCATGGTCGATAGTTGCCTCATGTTGCGTAACTGCTGACGCCGGAACAAACGCATCTGGAATGTTTGTCCATGTAACCGACAGACTGAGGTTGTTGACCTCAGCGCCACCAGCCGCTAAATCTACACTTACACCATTAAGTCTAACAATAAATCCTGAAAGGGTAGACCACACATCCCCCTGCACTGGAGACGTCGGGGCTATACCTATGGGCACGTTGAGCCCAGACCTACTGGTGGTGCTATCATCAGTGACAAGGCGTCCTGAGTGCGTCCACAAGCCACTGATCGTCTCGTTGGATGCGAGCCTGGCGAGTATGCTACCGTCGGTTATCTGGCTCTCGAGGATGGTGAGCGCCGCCTCGTGCTGCGTGACATTGCTCTCCGCGATCCTAGCATCGCCGAGCGTATCGGCGTCGATGTCGCCCGCCGCGTGTGTATGCGCGGCCGGCGTAGGCATCAGGTTGGCATCAAAGTAGGGGATCATCACGCTGATGTCCATCTTCTTCAGGACACCAGCGTCACTCACGAGCAGTTCGTCCGCATCAGCGAGCCCGCTGGTCAATGCCGGTTTGCCAGTGATTGCGCCAGGCTGTACGACCAGGCCAGTCTGGCCAGTGACGTCACCAGTGTGTGTCGGTATGCGGGCAGCAACGAACTCGCCAGTCGTAGTATCCGCGGCGTCCAGGTCAGAGATGGTGCTTCCGGTATGGGTGTGTGCCGTGGCCGCGAAGGTCAACGTAGTATCGAGTAGTGCCTCTAGGACAGATATGTCCATACGTTTGAGAGAGCCACCGTCGTTCACCATTAGCTCATCAGTACTAAGTAACCCAGATGTCAGTTCCACTTGAGCTGAGATAGCTGTATTCGTCAAAGACAATGCAGTCTGACCATCCACCTGCCCCGTGTGTGTCGGTATGCGAGCAGCGACGAACGTGCCGGAGCCTATGTCAGAGGCGTCCAAGCTGGGTATGTCGCCAGCTACCAATAACGTATTGATGAACTGACCCGAACCATTGTGTCTCAGGAACTCACCCACAGCCGGCCCCGTCAGTGTCACGTCTGTCAGAGCGCCGACGCTAGCAGACGTCCTCAGTACGGTGGCATCGACCTCTATATCATCTGCGTTGGCCGTGATGCCGTCGCCCCCTATGACATTGAATGTCCGATCAGATGCCAGAGTACCGCCGCCAGTCATACCCTGACCGGCGATCATGTCCCTGCCAGTGGGCGGGACCTGGAGGTTAGTCTGTGCGGCGCCTATCGTCACCGCGCCAGTGCCACCCTGTGTAACCACTATGGGGAAGGATACCGTGCTTGACTCAGCATCGACGACGTCCGTGCCGTCGCAGTACAGGATGTTCCTGTTGTCCTGAAGCACGACGATGGGCGTGATCTGCGCAGCCGTCTTCACGTCCAGAGTGAACGCGCCGGTAGTCTTGTTGTCCACCCAGTATTGTTGGGTGGTACTCGGTACGATGATGGAGCGGTTGCCTGTTAGTATACCGGTGAACTCATACGATATACGGTTCAACTGCACGCCGGATAGTGTGAAGTCTCCGCTACCCGCGACATTGATCGATATGAAGTCGAAGACACTAACCGATGAGGTTCCACGCCCTATAGTGAACCAGTTAGACCCGTCCGTGACTACTATGGCCGATTCCGCCGGTGACAGTACCAGCGTGGCGCTGCCGTCTATGGTCCCAGAAGTGGGGGTGAGCGTCAGGTTGCCAGACCCGTCGTTGCGGACCATGGTGTACCAGTCAGATCCGACCGTGGCAGCCACCGGCATGTTGAACACACCCGCGCCGCCCGTCCAGATGGTGAACTTAGCTCTGTCGGCATCCACGAACGTCTTGGGCGTGACTGCTGTAGACGTTGGCGCGACCACCAGGTTCAGTGTGGTAGCGATCGCCTTCATGCCGGCACCGGCCAGCGCTGACGCACTTGCCACCGATACGCTCGCTCCCAGTTGGAACGTACGCCAGGTCCCAGCGGCTGTACTGTTATCTACCAAGTATATGAACCACGCCGCACCGTTGGCCAGCGATATGATGGTGCCACCAGCACTGTCCCTTATGGTGACGGTGTTACTGCCGATGTTGTTGTACAGCCCAGTGAAGCCCTCGGATACCTGCCTAGCATCCGACAAATCCACATTGAGCCCGGAGTTGGTGGCATCCAGGTCGACTATGTCTGCCGCTATATTGTCACCACCTATCTGTTGCTCTATCGGCCACGCGAGTGTCACATCCGCGCTGAACGACAGAGATACGTGTGTCCTGTTAGCGGGGTTGATCGACCCGCTTCCGAATACTGATGCGTAACCCATCTTCTATGCCTCCTGTCTCGAGGAAGTCCTGTCTATGATCTTCCCTAGGTCTTCGCCATTGAGCAGCTGTGTGTCGCGGTCGTACATACTCTGCCACAGCGGTATACGATTGTCGTTCTTCAGGAACCCAGCACACTGCAACAGTGTACCGTGCAACAGGGCATTGGGCGCGTAGTCCGTAGCCCAGTTGGTCTGGTTGGCCCCGTCCAACAACGGAGGCAGCTGGTAGTACGTGAGCTCCCACGGATACGCGAAGTCCGGTGTAGGCGTGAACAACCAGTTGAAGTAACCGTAGTCCGCATAGAACTTCGGCTCATCTGTCAGAGATTCCTGGGGCCAGTACATCCTTGCGTACTCGTAAGACCGCGGGAACAAAGGTGTACGTACCTGTGAAGCACCCACGCCGAAGTTGATGCTGACAGTATCCCGCCATCTGTCTGGCTTGGCATAAACAGATGTGCCGATAGCCATAGTGTTGGTCACTATGTTGGTGTACCCCTGTATCTTCAGTACGCGCGCCAGGTCCTTCTCAGCCAGGTTGATGAGACGCGGCAGCTGGTTGAATACAGTAGTGTCGACCGACGTGCCCCGCTCCAGGTATACCTGTAGGTCCGCTATCAGGGAGGTGTATGTCAGCGCGGTGGCCATGGCTTACTTCTCGGCGAGCGGCTGCGTTGTCACGGCACGTAGTATTATGATGATAATACCACTGACGAGTGAGACGATAGCCTCAGTCGACCAATTACCTGCCGCGAGGAAGACCTGCGCTAGACCCCAGGCACCAGTCGCTATGCCGAACCAGATCGTCTTAGACTTCAAGCTTTTGAGTACTGCGTCCACATCCCTCTCCTCATTGATAATGAATAGGGGCTTGCCCAATCGAGCGCGCCGCTTGTTCAGCTTCTTCTTGATATTCGTGATAGGCTTGACGACCTTCCACACGAAGGTCCCAGCCTTGATGACCTTGATCGCAGCGAATAGACTCATTGCACCAGCTCTATGTGACCCCAATCCATAAACTTCTGGTCTATTGTCAACCCGTCCATGTCCCAGTCGCCACCCCATCGAAGTGTAGTCCCCTGGTCCTCTGCTGCGGCAAATAACACGCCTGCAACGAGGGCGAACATGTGAGTGTCCTCCCAGGGGATCGCCACTCCTTTTATATATGGGCCGAAGTCAAACGCCAACGACTGAGGCCCCACGCCCTCTATCTCGTTGTTGTGCATGGAGTCAGGCCACTGCTTCTGACTGACACCGCTCCTGAACATCCCGTTCTGAACGATCTCACCTCGAAAGCCCCAGACTATCGCTATGTCGACTGGAGACAGATGCAGCCCATAGTCCATCACGCTGATGAGCCTGGGGTGACATGTATCCCTGTTCTCTCGCGAGCTCTTTCCATACTCCCAGTTCATTGGGTCAGAGCCGAGACGGCGTCCTCCTGGGCCTCGAGCGTCAGGTGCAGGTCGACCAGGTCCTCAGCGTCATCAGACACCCAGTCGTCCGTCGGTGGATTATCACGCCTGAACTCCATCGAGGCAATCTCCTTCCGGATGTCTGCGATGTTCCCACGCAGTAGGGCGACGAACGCCCTGTTCAACGGCGCGGTCCCGGCCTTTACCTGCTCCTGGATGTCCTCCGCCACAGCCTCGCTGACAGCAGAGACCAGAAATGGCTTACCGAACATCCACAACGTCCCAACGATGGTTAGCCACGAGATGAGCACCCCACTTGTCAGTCGGATGCCCTGGTCTTTGGTCATTACTGCCATATTCTACTCCTGTACCTTTTCACCACCATCACCACCATCCGCCGGTATTATAGGCGTCGCCGGTTTAGGCGTTACGTCGGCCAAGTTAGCCAGTACCACATTACCATTAGCGATGGAAGCCAACATGACCTTCAATACCTGCAAATCACCTGACATAGCCATATTGATAGGCACACGCACGCTATCATCGTTGAGTAGTGTCAGTCCCGTGAGGGCAGCCTGTGCAGCCTGTGCGCTGCTTATGTTTACCTGGTTCATCTGCTTTATCTCCTTACTCGTCTACGTCCAGCACCTCATCGGGCCTGGCGAATTCCAAATTGATAGTCTCCGACTGCCTGGCAGCAAGACGGTACGGGTCATAGTCATCCAGGTCATCCAGGCACACCTTAAGACCTGGGGTATTCGGGTCGTCGTGCAGATCCTCCAGCGGGAACTTAGTACTGCACCTGGCACAGATACCAATACCGTACGAAGACTTACCCGTAGGGTCTATGTATATAGGCATGGCCTCACCTCGTGTACACCCCTATCCCGGGGTTAAGCCTGACCGGACTGCCGTCGCCCTCGTTGGCCCAGGCGTCTGATATTAGTTGCGCCGCGTCCGCGTCTAGCATGGGTATCCTAGTATCGTCCGCCTCCTTGATCTCGCGACACAGGTGACGCGCGAGTTCGGCGACGACCGCCAGGTACCAACCCTGCGGCAGTTCCAACTCCTGTCTCATAGTACCCACGTCGTGGATGTGCCGCTTTATATAGATCACGTATTGATAGAACGTGAACTGTGCATCTGGCACGGGCCACACCGTGGCGATCTGTATGCCCGCGCTCGTGGCCGACTGCTTGTCGTACCAGTACTCCGTGGGGCGGCTGGGGAAAGTCTTGTCAGGCAGGTTGGCGTAGTCGTCCCTGTTGATCTTAGGCATGGGGATCTCGTTGCTGCTGCTACCGAGGTAGAACTCCGAGACATCCAGAACTGTGGTGCCGTTGGCCAGCAGTCTGTGGTACTCCCAGGGGATCTGCTGGTCCAGATCTACCCAGAACCACTCGCCGTCCACCGCCGCCAGCGCAGCGTTGGTATACAGGGTGGTCCACACGGCGCCGTCCTGAGAACCCTGTATACTTATGTCCCACGTCGCTGTGGCGTTGAAGAGTATCCCGAACGTGTTGATCTGGATGGCGGAGGCGTGCTGCACCCGTATGTTGCCGGCCATCGACGTCTGCGTGCATGCAGTGTCCGTGTCGGCATCGAACGCGTTGGCCGCGACACCCTCCGTCGCCGTGTTAGTGCCCAGCGGTCGGGCCAGTCTGCGTATGTTGAAGTTCATCACGTCGACCGTGCCCCTGGGCAGCGGGACGGAACGCTGATTCCTGTATATAGGGATGATCGACCTGTCTATGACCCAGAGGGGTACACCCCTGTTGGCCAGGTGTGACAGGAACAGGAAGAGTAGGTCGTTGGCCGTCTCTATGTGCTCAGGTACCACCTGCTGCGGTAGTATTTTACACCGTCTGGCCGCGTGGTCTATGACCTTCCTGGTCTCGAAGGTGGTCAGTGAAACTGTGCCTGAGGTTGCCATTACTTAGGACCTCCTCTGAGTCCGAGCCACTTGCCTATAGTCAGGAGCTTGGCCCCTATATGTTGTCCAAAGGATCCTGCGATGGTAAATGACGACAACGCCGAATTCCATACAGCGGCGGCGATGGCGGTTATATCCCCCGGTGTTACACCTGACCCAGTCAGGACGACGATCAGACCCGCGGAGTTCTGCGCGATGAGTTGCACCGTGTTCTGCACCAGGATGCCGCCTTCAACGTCGAATAGGTTGTTGTTTGATCCTGATAGTCGCACCGAGTACGCCCCGTCCTCGTACTCCACGGAGTACGGCGATAGCATCTCGATGAACCGAGCGTAGGTCACGCCGACGATCGTCACCTCCGTGTTGTGGAGGTGCGTTCGCGGCTGCACGATGCCGAGCTCGCTGTCCTCGAAGTCGAGGAGCTCCAGGCGGAATGCCTCGGTGTCATGCTCGAAAAGCGTCCCACTGACGAGAGATAGATCCGCTTTCGGAATCGAAATCAGGAACGTGGCTGGATCAACGCTGATAGTCATGGTGCCGTGGGTCCGTAGCCCCGAAGCCTCTGTAGCGCCAGGGTGTTGTTATCCTGAATCTGTTTCACGATTTGCAGATAGTTCCCGATATTGCCCTCAATAGCTGTCAGCCTCATGTCAAGTATAGCGAACTGCTTGTTCCAGTGGTCGATGGTCTCACGCATAGCCTGGGCGTTCTTCTGTATCGCACCACTGTGATCGCGCTCCTCGAGCTTGGACACTCGAGCCTCTATGTCGAGCTCGATCTTCCGGAGGCGGTCTGCTTCTTCGCTCATTCGTCTGATACCAAGGATTCTTCGGTAGTGAAGCCCGCTGACGTGATAACGATTGCCTTATCCTCAAGAGGCTTCTTGAACGGTGACGCGGAGCCCTGGCGTATGGTCAGCAGACAGTCCAGGCCGGACGGATCGAAGGCCGTCTCATAGTTGAAAGCCGTATCCTCAACGATGCCCGAAGCGTTGGTCAGGCCCGTTAGAATCACGTCGCCGGTTGTGATCGTGCCTACGGTCTCATCGGCTAGTAAGCGGACGCGAGCGTTCTGAATGTCCACGCCGAGCGTATCGGTAACGTGAACGGAAAGTGTTACGGCTTGCACGATGTTCACCTGGCCGTTGCCGGTGCCTGGCTCAGTCGTGGTCAGCGAGGATCCGTTGGTGCCGTTGATCGTCAGCGTGTTGCCCGCACTGTCGTTGAATATGTCGCCGGTCACGGTGACGTTACTGAAGGCCAGCGTGGAGTTCGCGCCTGTGGCGATCCGCAGGTCACCGTTGATAACCACATCCGTCAGGCTCATGGCCGCAAAGATTGAGACGTTGCCTGTCAGGATCAGACCATCGCCGATAGTGGCGCTGTTCAGGAAGTCAATGTTGTCGGCTTTGATCCCCTCGAAAGTAACGCCAGGATCAAAGGCGGCAGCACAGTCAACCGTTAGTAGGTCGGTGCCAGTATTGACTGCGAA
>SMVB01270431.1_pt1 | contig 13408 bp, 14 predicted proteins | sample 2456461 | NCBI WGS metagenome assembly SMVB01 (sample SAMN11095934, study PRJNA526329) | marine sediment metagenome | biome: Marine sediment; feature: Surficial sediment; material: Deep marine sediment; isolation source: Hadal surficial sediment | place: Pacific Ocean | collected 2014-05 | depth...
CGTTCCCTACTTCGCCTGGGCGAACCACGGGCCCGGTGAAATGGCCGGCGGTTGCCGACGGGACGTCAACGGTCCGTCGTGAACCGATAGATCGTACGCGAACGATACTGCTCGCCCGGGCGCAGTATCGTCGACGGAAATACCGGTTGGTTCGGCGAATCGGGGTAGTGCTGGGACTCGAGGCAAAAGCCCGATCGGTGCTCGTACACCACGCCGCCCTTGCCGGTGATCGTGCCGTCTAGAAAGTTGCCGGAGTAAAACTGCAGGCCCGGCTCGGTGGTCTCGACCTCGAGCACGCGGCCGCTGCCCGGCTCGGCCACCCGCGCCGCCGAGACCAGCGGGAAGTAGGTCGGCGGCAGAAAGAAGCCGTCCTCGTTGGTCATGATCGGGGCGATGACGTTGACCATCTGCGCCAGGTTGGCCATCTTGACAACGTCGGCACCTACGACCAACATCAGGTAATGGCGCTGGTAGCTGGATGGGACCGCTTCCTGAGCGCTGCCGGCCTCCTGGTAGCCGCAGCGGCGTGCGGTGGAGATGAGCTTTCGTTGGGCGAGACGCCCGCCGAACCCGCTCGCCTCGAAGAGGTCGCCCGTCTCGGTTGCGGTGTTTGTGGCGGCCCCGAACAGCTCGCCGTCGCCTACGTGGCGATCGAGGGGTCGGGGCAGACCTATCTGATCGATCGCTTCGAGCCGTTCATCCGCGTCTTCAACACCGAGGGCCGCTTACGATCCAGCTTCGGGATTGCCGGTGAGGGCCCCGGGGAGATGGGAACTCGGCTCCCCGGTGTGCCCCTGGAGCCGCCGATCGGCCTGTACTTCACCCGCGAAGGTGAAGCGGGTCCGGATGACGGAGGCGGCGATGGCCTGCTGATTCACGATCTGATGCCGGCCCGACTGGCCCGTTTCGACCGCGACGGCGAGTACATCGAGACGATCCGGCTGGACGGGGCGCTGACTTTTCCCGCCGGGCGGGCCTTCGACGCCGCCAACAACCACGTTTATCTGGCGACGTATCAACTCCGGATGTTCTCCGAGAACCCGGGGTCGTCGATTCATCGGTTCGATCTGCCGGACGGCGAGGAGAGCAACGTGCTATCCGGTGAGGACTTTCCCATCGAGAGCACGGAGGGCGGCGCACCAAGCCAACGTTACCCTTTCGCCGCCACTGCACGGAAGTTCGCCATCGGTGACGCACAGCGGTATCTCGTCTTCACATTCGATGCCGATGGTGCGCGGGCGGGGCGCTTCGGTCGCAACCTGCCGCTACCCGAAAAATCGGTCGCCGAGCTGGCGCGGGAACGGGAGGAGCTCGAGGCTGCGAGCGAGCGCTCAGGGCAGCCCGCTCCCGATCCAGATCCCCGCAAGCCGCATTTTCTAGTGGGTTCCTTCGACTACGACGACCGTGGTCGGCTGTGGATCCAGACGACGCGGGGCAGCGCGGGACAGACGATCTTCGACATCTTCGACGAAGCGGGAATGTTCCTCGGAGAAGTGACGGCCCCCGTCGACGTCAGCGAAGCCGCCAACCCTTTGGCCAAACTGTTCGACGCCGAGGGCGCTTACCTCGCCACCGCCACGACCGACGCCGAAGGCAACGATTTCGTGATCGTGTGGCGAGTCGTGTGGCGGTAGATCGCCGCCACACGCGCACACCGATGGTGGAGGCGAGAGACCTACCTTCGGGCCTTTCGTTCCTTTACGGGCAGCGCCGAACAGCCTATAGATCGGTACCGAACCTATAGATGGTTCGCGTATGGTACTGCTGGCCGGGGCGCAGGATGGTCGATGGGAAGCCCGGCTGGTTGGGCGAATCGGGAAAGTGCTGGGTCTCGAGGCAGAAGCCAAAACGATACTCGTACACACGCCCGCCCTTCCCTGTGATCGTGCCGTCGAGGAAGTTCCCGGAGTACAATTGCAGGCTGGGCTCGGTCGTTTCGATCTCCAGGACGCGGCCGCTGACGGGCTCGACGACGCGCGCCGCCGAGACCATCGGCGGCAGCGTCCCGTCGGCGGTGATCGAGGCGCCTTCGTCGTCGCGCACCAGAACGAAGTTGTGGTCGTAGCCGAGGCCGCGCATGAGCTGTTCGTCAGCCTCCTCGATGCGCGCCCCGATCGCGGTCGACGTCGTGAAATCGAAAGGCGTGCCGGCAACAGCGGCCAGCTCGCCGGTGGGGATGAGCGTCTCGTCGACGGGCGTATATCGGTCGGCGTTGATCATCAGCTCGTGGCCGAGGATGTCGCCAGCGCCCGCCAGATTGAAGTACGAATGGTGCGTCAGGTTGATCGGCGTGGCGGCGTCGGTCGTGGCCCGGTAGTCGATGACGAGCTCATCGTCGTTGTGGAGGAAGTAGTCGAACTCGATGCTCAGGTGGCCGGGATATCCCTCTTCGCCGTCGGCGCTCTCGTACACAAACGTCACCCCGGCGCCGTCCGGACGTTCGATCGGCGTGCCCGACCACAGCACCTTGTCGTAGCCGATGTCACCCCCGTGCAGGTGGTTGGGGTCGTTGTTGGTGGCGAGTTGGTGCTCGACCCCGTCGAGGGTGAACCGGCCGTGGGCAATGCGGTTGCCGTAGCGGCCGACGATCGCACCGAAGTACGGCGTCACATCGAGGTAGCCGTCGAGATCGTCGTACCCCAAAACGATGTCGCCGAAGTTGCCGTCGCGGTCCGGCGCCATGATCGACAGGATGATGCCGCCGAAGTCGATGGCGCGGACCTCGATGCCGTTGGCGTTGGTCAGCGTGAAGACGTGTACTTGCCGGCCGTCCGGCAGGGTGGCGAATTCGTCTCGAGTCACGGTCGCCTCCCGGCCGGTCGAGCTGTCGAGGGCCGTCGCGTCTTGATCGACCGTGTCCGCACAGCCTGTCCAGCTCAAGCTGGCGACGCAGGCCAGGATGATCAGGGAAATGGGTGAACAGCCGTCTTTGACCATGGGCAACCGTCCTTTGCTCGAATTCCAAACCGCAGCGACGTTACCGCCCGCGAATCAGCCGCACAAATGCCCGCTCGCCGGCGCCCGCAACCTGGCCGGAATGCCTTGGCCACGATTCCGAGCGAAAACCGACGGCGTCTACAGCGCAACGTCGTCGCCGCCATCGACGAGGTCGCCGACAAGATCAACCGCATCGAGATCAGGCCGTCTGCGGTGAAGCTCGAGGCTCCGGGTATCGAGGCCGGGCCGTTGCCGAGCCACCGTCGAGGGCGCGAGATTCAGCGCGCCGGGCCGCAAAAATGCGGTAGTGGGCTTGAACACTTCGCGCGTGCCCGCCCCCTGGTACTTGCAACGTAGGCGGAATACCTTACGCGCACGTCCCAAATTGAAACGAGCCACAGGAAAAAACACGTGACACTCCCGCGTCGCAAGTTCCTGAAAATCGGCCTCGGGGCCGGCGCCACGCCGCTCTTGTTTCGCTTTCCCACGGGCTCACAGCAGCGTAGCGTCGACGCGAACGCCTTCGAAGACCAGGTAGTTCAGGCACAACCGCTGGCGACGAGCAACGTCCGGCTGCTCGGCGGCCCACTCAAGCACGCCCAGGATCTCGACGCCCAATATCTCTTGGAGCTCGAGCCCGATCGGATGTTGGCCTTCTATAGAGAACGCGCCGGTTTGGCCCCAAAGGCGGAAGGCTACGGCGGCTGGGACGGGCCGGAGCGCAATCTCACCGGCCACATCGGCGGTCATTACCTGTCGGCGGTGAGCCTGATGTGGGCCGCCACCGGAGACGAGCGTTTCAAGGAGCGCGCCGACTACATCGTCACCGAGTTGAAGGAGGTCCAGGACGCCCACGGCGACGGCTATCTCGTCGCACTGGAGGGCGGCCGCCGCTGCTTCGCCGAGCTCGCACGCGGGGAGATCCGTGCCGCCGCCTTCGATCTCAACGGCGAGTGGTCGCCGTGGTACACGCTGCACAAGACATACGCCGGATTGCGCGACGCCTACCGCTACGCCGGCAATGAAACGGCCTTGGCGGTGGAGATCGCCTTCGCGGCGTGGGCCGAGAGGATCCTCTCCGGGCTCGACGATGCACAGATCCAGCACATGCTCACCACCGAGTTCGGCGGCATGAACGAGATCATGGTGGATCTGTATGCCGACACCGGTGACGAGCGTTGGCTGGACCTGTCGTACAAGTTCGAGCACCGCGCTTTCATCGAGCCGCTGATGCGCCACCAGGACAATCTCGCCGGCGTGCACGGCAACACCCAGATCCCCAAGCTCCTCGGTTCCGCCGATCGTTTCGCCTACACCGGCAACACCGGCGACCTGATGGCCGCCAGCTTCTTCTTCGATCGGGTCGTGCAGCATCACAGCTTTGCCAGCGGCGGGCACGGCAAGGACGAGTACTTCGGCCCGCCCGACGAATTGAGCGAACGCGTCGACGGGCGAACGGCCGAAACCTGCAACGTCTACAACATGATCAAGCTGGCGCGCCGCCTCTTCGAGCTGCGGCCCGACCCGTACTACGCCGACTTCCACGAGCGCGCCCTCTTCAACCACATCATGGCGTCGATCGATCCCGAAGACGGTCGCACCTGCTACATGGTGCCGGTAGGCCGCGGCGTGCAGCGCGAGTACCAGAACATGCAGCGCAGCTTCACCTGCTGCGTCGGCTCGGGGATGGAGAGCCACGCGTTGCACGGCGACGGGCTCTACTACCAGTCCGGCGACCGCCTGTGGGTGAACTTGTACGCGCCATCGACGGCGGAGTGGGTCGACGCCGGCATTAGCTTGTCGATGGACACCGACTTCCCCGAGGGGGAAACCGCGACGCTGACGCTGAGCCTGCCGTCGCCGCAGAATTTCACGCTCGCGCTGCGGCGCCCGTACTGGGTGGGCGATGGTTTCGAGGTACGGGTCAACGGCCGGGTGGCAGCGATCGAGCAACTCCCGGAGGCGAGGCAAGCCGGGTCGGGCGCTCGGGTGCAGGACGACCCCGAAGATCCGCGCGGCCTGCGGCACTATGACACCGACTACAGGGCCAGTACCTACATCGAGCTCGATCGCCGGTGGCGCGACGGCGACACCGTACAGATCTCACTTCCCAAGACGCTGCGCCTCGAGCCGGTGCCCGACAACCCGCGCCGCGCCTCCCTCATGTGGGGACCGCTCGTCCTCGCGGGGGACCTCGGCCCCGAGGTGGAGCGTGGCCGCGGACGGGGCGGCACAGGAGAACGCCCGGAGCCACCCAAGGTCCCCGTCTTCGTCGCCGCCGAACGGCCGCTTTCCGAGTGGCTCGAGCCGGTCGCGGGCTCGCCGGGTACCTTCCGCACGAATGGCGTCGGCCGTGAGCCCGACGCCGCCGGCCGCCTCCGGGACGTGGAGCTTGTGCCGATGTATCGGTTGCACCGCCGCGTGTACTCGACCTACTGGGATCTCTTCACACCGACGGAATGGGAGGAAGAGAAGGCCGCCTACGTCGGCGAGGCCGAACGGCTGCGACTCCTCGAAGCAGCGACGGTCGCCTATCTGGAGCCGGGAGAGGCCATCTTCGACCGGCCGTTCAACTACCAGGGCGGCGACGATTCGGTGCCCCAACGGATCCTGGGCCGCCCCGGCCGCCGGGGCGGGAGCTGGTTCTCCTACGACGTCCCGGTCGAAGCGGACCATCCCATGACGGTGATCCTCACCTACTACAGCGAAGACCGGCGCGGCACGCCGGCGTCGTTCGAGATCCAGGTGGATGGGCAGGTCGTCGCGGCACCCGACATCGGGCGCAGCGAGCCGCCGCGCTTCTTCGACGTCGAGTACCCCGTGCCCGCTGCCTTCGTCGCGGGCAAGGAGACGGTCACCGTGCGCTTCCAGGCGAAAGAGGGCAGTCAGATCGCGACGGTCTTCGGCCTCCGAATGATCCGTGGGGACGCCCAACGCTGACCAGGGCTTCTCAACGCGTGGCGATCTCTTCCTCGGTGAACCTCGGCGTGATGTGCTGGGGACAGTTCACGTCCCACGCTTCGAGGTGAAAGACGAGGGCGCGCTCGACGGTTGCTCCATAGGCAGGGTCCGCCAGGCGCTCGAGGAGTGACGGCTCGTCCTCCACGAACTCCGCCCGCCCCCAGATCTTGATGCGCCGCTGATTCGGGTAGTCCATCAAGAAGATGAAGGCGCGATCGTTCTCGTCCAGGTTCCCGACCGAAATGTACTGGCGGTTGCCGGAGAAATCGGCGAACGCCAGCGTCTTGTTGTCGAGGACCTTGATGAAGCCCTTCGGCCCGCCGCGATGCTGGATGTACGGCTGGCCGTCGGCGCTGGCCGTGCCGAGATAGAGGGAATCGCGCTGGCCGATGAAGGCCGCGAGCTCGGGTGTGATCTCGTCGCTCCATCCGCCTTTCTGCTCCATGAGCGCGTACCCGGCTCGGGATCCGCGTTGCTCCTGCGCCGCTTTGACCGACGGGCTGAAGCCGATGTCGCTGACAGGGCGTGTCATGTCTGTTTCTCCTTTCGGGGGCCCGGCGGACCGCGACCAGGCGCGATCCGCCGACGCCACCGCGAAGGTTAGTAGCGCTCGATGCCGGAACTCTTGACGGAGCCCACGTTTTCCGCCAGGAAGCGCCGCATCAGACGAGCGATCAGTCGACCGTCTTCCTCGAGGGCCATGTGCCCGGTATCGAGGAGGTGCAGCTCCACGTTGACAAGGTCGCGCTTGTAAGGATGCGCCCCCGCGGGCGGGAAGATGTAGTCGTTCCGGCCCCAGACGATGAGCATGGGCGGCTGGTGCTCGCGGAAGTACTGCTGCCAGGCAGGATACAGGCCCGGATTGGACCCGTAGTCGAGGAATAGCCGGAGCTGGATCGCCTTGTTCCCGGGCCGATCCATCCCGGCCTGATCGAACATCCAGGCGTCCGGGCTGATCGCGTCGACATCGCGGACGCCGTGCGTGTACTGCCACTTCGTCGCCTCGATCTCGAACAGCTTGCGGAGCTCCGCGGCGTTCGCCTCGCTCTGCTCCCGCCAGTAGGCCTTGATCGGATCCCAGAAGTCGAGCAAGCCCTCGTCGTAGGCGTTGCCGTTCTGCACGATCAGCGCTTCGACCCGCTCGGGGTGCGCCGCGGCGATACGGAAGCCGACCGGGGCGCCATAGTCGGTCACGTAGAGGCTGTAGCGCGTCAGTCCGAGACGGTCAATCAGCTTTGCGACGGTGCCGGCGAGGTTGTCGAACGTGTAGTCGAACTCGTCCACCGACGGCATGGAGCTGTAGCCGAAGCCGGGGTAGTCGGGCGCGATGACGTGGAATCGATCCGACAACCGAGGGATGAGGTCGCGGAACAGGTGGGAGGAAGTCGGGAAACCGTGCAGGAGCACGATCGTCGGGGCGTCCGCCGGCCCGGCCTCGCGGTAGAAAATCTCGAGGCCGTCGATCTCTTCCGTCCTGAAGAAGGTGCGCGGCGCTTCGGTCGCCCAATCGCCGGCCTCCACGACGCCCGATTGCGGCTCCGAGACGGCGACACCGCCGACCAGAGCGGTGCCGGCGGCGAGGGAAACGACGATCAGCAGGACTGCGATAACGGTGATGCGTTGCATGGTTCCAACCTCCTGTGGCGTGAGCGGCTGACGCCGATTCACGCATGTCGTGGCCGAATGGGCCTATTGCGTACCGAACGTTCGGTTCATTAACGGAGAAAAAAAACGGGGCATCACGAGCTCTCCTCCAGGAGCTGGTCAGGAAGTTCCGCCAGCATCCGGCGGAACAGTCCGGTGTCTTTCATCCCCCGCGCAATCACGAGGGCTCCTTGCAGTCTCATTACGGCGTCTTCGGCGCGCCGCCGCGCGATCGCCGCCGGGACTCCCGCGTCCCGCACGGTGGAGCTGAGCGTATCGATCCACGCGCCGAAGGCGGCAGCCAGTTCGTCCGCAAACAATTCCGAACCACCGCTCAATACTATTGACCCAAGCAGGCAATTCTTGGCGCCGCCGGCGTAGAACCGTTCCACCGCTCTCATCGACGCGTTGATTCGATCGCGCGGATCACCCGGCGCTTCCAGCAGGGCCAGAATCTCACCCACTTCTTCGCCGACTTTCCGGAACACCTGACGGACCATCTCATCCTTGCCGCCCGGAAAATGGTGGTACAGGCTTGCCCGCCCGAGGCCGGTAGCTTCCGCGATTCGGCTCAGGCTGGTAGCGGCGTACCCGTGGCGCCGAAACTCTTCGGCGATCCGTTCGACGGCTTCCTCACGACTGATCTTGGTTCTTGGCATATGTCACCTTGCCCGAACTGTATCGAACGTTCGGTACAATGTCAACGGAAACTCTGCGGAAAAGGCTGAGCCGTTCGGGTAGCAAGGCGAAGGAAATCCGCGGGCCGCCAACCAGCTTGCCGTCGGCAGTGTTGCTAGGCCCGGGAGTCGATCATGTCTAGCCTGCCCCGGCGCGGTTCATCGCCTCGACGGCTTCCTCGGTGGTGCAGACGGTGTTCGCAATCATTCGGAAGTTGACCACCGCCGCCGCGTAGCCATCCAGGTCCGGGATCTGCGCCGCCGCGGTCGCATCCTTGATGACCGCTACCTCGAACCCACGCTCGAGGAGGTCCCGCATGTGCGCCTCGACGCACAGATTGGCCGACATTCCGGCCAGAATCACCCGTCCGATGCCCCTCTTCCGGAACTGGAGGGCGAGGTCGTTATTCTGCGGTCCGAAGACTTTGTGTGGGCTCACGACGACCGTATCTCCGTCCTCGATATACGGCTTATACACGTCGAGCCAATCGGCCCCCGAGCCGTCGAAGCCGTCGAGATCGAGAGGCCCGGCGCGGTCGAACATTCCGATGCTGTGCATGACCGTTTCGAGCGCGCCCTCGAATTTCCATCCGTGATCGGTGGGAAAGTAGTAATGGGGCGAGATGAAAACCTGAAAGCCGTTGGCCTTGGCCGCCTTCATCAGTGCCTCGATGTTCGGGACGGTGCCGATCTCAGTCACATTGGCGCCGACCAGATCCCAGGTCACCCCGTCGGGGCTGAGAAAGTCGATTTGCGGATCCGTTACGACAAGCGCGGTGTTGGTGATCTCGAACTCCATGCCGGGATCTGGTAGTCCAGCCATGAGGTGCCTCCCCTGTAAGAAGATCGGTGCTCCGCCGAGCGAGTCCACCGGAGTCTAGCCCGCGTCGGTCGACGGGTCGCGGCGGCGCGGGCGCAACGGCCCGCGACGATACAGAGCCTCTGCGTGCGCGCCCGCTCAAGCAAACACATCGGCCAACATGAGCACCGCAGCGAGGATGAACAGGACGCCGAGGGCCTGCTTGAGGACGTGTTGCGAGATTTTCGTAGCGACCAGCGAGCCAAGCTGCGCGCCTACGATCACGCCGGGAACGGTTCGGCAGGCCGAGTACGAGCAGAAAGATGGGCGTGAAGAAGGTGGCACCCTCCACCCCCGAGGCCATGGCCGTGGTGGCGACGAGTATGGCGACGGGGAACATCAACCAATACTCGAAGCTCATCGGGAGTAGAGCCTCCTTCTTGCTGCGACCTCGATGCACTCCGACAAGCGTCTCGTAGAGTGCACCAAATGTCAGAAATCGACACCGAAGGCTTCGTTCGTTGATCCGTGGCAATCGCTAAGGCCCGAATGTAGCGTGAGCCTCGACCCTTGATTCATCCGGCACATCCCCACGGGAGGCGCATCCCCATGGACACAAAAGTCACGTATCTGGGAGGCGCTACTTTTCTGATCGAAGTCGGCGACATGCGCTTGTTGACCGACCCGGGCTTCGATCCCGAGGGCACCGAGAAAAGCGAAGTGCCTGGGCACGACCTGAAGAAGGTGATGTCCCCGCCGGTCGCGGCCGAGGACATCGGCCCGATCGACGCTGCCCTCCTGAGCCACCAACAGCACTACGACAACCTCGACAACACAGGTCGGGCGATGCTCCCCCAGTGGGGTAAGGTGATCACCACGCCCGAGAGTGCCGAGGCGCTCGGCGACGTCGCGGAATCACTGGAAACATGGGAAATCACCGCGCTCACCAATGACGCCGGCCAGACCATCCGGATAACCGGCACGCCCGCGGTACACAGCGAAACACCGAAACGTGTTGGGACCAAGGAGAACGGAATGATCTTCTCAAACCGCTGCAGAGGTACCCTCGCCGTTGTTGCTGCGGCGCTACTTACGCTGGGCGCGTTGTCCTGCGCTCCGACACCTGCCGTTGTTGCCGAGAGCGCTCCACAGACCGAGGCTTCCAGTCGAGAGGTCAAGTATCGGTCGGTCGAGATCGACGGGCTGGATATCTTCTATCGCGAGGCCGGTCCTGCCGACGCCCCCACAATTCTGCTGCTGCACGGTTTTCCCACGTCCTCGCACATGTTCCGCGAGCTCATGCCGGCCCTGGCTGACGAGTTCCACATGGTCGCACCAGACTACCCCGGCTTCGGCAACAGCTCGATGCCGCTTGTCGACGAGTTCGACTACACGTTCGACCGGCTGGCCGAGGTCGTCGAGACGTTGATCGACGGGCTCGGGCTGGAGAAGTACAGCATCTATCTGATGGACTACGGGGCGCCTGTCGGCTTCAGGATCGCAACGAGGCATCCGGAGCGGGTCGACACGCTTATCGTCCAGAATGGCAACGCCTACGACGAGGGATTACTCGAGTTTTGGGACCCCATCAAGGCCTACTGGGCCGACAGGACGTCCGAGAACGCCGAACCTCTGCGCGGATTGCTGACGCTGGACGCGACGAAGTGGCAATACACCACCGGCGTTCGCGACCTCGAGACCATCAGCCCCGACAACTGGGGGCATGTCCAGCCATTGCTCGACCGCCCCGGCAATCAAGAGATCCAGCTCGCACTGTTCTACGACTACGGTAGCAACCCGCCGCTGTACCCGTCGTGGCAGGAGTACTTCCGTACCTACCAACCACCCACCCTGGTGGTCTGGGGCCAAAACGATCCGATTTTTCCGGCCGAGGGCGCCCACCCGTACAAGGACGACCTCGAAAACCTCGAGTTTCACCTGCTGGATACCGGTCACTTCGCCCTCGAGGAAGACGGCGAGACGATCGCGGAGCTGATCCGCCAGTTCCTGAGAGCAAACTCCTCTTCATGACCCTTGCTCAAGGGACCGTCCTTTCGGTCAACGTAGGCAGAATCCGCGAGTTCGACTTCAACGGCCGACCGGCGGTCAGCGCGATCTGGAAGACGCCTGTCATGGGTCGTGTCGCGGCTCGAGGCGTGAACCTGGAGGGCGACGACCAGGCCGATCGCGACGCCCATGGAGGGCCCGACAAGGCGGTGTACGCCTACGCCATCGAAGATGGGCGCCGGTGGGAGCAGGAGCTTGGCCGCCCCCTCGAGTACGGCGAGTTCGGCGAAAACCTCACGACCGAAGGAATCGACGTCAACGGCGCGCTCGTCGGCGAACGCTGGGAGGTCGGAAGCACCATCCTCGAGGTCTCGGAGCCACGTATCCCCTGCTGGCGCCTGGGCGTGAGGATGGAAGACAAGCGGTTTCCTCGTCGATTCACCGCGGCCGGGCGTCCGGGGACGTATCTTCGCATCGTGGTGGAGGGCGAGTTGGGCGTCGGAGATGAGATTCGTGTGGTCGAGCAGCCGGATCACGACCTCACGATCGGCGAGATCTTTCGCATCTACACCGTGGCCCGCGATGAAGCGGATCGACTGCTTTCGGTGCCGCGGCTTTCGGAAGCCTGGCGTCAATGGGCACGATCGCGCATCGGCCGGGACAAAGGCGACGAAGCTACTCCCGGCTGCCGCGGATGACCGTGATCACCGGCCCTGCTTCACTTTCGTCGCGGCAACGTACGCAAAACTCTAGAGGGGGCAACAATGGACAGCTCGGCAGCAGCGCCGCTGGAGCCGGGCGCGGTGCGGGTCACCGAGGCCGGTGTCGGCAACTACACCCAAGTCGTCACGGACGGACGGCACGAGTGGGCCGCGGACGAGCCTGAGTCGGTCGGCGGCCGCGACGCCGGTCCGAACCCGTATGACCTGCTCGCCGCCAGCCTCGCGGCATGCGCCACGATCACGATGCGGATGTACGCCGACCGCAAAGGCTGGCCCCTGGAAGGGGTTTCCGTCGATGTGAAACACGGCAGGGTCCACGCCGAGGACTGCGAGGAGTGCGAGACGCCGGGGGGGATCATCGACCGGTTCGAGAAAACCGTCCGAATCACGGGCGACCTCGACGACGATCAGATCGACCGGCTGATGGAGATCGCCGATCGCTGCCCCGTGCATCGTACGCTCACGAGAGAGATCCAGATCGTCACCTCCCGGGGCTGAAAACCCCTAGCCCGCAAACCTCAACACCCTCCTGCTAGCCCAACGTCGCCGCCACGATCGGCTTGGCCCACTCGGGCACCAGGCGCAGGTCACACGAGCTGACCGCGGCGTTGTCGACGACGTGGAGAATGAGCAGTGGCTCGGGAGTCTTGCCGTCGGCGGGGTCTGCGTCGGTGCTGTTGTCGTAGAGGAATAGCTCGGTGAGCTTCGGCAGCAGTCGAATCAGGTTGAGCCTGCTGCTGACGTAGCGCTCGCGGATCGTGCGCTCGGGGATGTCGTGTCCACCCCTTGCCACTCTGGCGCGCACCCTGGCGATGTGCAGCTCCGGGCTGCTGAGGCCAACGTACCAGATGCGGACGTCGATCCCCTCTCCGGCGGCGTGATCCAGCAGCCCGGTGATGGTGCGCCCACCGAGTGTCGTTTCGAAGGCGAACGTGAGCCGTTCGTCGATGGCGCGCTCGAGCAGCCGGCGTCCCTCGTGCCAGGCGGCGCTGTTCACCACCGCCTGGGTAACACCGGGATGGGCCGCGAGAATCAGGCGCGCAGCGTCGTCGGGGTCGAAGTGCTCGACGCCCTCTGCGCGCAGCATGGCGCCGCCGATGCTGCTCTTGCCGGCGCCGTTGGTGCCGGCGAGAACGTAGATGCGACCGGTCGCACTCGCGTCAGCCACGCTTGCGGGCAGCGGTCACTGCCGCCCTGCCGAGCCTGCTCGGGGACGCCTCGAACGCGGCCTGCATCCCGGCGCTGGCCTCCGGCGTCTGCATTCGCTCCAGGAGGGCGTCGAATTCCCGGCTGAGAGCGTCGAGCCTGAGCTCACCGGCCATGGAGAGCGCGATGAACTCGTCGATGGCGAGGATCACCGCCTTGGGTGCATCGTGTTTTGTTACCACTACGATGCCGCCCCGAGCGACCGTCTCGAGGACGCGGCCGAACTTGTTTTTCGCTTCCGTCGCGGTGACCGTCGTCGTCTTGGCCGGCGCGGTGCGCGTGGCACGGAATGCCCTGCCCATCGAATTCTTACTGGGTTCCATCGACCATCTCCTCCGTTCGACTATATTAGCCATTTTAGCTGAATTAGTCGATTAGAGACAAGGCGGAGTCGTTCACCTTCGCGCCATGTCGTTGCGAACCAGAGTCTTGATGGAGCGGCTATACCAGAGCTC
>SMVB01223330.1_pt1 | contig 13407 bp, 9 predicted proteins | sample 2456461 | NCBI WGS metagenome assembly SMVB01 (sample SAMN11095934, study PRJNA526329) | marine sediment metagenome | biome: Marine sediment; feature: Surficial sediment; material: Deep marine sediment; isolation source: Hadal surficial sediment | place: Pacific Ocean | collected 2014-05 | depth 0-1...
GCGGTATTGCCGAAAGACTTGCTCCAGTTAATACCGATGTAGGGAGCAATTTCACGCCGGATTTCGTAACGCAGCCGAAGACCCGCCTGGACTGTGGACAAGCCGGAACCTACGCCAATCTCTGGATCGTTCTTTCCATAGAAGTTGGCTTCCAATTCTGGCGTCAAGATCAGTCGCTGGGTTAGTAGCGACTCATACTCAAAGTCCAGGCGCAACGCCGTGCGCCCGTTATCGCCGACAAATATCGCAACGTCAGTTTCGAAAAAATAGGGCGCAAGTCCTTGCACACCGATCACCGCCCAGCTGCGACTTGGTGACGGTTCAAAGTCGTGTCGCCCGCCGACCTGAATATCCCAGTACCGCGCGATCGCCTTGCTATAGAGAAGCTGCAGCTCAAATTCTTCCGTTTTGCTGTCAGCCCTTTCGCCCTCGGTCTTCAACCAAAGTTTATGCAAATCTTTGCCAATCCAGCCCTGAGCATCCCAAGTAACATCACGGTCGCCGCCAATATCGCGAATCTCCAGTTGATCCAGCAGGCCCATAACCAGCAGCGGATCGTCTGCCGCGGCGGCGCGAGCTTCGTTGCAATAGATATTGCCGCTCACAACAAACAGTGCCGCGGCGATCCATAACTTATTTGCAGTCCGGCTTTCCATCAGCTCACCCTCACTTCGCGAAACATTCCAGGCATGTGGTATATAAGGTGACAGTGATATGCCCATCTGCCCATCGCATCGGCAGTCACCAGGTAACTGATTTTCGAGCCTGGCTGAACAAGGACGGTGTGTTTGCGGGGAATAAAGTCAGGCTCCCCTGTTTCGAGTTCGCTCCACATTCCATGCAAGTGAATTGGATGCGACATCATGGTGTCATTCACCAGCATTATTCTTACTCGCTCGCCGTACTGGAGTTGTACAGGCTCGGCGTCAGCAAATTTGATGCCATTGATTGACCACATGTACCGGCTCATATTGCCGGTTAAATGCAACTCGATCTCTCGTGTCGGATCCCTAGGATCAGCCGTTCTCTCCAGATTCCGAATATCGGCATACGTTAATACGCGTCTGCCGTACATTCGTTGATGGTCGCGCAAACCGATGCCGGGATCCGACAGTCCGTCCTGTGGCGTCGATGCACGCATATCAACCTGAGGACCAAATTCCGACGCGATGTGGTTGATCTGGCGTTTACTGCCGAAGCCGGCCGGATCAATTGGACGCTCGCCAGCTTGAGGCACTTCCTGCATTCCGCTCATATTATGCGTGCTGTGGTCCATACCATCGGCGTCTGACATGCTGCTCATGTCGTGCGAGCCTTGCTCGGCGTCACCGCCAGCATCAGACATGGCGCTCATGTCGTGCATGCTGTGGTCCATACCACCGGCGTCTGACATGATGCTCATGTCGTGCGAGCTTTGCTCGGCACCGCCGCCGGTATCGGACATGGCGTTCATGTCATGCATGCTGTGATCCATGCCCCCCATACCCATATCTCTGTGACCAAGAAGAGCCGGTGAATCCATATCCGGAACTTCGGCGCTCCAGTTGGCATCCGGACTCAGTACGCCGCGGCAGAAGCCGCTCCTGTCAATACTTTGTGCGAATATCGTGTAGGCAGTATCGGCACTTGGCTCGACCACAACGTCGTACGTTTCTGCGACACCCATGCGAAATTCATCCACCGACACCGGCTCGATGTTTTGCCCGTCTGCAGCGACTACTTTCATCTTGAGTCCGGGTATTCGCACATCGAATATCGTCATCGCAGATGCATTGATGAAACGAAGTCGGACTTTCTCGCCTTGCTTGAAAAGACCGAGCCAGCCGTCTTGTGGCGTTACTCCATTCATTAAATAGGTATAGGTATACCCGGTAACGTCGGACAAGTCTCGATCACTCATCCTCATCTGATTCCACATCGAACGATCTCTCCGTGTCTGACCAAAGCCTTTGTCGGCAACATCGCGCCAGAAGTCACCAGTCGTTCGCTCACGAAAATTGTAATAGTCACTTTGCTTTTTTAGTTTGGAATAGATTCGCTCGGGTTTTTCATCACTCCAATCGGATAGCAAAACGACATAGTCCCGATCGCTGTCGACCGGGTCCGGTCCTTTGGGATCGATGACGATGGCGCCGTACATCCCGGTTTGTTCCTGGAATGCAGAATGACTGTGGTACCAAAACGTACCGCTTTGACCAACCTCGAATTGATACGTGAACGACTCGCCTGGCTTAATGCCGTCGAAACTGAGACCCGGCACTCCGTCCATTCCCGTTGGCAATATGATTCCATGCCAATGGATTGAAGAATCATGTGCCAGATTGTTGGTAACGCGCAGCGTGACACGCTCACCTTCTCGCCAACGAATGACCGGTCCGGGCACAGATCCGTTGACAGCGGTGGCAGGTCGCTCCTTGCCAGTGAAATTCACCGTCTTGTAGCCGATATTGATGTCAAAATTTGAGCCGCTTAGCACCGGGACCGGCTGTCGCCCGGCAACAGCTGCTCGAACTTGCTTGCTTGATAATCCAAGACCGATCAACGCACTACCGGCGGCTGCGCCGGTTACGAATGTGCGCCGTGACAGCATCGACCGAGGTGTAATTAAACGATTTGAGTACGACATAGAATTCTTCTTCGACCGCTAGCTCTAGTGCTCGTGCGTGCTTGGATCGTGTGGTTCGGGTTCCGACGTCTGCTGCTCGGTTGCGGAGTCGAAATCCTGAAATTCCGATTGATCGCTGTGCGCCTGGTCTTCGTGTTCGCCAGTTTCAGGTACACTGTCAGATGCGACATCATCAGGAGCATGTGGTTCGGCCATCGGATCAGCGTGATGCCCGCTTCCCGCGCCACTGGCCAGCAACGATTGATAGGCATCGGCATCCAATTTTGGCAACCGTGTTATGAGTGCGATAAGCGGCCACAGGTCATTATCGGAGTGAGTCTTCCCCCAGGCGGGCATTCCGGTCATTTTGATGCCGTTTTTCGTTACCCAGAACAATGCAGCGGGCTGCATTTCCATCGCCGATTCTGCGAGGTCCGGTGCGGCTGGATTGAGACCTTTTCCGATGGCCCCCGGTTCCTTGCCGGGCGCTCCATGGCAGCTGACGCACATAGAGTCAAAATCATTAACACCCGCCAGCGCCAACGCACTATCGTCGAGATCCGGCACGTCAATGCCTTTCGATCTTCGTTCGACAGAAGCATGCGAGGTCGTTGACAGCAACCAACTTAAGGCACCACTGTGTGGCGTCGTCGCACTAACATCGTATAGGCCCGAATACGCAAATCCCAAAACTGCGGCGAGTGCGATAATCGCCGCGACGGCCAGTATTTTCAGTAATTTCACTTGTAAATTCCTATCTCAGATGAGCAGCACCGGCATCCGATGCTGTCAGTTTTGGAGGTCTGATCACGCAGTATGTTGCTACAAATCAGTGCAGCGACAGTCCTGCGGTAGTCGACCGGGGAATAATCAGGAGATTAAGATAGGAGGTCGAAATAGGGGATGTGGTTTGGGGCCTTCGTGAAACCAGTCTGCGGCTACGGCACCCGAAATGTCAGCGGCAATAGAATTCGATCCGTCGTAAAAGTCGCTGGACGCTGCCATACCGCAACCCGCGGCACCACAAATCGCGACGCAGTAGCTGCAACATGAGCAATCCAGCAACGTCGCTTCTGCATTTTCGCCAGAGTGATGACTCGCTTTGTCTGCGTGCAAGTCCTGAGTCTGAGAGTGCTGGTTGTGGTGAGAACCAGCATGGTTATCAGCAGATTCTACCACCGAACCTTGAGCCGGCTGCGGATCGGTATCCTGGCCGCATGACCCGATTGAGCCCGCAATGGACGCGGTCGAAAGTGCAACCAACTGTATGCAAATTGTGATGTTACGTACAACGTTCACAGTATCAAGAATAGACCATTCTCGGATCCGGTACAAATAGCCAATCCGTGAAGAACTCGCAGCGCAGTAATAACATTCTATTTTTTCTGATCATCCTGCTTCACTGGATCGATAGAAGATCACAGGCTAGGGATTCGTCGGATCGAAACGGTATGTCATTGCTTGTTACCGTTGCAACCATGTGGCTGTAACCCGGTTCCTGACATGAACTAGCCGAAAAACAGTAAAAACTCGCCTTCACAGGCCCCTGCCACCTCCGCTCAAGCCGGCCCTTGAATTGACCTATAGTTGTATATACAATCCTAGGCCGTTGCTACGGAACATGTGGGCCTGCCGCCAGCTACAAGGCGAAGACGAAAATCACAATCCCCAACCAGTATCAACAATGAGCTGAACGAATTTACCAAGGATGCCAATGTTTAAGGTTGCCTACCCAAAATGTATGTCGCCGATACTGGTGTTGTCCGCCGCCCTTCTTGCCAGTGGCGCGGTATTTGCGCACGGAATTTCTGCAGAAGCCAGGCAACGTATGATTGATGGCGGCAATCTCGAATACATTCGCCTCGGTGCAGAGCACATGATCACGGGGTATGACCACCTGCTGTTCCTGTTCGGCGTGATGTTCTTTCTGACGCGCTTCCGAGACATTGTCATGTACGTCAGCGCGTTCACCATCGGTCACACGATTACGCTCATTTTCGCGACTTACCTGCAAATTTCGGCCAACTACTACCTCGTGGACGCATTCATAGCAGTGACGGTGATCTACAAGGGATTCGAGAATCTCGACGGCTTTAAGAAATATCTCAACGTCGAATCACCAAATCTTTTGTTGATGGTACTGCTGTTCGGCCTGGTGCACGGATTTGGCTTGTCCACCCGTCTGCAGCAGTTGCCAATTGCAGAGGACGGCGGAATGCTGCTGCATATCCTATCGTTTAATCTGGGTGTCGAAATCGGACAGATCATGGCGTTGGTGGTCATGCTGGGAATATTGCGCCTCTGGCGGCAACGGGCGCACTTTCCGATATTCAGCAAACTCGCAAATTCCGGACTTATGGTGGCCGGGGCAATTTTGCTGATGATGCAGTTGCACGGTTACATTCACCTGGTCAATGGTGAGACCTTTCCAATCAACCGCGACGATCACTCGCATGCGCATACGGACATGCAGATACAAACGCCACCCCCAAATGTTCCATCACATGATTAACTGGAGGAAAATCGCAATGACTTCAAAGCTCACAGAAAAATTAGCAGGTCCCAAAACAGCTCTAATCGGTCTTCTGATGCTGACGCCAATCGCCTCTGTCGAGGCGCATCAGACCTATCTCATCTCGGATCTGTATGTCATGAAGCCCGGAACGGACAACTTCTTGACGCTGAAAAACGGCACATATCATGAGAGCGGATACTCGATCACACGCAAAATGTCACGTGATATCAGCATTGTGATGGGCGGCGAGCGCAAAACGCCGCCGGACAACGAAGTGTCCGATGTCGATTCAAATCCCAAATACAAAAGCACCTACATAAAAGTATTCGCGGAAAATGAGGGTACCGGCCTGGGAGGTGTCGCCGCCAAACCTGATTACATTGCCCTGCCGGCGGAAATGTTCGCGGGCTACCTCGAACACGAAGGCATGACGGACGCGCTGGCGGAATTCGAGGCTAACAACGAACTGCAAACCATTCGCGAGCGCTACACCAAGCACGCAAAGGCCATTTTTCAGGTTGGCAAGCTGCTGACCGACGACTACAAGCGTAAGCTCGACTACAAGGCGGAGATTTTTGTCGAGCAAAACCCCGGCGACGTGAGCGTCGGTGATGACATGTCGATTCAGGTCCTGTTCGAAGGCAAACCCCTTGAGAACCAGCTCGTATTCGTAAGCCATGCCACCCGCGAACAGACTGCCAACGCCAGCATCCCTGAGCTCAGTGCCTACACTTTACGCACGGATGAGAACGGAAGAGCGACCTTCAAAATCACCAAGAAGGACAAGTGGTATATCCAGATGATCCATATGCAAAAGATCGTCGATGAGGATGCCGACTACGAATCAAACTGGTCGACGATCACGTTCGAGATCAAATAGAGAATCCACAACTGAATATTATCAGCAGATTTCACGGGAGAAATTGATGATGAAAATGCACAGGGCCGCTGCGGCGGTTATCGCTATCGCGGCCGTGGCGGCAACCACACCGGTATTGGCGCACGAGATGTTCCTCAAGGCAGAAGAGTCCGTCGTGGCACCGAATTCGGAGATGGTCGTGCGTCTGATAAACGGCACCTTCGACAAAAGTGAAAACAGTATCAGCCGAGATCGCATGGCGAATGTCAGCATCATGGCCAGTGATGGCGTGACCAACCCACCAGACGATGCCTGGTACGACGACGAGAACTCGTCGTATCTGAAATACCGCACAGGCGAGGCGGGAACTTACGTCATCGGCGTGTCGACGCGCCCCAACATGATTACGATGTCGCCCGAGGATTTTATTGCGTACCTCAAGCATGACGGTGTGCTGGATACGCTCACGACATTTGAACAAGGGAACGAGCTGACCGAAGTGCGTGAACGCTACTCGAAGCACGTCCGCACTTTCGTGCAAGTCGGCGACAAGAAGACTGCTGACTACGCGAAACCACTCAACTATCCGGTCGAGATCCTGCTCGATCAGAATCCGTACGATCTCAAGTTCGGCGATAATTTGAGCTTTCGCGTGTTGGTCAATGGCAAACCGGCCACCAATCAACTGGTGCGCGCGAGCTACGAAGGATTCCATGGTCATGACGCATCCGGTGGCCACATCAATTCCTATAACCTGCGCACGGATACAGACGGCCGCGCCAGTTTCCTGTTGAGCAACAAGGCACTCTGGTATATCTCATTGATCAACATGCAAAAGATCGATGACCCCGAGGCAGACTATGAATCCAACTGGGCGACCGCAACATTCCAGGTGAAGTGACCTGAAATCGGTTGTGTTGAAACGAGAGGGATAGGCGGTGGCCAGAACGAAAGTCTTTACGCTGCTGCTGCTTGGCGCTTTGGTCGTAGTGGCATCGTGCGGTCAGGTCGACATGACAAACAGTGTTCGATGGACCATCGTCAAGCCTGAGGTCGTTCATCGAATCAATAGCGACAATGAAGTCGGCGTGCCGACCGCCGACATCGGGATTTACTACCCCTCCAATCTCGACCACGCCTTCACCGATCAGTTTTCATTGAACGATCTGATCGACGACTTCGTGCAGGCGAAAAGCATCTTCGCGGACGCTGGCGTGCAGCTGAACCTTCTCTGGATTAAGACCGGCGAGATCGATCCGTCATTCTTCGAGATTCAAGCCAACAACATCGCAGCAACGGCGCCGGGCGGTCAATATGCGAATATGTACGTCGACAGTCGGCGTCGACAGTCTGGCCTGACGCAAGAAGCGCTGGACGCATTTGAATCCATTGTCGAGAAACACGATAACAACAATCGTACGGTATTCCTGGTCGTACTGCAGGACGTCTTCATGTCGTTTTATGAGAAGCAGGACGAGCGGACCTGGGAGGTGCGTACGATAACCACCGGGGGACTTTCCTTTCCGTCCTACAGCTACCAACAAATCCCACGACGATTGCGTGGTGTAATCACAATCAACAAAAGCGATCCGCTTCGAAGTATCGTCGCCCATGAACTCGGTCACAAACTAATCAACGTTAGCCACGAATACAATGACATCGACCCACAGCATGAGGTCCGAGCCGAAGGCGGATTGATGCTTTACGGTAGCGGCACGGATATCCCAGCGAGCAAGCGCGGCCGCTGGCACAGGGAACGGCTGCACCTTTCTCCTTATATATACAGACAAACAGCAAGCGGCGCGCGGAGCTGGAACACCGATTACAAAGAAGGCGGGCACTACTACGATCCAATCTACGGCGACAAAGTCATACAGTTTGGCGACATAGAAGCGGACACCGAAAAATAGGATTGCCGTTATGAATCGTGCACACAACTTTATCTTGAAAGCGGTGGTCGTTTTCTCGGCGCTATTGATCGTCCATCTTCAATCGGCGCGGGCGGATGCACTGATTGAGGCAGCAGCGCTGCTTAAGCAGTATCAGCTCAGCGAAACCGTCGTGTCACCTGACGGGCAACGCGTCGCAGTTGTGGTAACCGAACCTATGGAGGGTGATCAGAAACGCAGTAGCATTTGGCTCTATGAGCGATCCTCCGATGTGTTCCGGCGGCTGACTACGGCCGGCAAGATCGACAGCTCACCTCGTTGGGCGCCGCATGGCCAAACGCTCGGTTTTCTTTCAGAACGAGAGGATGAGAAGCCCCAGATATTCATCCTGCCAATGTCAGGCGGCGAAGGCGAGCGCCTGTCCGACGCTAGTTCCGACATCAGCACGTTCGAATGGTCACCTGATGGCAACGCCATCGCCTATCTGGCGAAAGATGAAGCGGAAGAAGAGCAAGACGAAGACAACAAGGATGACGAAAGAGTCGTCAGCGAAGACTACAAGACCACTAAGTTGTGGAGTATCGAGGTAACGTCGCGGGAAGTTCATGAGGTACTTGTAGATGGCAATTGGACCGTTGCCGAATTCGCCTGGTTGCCGAATAACGAACAGTTTGTGGTAGCGGCAAATAACATCAACATTCCGGAAATTCTGGCCGACGAGTTTTACGTCGTCGACAGGAACGGCGGAAAAATGCGTGATTTGGGCAAGCCAGATGGACCGGTTCAAGGACTCCATGTATCGCCCGACGGAACGACACTGGCGTATATCGGCGTTTCCGACGGTGGACCGGAACCGCATGATGTGTACCTGCAATCAATCGCCGGTGGCACACCCAAGAATCTGACATCGGCCATCATCGATCGCCCAATTTCCACGCTCGCCTGGATCAATAGTGACTCACTACTGATACTCGCGGACGACGGATTTGGCAGCACGCTCTACCGTGTCAATACGGCCGGCGAAGTAACGCAGCAGCAGAACTTTTCCGATCAATTGCTTTCGGCAGTCGCGGTTGAAGCATCCCTGCAGGCATCCATACGTTCGACCGCCGTGTCGCCAGCCGAATTGTGGATCACCGATGGCAAAAACGAGCAACAAGTTAGCAACCTGCATGGCGATTTCCCAAAACTGATATCGCCGGAAATATTTCGCTATGCCAGCGATGACGGCATGCAGATCGAGGCAGCGCTTTTTTTGCCTGTGCAGCCCCGGAACGCGCCCTTGCCGCTGATCACCCTGGTGCACGGCGGGCCCGCTGGACGATGGTCAAACCGTATTAGTGATTGGGCTCAGCTACTCGCCTCACGAGGCTACGCGGTTTTCGCTCCCAATATTCGCGGCTCGGTCGGTTATGGACTGTCATTTGTACGTTCAAACAGGCGTGATTGGGGTGGCGGCGATTTTCGCGATGTCATGGCGGGTATCGATTATCTCATTGATCGTGGCATCGCGGATCCGGATCGCCTCGCAATTGGCGGGTGGTCATACGGCGGATATATGAGTGCCTGGGCAGTGACTCAGACCCATCGATTCAAGGCCGCCGTCATCGGCGCACCAATGACCGATCTGGCGGTCGAATACGGAACTGAGATCGCGGACATCAATGCGTACGATACCTGGTATCTCGGCACGCCTTACGAAAATCTTGACGATTTCATTCGCATGTCACCGATGACCTATGTCAAAAACGCTCGTACTCCTTCTCTGATATTGGTCGGTGAAGACGACCCAATCGATCCCATCGCGCAATGCTGGCAATTCTACCGTGGCCTGAAGCGATACGATGTAGATGTGGAAATGGTGATATATCCGCGCGAACCTCATGCAATTCAGGAAGAGTTGCACAAACTGGATTTACTCGAACGAATGACGGGTTGGTTCGACAGATATCTAAAATGAAACGTAGAACTCGTGCGCTTAATAAGTGACGGCCTTGTCAAAACTTCTTAATTCCAAAAACCGATAATTCGCGAACAGCCAGGAGATTACGATGCGGCCTACTATATTGAAGCTCTGTGCCTTTCTATTTGCAGTTCAAATGATAGGTTCGGCAGCGGCTCAGGATAATGATTTGTACATCAGGGCCGGAAAATTGCTTGATGTGCGGTCCGGCACGCTATTGACGGATCAAGTCCTGATTGTGCGCAACGAGCGAGTTGTCAAAATTGCTGCGATCACTGATATCGTGCCACCGGGCGACGCGGCCGTGATAGATCTCACTGGCTACACCGTACTGCCGGGCCTGATCGATACCCATACGCATCTGACGTCGAGCGGCAACGTGCATGGCTACGAACGTCTCGGCTTATCCGTGCCACGCATCGCTATCTCCGGCGTCGTCGGCGCATCGAAAACATTGATGGCGGGATTTACTACTGTACGCAATGTCGGCGCGCCCGCCTTCACCGATGTTGCATTGCGTAACGCGATCAATGCTGGAGAGATCGTTGGACCGCGAATGCTTGTGTCCGGACCGTCTCTCGGCATGACCGGCGGCCACTGTGATAATAACCTCCTACCACTTCGATACCACGCGACCTCTGAGGGCGTTGCCGACGGCCCTTGGGCAATACGCGCCAGGATTCGCGAAAACATCAAGTATGGCGCTGACCTGATCAAATTCTGCGCCACCGGCGGTGTATTGTCTAAAGGTGACGCAGTGGGCGCCACGCAGTACACGCTCGAGGAAATGCAAGCGCTCGTTAGCGAAGCCCATATGCACGGACGCAAAGTCGCCGCGCATGCCCATGGCACGGTCGGAATTAAAAATGCGATTCTCGCCGGCGTCGATTCGGTCGAACATGTCAGTTTGATTGATGACGAGGGTCTGGCGCTCGCGATTGAGAAAGGAACAGCATTGGTCATGGATATTTATGTCGATGACTACATCATTGGCAAGGGAGCAGAGCAAGGCATATTGGAGGAATCGCTCGATAAATCACGGAAGATAGCAGGCAAGATGCGTGCGAATTTTCGCAAAGCCAATAACGCAGGTGCCAACATGGTTTTCGGCACAGACGCTGGTGTTTATCCTCACGGGGGCAACGCTGTACAGTTCGCCTATATGGTCCGCTATGGGATGACACCTCTTGCGGCAATCCAGGCTGCAACAATCAAGGCAGCGGCACTGATGGGTCTTGAAGACGACGTGGGTGAGTTAACTGTCGGACATTATGCCGATCTGATTGCTGTCCACGGTAACCCTCTCATCGATGTGACCGTGCTTGAGCAGGTACAATTTGTGATGAAAGGCGGTGAGATTATTAAACATATCCGCTAATCATGCGAGGCGCGAAATCCACTTCTTTGTACAGTATGCGCGCTGTTGGCAGTTGTGCTGATAACGCCGCCGTAGAAGGCTTCTTCAATCCCAAAGGGCGCAGAAACGCTATCCGGACCGTGCTAATAGCTGTCGTGCGATGCTGCGCACTCTTGAAAGCCCCCAAGGCTAACGCGATCGTAGAGCGCTGACGGTGCAAATTGAATAGAAGTTTGATCCATCGCTAAAACCATGCTCGAAGTCCAATCACGAGCTGTGCTTCAGACGTATCTTGTCCAGCGGTTTTTGCAAAATCTGCGGTATTGCCGAACAGTTTCGACCAGATAACGCCTATATAAGGTGCGAACTCCCGGCGAATTTCATAGCGCAGCCTGAGTCCGAGCTCGACATCGGAAAGTCCGGAGCCGATACCGACTTCAGCGTCGTCCTGTCCGTAAAAATTGATTTCGATTTTGGGCGTCAAGATCAGGCGATCGCGGAGTTAAGCGCTGACCCATCGCCTCAGGGTCCTGGCCCGGTGCGCCATGGCAGCCGGTGCACATGCCGTTGAAGTCATTAACCCCGGCACGCGCTAAAGAGTCGTCATCAAGAATCGGCACATGGGCAATAACTTACATCTCTTATTTGGGGGTCGCCGCATCCAGTACGGAACCAGCTTCCGAACGAATGAATCGGGAAATCTCGTGCTCACATGACCACCTTCGTGACGTGCCGCGCATACTTCGCCAACGCAGCTTTCTTCAGCGGCTCGTAGTCGCCGAGATCGTAGATTCCCTCCACTCGCCCCTGAGCGTGACCGAGAATAAACTCCGCTATGTATGGCGCGACCTCAAGTTTTTCGGTCAATCGCGTACGGCACGTTGTCCGAAAATCCTTCGGTCGTGTATGCACACCGGACAGCTTCCCGCAGATTCGCGCCGCCGTGCTGTAGCCGGTTACAGTCTCGCCCTTTCCAGACAACGTCGGGAAAAGATAGTCCGTATTTCCAACATGTGGAATCGAATCCAGTATTCTCTGCACCCGCGGAACGATGGGGACCTTATGCTCTCTACGAGTCTTGTAACGCCATGCCGGAATCGTCAGCGTATCGTCCGAAATCTCACGCCAACTAGCGTCACCCCACTCACCTCGGCGTTGGCCAGTGAGAATTAGAAGTTGGTAAATCACTCCGAATGGGTAGGACATCTCCTCCGTCGCGATCCAGATAGCCTTCAGTTCAGCGTCGGAAAGCTTCCGGCCGTCATTATTGGCGTCCTGAAGCTCTGGCCGGTTCTTCTTCCTTATTCTCGCCACCGGGTTGGCGCCCACGTGTTCATAGTCTATGGCCCAGTTGTACATCGCTCTCAAATGTTTGTGCACGTCGCGAGCAATTGTCTTGCCGTCACCCTTGACGTCGTCAAGTAACGTCAGCACTTGCCCTCGCGTTATCCGAGCAGCCAGTGCCTCACCAATGTGGGGATTGATGTGTAATCGGAATACGCGCTCAGCGTCCTTTGGACTCGGGTGCGCGTCGAGATAACGATTCGCGAGACCCGCGATGGTGTGCACCGCCGCCTGCTTGTTCGCAATAATGTCGACGACCTTCTTACGAGCGTCCGTCAGAGAGAGTCCCGGCCAGCGACCCAGTGTCTCGCGACGTTGTTTTCCCTGGGCCTTATACACACAACACAGCGTCTTGACGCCGCGGGGTGTGACGCGAACTTCGAGCCCGCGACAACCTGCGTCCTTGATGGCGTACCGTGCTCCCCGGGGCTTGAGCCTATCGATCCTATCCGTCGTCAGTGATTGCTGCGCCATCTGGGGTTGTTTTTCGTACGTTTCAGGAGATTTCACCGAATTACGCGAAAGTACAACCTAATCAGATGGTTAAGTTACAGTGAGTTACGGCATGAATCACCGCATTTGACGCTTAGGAGGCGGACGCTCTATCCAGCTGAGCTACCGGGGCAATGAATATGGAGTGTACCGAATTGACCCCAAATAGGACTAGTTCGGGCTTTCTAATAATTCTCGTAAAGACGCCAAGTCTCACAATCGGTGGTTGCTAAGGCTCGGGATTTGGAATCTTCCTCGATACAGTGATGAAAGCAAGTTCAGCCAAGTCAAAACCGTCGGTTTTGAAAAATATCTTGCCGTCGCCGATAGGTCCTAGCCAGTGCCACCCCTTTATCTGGGCTGGATGTATCTGTCCACGATAC
>SMVB01293256.1_pt1 | contig 13406 bp, 12 predicted proteins | sample 2456461 | NCBI WGS metagenome assembly SMVB01 (sample SAMN11095934, study PRJNA526329) | marine sediment metagenome | biome: Marine sediment; feature: Surficial sediment; material: Deep marine sediment; isolation source: Hadal surficial sediment | place: Pacific Ocean | collected 2014-05 | depth...
ACTCAATATAGCGTTAAGTATGGTGTCGGACTTGATTAAGTTGAGTCATTCTTCATGAAACTGCTATTGTAGGCCATGCCACGTCATCCACGCCTTCATGCCTCGGGTCTCCTGTTTCACATCATGGTTCGCGGCAATAATAAACAAGATATTTTTCTGGACTCAACGGACTATGAGGAATTCCTCGACGCCATAGAAGGCACTCGTACGCGGTATCCCTTTTATCTCTATGCGTATGTGCTCATGCCCAATCACTTTCATCTTCTGGTGGAAGTTCGTCAGACGCCCACCGCCCGGCTGATGCAGGCGTTATTGACACGGTATGCTCGCGGATTTAATCGACGCCATCAGCGTTCCGGCCCTGTCTTTCAGGGGCGATATAAAGCCATTGTTTGTGAGCAGAAGAGTTATCTCCTGGAGTTGACCAGGTATATTCACCTGAATCCTGTAAGAGCAGGGTTCGTGCGGCGTCCCGGGAAATGGCCATGGAGTGGCCACAGTGAGTATCTGGGGAAAACCCGGCGTGGATTGATTGATTCTGGACCCGTGCAAGAAATCCTGGGTTCACCCGGCCACTATGATGCGTTTGTGCGGGAGGGGCTGAAAGACGGCTATCGACCAGAATGGCATCCAGGCCAACAGCTTCCCGTGTTGGGCCCTGAACGTTTTAAGAAACGAATCCTACGAAAGAAACCTTTGTCCTCATCCCATCCACGCCTGTCGCTCAAGGCACTGTGGCGACAAACGGCAACCAAGGCAGAGGTTCCCTTTAATTTGTTGCGTTCTGGTGGGCGGAGTGCCGTAGTCGTCGCAGTACGGGACAGTTTTATCCGGCAAGCCGTGGACAAAGCCGGGTATCGAGCCGCTGTTGTGGCCGCGTTTGTGGGCTGTCATCCCTCCAATATCACCCGAGCCCTACGAAAAGGTGGGGTGGAATGATAATAAATTTAAGCAAGTCTGACACCAAATGCCAAATCAACCAAATCCAACCTTTCCTGTCCGCCCAAAGGTCGCAGGCCAAATCGGCTTCACGGTCCGACCGTCAGATAGGGTGAGCCGTTCACCTGCAACCTTGCGCTTGTGAAGCGGTCAGAATCTCACGTTGATCCGCGTGCCGAGTATGACCGTTGTGTCGTTAGCCGGGTTTGGTGAGTCGAGGACCTGAAGGTCTAATGTTAGGTCCGAAGCGGGTGTGATCGCGAGGTTGTAGAAGGTCTCAAAGCCTTGGCTTGAGTTTTCGAGACCCAGAATGCCACTGAGACGCGTTTTCTGTAAATTGATGTAAAAATATCCGATGCCAAAGGTGTCGTTGTCACGGCTGGGAATGATTCCTCGACCGCCCAGGCCCACACTGGCGGAGAATTTAGCGACGTTGGTGTCTTTGTCGGCAAATGCGATACAAGTGAACAGACCAATCCCCTGGTAGTCCGGTTGACCATTGGTAAGATCGACTGGCCCGCTGACCTTGCCCTCTGTGTACAGGTACTGCCAGGCGCTCATGTACACAGCCCAGGACTCGTCTTTCTTGGACGCGCTCAGGCCTTCGCCCCGCCCGAACGAGAAACGGCAGTTAATTTTCGCGAAGTTGTTATCAAAGGCGTACGGAAAGCCGAGATTCGCTCCGCCGGGGAGCGTGCCCAGCCGGTATTGTAACTGGGCTTCGGTGGTCCAGGTGCTTCCATCGTCAATATCATGGAATCCCGTGGAGGTGGAGGAATCCGCTGTGTTGAGCACGAGACTAGAAATGGTCAGGTGTTTGTTGGGAATGACGATCACGCCGAAGCCAAGTGTACTGTACGGTACGATCAAAGCCAGTGGAGCGCTCAACACGAAGTTCAGATTCATGAACTGACTGAGACCCCGTCCCCCTGCAAATTCGTTTGGATCACCGTCAAGCGTGTCGTACTTGCCGACGGTCAAACCGATGTGGTCTGACAGGAATTGTGTATAGTTCAGGTTGGTTACAGTGATGCCAATGTTGTTGTCCAGAGATTTCGTGAGGGGCATGAGCCCGTCGAGATTGGCGGGCAAAATCTGTCCCGTACGACCGTTGACCGAATCGCCGTAGCGCGACTCGGCTCGGAACTTCACCAAGGCTCCGGGCAAGATGCCCATACGCATCAAGTCCAAGTTGAGGTCGTAAAGGAATGAGCCGCCGTACTCTGTGCCCGTATCCTTACCACCATCGACGACGGACTGAACGGTCTGATTCCAGCGGACCTCAGCCTGGATGCCTTTGTTCGCCAGATCATTGCGGATACCACCCCAGTTCCCCGTCAGATGACTTTGCGACCAGAAGCCGCCACACTGTAGTCCGGGACGGGCAGTAAGCCCTGCGTGTCCGTGGATGTCGTTTCAGCCGCACTGAGGCAGGGCAGGGCTGCCATGAAAACGGCGAAGAATACGAAGGCTCTGGGCCAAGCATGGTAAATTTTTCTTCTCAGAGTCATAGTAATCTTTTTCCTCTCATTCTTGTGCAACGATGAGTATGGCTTGTGTTCCTCCATACGTCACCGGAAAGTTTCGTTGCTCTGTGGTGTGTCCTTCACATTGACGCTAAGGTCAGTGTTGTCAAAAGTATTTTCATAAGAATCAATGCAGATTGCAGCAAGTTATCACAGTATCTATTATTCGGTAAATCTACAAACTTGTTGGCTGACTCTTATCGACTCACACGATTATGACGAAATTTGAACATTGTTTGGTCTCATAGTCTTCTGGAATAACACCGACAATTCATATCTCGCATAACGCCTCTCCGCCTCAAGCACCTACCCAGCAAATCAGCAAAAGCTGTTGAGTGCTATCATATGCCATTCACTCAGTAGTTGATGGGGAATAGGAATTTCATACGGTCTTATTCGTCAAATAAAAAAATACCAAAGTGCTCGCTGAGTGGGCAATCAGCGGTCTCCGCAGGTTGAAGAAACGGGGGGTTCAATCTGAGAGCAGGGCCTGAGCGAATCTTGCGGGAAGGATGGTGCCGAAGATTGCGATCCCTTGTGACATGTGGAGTGACGGTGTAGAAACTGCGCAATGGTGAATGGGGAAGAATCGTCATTTCATTACTGATGGTGTACTTTCAGGAGGCAGCCGGTGGCAAAGCGCTACGAATTAATCTTGAAAAATCAGGGGCTTGGTCAGCCGCGTGCGCCCGCGTATTAATGTGGCTTTGCTGAAAGAGTTCAGAGAATGGAAGAGAGGTGTCTAACCGTCCAGTATCATATACATATTCAGGCACATACCCGCTTACCAGAACCTTCCACGAGAAGGGGAGGTGATCCGGATTTACGTGACTGTGCATCAGAATGGTGGTCGTACAATTCGTGGTCAGCGTATTATAAAATTGAGGCTGCTCTCGCAGCTGGTTGATCTGTCGAACATACTCCAAAAAGAGGCGTTTGATATTTTCCTGTGGCACGTTGGCCCGAAAAATATACACGTCTTCCAGTGGATCTTTCCGGTAGTTTGTGCGTAAACGAATCACATCGCGTTCATCGGCCACCACATAAAACAACTCATATTGTTTGAAAAATCCTTTGAACGTGGAATACCCCTCAGTACGTTCCTTCCGGGCCTCAATAGAAATCGCAAGATGCTCGTCGCCAAAACCGAAGCTCAGAAACACATGCGCAATCATGGGCCCCATCCAATAGACCGCAACCAGATCCATCGAATCCAATTCGCGCAGATCATAGGTTCGATCATCGTAGCGAACTGTGAAATCGGTTTCGGTGCGGTAATCGAAATTTCGAACATTGTGGATCGTCACCTGATCTTCGTCAAATGTGGCATAGGGAAGCACCGCCACGTCCGGCTGCCAATCCCGATCATTCGATGGAGCCAGTGATATCCACCATCCCAGCAGAATCACAAACATGCCCGTCAACGTGATTGCCGCGAGCCACCGCCTTTTCGAAAAGGCAAAAGCCAAAACCGAAATGACCCCTAAAACAGCATAGACGATGGCAAAGCCCATGCGGGTATTCTCAGAACCGGACCCGTCTATAAACAAGGCAAGGGAACCCCAGCCCGTCATACATACGAGCAACAAGGTTCCCAAGATAAGACCGATGGTTTTCATCATCAACAAGAATAGACGCTAGCCAACCTTATACCCTTTTCCCTCAAGACACACGCCATACGCCCGGTTAAAGGTCTGACCGCTTTGTTGCTGTTGCGCCGCCGCTTGTTGGCGCTGTTCATCGGCTCTCATACGACCTCGTCTCTTGCCTAATACACCAGCCCCACCACCAACGGCTGCACCGATAGCGGCCCCTTTCTTCGCGTTACCCGCGATGGCCCCACCAATTGCTCCAAGCGCCGCACCGCCCATCGCGCTTCCGAGGACGCTGCCGCCTCTTCTACTGCCTGCAGAAGAAGCCGGTGCTTGAGCAGGCTGATTGGGATCAATTCCCGTTTGGTTTTTGGCCCACTTATAGCAGGTAAACTCATCCAGTTCTTGTTGATCGGGACTTTGTCCATTTGCAGGGAAAATGAACATGGCACTTTGCGCCGATGGCATGAAACCCACCAGATTCAACATAACGCTAACGGATATAATCAAAAACCAATGCATAATGTACCTCCTAATTGACATGTCACGTATGATTGTAATTATTGTGTGTCAGGAATGTGATAGGTAAGTTTCGGCCAGAAGGCAACACCTTCTCCATGTTGACGAGCGGACTCAAAGCCCTCGACAACCACGACAGCCCGCGATTGCAGTTGAGAAATCATCTCCCCCTCGCCTGTGATGCCAGTAAATTTTCCTGTGCCGCCAACAAGCGTAAATGGTCCTGCGCATCCCTTGAAATCTCCCGTACATGTATAGTCCGCATAGATGCGATCGCCGTCTTGATTCGTAATGACGCAATGTCCTTGACCGGATTTTTTTCCTGTGAGCAGATCGATTTCGACGGTTGCGGGGCACACAATCGATGCGGCATGCAACACCCCTTCTCCCTTGTCAACGAATATTGTCCCACTATACACCGCCACCATATACACGCGATCATTGCCAATGGGAAAGGCATGACCCTCTCCCGACCAGGGTGCCATGGCCTGAATGACTCCTTCCTCCGCCACCGCGAATGTACCAAAACCGAGCAAGCCACATCCAAAGATCAAGGTGATTATGAGAACTCGCAGTGCATACGTCATAACAAAACCTCCTATGAACAAAATAGATATTAGATGTAACAGATTGGCGCTCATGACTTGTACCCTTCTTATCAGAATCCCGTCAATCGGTCGATAAACCAAAAAGACGCGAAACTGCCAATCACATAGACGGCTCCAATTCGAGACCAGCTCACAATGGGAGCTCGCCAGAAACGCATGTGCATGGCCACCCAACCAAGGCTGAACACCGCAGCGACAAACAGTAGTTGACCAGTCTCAACGCCTAGATTAAAAAACAGCAGAGCCAAGGGAATGGCATGTTGCGGCAACCCGATGTCGGCGAGTGCGCCGGCAAACCCGAATCCGTGTAATAGACCGAAGACAAACGCCACCACCCAAGGATAGCGCTCTGTCAGGGTAAGCTCCTTTGCGGGATTGAAATGTCGCCGCGCCAACTCGGTGGCAAGAAACAGAATACTCAAGGCAATAATCGCTTCCACTGGTGCAGAAGGGACGTGTACGACGTTCAACGTGGCTGCAGCGAGCGTTACACTGTGCGCTACCGTAAAAGCCGTGATGGTCTTCACCAGCAACCAGCGTCCCTGCACCAGCAATAATAAAGCAAAGACGAATAACAGGTGGTCGGTGCCAAGTAAAATGTGTTCGATGCCAAGACTCGTGTAATTCTTAGCAACAGCGTAAGGGCCCGCCGTCTCGGCTATACGGATACGAGGCTCAGAGAAGGTCAAACGTGCAGAATGACTGGAGCCATCCTGATTCTCAATTTGCACAAGCACATCCGTGAGTGTGGCCGACAAACCATCGATGGCGATTTCCCGGCCCGATAATCCCTGTTCACACTGCATCGTCCACCGTCGTGTTGAGGCGATGCCATCCTCAAAATAGGTCTTCGGCACGGTGACCCGGCAATCTTCGGGAAATACCGGATTCATCCTCAGTCGTTTGTTGCCCCGCATCGGGACTTTCCACAACACCTGATAGGTAGAAGGCGTTGTTTCAGTTAACGACAGAAAACCAGGTCGAAGCTCATGGGCCGAGACAGCCTCGCCCCAGAAGAGGACAGGCGACAGAATCAGTAAAGAAAATAATACCGTGACAAGGCTTTTCATGTTCACTGAGCCTGAGCCAGTGGTTGAGATTCGCCTGGAGCCGGACGTTCCACAATAATCTCGTAATGCTCACGAAGAGTCTTGTAAAATTTATCCTTGGAGTCACGGCGACGTTCGCTGAGTAAGGCCAGACGCACACGATCACGAATTTCGTTCAAGTCCGGCAAGCGACTCTTCTGCCGTTCATGCACATAGACCACATGCAACCCGTAGGCGGATCGGACAGGTCCCTGCCATTGTCCAGGCGTCAGATCCATCATGGCCTCGGCGAATTCTTTCCCAAACGTGTTGGTAATCAATGTCTGTGAGGCAAGATCAAAACGGGTATCCAAGAGAATAGGATCGCCAGCATGGTGAGCATCTACCGCCCCTTCCCTTGCCTGAAAAGAAACCAACAAAGCCTGTGCGTCCTGCTCTACATTCTCACCCCGCCGTTCCGGGTTGAGGTACACATGCTCAAAGCTGATCCGCGCCGGTTCTTGAAACTGTTCGGAGTGATCTTTCAAATAGGTGTGCAAGTCTGCTTCGCTTGGTTCCCCGGGATCGATAAGCCCCTCACCAAGGAACTCCATCTTCTGTGCCAGTCTCCGGCGAATAATCGTGTCGTCTTCGGCCAATCCTAAAGCCAATGCTTCCCGATACAGAATCTCTTCCTTAATGCGACTATCAATCAACCCTTTCAGCTCGACTTCCGTCGGCGGACGGAAACGGGTTTTCGCCCACATCTGTTTGATCCCCTCCAGATCATTAGCTGAAAGGCGAATGATCCGTAAAGAATCCTCCGAAGGCCCTCCAATCCAAAAAGAGAGAGCGAACAACACCATTCCAATAGCAAGAAAATGGCTCAGAGGGTCACGCAACAATTTGTTCATTGATTTCCTATTTCCTCTTCAACATTTTGGTGCGTACAAAGCTGCGGTGTATAAGGAGGACGCTACATCCATTGTGCGTATCTTCTGTTTTCTGAGACTTGATTTTCATGGAGCACCAAACAATTCACCGTGCAATTTCATTGGTAATAGATAACATACACGGTATATTGACATTTATGTATGCAAGAACGTTAGCGAATCAATTGCCCAAAAAGAGCTTCTTTCTGTTTGGCCCCCGCCAAGTCGGGAAAAGCACGCTGTTAAAAAAAGAACACGCGGATTTGACGATCGACCTGCTCGATCCTGAACTTCAACTCTTGTACACAAAAACTCCCAACCTGCTCGGTCAACAGGTCGAAGAACTCAAAGGATCCGCGACAATATTGATTGATGAAGTACAGCGCGTTCCCAAAATTCTTGATGTCATTCACTCACTGATGGAACAGAGGCCGAAATTGAAATTTATTCTCTGCGGCTCCTCTGCCAGAAAACTTCGGCACGGCGCCGCAAATCTTCTTGGAGGACGAGCGTTATACCGCACCATGCATCCGTTGACATTCGAGGAATTGTACGAAACCTTTCATCTCCAATGGATCCTCCGATATGGTTCGCTCCCTCATGTCTATACGACTTTCAACAAAAAAAATCCAGAGGAAGCAGAAGATCTCTTAAGAGCCTACGTGATTATCTATCTCAAAGAAGAAGTCAAAGGCGAAGCGTTAGTGCGGAACCTTCAAGGGTTTCAGAATTTTTTAGATATTGCCGCAGCACAATATACAGAACAGGTGAACTTTTCCGGCATCGCTCGTGATTGTCACATCGGGCTTTCCACGGTCCGTGAATATTATTCAATTTTGGAGGATACCTTACTGGGAGCCTTTCTGTACCTCTATGTAAAAAGTCCACGTAAACGTATGAGTCATCAGCCCAAATTTTATTTTTTTGATAATGGTGTCACCCGAGCCATGTTAGGAACACTCAAAGACCCGCCAAATCGAATCGAACAAGGACGTCTTTATGAACAATGGTTCATACAAGAAATCATCCGACATAACGAATACTTTCAAAAAGACTGGAAGCTGTCTTTCTGGCGAACAAGCCATGGGGCTAAAGGTGACGTGTTAATCAGCCGTGGCCAAAAAATTCTCTACGCCATTGAATGTAAGATTTCTGCCAATCTTTCCTCAAGCGATTTGTCTGGTTTACGATCATTTCATGAAAGCCATCCAACGGTTCCCTGTTTTATCGTGGCACCGGTCAAACAGCCGTTGCAACTGTCCTTTGTGCGAGTCCTTCATCCAACTAGCCTATTCAAAGAGTTAAGGTAATAATTTGGTTCTTCCGGGTTTTCCGTGGGTATTGGCTTCCCGTTTTTTTTGAAATTCTGTTCGGCGAGTTTCCTCCCCTTTGTAAGGGGACATCCACCAACTTCTTGGCTTTTCGGTAATTTTTCATCTTACTTCCTCCGATACTCATGCGGACTCACGTTCACCACCAGAACCAAAACAAGATCCTTAGGGAGTGCCCTATTTCTGGGGCAGGCCAAGCATAAAGATCTCCACAGCTTTCTTGCTTTCAGGTCTGAGATTTTCAATCCCTTTATACGGAATGCCGTACGTAGGTTTCCGGTCGGGATATTTTCGTTTATAGGCCATATGACGCTTGATCATGCCAACAAACTGACCTCCAGCCCACGGACCATATTTGATCGAATCGATAGGACGTGACTCTCGAGGGTCACGATAGAGATCAAAGATCGCTGCGCCAATAGGATTGTCTCCGGGAGCCGGCAGATGCATCTTGTACTTGTTCTTGACCACTGACTTAAGGACGGGGCCCTCATAAATATGCACGTAATCACGACGACCGTGCGTTTCACCCAGAAGCAATACGCCGCTCTGATCCACGCCGTCGATAATTCTATCCCTGGGAACGCCCTCCATCGCATTGGCCAGACGGGCGAATGTGGTGAACAGGTTGCTGACATGAATAATGTCTTCGGCATAACTTCCTGCTTCAATAACACCCTTCCATTTCACCCAGGCATTCACCCGTACACCACCTTCCAGATGATCGGCTTTACCGCCACGATAGATCCGGTCGGACTGCCCGGTAGGACCCGCGTACTGCATAAAGGGACCGTTATCACCCATCACCATAATAATCGTGTTCTCGGCAATACCAAGCTTGTCCACTTCTTTGACAATCTCTCCAACCCACCTGTCGACCTCAACAAGACTGTTGGCAACAGTGCCCCCGTTGAGGGTTTTATTCTCTTTTATCCCCTCCTGAACAAACGAGAGAGGAAATAATGGCCAGTAATTGAGGAAGAAAGGCTTGTCCTGCTTGGCCAGAGTGCGAAGTTGCTTCATACCATTGTTTTGGTAACGCTCGTTCATCTCCCGATACTTTTTCTGAGTCCAGGCTTCGCCGGCTTGCATGTCGACTTCGTAGAGTTTTCCATCACGTAACTCGACGCCGGTAACCATGTGAGCTGGATCAGGCGTGAACAGCTTATCCCGAGTGAAGGTTTGCTCTGCACGGCTAGCATCCACACCCCAAATCATATTGGCAGACTCCATGTCTCTACCCATAATGGCGAGTTGTCCCTGCTGGTGCATGGGGAACTCGGCATGCATGAAACCCTGGTTGCTGGCATAGGCCTGCTCGATCTCTCCCAAATGCCACTTGCCCACGTGGGAAGTATAATAGCCCGCATCCCTGAGTACCTCGGCAATGGTGATCTCATCGCCAGATAATCCCTCGCCGGAGATTGTGGCTTTGGCCTCAGTTAAACCCGTGCGCGTGGGATAGCGCCCGGTCATCATCGCCACACGGGTAGGCGTACACGAAGGCTCTGTATACATGCGGTTTAAACTCATGCCTTCTTTCGCCAGGGCACTTATGTTAGGCGTTTTATAGCCACGAATTACACTTAAATTGTCCATGCCGATTTCGCCAAAACCCACATCATCAAGCAGGATGTAAACAATGTTGGGTGGCTTGCCCCCGTTGTTCTTGCGAATCTCGGCCAATTTCTTGTCGATCGCCTTATCGTCGGCAGCCCATGCTTCGCCATTTTGCGCCTCAATAATGGCGTATTCGGCATCGTGGATTATCGGGTTTGCGGCGTGGACTGAGATGGGCAAGAACACGAGCAACCATGCCCCTAGGTTCACAAAGGGTTTCTTACCAACACGAATCACTCTTGCCATTTAGCAATCATTTGTTTCATTGCTTTCTCCTTTCAACGTATGGTGTTTCACTTATTGCCATGACCAGAATAAACCCCCACAGAAAAGAAGTCAGACATTTTTTCTGCGGGGTCAGGTACAAACGTATATCCAGATACTCTAGTTTTTCAATTTTCAACGAAGCTATTTCGGTACAAACCCATAACTTGGTGGGTTGTACAAACAGATAGGCGGTTGTATAATTTTGTCATACAGCAATAGGAGGTCGCTATGGACCAAAAGCGTGCAGTACTTACCGTCTCACTTCCCCCAAAGCTCGCTCGGAAGTTTCAGCAAATGGCAAAGAGCCAATCAAAGAATAAAAGCCAACTCTTCCGGGATATGATTCAGGTGTACGAACAGCATCAGTTGGAGCAAGAATTTCTGGAACTCCAACGCTACGGTACGGGACAGGCCAGAAAGAAGGGCGTTCTTACCGAGGCCGAAGTGGAAGCCATGGTGTTCAAGGGCCGTTAGACGTGAGAGTGATCTTTGACACCAACATTTACATTTCAGCCTTTGCTATCCCCGGTGGCAGTGCCGAGGAGGCTTACCGGTATGCCGTGCATCGGGACTTCGAGCTGTTCGCTTCGATTGCCATCCTCACAGAAACCGCGAATACTCTCAGAAATAAATTCGCATGGTCAAATGAAAAGATTGAGAGTCTCCTAACCAACATTGGGAAAGTCGCGGTTGTACTCAAAACCCAGCCCCACATCCACGTTCTTCATGACGAACCGGACAACCGCATTTTAGAATGTGGTGTCCCAGCTCAAGCCGACATCATTGTTACAGGCGATCAACACCTTCTCGCTCTCAAACACTATGAGGATATCATTCTCATGAAATTATCAGAATTTCTGGCTATGCTTCGCACAAGAAGTGAAACGGAATAATTAGGAGAACTCTATTAAAATGGGAAAAGCTTAAATCGCATTATTGCTGGATGATGGTAGGAATACGGTATGGGAACGTTGAAAAAAGCCGCCAGCTGCGTTCCCTGCCTTCGCCGTAGCGGCTTCGCGCAGGCAGGTCGACCTTTTGCCGCGCTCACGTACTGGGCATACGCTCCAGACGCAAATCCCCTATTCCCCCTTTTGTTTAGACCGGTGTCAAGGGGAGGATTCAGGTGGGGTAGAGTCGTGCTATTGGCGAGAAGGTGCAGGGTGAAACCACATGATTCCACCCCACATTTCTTTACTTTTCATTGGCTATTTTTTGGCGTATACCAAATGGGTGACGTATAGGCGCGTTCCGTCGTGATCATGGGAACTTCCTTCGGCATCTTCACCTTAAAATACTTGGCATCGAAAGCGGTCCAACGTGGTGTTGGAATCTCAATGACCCGTGCATAGTAAAAAGCGCTCTGACTGGCATCGAAGTCTGGGTCTTTCCATACGGTGATGAACTCAGTTGCGCCGATGGTATTCGTCCAGGAGGCATTAGCCACATCCACGGTATTCCCAACAGACGGCAACTTGCCTTCAGCATTCGGTTTGCGATCGTCAGACCATGCGACATCATACACCTGTTCATGCAATGTGCCTGTTGAATCCAGCCAGCCCTTGATAATCTGAAGACGATCCAGGTTGCCGCCTATGGGATCTTTTAATGCGGCGACCAGGAATGTCGGGGCGTTCTTGCCTTCGGGCGCCACTGACAGATTACCTCCCATGGGCACGCCCTTGGCATACCCTATCCTGGCGGGCAGTCGATTATTGGCATCTTTGCTGTCAAACTCCCAACCACCAAAGAAACGCACGATCATGCGGCTCCCGGTCGTCGCATAGGTTTCCTTGCGTTGCATCGCATCAAAAATGGATGCACGGGTATTTTCATGAGCCCATACGGCTGCCCAACCTGATGCGATGGGTGAATACCCTTTGTATTCTTTGTCGCCGATCTTGGCCATGGGGTGTTTGTAACGATCTTTATTTGGTTCGCCACCGGAATGTTTACCGAAGAAGTTGTCTTCTTCTGCCGTTGCCAATGCTGTATGGCTGTCAGTAGAGCCAATCATGCCAAACTGATAGGGGTTCGTGCCCAACTTGTCTCCCAGCCGTAATCCTGTTTGTAATGCCGAACGGGCGTACTCAAAACGCAGCATCTCGTTTGTCTTATCCTCACTCAAATCCAGGTTGCCCTGGTCCCAGGTTTCATAATCGGCAAATTCGTCAGTTGTCGATAAGAATGGATGGGCTTCACCGTCTCCCTTGATTTGCGTCACTTCATACAGTGGCTCCCGCCGTGCCCGGGTTTCGGCATATTCTTTATCGATTTTTTTGCCAAAGGCTTCCGTTTCCAGAAACATGATGCCGTTACTCAGATTTCCGTTATGCGCAATGGCTAAAACCTGTCCAGCCGTTTTTTCCTCATAGGTATCCATCCATTTCCATAAATCGACAGGGTTCGGACTTCCCAGTGGTTTGATTGTGGTATAGGGTTCCAGCAATCTTGCGCGAGTAGCGCCATCCCGATAGATCACGACGCGGTGCAGGTTATTGCCCTTCACCATCGCCGTCCATTCATACCCAATGAAGGCTGTGAAACGGCCCGGGTCATTCGCTTCTTCGGCGGCATTGATGATGTCATCCCAGGTGGAACGATAGATGCTTGAACCAGGCAAGGATTTCAATTCTTCAGGGAATTTGTCCTGTGAAAAGGCTCCAATGATTTCGGCGGCAGCCTTTGCGCCCTCCTGTCCACCCGCATTAACCATTTCATTCCATTTTCTTCCCTTTTCACTGGCCATTACATAGGCGGCGCCTTCTAGTAATTTAGGAAAGAAACCCATGTTGTCCGAGTGATCGGCGACTACCAGAAAATCAAGCGGACGGGACAATCTCACCGGCTGGCCGGTCGAAGAAATCACTTCTTCACCCTTGGCAAAACGATAGGCATCCGGCGGAAGCAGACGGGCGCCAAAAGCACCCGCATCAAATGAAATGGCTGTATGCAAATGGGTATCACCCCACAGTGGCAGGTTAGGGAAGTTGCGTTGTGCATACGGGGAATAGGGCTCTGTTCTAGCCGCACTACTTAAGGAG
>SMVB01375728.1_pt1 | contig 13404 bp, 15 predicted proteins | sample 2456461 | NCBI WGS metagenome assembly SMVB01 (sample SAMN11095934, study PRJNA526329) | marine sediment metagenome | biome: Marine sediment; feature: Surficial sediment; material: Deep marine sediment; isolation source: Hadal surficial sediment | place: Pacific Ocean | collected 2014-05 | depth...
ACAGACAAGCATCGAGTCACAGAGGGTTTAATTTGAGGTGGCCAAGGGGTGGTTTTACAAAAATCCTGCATTCGATAACACTCGAATTTGTTGTTTCGCGAAAAGCGAGTAGACGGGGAAGAGTAACCTCAGGAGCACCAGTTTTCAAGGTGAAACTTGCATCGAATGAGGCAGAAATGCCCGCACGGTTGCCTGAATCAAAGATCCTGCTACGGTCCGCCTGAACACCCGCTTTACACCCTGGATTGCTGGCTATATAGCTTTTGAACCGCTTATACTCCAAGCAATGACAATGGCTGATCCATACACGTGAGTCTCGTAGCCAAGGGCCAGCACCCTGCGCTTGTCAAGCTGCGAAGGTGCGGCCCATGATTAAATCGACCGATTTATCGCTTGCGCCTCCGATCACCTCGCGGGAGATAATCGCGCTTACAATCGTATTGCTGGTTGCCGTAATCGTTCGTATTCCGGGGCTGACCGAGAGCCTGTGGTTCGACGAAGTGTGGTACACGCAGACCATGTTCGCACAACCCAACATCCTCGGACACCTCCTTTTTGAGGATGTCCATCCACCAACCTACGCGTTGTTGCTCATCGCCTGGACTGACCTGTTCGGCGACAGCGAGCTTGCCGTTCGCATGCCGTCCTTTTTGTTCGGATTAGGGTCACTGCTATTGTTATGGTTCATAGCAAGACGCTGGTTGGGGCCGCAGCAAGCCCTACTGGCGATCACGCTGCTTGCCCTGTCGCCGCCGCATATTTGGTATTCGTACGAGAACAAGGTGAACATGATGCTACTACTGCTCACCGTTTATGCGGTTTGGCTGTATTGGCGAGCGAGCGAGACGCGACTGTTGCGTGATTGGTTCGTCGCCACGATCGTGCTGATCGTAGCCATGTACACCCATGCCTACGCAGTTCCCGTCGCGGCAGCAATCTTTTTTTGGCTCGTCTGGCGTACCCGGAGCGAGCGTTCGCTTATTAAGCCGATTTTCGTCTCGGGTCTCATCATTGCGCTCGTTATCGCGCCGCTTGTCCTGTTCAAGTTCGGACAAAGCGACGAATTGACACGCGGGTATCTACGGCAGCTTTCGCTCGTTGAACTCTACAAGCTGTTATTGATCTGGTTACCCAGTGGCAACACATTACGCACGGTCAGTCCCCATGGTTCATTGGCTACACTCTTTCGTCAGCCCTGGCCGTATTTCCTGATCGAAGCGTTCTTTGCATTCCTGCTTTTGCGTGGCCTGCTGGTCATTGGCCGCAAAGCACGTGGTGACGGTTGGTTGACGCCAGTGACTAACCCGGCATCGACAGAACCGGCGAGGCTGGTTTTGCTTTGGATCACTATGCCACTGGTGTTGACCGTTGCAGGTTCGATAGTCACCGAAAGCTTTTACATCGAACGTAACCTGCTGGTGATCCTGCCACCGTTCATTTTATTATTGGCTGCGGGTATCGATATGAGTGCGCCTCAATGGGTGCGGCTATCCGTGATTACCGGATTGGTCGCCCTGTCCATCGCAGCAACGGTTAGCCTGCGCTTTTTCAAAACAGAAATGTGGACGGTATACAAATACAAACCGGACTGGCGTAGTGCTGCTTATTATTTCAGCGACGAGATCAAGTCGAACGGCAAATTACTGGTATTTTTCACCAACCCAACCTACGAGTTCACTTATTACCATCGTCGCATCATGCTAGAGGAAGCACCATCCGGCAAGAAACAGGAGCCTTCCACCGGAAATGCGTGTAACGATGAGCCCAAAATCATACTGCAGAGGATTGCGCGAAAGAATTGGTCGTCATTTTATCTGCTGCACAACAAGACCTGGAGTGACTGCTGGGATACCGTCTGGGAATCGTTTTCCACTGCACCTCAACTCGAACTCATTGAACAGCGTGATTTTAAGGGCCTTACCGTGTACAAATTCAGCCTGTAGATTATGAGGATCTGGCCAGGACCGGGTGGTGATCGGTGAACGGGTAATGTAACGACCGTGCAAATTCAGGAAAAATGACTGATATGGGTTGCGGCAGTCATTCACGCATCGCAAATTTAGGTGGTTCCGTGGTCAATGATGTTGCAAGTGCCTTTCGGGCATCTTGATCAACGCCCAATTCGGTCAAAAAGGCATCCATGGAACCGTACTGTTCGTCCACACTGGCGTAAAAAGCCTCCAGCATCTCTGCTTGTACGCCTACAATTGGAAACCAGGCACTGGCCGACGGACCCCTGCGCAATTTCTCTCCGCGACCGGATTTTTTGTGTTTTTTGGAAAGAAAAATTGCTTTTTCCTCAGTGCGGCTGATCTCGTTAGTCAGCAGAAATTCTTCCATGATGGTTTCCCGGTCCACTCCCAGGGCTTCCAGGATGAGTGCAACCGCAACGCCTGCCCGGTCTTTACCCGCGTTGCAGTGAATCAGAACAGGCCAGTTGGATTGATCGAGTACGACCTCCATCAGTTTTTGCAGGCTAGATTGTCCCTCTTCTGCGATCATGCGATAGCCTTCAACCATGTGTTCCAGGGCATGCTTTTCTGTAAAGCTGCTTCTTTTCATCAACTTACGCTGTGCCTTGAACCAATCGTTATTAGTGTCACCGATCGGAAAATGAAAAAATTGGGGTGGATTTTCACCCTGCCAGACAGTAGGAGACTGCTCGTGTTCCCGGTCAGTTCGCAAGTCGATGACCGTTTTCACGCCTATCTCTTCGAGTTTTTGAAAATCACTGGCTGTGAGCCGTGACAGGTTTTCGGAGCGAATAATCTGCCCCCGGCGGAGGCTGCGTAGGTTGCCGGTATCGTAGCCGCCAATATCACGAGTATTAGAAGTGCCTTCCAGATGAATCACCCGATCATTTGCAAGCTCGTCTGAGAACGCCGGATTGGCCAGCACCCAAACACCCATGACGATGACGGCCATGAAACCCTTTCTATTCAACCGTGCAGATGACTTCCGCATGGAAACTTCTCCTGGATGCTGGTGAAAATCAGATTGAATCATAGGGGGGTAGGCTCGAGCCCGCTTGTCCTTAAGGGACAATGTTTTGACATACTCGAAAAGAAAAAATACCGGCAAGAGGAACCAGCGGCAGAATGCAAGCAAAAAGCCCGGACTTCAGGCCTGGTGTTTGATGTCGATTTCGAAATGTTACCTCAATCCCGATTCCACACCTACCCGAATATTATCCTTTTCCTACAAGACTTCGCGCCATTTGCAATTAAAAACATCAGCGTAAAATACATGGATGTCTTTGCTTTTTACCTCTTTGCTTTTTACCCAATAGCGATATTGCGGCTTATACTTTAAGGTACAGCCTGATGCGCGCTTACCGATGAACTCAGTATCACTGTGTCAGTTCAATTAACAACGGAGAGCCTTAATGAGTAGTGCCAGGTGACCAGGCTTCGAGAGGGAAAGTTTGTAGATTTAAGCAATATTTCGATACAGAGCTCACCGCTTCTGTGTTTGGGCCGGCTTGAATGTCAGGAGGTATGACGGTGTGCAGTTCTGTTCAAATTTCTATCAGCATCCGTGGTCTGATAGCGCTTTTGGCAATCTCGACAACGTCCGTTGCGTCAACAACACCGATGCTCCCCGATCCTTTGGCAGCGGGATGGAACGACGTCCCGGTCTGTGAGTTGTTGCATGAAAATTCGAAACAAAGAATTCTCCGCTGCGTTTTTGAGCCGGGCATGGGGCATGAGCGACATTTTCACGCTCCTCATTTTGGCTACGCCATCAAGGGTGGCCGAATGAGGATAAGCGATGAAAGCGGGGTTAAAGAGGTAGACCTCCCCACGGGAAGCAACTTTACCAGTACCGGCGTGGTGTGGCACGAAGTGTTAAACATCGGTGATACAACGGTGGAATATTTAATCATTGAAGCAAAATAAGCTTCAGAAAATATGCCCGGTCTTTACAAAAATGGTGCAGCCTTCCCGCGTAAACGGGTGATGCCGGCTGTATGAGGGATTGCGTAGCCAGGTTCCCTGTGGGTATGCACCCTCTTCATCCTCCAATACTCCGTCAAGGACGAATATTTCCTCTCCGCCCGGGTGAACATGTGGATTGAATCGGGTTCGCGGCGCCCATCGTACCAGCGCAGTATGTTCTGCTTTGTACGAATGCAGTGGCATTACTGAAAGCCCGGGAACCAGGCCCGGCAACCATTCTGCGGTTTGCGTATCGATACAGACAGCCTCCAGATCCTGCGCATCGAACATATTCAATTTCACCAGCAGATCGCAGCCATCTTTGCAAAAGGGTGCGTGACGGGTTCCGGGTGGGTTACGCAGATACGTTCCTACACCGTAACTGCTGTGTTCATCTGCAAACACACCCCGTAGTACGAAAATCTCTTCCCCGCCCGGATGCAGATGTGCCGAAAATCGTGAGTCGGGCTCGTAACGCACCACGCTGGTAACCTGTCCCGATTCTGCTGCCTCCCTCTCCAGTTTCTTGCGCAGCACACCGGCAGAAGGAGACTTCTCCCAATTCATATTCGCCGTATCAATCGCCATACGTATCGACCGATCCATATTCAGGGTTTCGTTTATCATGGCTCTTGATGAACCCCAGTTAGTTGAACGCACAGCGAATTAGTTTCCCACCAACATATTCAAGTCATTTACGGCGTAAATGTCGGCCTACTTGTTTACAAACGCGGCGACCATCCCTACAAGCACCATAGCGATGGAATCATAGATCATTTGCTGATGAACCAACTCCGACGGCAGAGGCTGAACAGCGTAGTAGATCATGTAGGTGGGGATTGTGATCAATACAGCAAGGGCCAGACCGAAGCGAACACCCTGTTGCAACCAGGGCTTGTCCTGGGACCCCATGCGGTAAACCCAGGTCAGCCCAATGGCCATGAAAAGATGCGCCAGGAGCATGTAATGGAAGTAATCTTGGGACTCTTCCTCTGAGCGAAACAATGTTGAGGCCTGATAGGCATCACTCAGCAAATATCCGTGGACAACAAACCCCAGAAGCATGGTGACAACGAAAAGTACAACGACAGAAATAATGAATTGTTTGTTCATAAAAACTCTCCGGCATGCTATTTAAACGTTTTGCGTATCGGCATCAATTATAGCTCGTATTTCAAGATTTTCTTTGCAGGCACCAGGCGCATTTGAAATAATTGACAAACCTTCTTCACCGGCGGCCTGATCAAACGGAAAATCAGCTTTTTTACGGACTTTGACAGGAACGATTTATGCAACGAAAAAAGTTATTGGGCAGTATCACCCTGCTGCTACTCCTGACTGTGCTGAATCCGCAGATAGCCCTTGCCTGGGGCCCCCAGGGCCACACAGAGGTCGGAATGCTGGCCCTGCAGGAACTTGACCCCACAGCAAGTAAGTGGATCCGGGATTTGCTGGGAGAAGATGATGTTGCTGCCATCAACAAAGCCTGTAATTGGCCGGACCACGTCAGGGAAACTTCAGAGTGGTCCTGGAGCGCACCCCAGCATTACGTCAATATTCCCCGAAGTGCATCCCATTATGATCGACAGCGGGACTGCCCCGATGGCCTTTGTGTCACTGAAGCAATTAAAAAATACGCCAACAAACTGGCGCAAGCGCAACAGGACAAACGCGAGCAATGGGAATCATTTGCCTGGTTATGCCACCTGGTCGGTGATCTGCATCAGCCATTGCATGCAGGCTATCGCGATGATCTGGGGGGCAACTCAGTGAAAGTCAGCTACAAGGGCGAGTCCATGAACCTGCACCAGTTCTGGGACAGAACAGTGATCAGGGAAAACCTCGATGCCCATGGACAATGGCAGAAGCCGGATTTGAGTATCAACGCCACTCCTGCCAACAAGTCCTGGAATCCGACCGAAACCAATTCCTGGACCGACGAGTCTCACCGGCTTGCAGCTGAGGCGGCCTACCCAGACGCTAAAGTCATACGCGCAGAATTTGCGGAAAATGGCTGGTTATTGATCCGGCAGCAGTGGGTCAGGGCCGGGGAGCGCTTGGCCTGGATACTGAACTCCGTGATAGGTGAAGGTGAAGTCAATCTCGAACCGTAATCAGCCGGCATGCAGGCCGGTCAGCGCAGCCATGCACCGCGAAAAAGCTGCTTCAGCAACTGAAGAAACAGCCACAAAAATGCAATGGGCAGGACACCGGCCTGCAATATGAAAACGACACTCAACTGGATCATGTGTTCAACCACATCCGCAGCACGTTCCTTGATGGTGTCAACGCGGCGCCCGATATCCAGCAATTCCCGTGTTCTGTCCAGGGCCCGTTCCAGAGTTTCAATCAGGCCGCCATCTTCATCAGATTCCTCAACAAGGGGTCGCGCACTGACTTTTTCAATTTGTGTACCGGCTGTTTCGATCACGTGGGCGCTTTCCTGGTAGCGCGATTCGAGAAACAGTCCGTACAAAGCCTCATTGGCGATCATTGCCACCGGAACGGCAAAGCGCAGAAACAAAACAATGATGAATACGTGCAATAAGATCGGCTCGGTATTTCCGGGCGGGGAATTGGGCCGGATGGATTTGCTTATCCGCGCCCACAACCACAACAAGCCCAGCATGGCCACCAGTATCCTGACGCCCCACCACTGCCCCACTTCCAATAAGACCTGCTGAATGCCGAGTGACAGGGTTGCCCCCAGCATGATCAGAGAAAACCGTTCCACGAGGTCATTGACGGGATCAAGAATCTGCCCGGGAGTCAGGGTCACACCCACACCTGCCGGTTGCAATGCGAGTTCAGTACCCTGCACCATCGAAATAACCCCGTTCAGTGTCCTTGCCAGGGCGAAAGTAATCAAGGCACGCTGAAAAAGCGCCTTGTGATCCGCCTCCGCTGCACGATCTACCGAAGTGACAGAGGACAGGATGACTGCCAGGAACAATAATCCACCCAATATCCAGTGACGAATACTCGAGGCTTGCACCTTTTCATTTCCCATACAATCCATCTTAACAGTGTGCATTGATAGTGTAGTGTCAGACCAGAAGCATGATGGCTACTCCGGCCATGGTAAGCACCAGCCCCATCACTTTACGCAGGCTGAGTGACTCGCCCAGCACCAGCCAGGCGAACAGTACAATCCATGCAACGGCACTTTCGTTAAGAATCGAAGCCTTGGAGGCAGGGATCAGTTTGTAACCGGCCAGCCACAGCATCATCGCTACATACGAACTTAATAATCCCGCAATCGTAATCTTCACCCAGGGTAGAGGCTTTGAAAAATTCGCCATCACGGCGCCTACGCGTTTTCGCACAACCATGACGATAACCATCCCGAACAAGCCGCCAAAGAGCCGGATTTCTACGGTCCAGAGAAAGGGCCGTGTTTCCAGTATCTCCTTGACCATGACGACCCCCACCGCCATGAGGAACACCGCACCGATAGCGTACTGAGCACCTTTGCGAATGCTGTCGTGATCAACCTTTGATCGATTGTGCTTCCAGGTCACCAGAAGAACCCCGGACATGACCAGGATCAGACCGGAAATTTGCCACCCCCGCAGAGTCTCCCCCAGGAAGAGTACCGACAGCAGGATGACGAATGGGCTGAGCAGACTGGCAGCAATGCCACTGCGACTGGCTCCCATCAAATTGAGTGAACGCAGAAACCAGGTATCGGCAACTGCAATTCCGAGATAACCTGATAACAAGGCAATTCCGAGGTCGGGCAAACTGTAGTCCGGCAGTGAAAATCCCTCTATCAGCAACAAAGTCGGGATAAACAGCAGGAAACCGATTACATTTTTAAACAGGTTTAGCTCGAATGCGGGTAGCAGCCTGCCCTGCTGCCGGAGCATCACAACCGCTATCGCCCATGCAACCGCGCTGGCCAGGGCAAAAAACTCACCCCAGCCTATTGCTTCCATGACTGACTTGAAATTACTCAGTAAGGTTCTTCCAGCACCGCGGCCGACAGGATGAAGACGGGCTTCAATGGAACGTCAGCGGCGTCCAGGTCCTCGTTATATCCTGTCTCAACTCCGGCTATGGCATTAACCACATCCTGCCCCGAGATAACCACAGCAAACACCGTGTAACCCCAATTCCCGGCATTCGGATCGAGCGAGCTGTTTGCCGACAGGTTGAAATAGAACTGGCTGGTAGCCGAATGCGGATCGTCGTATCGCGCCATGGCAACCGTCATAGGCATGTTCTTAAGGCCATTTCCCGACTCATTGATCACGGGCGGATGAAGGTCCCGCTCCTCCAGATTCTCTGTATAGCCACCGCCCTGCACAACAAAATCAGCCATGACCCGATGGAAAATCGTCCCGTTATACTGTTTTTCGATCACATAACGTAAAAAATTATTACTCGTTGCCGGCGCACGAAGGCGATTCAGTTCAATCACGATATCGCCCATGCTGGTCTCGATATGTACCGAGGGAAACATGTTTTCCGGAAGAACGTCTTGCGGAAAACAATCCGGTGCCGCTTTGATGCCCAGTGAAAACAGGCCCATAAAGGTAATCAACAAGGTTTTTCTCAGTTTGTTTTTCATCGGTCGCATCCGGTTTGGCTCAAAAACGCTATGATAAGGCTTTACGAAGCTGCAGTAGCAATGAATATACTTCGATCCATTTTTATCTCTGCTTACAGCAGCTATCTGGCGGCAACTTTTATCTACACGCTGTTGCAACTGTTCCGCGGAATGGAACCGTTTTTCTCCTGGCTGGGCCTGGCATTTTCCGCCGGAGCCCCCCTTTCTTTTCTCGCTTACCTCTACCTGTCCGGCGCAGCACGCACAGCGCGACACCCGGTAGCCGTGAGCGTTTTATGCGGGCTTGGCGTGGCCATGACCATGGCCAGTAACTGGCGTTACGGCACCACAAGTGGAATGGTGCACATTTGGGCTGGCTTGTGTTTGCTGGCCTGGTTTACTTATTTGCAGTGGTATTCCCGATTTACCCGCCGTAACAGTAAGAGCCTGCTGCGGGGAATCGAACTGCCGGAATTTATGCTTGAGTCCCTGCAGGGTGAGCCCGTGTCTTCGCGTACATTCAGGGGCAAGTACCATGTACTGGTGTTCTATCGCGGCAACTGGTGTCCCCTTTGTTCGGCTCAAATCAGTGAACTGGCCGCGCAATATCGCCAGTTGCAGGAAGCGAATACGGAAGTCGTCCTGATCAGTTCGCAACCACCTGGCCACAGCAGCAAATTGGCGCAGAAACATGAAGCGCCCATGCAATTCATGCATGACCCGGGAAACACGGCAGCAAATCAGTTGGGTATAGGACAGCGCTTCGGAACTCCGATGGGCTTACAGGCTCTTGGTTACAGCAATGACACGGTCATGCCCACCGTTATCATTACGGATCCGGAAGGAACCATAATTTTTTCTGATGAGACTGATAACTACCGGGTTCGTCCGGAACCGGATTTATTTTTGAAATATGTGAACAAACAGCATCAGCGGATCAATAGCACATGAAACCCTGTGTGCTTTGTTAAGACCCAAGCACTTTTAGAACTTTTTATAGAGTTATAATCTAGCAAAACTTGAGAAGGAGAGGTTAAAAATGCGCCAAGTTTTAGTTTTGTTGTTGTTAGTAGTTCCCTTGTCATTGAGTGCACAGGAATCAGGCTCCGGCCCGCTGTTCATGAAACACCTGCTGGGTGACCGTGAGTTTTTTGAACCCTGGGGAATCGGGTTTGATTTTTACACCATGAAGCAAGACTACGGGCTCAAGAAACTGGATTTCAATCTGCCGGGCGTTGGCATTGATGATCCCTCCAAAATCGAGGTTTCAAACGATTTGCAGCATTTTGATCTGCAACTGGATGTCTGGCTGACACCTTTCCTCAATGTGTTCGGAATCATTGGCAAAATAGATGCCGATACAAAGGTTGATTTGAGCAAAACAACCATCACCGGCCTGCCAATTGACTTGGGAGTTTTACCGATTTCCTATGATGGAACAGTATATGGCGCCGGTTTCAACCTGGTTTACGGCGGTGAAAAATGGTTCGTCTCTCTGAATAACACCTGGACGAACAGCAGCCTGAGTGGCGATTTTGATTCTTCAGTTTCAGCATTTACCAGTCAGCCGAGAATCGGACTGATCCGTAACAAGTGGGCTTACTGGGTTGGCGGCATGTATCTCGACACCAAAGAAAAACACAGCGGTACGATTCAGCTCCCCATTCCGGGTATTCCACCGGTGCCCTTTGAAGTCGAGTTGGAAAGCCTGGACAATTGGAATTATGCCGTGGGTGTATCCCATATTTTCAGCCCGAAGGCATTGATTACACTGGAAGTTGGATTTGGCGACCGCGACCACACATTGTTCAACTTTACTTATAGATTTTAAGCGCGACAGATCGTGCAGGCACACGTCCATATTACCCTGCTGGGCCTGGCCCTGTTAACGGCCGCACAGCTCTGTGTAGCCTATGAAACAGATCAGTTCACCAACCGGCTAAATCCTATCAAGGATGCTACGCCGCCGTTGGATGCAAAGGTCAATCAATCCATAGAAAAAGCGGTTTTCGAATGGAAAGGGCCGCGTGATGACTGGAAATTCATTACGGCCATCTATCATGACATTGGTGGACATCACTGGGTAGACAAGATCGAACGCTGGGCGATGAAATCTCCGGATATTGAACATCTGCAGGAATCCCGCCGTGAGTCCATTTACCAGGGGCATCCTTTTTGGGCAACCCGTGTGGCAGCGATTTTTGGTGTCGGGCCGACCATCAAGGTCAACAATCAACTGATCGGTTCAGATAAGATGGGGCACTTTCTTTCCCAGGGAAGAAAATTCTACAGACGCTATCTCAAGTCAGAGCTCGAGTCGCAGGCTGCTGAGCATTCCGCATATACCGAGCGCGCCCTGTTTGGGCAATTGACGACCGGTGTTTACTCCAATGCGGACCTGGTAGCCAACTATGAAGGCTTCCTGTTCTATCGAAGCCTGTTTGAAGACAATATCATTCCGGGCAAAACAGCCATTGTGGCGTGGCGGGAAAACGAATGGGTAATTAACCGTACATTTACCTGGGCAGATCACGTCAATGAATACTGGGATGAAGCACTGAACATCAATCACTACGATGCAGTGCTTTATCCCCATATGAAAGAGCGCCTGATGACCTTCTGTTCCGATTACTACACGGCACCGGAGAGGTACACGATTGAGGATGAAGATCCGTTGAAGGCTCGCTACCAGCACCTCCAGCTAAGGGATAGCTCGGACCTGCGCCTGGATCAACTGTGTACGGACGGGCCGGCAAAACCCATTAAGGCTGCTGGTTTGTCTTACTGAACCGGGCCTGATCCAGGGTGTTGCGTAGAATCAGCACCTCGGGATGGTCCTCGCTCATATAGCTCGTGACCTCTTCCATTTCACCCGGAGGGATGTGCACGGCAACCTGGTTTGGAACGTTGAGAAACCTTGTCATCACCTCACTACCGGGACCCGGCTGGAAAAACCAGAAGGGAATCAGGGCAATGTCAATTTCTACTTTATCCAGGCCGGCCCGGGCAAAATCCCGGGGATCCGTTGCTGCATCACCGATGTGCAGCAAGGTCATGCCACCCATTTCGACCAGGTGCCCGTAATTTTGAATGCGGGCAAACTTCCGGGTTCCGTGGCTGAGGGGGAAAACCGTCACCCTGGCTCCCTTCAACTGAATAACATGAGGTTCGCCGTAGGGTGGATTGATTTCTGTGATTCTCGGACTGGTGGTCATGAATGTCCGGCATTTTTCCCTCATCAAGCCAATCACCTGGGGTGAAGAAGCAAATTGGGTACCGCTGCTGGTTTGCAGAAACTGGCAGGCAAACTGCGGCTGATTATGATCATGATGGCGATGGCTGGCCAGGGCGAGGTCAATGCCGGAAAAAGGACCTGAAGCTTGCTCAAACAACGGAACCACTTCGGGCGGGAGTCCGCCGTAGACCGAATAGGGTTCAACCACCATACCGTCGATCAGGATACGGGTTTCCCCATCCGAAATGATCACGCCCTCATTAGCCAGTTGGGTCAGTGTTATGTCGGCCACAAGTGGGGCCGGCAACCCGCACCATATGAAGGCGGTAAGGAACACATGCGCCACCATTAATCGCATGCGGCATTTGGCCTTATCAGTGCCTGTCGGGTCTTTGAACTGCATATCGTACCACTCCATGTTCTGATCCGGGACCAGTAAAAACAAAGCCGTTTTTTTCCATAACCTTTATGGATTGGCGTAAATGTGGAAACGTTTCGGCCGTGACTTGATTGACATTCTGATGGCTGAAGGCCCATAAGACCAGCCTGAAGACCGCTTCGGAAGCATAACCCTGGCTGCGAAACTGGCTGAGAACAGAATAGGCTATTTCAACGGATCCTGCCTCGTCAGGCCTCCCCTTGAAACCACAAATTCCAAGAACTTCGATTTCCTGCGGCAAACGGGTCAATAAATACCAGAATGACCAGGCTTTCTCCGCTGAATCCTGCAATTGCCCAAGTGCATATTCCATTGCCTGGCGTTCGTACAAATCCGGTGGCCAGTTGTCCGGAACCCGTGCGTTTGTTGCATCTGCCAGTTGAACGCGGCCTTGCAGGTCAGCCTCAATCAGCGGCACGGTTGCGGCCACCAGCGTCATCCGCTTCGACTCCAGTGTTCGCAGTATCACAAGCTCACTCCTGGATGATTACCCTCACGATATCCCTTCATTAAATGCTTCCAGCCCGTTTCCAATGGTCCGCTTTGCATAAACTTATGCAGGGATCGCTTCAAACGTTTGAGGTTCCTTTCGAACAGCCTTCCAGCCCCGATCCTGATCTGCGCACGGTCAAAATCGATCAGAAACACATTATTCTCAATGTCAACCAGGATGTTGCGGGCATTCAGGTCTGCGTGAACCACATCGTGGTCATGAAACAAGCGAATACAGGCGCCCGAAGCTGCCCACAGCGCCGGGTCATTACGCCGTATTTCCGGCAAATCCGCCAGGGGAATGACATCGGGTAAGCGCCGGGTCATTAGGTCTCCGGTGTAAAACAAGCCACGCTTTACGCACTGGGCTGCCAGCGGCCGCGGAACCGGTAATCCCTGATTGAACAGCCCGGTCAGCATTCGAAATTCCGCTATGGGACGCGAACCTTCCAGCCCGGTGAAGAGATAACGATCACGACTGAAATGCGCTGCCTGCCCCCCTCGTAGGTAGTGGCGTAATACAGCCGGCCCAAAATCGGTTTCCAGGAACAAGGCACTGCCTCTGCCCGGAGCACGCCCTGCAATCCTGCCCTCACTCTCCCAATGATTCGCTGAAAACAGGCACGCGGCAGGCTGATGGATGATGTCGGCATCATATACGATGACGCTCGAGTCTTGTTTGTGTGTACTAGCCTGCATATTTCACCAAGGATCCGGAGTTTGTGCTGTAGCTGGCGAAGCAGTTTGG
>SMVB01359736.1_pt1 | contig 13394 bp, 11 predicted proteins | sample 2456461 | NCBI WGS metagenome assembly SMVB01 (sample SAMN11095934, study PRJNA526329) | marine sediment metagenome | biome: Marine sediment; feature: Surficial sediment; material: Deep marine sediment; isolation source: Hadal surficial sediment | place: Pacific Ocean | collected 2014-05 | depth...
GACGGTCCGGAATTTTCGCTCGGCCCTCTTGCAGTCGCCCTCGGCGAGCAGTTCGACCCCCTCGCGAAAGACCTCATTGAGATCCGGACCCCGACCGGACCCCGCCCCGAGATCCCCGCCGCCGCCGCCCCCCGCCGCCGAGGCGATTTGAACGGAGAGAGCGAGCTGAACCAAGACGAGGAGTACCCACCGGGTCAATTGCATTCCGAACTCCGAGCCATGACGTTCGCGGAATGATACCCCAATGCGGAATCCCTACTTCTGTTGCGACTCTACGACCCACCACGACCCCTCCTTGCTTCCATCCGCACTCCCCGCGTGGGTTCGAAAGCAGCCCGTAGCGGGCGGCGAAGTGCGCGGGAATCCGCGCGGTTCGGGACTCGATACAATCCCGGTGTCATGTGCCGAACCCATCCACGGAGTGGGATCCGGCGCGCAAGGAGAACCGAATCGTGTTGAAACGAATAGTGCTCGGTCTCGTCCTGCTCTTCACGGGGGCATGCGATCAACACGAGGCGGCAGAACCGTCGCCGGTCGCGGTCAGACGCCCGAATCTCCTGCTCGTGATCGCCGACGATCTCGGCTATTCCGAACTCGGTCTCACAGGCAGCGAGGTCGAGACACCGCATATCGATGCCCTCGCGCGAAGCGGAGTCTTCCTTACGAATTTTCATGTCGCCGCGACCTGCTCGCCCACCCGCTCGATGCTGATGACCGGTGTGGACAACCATCGCAATGGCCTCGGCAATATGGGCGAGTTTCTGACCGAGGCACAACAGGGGCAGCCGGGGTACGAGGGCTACCTGAATCGGCGCGTCGCCACGGTCGCAGAGATCCTCTCAGCCGACGGCTACGTCACCTCGTTTTCCGGAAAATGGCATCTCGGGACCAAAGCCGGCCAGCGCCCTCACGACCGGGGCTTCGGAGTCTCACTCGCCCTGCTCGGTGGCGCCGCGGACGCGTGGAGTGCGCGCGGACCCTCGCCCCGACTTCCCACAATGGCGTTCTCTCGCGACGGCGAACTCACCCCTCGGCCGGACGGCGTCTTCGCCGACAGCTGGTACACCGATCACCTGCTGGCTTTTCTTGGAAGCCAGGCTTCCAGGGATCGCCCCTTTTTCTCCGTGCTCTCCTTCCAGGGCGTCCACTGGCCCCACCATGCGCCGGCTCACTGGCTCGAGGGGCGAGCGGAAAAATACCGTGAGGGCTGGGAGGCCCTGCGTGCGGCACGCCATGCCCGCAGCTCGGAGTCAGGCCTCGCCGATCCAATCCCACTCCCTCGCGACCCCGATGGCTATCCCTCATGGAATTCCCTCTCGGCCGAAGAGCGAGAGATCGAAGCTCACCGCATGGCGGCACACAGCGCGATGGTCGCGAACCTCGATCACGAGACGGGGCGCGTTCTCGAAATGCTCCGCCGCCAGAATCGACTCGACGATACGCTCGTCATTTTCGTGTCGGATAACGGCCCGGACCCGTCCGAGCCGGACCGATTTCCCGGGGCGTCGGACTGGTACGCCGAACAATACCCTCGGCGCGCGGCCGAAGAGCTCGGGGGTCCCGGCTCGTTTCCATCCTACGGACTCGGCTGGGCAACGGCCGGCGCCGCATCGCTACGCGATCATAAAGGTACGGCCGCCGAAGGGGGTCTGCGTGTTCCACTGATCGTCTCCTACCCGCGAGAGGTCGCGGGCGGCTGGCAGACCGGCGCATTTGGATTCGCGACGGACATCGCCGCGACCCTTTTGGACGCTGCGGGCGCTTTGGACGCTGCGGACGCCCTGGAACCTGCAGGCGCAAAACTTCCCGAATCAGCGGCCGCCGTCAGCACACTCCACCCACTCGACGGACGAAGCCTCATGCCGCTGCTACTCGGTGAAGTCGATCGCGTCTACGGTCCCGACGAACCCGTCGCCTATCAGTTGATGAAGAACGGCGCGCTCTTTCTCGGCGATTACAAAATCGTTCATAACGGCCCGCCCACCGGAGATGGCCAATGGCGGCTTTTCGATCTCCGAAAGGATCCGGGTGAGCAGAACGATCTCGCGAGTTCCGAACCCGAGCGACTTACCACGATGAAGCGCCTCTACGACGACTGGACGCAGGAATACGGCGTAATTCCGATGCCGAACGACTACGACGTCATGAGGGCTCTGACGGACCCACGAGCTGGTCGGCCCTGACACGCGGGCGTGTGTATCGGCCGCGGGTGCGAATGCGTGCCCGACCCACCCAACTCGATCTCCCTCCTCGGATCGCTTCTGCCGTTTCTCGAACGACTCGATCAGTGGCCAAGACAGACGGATGTCACAATCCGTCCAGCAGATCGCAGGGGGAAGGCCCCAGCCTTTCGGTGGGTTGGGCGTTCGCAGTCCGGCGCCCGTGCAGAGTGCAGGCTAGACTTCGCGTGTCATCTGGGAGGGGTCGGCCTTGCCGCATAACGCGCATCCGACCGACTCGGAGAGACGGCGCCAATGCGGAACTCGAAGGAGACTCCGATGCGCCGCCCCCCTCCTCTGACCCCCTTGTTCCATCGTGTCACGCTGCTGGCCGTCTGTGCGCTGGCCCTGATCACGACGGCTGATCGCGCCGCCGCCGTGACGGTCTCGATTCTGGGCGTTGACTCCAGTGCCGGGAGTTCGGGCCTCGCAATTGGAGACACCGTCACACTCGATCTCGGGCTCACTCACACGCGTGAACCGATCTACGGGGTGGGCGTCTCGGTCTACGGTTACGATCACCACGTGGTCGAGTTCGTGAAGCTGGAGACCGCAACGACGTTCCTGAACGAATTGCTCATGCCGAACGGAACGCCGGCCGCGGGATTCACGAATAACGTGACTCAACTCGACTTTTCGATCTATCCAGAAAAGATGGCTGAGATCATCCGAGAAGCTACGACGCACAGAGTGGAGATCTTCCAAGGTATCAGCCTCGTTCCGATTAGCGGAGACGGATCACTGGATCCCGGAATCGGCGGCGGGCTGACGGGGAATGGAGATATCCACGCGCGAGTGACCTTCCGCCTGATCGCGGCTGGGCTGACGACGCTCTCGATCGGCAGCGATCTGATGGCGGATGCGGTCGTGCTCGAAGGCGGTGCCATCACGTCGGCGACCGGCACGTCCTATACGATCTTTCCCGGACTCGGCGCGGCGGGCGCGGCGACCGTCCCCATCCCGGAGCCGGGAACTGCCCTGCTGCTCGGCCTGGGACTCGGCCTGTTGACCAGATTTCGAACGACCCGGAACCCTCGGCTCCCCGCCTCGCCCGCCTGTCCAGAACGGGGTCGAGTGCTGTAGGGGAGCGAGCAGCCCGGATCCTCAGCCGACGATCTCCGCCAATCCGTCCAGATGCGCGAGGTCCGGCTTGACCGGGACGAAGATGAACTCATCGCAGCCGATCTCCTCGAACTCGCGGACCACCGTGCGTATCGCCTCGGGCGTCACCGTGCGGACGGCGGCCAGCAGGTCCTCGACCTGCCCGGGAAGGACGTTCGGATAGTAGTCCCTGAAATAGGCGGCCAGATCCTGCTCGGCGGTCGGGCCGGACGAGTAGTAGCAGCCGCAGACCAGCCGCGGCGAGCCCTTGCGATCAAAGTCACGCCAGGATTGCTCCACGACATCGAACATGGCGCGCGCCTCGCGCGGGTCCGCACTGAAGCTCCACGTCACTGCACCGTCCGTAAACTGCCCCGCTCGGCGAAGCGACTTCATTCCGTTTGCGCCAAGCAGCAACTCAGGGCCGCCCTCGCGAACCGGTGGCGGTCCGATCGCACGCACCCCCTCGAGCAGCGATTCGCCTTTCCAGAGTTCCCGAAGCGTGCGCATGCTCTCTTCGAAACGCGCGCCCCTCCCCTCTCTCGGGGAGGGTGCAACATCGTAATCGTCGAGCGGCGTTCCCAGACCCACGCCGAGACTCAAACGACCCCCCGAAAAATCATCCAGGCTCAGGCTCTGCTTCGCTACGACGCCCACGGGATGGATCGGAAGAATGATGACGTTGGCGAGCAGTCGGATTCGCGAGGTCACGGCGGCCGCAGCAGTCAGCGACAAGACCCAATCATATCCGGCGTAGGTCAGCCGCTCGCCCATGCAGAGCGACGCGAAGCCCGCCGCCTCCGCACGCCGTGCCCACTCGAGAACCAGGTCCTTGTTCGTTCCGCGCAAATTTGTCGGCAGACCGACTCCGATTTCCATTTCTTGACTCCATCGCGAATCGGCGAGGAATCCTGGCCCCCGACGTTCAAGGTTCGATTCCAACGATAGTGTCTTCTCGCGCGGCGCAAACCTGGAGAAATTCGCTTCGGCGGCGAGATCGCCCCGCTTCCGCCTACCGCTCGATCGACTTTCATGATGGGCTGGTCCGCTACGGCGCGACCGCTATGATCGGCCCCGCATGACCGGGGAGCGACCCACGATCCGGGTCGATCGACACTCGACGCGTCGTCATCGAACCCTTCGCAGCCAACCCGATCCAACGGCGAATGCAGCGCCGACGGAGAGCCCGAACATGGACATCGGCCTGATCAGCACCGGCGGCCCGCCAGAGATCGTCGAGCGTTATGTCCAGACCGCGGAAGCCGCGGGCTTTGCATCGCTCTGGGCATCGGAACACGTCGTGTTCTTCGAGGACTACGCGCCCACCTACCCCTACGCCGCCGGTGGGCGTCCCCCCATGCAAGCGGATACCGCGATGATGGAGCCCCTCAACCTGCTCTCCTTCATCGCCGCCAAGACCGAGCGAATCCGACTCGGTACGGGCGTCTTCCTGCTGCCACAGCGAAATCCCGTCTACACCGCCAAAGAAACGTCGACCCTGGATGTACTTTCCGGCGGGCGCCTCGACTTCGGAATCGGGGTCGGCTGGCTGCGCGAAGAATTCCAGGCCGTCGATGTCCCCTTCGAAGATCGCGGCGCGCGTTGCGACGAGTACATCGAAATCCTGAAACGTCTCTGGACCCGGGACATCGCGGAATTTTCGGGACGCTTCTACGAATTGCCCCCCTGCACCCAGCACCCACGGCCCGTGCAGACGCCGCATCCTCCGATCCTGGTCGGCGGCACCTCCGTCCCCGCCATTCGCCGGGCGGCACGACTCGGAGACGGCTGGGTCGCGATCAATCTCTCCGCCGAAGAAGCGGGGGAGAAGCTCGCGAGCCTGCGGACTCAACGACTCGAGGCCGGGCTCAGCATGGACGGTTTTCGATCGACCCTGATGGCGGTCAATTTCGAGATCGAGCCCGAAGATCTTTCCCATTATCGCGACGCCGGCATCGACCAGATCGTACTGCCACCGATGAAGGGCGACCGGGTCTTGAAGAGCGCCGAGGATCTCTTCGCTCTGGTCGAAGAGATCGGCGAGCACTTCATCGGGGCCGCAGAGAAGCTATAGCCCGCACTCTTCATGCTCGCATGATGTCATGAGAGCGCTTCGAATTCGTCGATCTCACAGTCGCAAGCGCCCGATCGCTGCTTCCCGAACCGCCTCGTCGAATGCGACTCGATGGATTTCGCTCGATCGACCGCCTACTGGCTGGCGGGATCCTTTCCCGCACCATCCCGATTGAGCCGCTTCTATAGGCTCTCTGCCAGGATCCGTTCATCGAGGTGAAGCAATTGGATTCGCCAGCCGTCGGACGTGCGTCGAGCCTCGACCTCGAGCGCCTATCCGCACGGCGGCGACCGCCCGGGAAGCGATTTCGGAACCACCGGCTGCGGAGATTCGTCGTCTTGGCGAAGCCTCGCGACCAACGTGACGAGCGCCGGAGCCAGCGTCACGTTGGCGGCGAAAGCGATTCCGATGGCGAGCGCCGTGAGTATCCCGAAATTGATCAGCAGGTTGAGCGTCGCCTGGGTGTAGGCGAGAAAGCCAGCGATCAGTACCAGGGACGTGTAGAGGAGGGCTTGCCCAGTGGATTCGAGCGTGGTGCGCACCGCGGACTCGACGTCCTGGCCCCGAGCGCGGGCACGAGCGTAGTTGTGCATGAAGTGGATCGTATCGTCGACCGCGAGCCCGAGCGCGATGCTACCGACGAGCAGGGTGAAACCGTCGAGGGGCATATCGAAGACTCCCATCACGCCCAGGGAGATCAGGATCGCCCCGGTCGCGGGGGCCATGCTGAGCAAGCCCGTCCGGACGCTGCCCAGCAGGAGCATCATGAAGGGGGTGATCACGGTGAACGCCACGGCGTAGGTGCGCACCATGCTATTGACCGTTGCCGAAACCGTCTTCGCTCCGATACTGAACTGACCGGTGATATACAGGCTTGCCTGGTCACCGAGAATCTTCGGGAGATCCCGCTCGAATTCCTCGAGGATCGGGACACTGAGAATGGAGTCCGTGAACGGAATGGGCAAGCTCACGCGCCCGATCCGAAACTGCGAATCGACGATGTCTTCGAGGTCATCGGTTCCCGAATTCTCGAACAACAGCAACTCCTGAGAAATCAATCGTCGGTCATCGGGAATCACATACGAACCCGGCTCATTACCGTTGAGGGCCTGATGGATCTCCTTGACGACCTCGACGATGGAGACGGTGGCCCGCTTCACGTGGCCGGTCCCGAAGGGATGGCCCTCGACGTGGTGCTGCAGAGCATCGATACGCCGGAGGAGTTCCGGCTCGTAGAGCCCGTTTTCCCGCCCGGAGTCGATCACGATCTCGATCGAGCTGGCCCCGCCGAGTTCGCGGTCGATGAGCTCGGTCGCGACACGGAACGGGACGTCGGGATCAAACCAGTCGAGCGCGTAGTTCGAGATCCGAACCTGCAAAGCGAAGACGAGAGATACGGCGAATAACGCAGTCCAGGTCAGGGTCACCGTCAGGGGATGACGCACGCCCAGTGCACCACAAGCAACGGGCAAGCGCCGCAGCGCTGAATTTCGAGCCGGTCTCACCCGCATCGGCGTCACCGCGATCAGCGCGGGAAGCAGCACCAGCGAAAGCACGAGCGACAGCATCACACCCACAGGCGCGCTGATCCCGAAATCGGCGATCAGAGCGAGCGTCGCGCTCAGAAACGAGAGCAGACTCCCCGCCGTCGTCAGCCCGGTCATCACGATCGCCAGGCCCGAGTGCCCGAGCGCGTAGGCGAGCGCTTCCTCGACCCCGCTGCCACGCTGGCGCTGCTGCAGGAAGATCGCGAGCAGATGCACCGAGTTTCCGACACCGACCGCCAGCAAGAACGACGGCAGGACCTGCGAGACAGGGGTCATCGGAATGCCGACGGCCGCCATCACCCCGAAGCCGCACACGATCGAGAGCAATGCAATCGTGAGAGCGAGCATGACGGCCGTTGCGCTGCGGAACAGGAAGGCGAGGAAACCCGCAATGATCACGAGCGACAATATCGTGAAGCGGCCCATGTCGTCGAACATGCCGCGCATCACCGTGTCGGTGAGAACCGGCTGCCCGGCGACATGAATCTCGAAGTCGGGCCCGGAGTGGCGGGCGACGATCTCCTGCAACGCGCTCACCAGCTCGCTGTTCTCCGCCCCTGTCAGGATCCGACGCGGCGTGGGGGCGTTCGCGCTCGGAATCGTCTCATCGTCGAATCCGGCGAGCGCGTCCGCGCTGCTCTCGAGCGTGGAGAACGGACTCACCCGGACCATCACCGTAGCGAGCGTCGCGTCCTCCGAGATCAGGACGCCCCGGTAGAGGGGATGGGTCAGTGCGCGTTCGCGCAGGATTTCCAGATCCTGCGCATCTTCGGGCCAATCCTCCAGGAAGTCGTCGACCCAGAGTTGGTCGCCCTCGCCGTGCGTGTAGCGAACGTTGACGAGGCTCGTGACCTCATCGAGATGGGGGAGCTCGTTCTCGAGCTCTTCGTGCAGGCTGCGGAGTCGCTCCAGGAATTCGATCCGGAACACATCGCTCGTGCGGATCGCGAGGATGGCCGCATCCTCGCGACCGAACTGGGCACGGAAGGCGTCGTAGGCCATCCGCACCGGATCGTCGGGCTCGAGGAATCCCTCGGACGACGTATCGACTTCGAGTCGTGGGATCGGGCTCGCGAGCACTGCCACGGCGAGCAGGCTCAACACGATGACGCGCCACGGCCGTCTCGCGACCGTGTGTCCCCAGCGCTCGAAGCCGCCCTCGATCCGGCTGCGGGTCTCTGCCCAGCCTCCAGGCGCGTTCGTCATCGGCGAAGGGTCTCGCGAAGCCAGTCGGCCACAAATTCGTCCATCGGGCCCTTCGGCACGTTTTTTCCCTCGCAGGCATTCAATCTCGCTGGCACGAACGCGCGAACGCAGGCGAGCGGGCCTCGTGGCCGGGGGGGCCACTTCGCGATCCTATCCAAAACGCGGCCGCCGACCAACACGGTGATGTCGTGAGGCTGGCAGTGGAAACATGGGAGGCGCATCTGCCTCGTCAGATCATTCGATCCCGATCTTGGATCAGCTACCGGGGCGTGGCATAGAGCATCCGCCAAGTTTCCACACCATATGGGGAGAATGACTACAATTCGACGACACGCTGAGGAGGCAATCGTGGAGCTTCTAGTGATCCCGCTCGAAGATCATCCCATTGGTGACGGGCCCGTCGAGATCGTTGAGTGCAAGGGGCCCGGCCACCCCGACACGATCTGCGACGCGCTGGCAGAGGAGTTCACGCGCACCCGCCCGCCCACCCACATCTCCTTTCCCGTCAATCGACTAGCGCCTGGTAGACCAGCGTCTGAAAGTCCCGACTAATGAGCGCTGCGTTGCTATTCTGCATGAGTTGGATCATCAGCACGGCGGAAAGGCCTTCCTTCGGATCCGACCAGTACCAGGTGCCGGCCGCACCGCCCCATCCATTTTGGCCGACGGATCCGAGCGTTGCGCCCATGCCGAGATCTTCGACGACCGAGACACCGAGACCGAAGCCCTGGCCGGCGAGGAAGAATCGGCTGCCGAAGCCGCCTGTCGTTCGCTCTTTGGGCCAGAGCGCGTTCGTGGTCATGAGCTCCGCCGTCTTGCGCGATAGGATGCGCACGCCGTCGAGCGCCCCGCCATTCGTCATCATGGCCGCGAAGCGAAGATAGTCGCCCGCGGTCGAGACGAGCCCACCGCCTCCGGACGCGAAGATCGGGGGTGCGGAATAGACGGTGTCGCTCGGATGATCAAAGACGACGAGTTCGCCCGATTCGGGATCGGTCGCATAGTTCACCGCCAATCGCGAGATCTTCTCTTCGGGTACCCAGAAGCCTGTGTCCTTCATGCCAAGGGGCTGGAAAATTCGTCTCTCTAGAAACTCGGCGAAGGGCATCCCCGAGGCACGCTCGACGAGCACACCGAGAACGTCCGTTGAAAGGCTGTAATGCCAGCGTGTGCCGGGGTCCAGCATCAGCGGTACCTGGCCCAAGCGACCAATCCATTCTTCCGGCGACAATTTCGAGCTGCTTCCGAGCAGGCCTCGTTCTTTCAGAGCTTCCGAGAGCGGCCCCGTACTTGTGAACTCGTACGCGAGTCCCGAGGTATGTGTAAGCAGATCGCGGACCGTGATGGGCCCGGAGGCGGGTCGGGTTCGATCGAGAGGTCCGTCAGCCTCCAGCAGAACGACGGGATTCGCGAGTTCCGGAAGCAGGCCGTCGACGGAATCGGTCAGTCGGAGCTTTCCCTCTTCAACCAGCATGAGGACAGCCACGCTCGTGATCGGCTTCGACATCGAGTAGATACGAAAAATCGTGTCGGCCTGCATCGCTATACCGGCCTCTCGATCTTGATCTCCGAGAACATCTTCATGCAGGACCTCACCGTGTCGCCGGACGAGGGTCACGACGCCCGCGACAGACCCTGCGTCGATGTGCCGTTGCATTCCCGCCGTGATTCTCGCAAGACGTTCCACGGAAAATCCGTGAAGTGGATCATGTGTTCGAGTGTGACGACCGGCGTGATGACCGGCACGCCCGATTCGGTGCGACTGAGACCCGTGCTCATGGGTGCATCCAAAGGCCAGAAGCGAAACTAGGAGCAACAGAGACAGAAAACGGGACATCGGTACCTCGGTAGGCTCAAGGTCGCAAAAAAGCCGGGTCGCTGCGGACGGCGTCACGATAGTCGATCGGCGGAATCCAACCCGGATGTGGCCAATGAATGCCCTGGGCTCCGCCCGGCGGGTAGAGCGCGAGCCATCGATCTAGACGGGCCCGCAAATCGGCCACGCGCTCGGGCAGCTCGATCGACAGATCCCGTTGCTCCAGAGGATCGTTCTCGACATCGAAGAGCATCACCCGCGGCGCGTCCCCTGGAAATCCGAGCGTCCGGACGAGTTTCCAGCGGTCGACCCGCAAGGCCTCCTGGCGTCCGACGACACCGTTGACGCCAAAGAAGATCTCTCCCGGGGGCACGGGCTCGGCACCTTGGATCTGCGCCCATCGGTCCACCCCATCCAAGGCCTTCGCACCCCCCGCTTCGATTCCAACAGCCGATACGAGGGTCGGAAGAATATCCAGAACTGAAATGGTCTGACTCACCTTTCGTCCTCCTCGCAGGCCGTTCGGCCAGCGTATCGAAGCGGGGACCCGGATCCCTCCCTCGAAGACGGTGGACTTCTCTCCGCGAAGCGGGACGTTGCTCGCGCCCAGGGATATATGGCCGCCGTTGTCCGAGAAGAACAGGACGAGGGTGTCATCGGCGATCCCAGCCTCCTCGAGGGCAGACAGGATCTTCCCGATCGCGAGGTCCAGGCTATGCACCATCGCCGCGAAGACCGCGCGCGGGGCGTCACCGGCAGGGTCGAGTATCCCCGCAGCCGCCTCGACCGAGATTCCGAGCCGAGCAGCAACGCCCTCGATGAACTCGGCATGGGCGCTCAGATTCGGGTCGCTCGAAAGCATCGAATAGCGTTCCACCAGCTCCTCTGGCGCCTGCAGGGGGCTATGTGGCGCGTTGAAGGGGACGTAGAGGAAGAGCGGCTTCGAGGGATCACGTTCGGCTATGACGCGGCTGGCCTCCGCACCGAGCAGATCGGTGCTATAGCCCTTTTCGTGAAGAGTCTCGCCATTGCGTTGCCAATCGATGCCGCCAAGTCGCGAGTGTTCGTAGTAGTCGATGGCTCCGAGTAGATGACCGTAGAAATGATCGAAGCCGCGATGGTTGGGCGTATGCAAGTCGTGGCTATGCCCCAGATGCCACTTCCCGACGATGGCCGTCTGATAGCCGGCCTCTCGAAGAATCTCTGACAGAAGTTGTTCACTTGCGGGCAACCCGAAATAGTCCCAGGGGCGCGCGACACCGAAGACCAGGCCGGATCGCAGTGGAGATCGTCCCGTCAGGAGAGCGGCCCGCGTCGGCGTACAGATCGGCTGCGCGTAGAATCGATCGAGTTCGACCCCAAGCCTTGCGAGACTATCTATATTCGGCGTCTCTATCTGAGCGCCGTGATACCCCACATCATTCCAGCCGAGATCGTCCGCCAGAAGGATGACGATATTCGGCGGCTGCGCAGCCCTTGCTTCAACGGACCAGACAAGTCCGAGAAGTAGCAGGATCCCAGGCACCCAACGTAGTCCGCTCATCGACACCTCCAGTTGGAGGCTGAGTCTACCTTCAGGCGTCGAGTCTCGCCGTGACCAGGAAACGGGGAAGGAGTGTGATCGGGGAAGCCAACCGAACCGTTATGGAGCCAGTCACTTCATATGCTCTCGTATCGCAGAACACCGCCCGACGGATCGGGCGCAACGGGGGCAACGTTATGGAGTTCGGCGTCTTCCAGGGAGCCTCGGTGGGCCCGCGACCGTGGGACGAGACGGAGCCGCAGCGAATCCGCGACGACGTGGAGATGGGGGTCGAGGCCGACCGCGCGGGCTTCGACACGTTCTGGGCACCCGAACATCACTGCCTCGAAGAGTATTCCCACAACTCGAGTTCCCACCTGTCGTGCCTGGCGGTGGGCATGCGAACCGAGAATATCCGCCTCGTTACGGGCATCTTCAATCTCTGCCCACCGATCAACCATCCCGTTCGGGTAGCGGAGCAGATCGCGTACATCGACATTCTCACCAATGGCCGGATCGAGCTGGGGACGGGTCGTGGAAGCGGGTCGACCGAGGTCAACACTTTCGGGATCACGAACGAGTAGACCCGGCCGATGTGGGAAGAGGCCATTCGCGCCATCCCGAAGATGTGGACGCAGGATCTGTTCTCCTGGGACGGCGAGTACTTCTCTGTCCCCGAACGTTGCATCCTGCCCAAACCGATCCAGAAGCCGCACCCACCGATGTGGGTCACCACCTCGAACCCAGCGACGGTCGCCGTTGCTGGAGAGATGGGGCCCGGAGTCGCGATGTTCAACTTTTCGGATCCCGAACTGCTACGACCAACCGTGGAACGCTACAAGGAAGCCGTTGCGAAGGCGACGCCGGTCGGCGCGTTCGTCAACGACAAGATCATGACGATCACCCCCCTCTTCTGTTTGGAGGACGGGGACGAGGCGCGGGCGCTGTACGGGCGAAAGGCCGGTGACGTCTCGGCACACTTCTCGGTCTACTTCGACTCCATCCTCGCCAACGCCGAAAAATTGAAGGACGAACCGCGCCCCATGTCGCAGACTCGCATCCGCCAGCTGATCGATCGGGCGGCCAACGACCCGTCGACCCAGGGGCCGATGATCCAGGGAATGGGAAGCTCCAAGGACTACCTGATGAAGACCGGCGTCTGTGTGGGCAGTCCAGAGGACATCATCGATACGATCGACCGTTTCCGCGACGTCGGGATCGATCAGCTCGTCTTCATCCCCGTGATCGGCTGGGGCCACGAGCTGAACGAGAAGTCCCTGGAGTCGATCCGTCAGGCTGGGAAGCACGTGCTGCCCGTGGCGCGCAAGGCGAGCTGACCCAGTACGCTGGACCTTTACTCGCAGGCGCGTCACCGCTCAGCGCCGCATCCATCAGCGTCACGCAGTCGAGTAGGAGATCGTTCGCGCTCCGAGGGACGTCGCGACCGCGGCCAGCCAGTTCAGCTCGACGCCGCTCACGCTGCTGATCGTACCGATCTTCTACCGGGCCTTCGACCGGCTGCGTGAGCAGGCCAGCAAGGAATGAAGGATAGGTTCTGGGGGGATCTGCTGAACTTCGTCAAGCTTTCGTCCTGAAGAGACGCGCTGTTCCTGCCCTCTTGACAGCTGGGAAGCGGGACAGCCATGATCGTCGTGCACGGTTCCGAGGAGGCCCGTAGCGGGCAAGAGGCTCGACGCATGGAAGACCGCATCACGCCCTGTCTGTATCTCGAGATGACCGACCTGCCCGCGGACCTGTATGCGAAGGAACGCGCGCGCGAGCTGCGCAGTACCGCAGGTGCCGATCGCGTCACCTGGTGGGAAAACTGCGTGCCGGATCGGACCGAGTTTCCGCGACTGTTGCCCGAGTTCCATACGCTCGGCGTGGTGGAGGCTGGTCTGGACTTCTC
>SMVB01294681.1_pt1 | contig 13393 bp, 10 predicted proteins | sample 2456461 | NCBI WGS metagenome assembly SMVB01 (sample SAMN11095934, study PRJNA526329) | marine sediment metagenome | biome: Marine sediment; feature: Surficial sediment; material: Deep marine sediment; isolation source: Hadal surficial sediment | place: Pacific Ocean | collected 2014-05 | depth...
ATCCATCAAAATCTTCCCGCAACGCAATCTTTCTACCCATGGCGAACCTCCGAATCAGTTCACACCATCGATTCACAATTTAAACCGTTTGGGAATCCCCTAAATGAGTCTCAGTCAGTAGGCTTTGGTATTACGGCTGGGATGGCGCCGTGGCGTTCGCTTCGCCGGCCGCTTTGACGGCTGCTTCCGCGTCACGTTTCAGGGTCGCGCTTTTCCACATCAGGAACACCGCCGGGATCACGATCAGGGTCAACAGCGTGGCGCTGACCATGCCGCCCACCATCGGCGCGGCGATGCGGCGCATGACTTCCGAACCGGTTCCCGTGCCCAGCATGATCGGCAGCAGGCCGGCGATGATCGCGGTCACGGTCATCATGATCGGGCGCACGCGCAACAGCGCGCCCTCGACCACCGCTTCGCGCACCTCATCGTGGGACAGGACGCGGCCGTCGCGTTCCGCCGCCGCCATGCGCCGCGCCAGCGCCAGGTTGAGATAAAGCAGCATGATCACGCCGATCTCGACCGCGACGCCGGCGAGCGCCACGAAACCGACGCCCACGGCCACCGACATGTTGAAATCGAGCCAATGGAGAAGCCAGAATCCTCCGACCAAGGAAAGTGGCAAAGTTCCCATGATTATAAGGACTTCCCAGAAATTCCTGAAATTAAGATAGAGCAACAAGATAATCACCGCCAAGGTCACGGGAACGACCATCGCAAGGCGCTTCTTGGCCCGTTCGAGATATTCATACTGACCGGACCAGCCGATCGAATAGCCTTCCGGCAGATCGACCTCCGCCGCCACCCGCAACTTCGCCTCGGCCACGTAAGAGCCCAAATCGCGCCCGGCGATATCGATGAAAATCCAGCCGTTGAGGCGCGCGTTCTCGCTCTTGATCATCGGCGGACCGTCGGTGATGCGCACGTCCGCGACCGCGCCCAAGGGAATCTGGGCGCCGGTCGGCGTGACGATGGGCAGCGCGCGCAGGCTTTCGACGGAATCGCGCACGTCGCGGGGATAGCGCAGGTTGATCGGATAGCGCTCCAGGCCCTCGACGCTTTCGGTCACTTTCATGCCGCCAACGGCGGTGCGAACGATATCCTGCACGTCGGCCACGTTGAGCCCGAACCGCGCCGCCGCGGCGCGGTCGATGTCGATGTCCACGAAGCGCCCGCCGGTGACCCGTTCGGCGTAAACCGAGACGGTGCCGGGCACCTGGCCAAGAACCTGTTCGATCCGCTCGCCGATTTCGGAAATCGTGGCCAGGTCGGGGCCGGCGACCTTGATGCCCACCGGGGTCTTGATGCCGGTGGCCAGCATGTCGAGCCGGTTCTTGATCGGCATCACCCAGACATTGGTGACGCCGGGAAACCTGACCAGCCGGTCGAGTTCGGCCTTGAGGCTGTCCATGGTCACGCCGGGCCGCCATTGGTCGCGCGGTTTAAGCTGAATGGTGGTCTCGATCATGGTCAGCGGCGCCGGATCGGTGGCGGTCTCGGCGCGCCCGACCTTGCCGAACACGGTCTTCACTTCCGGCACGGTGCGGATCAGCTTATCGGTTTGTTGCAATAACTCGCGCGCCTTGCCGATGGAAATGCCGGGAAACGTGCTCGGCATGTACAACAGGTCGCCCTCGTCGAGGTCGGGCATGAACTCGGTGCCCAACTGGCGCATGGGCCACAGTCCGCTCAACGTGACCAGCAGCGCCACCACCAGGAAACTGCGCGGCGCCGCGAGAACGCCGTTGATCAAGGGCCGGTAAAGCGCGACCAGCAGACGGTTGACCGGGTTGCGCTTCTCGGCCACGACGCGGCCGCGGATGAACAAGCCCATCAACACCGGCACCAGGGTCACCGACAGGCCGGCGGCCGCGGCCATGGCATAGGTCTTGGTGAAGGCGAGCGGCGCGAACATCCGTCCTTCCTGGGCCTCCAGGGTGAAAACGGGGAGGAAGCTTAGCGTGATGATCAATAGCGAGAAAAACAAGGCCGGGCCGACCTCGCTGGCCGCCTCGCTAATGATCCGCCATCTGTTTTCGTCGGTCAGGGGCTCGCGCTCGATATGCTTGTGGACGTTCTCGATCATCACGATGGCGGCGTCGACCATGGCGCCCACCGCGATGGCGATGCCGCCCAGCGACATGATGTTGGCGTTGATGCCTTGCAGGTTCATGACGATGAACGCGCACAGGATGCCGATCGGCAGGCTGATCACGATGACCAGCGCCGAGCGCATGTGGAACAGAAACACCACGCAGACCAGCGCGACGACCAGGAACTCCTGGAACAATTTGTCCATCAACGTGTCGACCGCGCGATGGATCAGCGCCGAGCGATCGTAGGTCGTGACGATCTCGACCCCTTCGGGCAAGCCGCGCGCGAGCTCGACAAGCTTCTCCTTGACCGCCTCGATGGTCGCCAGCGCGTTCTCGCCCCAGCGCATGATCACCACGCCGCCGACCACCTCGCCCTCGCCATTGAGCTCGGCGACGCCCCGGCGCAACTGGGGCCCCTCGCGAATCTCGGCGAGATGTTCAAGGAGGATCGGCGTGCCGGTCGAACTGACCCCCAGGGGCACCTTGCGCAGGTCGTCGGCGCCGCTGATATAGCCGGACGAGCGCACCATGTATTCGGCTTCCGCCATCTCGATGACCGAACCCCCGACCTCCTGGTTGGCCCGTTGGATGGCGTTCTTGATATGCGACAGCGGCATGCCGTAGGCGCGCAACCGGTCGGGATCGACCACCACCTGGTACTGCTTGACCATGCCGCCGATCGTGGCCACCTCGGCGACCCCGGGCACGGTCTGCAGCTCGAACTTGAGGAACCAGTCCTGCAAGCTCCGCAATTCCGCCAGGTCGTGCCGCCCGGTGCGGTCGACCAGGGCGTACTCAAAGACCCAGCCCACGCCGGTGGCGTCCGGCCCCAACGCCGGGCGCGCGCCCTCGGGCAAGCGGCTGGCGACCTGGCTGAGATATTCGAGCACGCGCGAACGCGCCCAGTAGAGATCGGTGCCGTCCTCGAAAATCACATAGACGTAGGAGTCGCCGAAGAACGAGTAGCCACGCACGTTGACCGCCTTGGGCACGGCCAGCATGGCGGTGGTCAGCGGATAGGTGACCTGGTCCTCGACCACCTGCGGCGCCTGGCCGGGATAGCTGGTCTTGATGATCACCTGCACGTCGGACAGGTCGGGAATCGCGTCGAGCGGAATCGCGCGAAGGGAATAAAGCCCCCAACCGACCAGCATCGCGGTCAGCAGGAGCACCAGAAAGCGATTGGTCACCGACCACCGGATTACTTGCGCGATCATGACGGTCTCCGCCGCTCAGTCGGCCGGTCGCACGGAGAGTATCCGGTACATCCCAACGCCGACCTCGCCGAGCGTGAAGCGGATTCGGTCCCCCACCTTCAAGGCGGTAAGGTCGACATCCTCGGCGACGTCGAAGCCCATGGTCATCGTGGGCCAGGAAATAGCCGGGATGGGCTCGTGGGTGAGGGTGACCTTGCGGTGCCCGGCCATCACTTCGTTGACCACGCCAACCCCTTCGATCGCTTCGCCGGTGTCCGCTTGCGCCACTTCCATGGACGCCATCTCCATGCTCGGTTTGGGTTCGTCCATGCGAATGAAGCTCGCTTTCAGGCTGCTCTCGGAATCGATCAGGAACTGCGCCGAGACGACGACCTCGTCGCCTTCGTCGAGACCCTCGAGAATCTCGATGCTGCCGCCCGATTCCATTCCCGAGACCACCTCGACGGAGCGGAACCGCCCCTCGCCGAGCGCCAGCACGACGCGCTCCGACCGCCCGGTGCGGATCAGCGCCTCGCGGGGAATCGTCAGGACTCCCGGCTTGGCCGGCCCCTCGATGACGACGTCGGCATACATGGCGGGTTTCAGTTCCTCGCCGGGATTGTCGAACTCCAGGCGCACCTTGAGCGAGCGCGTTTTCGCGTCCAGGGCGGGATAGATGTATTCGACCTGCCCTTCCCACAGCCGGCCCGGCAGGTAGGACAGGCGCACCTCGGCCGGTTGGTCGAGCGCGATCCAGGCGGACTGGCGCTCGAACACGTCGGCGAGCAGCCACACCGTGGACAGGTCGGCCAGGGTCATGATGCTGGTGGACGGTTCGACGTACATGCCTTGGGCGACATTCAATTCGGCCACGACGCCATCCTGGGGCGCGAAGAATTTGACCAGTTCCGCGATCTGCCCGGTCTCGACAAGCGCCGTCATCTGGTCTTCGGAAATATCGAGCGCGCGCAGCCGCGCCCACGACGCCTCGATCAGCGGGCGCCGGTCGGCGCGATAAGCCTGCAGCAACTCGGCCTGGGCGTTGACCAGCGTCGGCGAATAGAATTCGAACAAAAGCTGGCCCTTGCGCACCCGCTCGCCGACCGATTTGACCATGAGCCGCTCGATCCAGCCGTCGGTGCGCAAATGGATATGGGCGATGCGGCTCTCGTCGTAGTCGATATAACCCACCGTCTCGATGCGCCGGCGCAGGTCCTGGCGCCGCGCCCGCGCGGTGCGCACGCCCATATTGTTGACCACCGCCGGCGAAATCGTGACCACCGAGGGATCGTCTTCCGAACCCGGACCGTCGCCCTCATGGACCGGGATCAGGTCCATGCCCATCGGCGACTTGCCCGGTCCGTCGCGACGATAATTCGGGTCCATCGGCGCAACCCAATACAAAATCTTCTTCTCCGCCTCGCCCATCGGCGCCGTGGCCCGGTCGTTCGCGACGATCCGCTCGGACGGATGCCACACGCGCTCCACCGCGACCCCGGCCAGCAGCGACAGGACGGCGATCCAGAAAACCGTGATTTTCATCGGTCCCGCCCTTCCAGATAAAGCAGCTTGGCCTGGGTTTTGGCGCGATCCACGCGAACGCGCAGCCATTGCAGCCGCGTGTCGATCTCGGTGAGTTGGGCGCGCATCACGGTGGCGAAGTCGCTGACATCGTTGCGATAGGCCCTGAGCGAGGCGTCGTAGTTGTCGGCGGCGCGTTGCACCACCGTGTGCTCGTAAAGCCGATCCCGTTCGCCGAGGCGCGCCCAGGCGGCATGCTCCGACTCCAGCACGCGGCGCAACTCGCGCAGCCGATCGTCGCGCCGATTCAAGGCGGCCGCCGCCCTGTGCTTGCTGGCCGACAGGCGTCGGTCCTGGCGGCGCTCGGTGAAAAACGGCAAGTCCATCGTGACCATGACGGACAGGAAATCGGCTCGGTCGCCGCGACCGAAATCCTCGCCGCCGCGAAAGCCGTAGGTCAGATCGACGTTCCATTCGGGCTGGTAAGCCTGGCGCGCTAGATCGATGTCGCTTTGGCGCGCCTGGATCAACCGGTCCTCGGCCGCGATCGACGGATGCCCCGCCAGCGCCGCCAAGACGTCCGCCAGTGGACGCGGTTCGGCCAACTTGGGAAGCGTAACCGGCAAGGGACGCGCGCCGTCCGCGCCGATCCATTTGGCCAGGCTGGCCCGCGCCACGTCCCGCTTGGCGGCGATGCCGACCAGCCGATCCTCGAGCAGGCTGTATTCCAGTTCGGCGCGGATCACGTCCTGCTGGTTCTGGCGGCCGGTGGAATAGAGGAACTGGCTGACCTGTATCAGGTTCTCGACCGCCATCTGGCTTTCGCCAAGAATGATCGCGGCTCGCGTCCAGTAGAACGCTTCCAGCCAACTCAGCCGCGTGGCGCGGACGATCTTGCGCGCTTCGTCCCGTTGCCATGCCCGCTCGGCGCCGGCCAGCGCGCCGCCCCGCTCCGTGCGAAGCGCCAAGGTATCGCCGCGCGGAAAAGTCTGGCGCAGGCCGATTTGCGCCTGGGTCATGGCTTCCTGGGTGAAATCGAAACCGTCCACGGGAAGGTTCATCACGCCGAGCTTGAGCTTGGGGTCGGGCAGTTGGCCGTCGGCCACCGATTGCTCGTCGAAGGCCAGCGCGCGGGCGCCAAGCTCGGCCATCACCGGATCGTCCCGCAGCGCCAGCCGTTCGGCCTCGGGCAGGGTCAATTCCTGGGCGCCGACGGGAAACGCCGCCGCCATCATGACCGCGGCCGCCAGCGCCGCGATCGTGCCTTTCACTGTCATGTCACATCTCCTGTCTCGACGGCGGAAAGCGCGGATCATTCGACCGCGTAAACTGTCGGCGCGCCGTCGGTGAGCTCGTAGATGGTGAAGGGCGCGGTTTTTCGGCCGGACATGCCGGGCGAGCCTTGCGGCATGCCGGGCAGGGATATGCCCTTGATGGCCGGACGTTCGTCAAGCAATCGCTCTATCGCGCTCAGCGGCACGTGGCCCTCGATCACGTAGCCATCCACCAACAGGGTATGGCAGCCCTCGAACCGCTCGGGCACCGCGTGGCGTTGCTTGATCAGGGACATATTTTCCGTCGGCCTGACGGTGACCGCAAAGCCGTTTTCGCGCAGATAACCGGCGTAGGCCTCGCAGCAGCCACACGCGGGGTCTTTATAAAGAATGGCCTCTCTCGTCTCGGCCGCGGTCGCGGCCGAGACACCGAAAGCGGCCAGGAACAGGGCAATCGCCATAAGTGCTCGCATCGTCTCTTCTCCTTGTAATCTTCAAGCTCGCCGTTTTCGCGCGGCCATCAATGCCATGCAGAAACGGGACCCGGCCCATGGGACGCGGGAAAGCGAACGCTCGCGCGCGCCCAATCGGGCGGGCGTCGGACGTCAGACGTTCAGGAGAGCTTCAGGAGGATGCGTGGCGGGCGTGATCGCCAGACCGGAACTGAAATCGATGTCCGGCCGGACGAAATCGCCAGCGGGAAGATCGGCTGGGGCAAAGGCGCCCGGCGTCACGGCGGCGGCGACCGCGCAATAGTTCATGCACGAATCGCCCGCGGCGGTATCCATGTCGCAGGCGTCGCAATCACCCGAATTCGCCGGCATGTCCGCCATGGTTCCGCCGGCCATGTCCGCCGCGGCCAGAGAACTGGCCCATCCGGCCACCGCCGGCGCGGCCACAAACGTGGCCACCACGACAAAGACACAAAACCGTCGAATCCAATTGTTCGCCATGACCGACATATAAGCACTAAATCTCGCGACGGCAATTAAACTCGATCAGTTTCTCGTCTCGCGACGGCGGCTTTCAAATTGAGACGCACAATGCCCTGGCCGGCGCCCGGCGCGTGGGACGGGTTATCGCAAGAGCATGAAAAACCGTGGTTTTTTTGTGCCGGTGAGTTGGCACGGCCCTTGCTTATTCGTAGGCAGGTTTCCCGCCGTCAGGCTCTCGGCGGAAATCGCCGCCCGGATCACCCGGGTCCTCCCCCCGGGCCGGCGGCGACACGATCTGGAACGACCTAATCTTCTCCCCAACTAGGGGTGCCAGCATTCGCCCTTCCCGCATGGCACCCCTTCTTTTTTGTCCGCTCGGGGTGTCGTCGCGCGCGGCGTTGGGTCGGCTATTTTATCTCGATTTCGATGAAGGCGAATTCGCCGGGGCTGGCGTTGATCACGTCGTGCTCGACACCGGCGTCGCGGTAATAGCTGTGCCCGGCGGTCAGGTCGGCGACACGCTCGCCGTCCGGCTCGACAAGCCGGAGTTGGCCGGTGGTCAACGGCACCACCACGTAATCGAATTCATGGCGGTGATGACCGGTGGCGGCGCCGGGCGCGAAACGCCATTCGGTCACGCGCAGGCGATCGTTATCGATCTGCACGGTGGAGCTCGCGGCGGGGCGTTGCCCGGCCATCGCCCGCTCAGCCCTTGTCCTTCAACACATAGGTGCCGCGTTCGTCGAGTTCCGCCTCCCAGCCGGGCTCGAGGACCAAGGTCGTGGTCACTTCCTCGATCACCGCGGGGCCGGTGAACTTGTTGCCCGCCTTGACTTTTTCGCCGTCATAGACCGGCGTGTCGGTGGTGCCGCCGTCGGCGCTGAAGATCATCGGCCGCGTGCCCGACAGGGCCTCACCCGGGTCGGCCCCGCCCCGTTCCACCACCGGCGACTTGGGGCGCTTGATGCGTCCGTAAATGGTGCTTTCCAGGTTGACGATCTCGACTATGTTGTGCGGCTCCGAATAGGTGAACAGTTGTTCGTGGCGCGCGTCGAAGGCGTCGCGAATCTGCTTCGCGGTGTCGCGGTCGATCTTGAAGGTGCCGATCTCGACCTCGCATTCGTGCACCTGATCGACATAACGCATGTCGATGCTGCGTCCGATATCGATCCGGTCTTCCTCGAACCCGTCGGCTTTTAGGAAGTCGACCGCGCGCTTCTCCATTTCCTCGAAGCGCGTGTTGAGCAGGTCGAGATCGGCGTTGTCGTCGAGGCGCATGGGGCACGTGTCGAGGAAGTTGTATTTGACGTCGGAAATGATCTGCCCGAACGCGCACAGCCCCGAGGCGAGCTTGGGCACCAGCACGGTCTTGATGCCCATCTCGCGCGCCAACGAGGTGATGTGGGCGGCGGTGGCGCCGCCGGCGCCGACCAGAATGAAATCGCGCGGATCGAAGCCGCGCTCGACGGAGACTCTTCGGATGCCGTTGACCATGTTGTTGTTGACGATGGTGTAGATGCCGTGCGCCGCCTTCTCCAGACTGATGCCCAGCGGGTCGGCGATCTTATTCTTGATCGCCTTTGCGGCGGCCTCGCGGTCCAACGGCAGTTGACCGCCCAACAGGGCTTTCTGCGGGAAATAGCCGAGCACCAGGTTGGCGTCTGACACGGTGGGCTCGGTGCCGCCCTTGCCGTAACACACCGGACCGGGTTCGGCGCCGGCGCTTTGCGGCCCCACCGCCAACATGCCCATGTGGTCGATATGGGCGATCGAGCCGCCGCCGGCGCCCAGCGACTCCACCTGGATCATCGGCACGCCGATGCGGTAGCGCAAAAAGTCGTAGTCCTTGTTGATGTTGGTGCGCCCGTCCTTGGTCAGCGTGATGTCGAAGGAGGTGCCGCCCATGTCGACCGTGATCACGTTGTTGAAACCGAACGGCTGGGCGACGAACAGGCCGGCTTGCGGCGCCGAGGCGGGACCGGAATTGATCGCGTAGACCGAGCGCGCCGCCATGGCGTCGCCGATCGCCAGGCCGCCGTTGGACTGGAAGAAACGGACCGGAAATTTGGCGCCGAGCTTTTGGAAATAATCGTCGATCGTCGTGACGTAGGTCTGCATCAGCGGACCCAGATAGACGTTCATGACGGTGGTCGAGGTGCGGGTGTATTCGCGGGTCTGCGGATAGATCTCGGTTCCCAACGAGACGAAGGCCTCGGGCATCATTTCGCGAACGATCTCGCCGGCGCGTTGTTCGTGTTCGGGGCGCAGCACCGACCACAAGAAGGAAACGCCGATCCCGCGCACCCCCTCCTTTATGAACAACTCGACCGCCTCGCGCACGTCGTCCTCGTTGAGCGGCGTGTATACCGAGCCGTCGCTCAGCACGCGCTCGCGGATCGGGCGGCGCAGGTAGCGCGGCGCCAGCATCTTGACGGGCGGATATTGCTGGTCGTAGCGGTGCCCCTCTTCCTTATGGCCGAGGCGGATTTCGATGGAGTCCTCGTGGCCCGCCGTGCACAGCAGCCCGACTTCGGTGCCCTTGTGCTGGATCAGCGCGTTGAGCGCCACCGTGGTGCCGTTGATACACAGGTCGCAGGCGCCGACGATGTCTTTCGGCTCCTTGCCCAGCGCGCGGCTGATCTGTTGCAGACCCTCGCCGATGGCAATGGTCGGATCGTGCGGCGTCGACGGCGTCTTGAACAGGCGCACCGCGCCGCTGCCGTCGGCGATGACAAAGTCGGTGAAGGTGCCGCCGGCATCCACGCCAAGGCGGTATTGGGTACGCATGCGCCTCTCCCGTCAGCTTGCGTTTTGTATACGAAGGCTTCAGCCCGCTTCCGCCCACCCCAGCGCGCGCAGCTTGGCCGACGCGGCCGCGTCGGCGACCAGGGTCGCGGGATCGACGACCACGCCATATTCGATGCCGGCCGCTTCCACCGACACCAGGCCGTTCTTGACGTCGTCGGCGACCTTGGCGATGTCGCGCTCGAACGGGTCGCCATAGCCACCACCGCCGGGATTGGCGTTGGCGCAGGTTTCGCCCGGCTTGATGGTCAGGATCACGTTCTTGCGCAAAATTTCCTCGGTGCCGTCGGCCTTCTTGAGAATGATGCGGCCGACCTTGCGGTCGTTGAGCTTGCTGGTGTTGAGCGCGCCGGCGGCGCCGGCGGCGGCGATCTTGCGGCCCTCGCCGAAGGTCACCACGGTCATTTCGTGGCCGATCGGCTCGACCTCCCAGATGGTGCCCGAGCCGCCCCGATTCTTGCCGGCGCCGGCGCTGTCGGTCATCAGGCTGTAGCGGTGGATGATGATGGGGTACGAATATTCGAGGATTTCCACGTCGCCCGAGGTCAGCGCGCCAAAACAGCATTCCGGCCCGCACGCGTGCCAGCCGTCCATCTGGCTGGTGGCGCCGCCACCGGCGATCAACGAGGCCAGCACCATGGTGACGTATTCTTCCTTGGTGCGGTGGTCATGGCCGGCGATGTTGACGCCATTGGCGTGGCCCCAGGTCGCGAACACCCTCTCGGGCGCGGCCTTTTCGAAAGCCTTGCGCACGGCGTCGGCCACGCTCTCCATCGGAGTCGTGGTGCAGTTGACGTGCGGCGCCGGTTCCTCGGCGTTGCAGATGGTCGCCTTGGGTCCAACATCGAGGGTCACCGAACGGTACAGGCCTTCGTTGTAGGGCGGGTCCAGATCGGCGAACATCATCAGGCCCAGATAGACGCCCGAATAGGTGTTGCCCTCGTAGGAATTGATGAAATAGGGAATCTGCGGCGGGCTGTTGAGTTCGATATGGCAACTCTCGCCCTTGATCTCGACCTTGGCCTCGATGGTGAGATCGCCGTAGCCGTGTCCCGCGTCCTCGACGATGGCGCTGTCCTGGTAAATGCCGTCGGGAACGCTGGCGAAGATCGAGCGCATGTGGCGGTCCGCCATGGACATGAGTTCCTCGATGCAGTCTTGCACCGTATCGAGGCCATATTTGTCGAGCATGGCGATCACGTTGCGTTCGCCGACCTTACAGGCGCCAAGCTGGGCGCGCAGGTCGCCTTCCTGGTCGCGCCGCGCGCGCATGTTGGTCAGGATCAGGTTGATCACGTCGTCGCGGCGCACGCCCTTGTCCCACAGCTTGACCGGCGGAATGCGCAGGCCCTCGGCGTAAATCTCCTTGGCGTCCGGGTTGTAGCCCGCCGGCACCGGCCCGCCGATGTCGGACACGTGACCCTTGCACACGGTCCAGAACACGTGCTCGCCCTTGTAGAACACCGGCTTGTACATGCAGCAATCGAGGATATGGCTGCCCATGTAGGCGGGATCGTTGTGATAGATCACGTCGCCTTCGTGGATGTCGTCGCCAAAGAAGGCCTGCACGCATTTCATGGCCGGAATCAACGAGCCCAGATGGATCGGAATGTCCTGGCCCTGGATCACCATTTCCGGCTTGGCGTCGAAAATCGCGTTGGAATAGTCGTGCCCCAGATTGAACACGCTGGAGCGCGCCGTCTTCTCCAAGGTCACCGTCATTTCGCGTTGCGTGGTCTCGAGCACGCCAAGCACGACGGACAAGGTGATCGGATCGACTTGACTGGCCATGGCCAAACTCCCTGTGCCAGGAGAAAACGGAAACAGGCGGCGCGGTGTCGCCGGACCGGCGACACCGCGCGTCTACGTCATGTCACTCTCGGTCTCTCGCGAACCGATTAATTGCCGAACAGGATCGACATCGGCACCGGCGCGCTGATGGTCCAATCGTCGACGATGCCGAACTTGCCGTCGGTCACCTCGGCGATCAGATAGCGGGCCCGGTTCTGATGGTGCAACTCGCTCGTGAAGGTCCTGGGGCCGAACATGGTCGGCTCGTCGCGGAACTTCTCAAGCTCGGCGACCACGGCGTCGGCGTCGGTCGTGCCGGCGCGTTCCACCGCCTTCGCCCACACATCGATCAGTACGTAACCGGGATAGGCGTACTGGCTGGACGGCCGCGCGTCGTACTTGGCCTCGAAGGTCTTGTTAAACACCTCGACCGCCGGATTCGGGTCGTCGCCATGCACCGAGCCCTGCACCGGAACGATAAAGTTGCTCAGGTTGGGCACCGCGTCGAGCCAGTAGCTGCCGTCCATGGCGCTTCCGTTGAGGATCGGTATGTCGATGCCGGCGGCGCGTAGCTGACGCGTCGCGCTGGCGCCGCCGGGCACGTAGGTGCACAGCATGATGGCGTCGGGCGGCTCGGGCAGGTTCTTGATCCGCGTGATCTGCGAGGCAATCGACGGATCGTCGTTCTTGAAGGTGTCGCGCCCGAGGATCTTGGTGCCCTCGAGACGCGGGAACATCCAGTCGAAGCCGTAGCAGATGCCCTTGTTGTATTCGATGGTGGTGTCGAGCAACACATAGGCCGTGCGGAAGCCGCGCTTGTGATAGCCCCATTCGGCCATGGTCGCGCCTTGCACGGCGGCCAGCACGGAGGCACTGAAGGAATGCGGGCCGACGCCTTCGATGCCCGCCTTGACATCCTCGGCGCACAGGAAGAACGACACCTTGCCGGCGTTCTCCGCCGCCAGACCGGCCGGTGAGCCGAAGTCGTAATCGCAACTGACGATGACCAGTTCCGCGCCTTCGTCGAGCACCGCGGCGCCGGCCTTGGCGCCTTGCGCGCGGTCGGTCTTGGTGTCGGCGAAGACGGGCCTGAGCTGCCTGCCCAACACGCCGCCGGCGGCGTTCAGTTCATCGATGCGGATCAGCGCGGCCCGGCTCGACGGTTGATCGTAGGCCACCATCCATCCGGACTCGGCGGTGGCGAAACCGATCACGATATCGTCGGCCGCCAACACGGGCGCCGTCCACGCGGCGCCGGCCACGGCCACCGCCCCCGCGGCCGCCCAAGACGTAAAGCTTTTCATGGTTCCTCTCTCCCTTATCAAAGCACGCCACGCGATTCCTCGCGTTCACGGGCTGTGAGCGGAGTGTTGTCGCTAACGGCCCGCGTTTCAAGACCGAAATCCGCGCGAAAAAGCTTAACGTGGCCCTTGCCGTCGGCCGCGCCGGGGCGCCGCCAAATCCAGAAACTAGTTGAACGCCGGGCGGCCATGCGGCATTTGAGTGGACTTTGGATATCCGGTCGGGATCATGGATCAGTCGCTCGCCAGCCAAACCGAGGTCGCCGAGACCCTTGCCGCCGAGGGCGTCGCGGTCCATTTCGAGGGGCTCTTGGCCCTCGACGACGTGAACCTTGAGGTCCGCCGGCACGAAATTCTCGGCCTGATCGGCCCTAACGGCGCGGGCAAGACCACCCTGGTCAATGTGCTGACCGGTTTCCAGAAACCGTCCAAGGGCCGGGTCACGTTGGCGGGCCGCGACGTCACCGGACGCCC
>SMVB01219403.1_pt1 | contig 13390 bp, 13 predicted proteins | sample 2456461 | NCBI WGS metagenome assembly SMVB01 (sample SAMN11095934, study PRJNA526329) | marine sediment metagenome | biome: Marine sediment; feature: Surficial sediment; material: Deep marine sediment; isolation source: Hadal surficial sediment | place: Pacific Ocean | collected 2014-05 | depth...
TCATGGTACCCGAAAGCCCAGCCGGAATCACCACGAGCGTATCGAGAACCAACGAATCCAACACGGGAGAGATCGGCACGAGAATAGTCTCTGTAACCACCCCGGTGACCGTGATCTCGACCTGGCGAACTCCCGCGCCATCTCTGGCCTGGACCCTCAACCCGAGGGTGAGACCGGACTGGATCACCTCGCCGCCGACCAGGTTTTCGAACTGTACGTCGGGCCCACCCAGAATGAGCGATACCGTGTCCGAGGCGAAGTTCCCCACGGTATCGAACACCGTCACGACGATCACAGCCGTCTCCAGCACTGTGTCGGACGTCGCCAGCAAGTAACGACTAACCGTCGTGTCGGGGACCTCGGGGACGAAGTCCAGCGTCTTGGACTCGAAGCGTTTGACCACGGTATCGGTACCCAAGGCGGCATCCCCGCGCAACGCAAACCCCTCGAAGACGACGCTCGACACTCCAACATCGTCGGAGAGGTCGACCGTGACGAGCACAGAGTCTCCCAACGGTATCGCGGCAACCGAGAGTGGCGATGGGACCAGGATTTCGACCGTTGGAATGTCGCCGTCCTGTGCCAGACCCGTCGTGCTGAACTCGACGAAAAGATTATCGCCCTGACACGCAGCGAAGAGGATGCCCACCAAGAGTCCCCCGGCCAAAGCCTTCAGGGGAGTCTTGCGCGTGTGGCGCGTATGGGTTCGTTCACGCTCCATTATATCTCCTTGCGTACCGACTTTTCGTTTTTATCGCTCTTCTCCGGCCTTCCATGGCCTGGTCCGAGTCCCTATCGGGTGCGAGATCCGTGCCAACGGCGGGATGGCCATCTTCAACCCAGCCGTAGCGCCGAATGGGCCGCCAGGGGGACACACTTTTCCCCTCACCGGCAAAGTTTATTCAATCAGAGGGGAGCGAGGTCGCCGATCATGTCTCACTCGGTATTTCGACATCGCCTAGAAAGTTCGCCGCACGATGTTCGGGGTCACCAGGATCATCAGATCCCGCTGTATCTCTGTGATCGAGGTCGTGCGGAAGAGGCCGCCAATAAGCGGCAGGTCCATCAAAAGCGGGATCCCGGACCGAACCTCACCGCGTTCCGTCACGGTCAGCCCTCCCATGACCACAGTCTCGCCGTCACGCACGAGCACCCTCGTTTCCACATTCTGAGTCCGGAAGATCAGCCCAATATCCGAGTCCGCGACGTCGGCTGCCGAACGTTCTACGCGAAGCGTCAGAAGAATCTGGTTCCCGTCCGTAACATGTGGCGTGGCTGTGAGAATGATTCCCGTCTCTTCGAAGCTCACCGTAGCCGTGGGGAAAGCACCGTCCCCCGCACCTCCAGCCGCCGCATCGATGATGCGGATCGGCGTCCGTTCACCGACCTGGATGCGCGCCTCCTGGTTGTCTGCCACGGTAACGGACGGCGCCGCCTGGATGTCCGAGAGATTTGAGGACTCGAGCGCTGTGATGAAGTTGATCAAGGTGTGCCGCCCGATGACCAGTGAGGTCAAGATACGCAACGTGGGGCTGGCGATCTGGGTACTCGCGTTCCCGACCGCGGCAACAGAATTTCCTCCCAACAAGAACACGTTCGTACCGATATCTACAACCTCGATGACCCCATCACCATCGAGATCCGCCGCACCTGGAGCGAGCACGTTGAGCTGGTTGCCCTGAGAGTCCTTCAGATCGTAGGAGACGCCAAGCTCCGACAGATCTGTCCTGTTCACGAAGATGATCTTCGCGGAAATCATGATCTGGGGGGTCGGAGTGTCCAACTCGGTGATGAGGTTGCGGATCGCCTGATGCACGCGCTGAATATCGGTAACGATGACCGTATTGGCAGCCTGGGCTTCCCCCACCTGTCCGCGCTCGCTGACGAGCTGCAGGATGGCGTCGGCCATCTCAGCGGACGTCAGGTAGTTGATTCGGTACGGCACCGTCTCCAGAGGCTCGACAGCCTCGCGGTCGAACATGTTCTGGATCGCGTCGACCCGAATGATGCCGGTCTCACTTTCGACCGCGACCAGACCCCGGCTCTGAAGAATTTCGTCCAGGGCGTCGTCCCACGCTTGATTGCGGATGTCGGCCGTGACCACGATGCCAGACACGTCAGAGCCGGAGACGATGGATTTATCGGAGAATTCGGAGAATGTGAACAGCACGTCGTCGATAGGCGTGTCGAAGAAAGCGATGGAGATTCGGGCAACCGCCTCCTGGGTTTGCACGACATCCTCGACAAACGGGGCCGCTGTTGCGACGAACGCCGGATCGAAGCTCAGGGTCGGGCTCGTCGGGCTCTCCCATGGATCGAAATCTCCAGCAGGATTGTCCAATGAAATACGAACCGCTCCGCCCGACTCCTCAACGGTGTATTCGGTCATCACCTCGAGGTCTACCACAACCCGGACAATATCCTCGGCGTACTGGCTGGTGCGGACCGATAAGACGCCGCCGCGGTCGATATCCAGAAAATCCTCCTGGGAGAGCGCGTGCCTCGCATTCAGAAGGTCGACTACAATGCGCGCCGGTGCCGTCAGGCTGAACGTTCTGAAGGAGACCGAACCATCGACCGAGACGAGAATTTCAGTCCGGTTGAGGTTCGGGACGATACTTAGGCCGGTGACCAACTCGCTGGCCGACAGAAGCAGCCCAATCAATAGCGTGAGGATCGAAGTCATTGGGGGCCTCCGCCCGAAGTCGCGCGTGCGCGTGGCAATAGCATAATTCTCGATTCGATTAGACCGAATTCCTGTACCTCTATGTTCACCTGATCAACCTCGATTGTCCGGACCATCACGTTTCCGTTTCCTATGGTACCTCCCTCTCTCACTCGGTAGGTGCCTCCGGTCAACTCCACGGTATACGTTTCCCGAGAGCTCGCAGTCGCGGGAGTGATCGCTCTCGTGCCCTCAGCAAACAGGGCGATACTCTCACCAGCGAACGGTGAGTAAAGGATCCCGAGGAGCAACAGACTCTCGTAACGTGGCCCCTCATCACCACCCAGTAGCGATTTGAAGGGGTTTCTACGGGGATATTCAGGATACGTAAACACCTCTCGCTCGAAGGCCAACGTCAAACTGTCCCCCGAGAACTGTGCGGTAGTGTCCTGGCCCGCTTGACCCGCGAGCCCCCCGGGAACGAGCGAGCCCACGGCCAGAACGAAGAAACCCGTGCAGCCGAACCTGAAGCTCATACGGTCCCTCCCCCACGATCGGAACGACATAGGTCTGCAATCATCAGCGCCATAGGTTGCCTACTGGAGGACCGTGGGAGGATCTACGCCGAAGAGCGGGATGGTTTCGAGGAGGTCCAGTGGCGGCCGCGCATACACACAGTCCAGCTGGAACTCATACACCAACTGACCCGATGGCTGCAGGACCTGCTCCGACTGAACAAGCTGCACGCTACGGATGAACGGAGACTCTTCTAGCTGCCTCCAGAACGTCGTCATAGCACGGTTGTTCCCCGCCAGCCCTCGAACCTGGAAATCGACCGTTTCCCCCACCGAAACCTGGATGACCTGAGTCAACCAGGTGAAGTCGGGGAGGGCTCTCGCCACTTCATCGAGGAGATGAGGCCAGACGTACCGCAGGGCGTCGATCTCCTGGATGATGTTCACCTTCTGCGCGATCGAGTCCCGGCGAGCTGCCAGGGTGGCATTACGCTGGATTAGATCCGCATAGTTGGACGAGTCCTGGAGGGCATCGTCCAGCTCCACCTGGACGTCTCCCTGCCGGGAGGTGAGGCCCATGTACCACCATCCGAGGGTGCCGAGGACCCCGGCCACCACCACGATCGACGCGATCATGTAGACGTCGAAGGAAAAGCTCCCCAGATCAGGCATCGACAGCTTCCTTAAAAAGCCGCCTCCGCCGCCACCACCACCGCCCTTCGCAGGGCGCCTTTTCTTCCCGCCAGGCAGAAGATTGACTTCAATCATGTTACCATTCCTCGTCCGCTTGCCATTCCTCGTCCTCGACTAGACGACCCGCAGGGCCAGACCGAGCGGAAGAAGGAGCATGGGCGCCGCTTCTTCCAGGACGACCGACCCCGTGGCCTCGGGTTGGACCGGGACCTGTTCGAACGGATTAACAAGGTCCGTTCGTAAGTTCATACGATTCCCTAAAGCATCAGCCATGCCAGGAATGCGGGCGCCACCGCCACTGAGGAAGACGCTCCCCAATCCCCCACCATCCTGACGGGTCATGAGGAAAGCCGAAGCGCGTTCGATGCCGACAGCCACTTCATCTGCCGCAGACGCCACGAGCGACGAAAGGTCGTCGAGCGGCTCCCGACCCTGAACCACATCCTCAGCTTGCTCCGCCGTGAGCCCCTTCTCCCGCTGTAGATCCTGACGCACCCTTCTGGACCCGAAGGGGATGTCCCGCGTGAGAAGAGGATTTCCGTCCTCGAGGATATTCACGTTGGTGGTCTCGTGGCCAATGTTCACCAGCGCCACGATTCCCTTCATCGCCTCCGGATGGTTGTAGGAAAAGGCGTTGTGGAGTGCGAAGGCATCAACCTCGATCGCCGCGGGAGAAAGCCCCGCGTCGAGAAGCAGGCTCACCTTGTGGTCCACGAGCTCGCGCTTGGCGGCCACCAGAAGAACCTGCATCTGCAGGCCCTCCCCGAGGGGATCGAGAATCTGGAAATCCAACTCAACACTCTTGATGTCGAACGGTACGTGTTGCTCCGCTTCCCACCGGATGACCTCACGAGCGTCGGATTCGTTCATCCGGTCCATCTCGATCTTCTTGATGATCACGTCGTGCCCTCCCACGGCCGTGATCACGTTTTTCCCCTTTGTCCCGATCTCTCGAAACAATTCCCGAATGGTGTCGGCGACGAGGCCGGGGTCCATCACCTCGCCCTCTACGATTGCGTCGGCAACCAGGGGACGCATGGCGACCGCGCTGACCTCGGGCTGATCACCGGAATGATCGACAACAACGACTTTCACAAAGCCGCTGCCGATGTCCAACCCTGCCGACTGCTTGTTGCGTCCGAAGAGGCTCATTCAACGCTCGTCTTATCGGGACGGAAACATATTTTTATCAGAAACGTGATTTACGTTACCACCTAATTGTGAGCAGTGTCAAGATATTTCTGGCAAACCCACAACCTCAATTATTAGTAAACATTTGACGACCACCGTGTCCCTCTCCGAAGTAAAAGTGAGCGGGGGAGGTCCTTCGTCAGGCGCAACTGAACCTTGGGGCAGGGGCGGGTCCGTCGCCTGCTATCGCCGGGAGATCGACCGAACTTCGGGAGGGTACAACTCAGCCCACATAACCGAACCTCTGGCTACGGTGTTCCCGTCGCTGCTGCTGGGTCCCGATCCGGCGCAAGGTAGGTCTGAATCCGAAAGTTCACCTCGACCGGAGAGTCGAAGCCCATGGACCCGGTCGGATCGTTGAACGGCTCGAGTTGAAGGTCGCTCGGAGTGATGATCCGTGGCAGAGAGGCGACTCCCGCCAGGAACCTGCCCACATCGTGATATTCTCCGAGGACACGGATCTGGTAGGACTGCTCGGTATAGAACGGACCCGGCACAGCAGGCTGCGGGCGCGTCATGGTCACGGTGACTCCAGCATCGCGAGCCACTTGATCCATCTGGTCCATTACCATGGCAACTTCCTCTGAGCTCGGGATCAACTGTTCGAGCTCGGCGACGTGGCGCTCGAAGAGGGCCATTCTCTCCTCGAGGCCGCGCCCGGCACTGATCGCCAACGCCTGTGCCGTACGGTTCTGACTCAGGAGATTCTCGACACGCCCCTCGTCGACTTCGACCGCTTCCACAGCGCCACTGTACCAAAGACTGTTGGCGAAGTACAGGACAACGAGCGAAAGGGCGATCGCCCCCAGGGCCTTCTGTTGCTTCGGATCGTCCGGAATCAGTGCCATAGGTCGCCTATTGGTTGACGGCTACCGGGTCCGCGCACAAGAACGGCACGGCCCCGTATGAGTTCCGACAGAAACATATTTTTACCTAAAACTAAATATAGACTACCACCTAGATTTGAGTACTGTCAAGGATTTTTTACCCCGAGAAGCATCCAAATTTCTGTAAACCTTTGACGAACCCCCTAACGCGGCTCGCCCCACTTCTTCAACAGGCCTCAGTGTGAGTCCGGCCAGGCCGATTCGGGGATGGGAGCGAGTTTCCGAAACTGCGTGGCGGCATCCAGCGCCGACACCACCGCGCACGCCGAGCCGACAACACGTGAGCGGCCCCTGAGGGAGACCCCTCCGCGGACGCGAACCAGCCCGTAGATTTCCGACTCCTCGGTAATCTCCAGGTTGCCGGCAACCACCACGAGCCCGTAGTAGCGGGCGGCGGACCGAAAGATCGCATCCCCCGCAATCAGCAGGATGCCCTGCCCCTGCCCTCCGTCCACGATCAACGACCCCTCGGATTTTACGACTGGCCTGTACGCGACGCAGGGATCGGAGGCATCCAGGGGAGCTCCCCAATTGGTGGGAGAGGGCACGGCACATCGGCCGAGCCGATCGGTCGGCGCCGGCGAGACCGTTCCGGACACCACGGCATCCGCACCCTCTAACAGCGCATCATGCCCCAGGAGACCCAGGGAGGGTAGACGTGGCTCCACCGCACCCGGTACGGCCTCCCTTCCAAGCTCGGCCCGCGGATCCTCGTGTAGTTCTCCCTGAGGTGAAATTCCGTATATGAATAGCGTGTCCACGTCGGAACTGAAGCGATCACAAAACGCTTCCGGCCACGGAGCGGGCGTTTCGTGAATCAGGCTAGGGTCCACCATGCTACCGGCCTCCACCTGAGCCGGTCTGCCACTCTCCAGGATCGCCACTGCGGCCGAGAACCGCGCCACAGGGTCCATCGCCCAATAGAGACCCACCTGCCGATCTCGGCCGGGTTCCGTGTCCAACCACGCCTCAGAGTGGATCAGAAGGATCTCCCGTGACAACCGCACCGCCCTGGCCTCATATCGCGCCCGGGGCGGAACGGCCCCCGAACCCATCGATACCCATTCCCCCTGCGGAAGGGAGTTGATACCGGCCGTCCTCCGAGAGGTCAGATCCCTCCCCGTCTCAGCAGCCAACCGCCTGGTGAGCACGTCCCATCGCGCCCGCGATACGAAAAACTCGGATCGAGTTATCACGAGAAGCGCGTGCCCCACCCCCGTGACCGCGAGTAGAAGGAGCAGAACCGCAACCAGCACGTACCCTCTCCGCGTCACCTGCATCGGCCTGGAATCAACGGGTCTCCGGGGCCCAGAACTGGAGGGCCGCCGAGCTGGTATCCCCTCCCGGGCGTAATCCGTCGGCAACGAGCCGAAAAATGACCCTGTCCACCCGGGCCTCGATGGTCGATCGGTCATCGTCGAACACATCCAGCGTCAGAGGCTGCCGGCCTCCCAACCCTCGGCGATACCGCAGGGCTCCGCCGCTGACGTGATAGCTCCCTCGTTCGAAAATTCTGGCCACCAACGCCCCTGGAACAGGCGGATCGATGGTCCACGTTTCGGGGTTCCCGCCTAGATCCATCGCGCAGGACCCTGCCCCCGAGGTCCGCCTCGTCAGATCCGCCCGCTGCCATCCATCAGCGGTCAAGATCAGGACCGAGTCCTTTACCGGATTGGCCGCGCGCTCCCCATGGTAGGCCACCACAATGTCTCCCGGCTCGGTGCCGAGCCCACACACCGGCCCCCATCCACGGAAGGCCCGGAGCGCCAGAAGGTCGGGAGCACGAACGATCCAGTCCCTACCTCTCACTCCTGCCCGCAGTTCTTTCCCAATCACGATCGCCGCAAGCCGCCGAGCCGAAAGAAGATCCAATTCAGACCTGAGCCTGGACGCGACAGTTCGTTGATGGGCAAGAACACCCCAGCCCAACGAGATCACCGCGAGCCCCAGAAGCAGAGACACGAGCACCTCCATGACCGTGACGCCGCAACGTGTAGAAGGCTGATGCCCGGAAGGCCGTTGCCCGGAAGACTGTCGCCTTCTAAGGAACATCCGGCTGTTCTAGGCTCAAGCCCACGGATCCACTGGCGCCGGGGCCACCTTGGAACGTTACCGTGACGAGCCCGTTCGCCTCACGCGTCCAGCGGATCAACCCCTGCTCAGTTTCAATGGAGCCCGGCCCACCCCAACCCGTGGATGAAAGGGAGTCGGCGAGCCACTCTACGGCCCGGGACGCGGACTCCAACGCGACTGCGGCGCGGAGCGTTTTTCGGGCCTGGAGGGTCATCGCCAAAACACCCAGGAGTCCGACCTCGAACACGACAAGAGCGACCAGGACCTCAACCAGACTGAACCCACCCCGACTCCTCACTCCCGCCTGACCCGTCCATAGGCCGAGATGATCAGCCGGGCAACCGCCGATCCACGTGTGAACGTTACCGAACGGGCAGCCATTCTACCCAAACCCGACGCGTCGAAGCGGAGTTCGACCGATGGACGCCCACCGGAGAGCACCAGTTCTGTTCCCCAGGTCGCTCCTATGTCCACCCGGTGCAGAACCTCTCCCCCCGCCTCGACTCTGACTTCTGCGGGATTCCGGACGACGATCAGACTCGAGCCCCCGTGCCGGAGCGCTACGCCTCGAGCCCGTGTGATCAGCCCGACAAGCTCCTCACGAGCCCCGATCACCGACAGACGCTCCCGAACGCTCCAACCCAGTGGAAAAGACAGGCTCGCTACCACAGCCAGGAGTGCCAGCACCCCCGCGAGCTCGAGAATGGTGAAACCGCGACGCATGGACAGACGATACCTGCTCCGCGTGGGCGCCGGAATGTTACGTTACGCCAACGGCGCCGTTACAACGGCGGCGCTACAACGGCGCCGCTACAACCGCGCTGTTACGCCTCGTCGTCGGTCGTTCTTCGCCTTCGGCTCAGGCGCCTGTACTCCTTCAAGAGCCGTCCAGTCCGTAGTCCTGTATCTTGTAGCGGAGGGCCCGCGGGGAAAGTTCGAGCAGCACGCCGGCCTTCGAACGGTTCCCACCCGTGCGCTTCAAGGCCCGCTGAATGAGTTGACGCTCCAGCTCGGCGGACCGTCGTTTCACGGAGAGATCGTCCGACTCGTAGGTCGCTTGGAGTGGCTCAGCCGTGTTGCGAAGCCGCTCGGCAAGCACCTCCTCTCCCAACTCCTCTCCGTCGGAGAGAACCGCGGCCTGCTCGAGCACATTCTCCAACTCGCGGATGTTGCCCGGCCACGAATAGGCGAGCAAGAGCTTCATCGCAGACGGCGAGATCGCAGCCACCTTCACGTTGAGCCGCTTCCTCAGGCGCTCGAGCAAGTGGTGTGTGAGATCCGGAATCGCCTCCGTCCTCTCCCGCAGGGGAGGCAGATGGATGGGAATCACCGCCAACCGATAATAGAAGTCTTGACGGAATGCGCCGGATTGGACCGCCGCCTGCAAGTCGATGTTCGTGGCCGAGACGATCCGGACGTCTACCTGGGAGGTCTCGGTTCCCCCGAGTCGCCTGATCTCACCCTCCTGCAAGGCACGCAGCAACTTCACCTGAAGGGCGGTTGGCAGCTCCCCGACTTCATCGAGGAACAGTGTCCCGCCCTCCGCAGCCTCGAACAACCCAGCCCGGTCATGATCGGCCCCCGTGAACGCTCCACGCATGTACCCGAAGAACTCGGACTCGAGAAGTGTTTCTGGTATGGCACCACAGTTGACCGGAACGAAAGGTTCATCGGCTCGATCACTTTCGCGGTGGATCAGGCGCGCCATCAACTCCTTGCCGGTACCAGACTCCCCGGTCAGCAGGACAGGAGATCGGTGGCGGGCGACCTTCGTCGCCGTCTCCAGAGCCCGAATCATGTTCGGAGAGCGGGCCACGATGTCCCCGATTCGCCGTTCCGCGGTGACCTCGGCGCGGAGACGCCCAACCTCGGACCGAAGCTGCTCCCTCTCCTCGGCCTTCCGGATGGTAAGAAGTACTTCGTCGGCACCGAACGGTTTGGGTAGGTAGTCGTACGCACCGGCCTTCATCGCCTGGACGGCAAGCTCCATGTTCCCGTACGCGGTCATCACGATGACGAGCGCCTGACCCTCCACCTCACGGTACCGCTTGAGGAACTCCAAGCCGCCCATCTGAGGCATGCGTACGTCGCAAAGGATTATTTGGGGGTTCTCATTCGCGGCTATGGCCAAGCCCTCTTTGCCGTGCGCCGCGAGGAGAACGTCGTGTCCGCCCTCCTCGAGAATGAGTGTCAGAGATTTGCGAAGTCCCTGGTCGTCGTCTATAACGAGGACCTTCATTCGACCTCCTGTCTATCGATCATCTCGGAGTACCGGGCTCCAACGGCCCCGAACTGCTCCACAGTAGGTTCCTTCACAGTCGTCGCCTCGGGCAGCCGAACCTCGAAGCGTGCCCCAACCGGTGTGTTTTCCAGGTCGATACGCCCGCCCATTCCCGAGACGAGGCGGGCGGAGATAAAAAGGCCCAAGCCGGTTCCTTTCCCTGGTTCCTTGGTGGTGAAGAAGGGATCGAACACGTGGGTCTCGTCCGCAGAAGGAAGGCCCGGTCCGTTGTCGGAAACCGCCACGACGACCACCCTGTGGGCGGTCTCGAGCGTGCCGAGGGCCTCTACGGCGAAGGCTCGGGCCACCCGACGCCTATGCATATAATTGACCCCTGGCGGATCATCCCCCCTTCTCCGGAGCGGGTTGGCCGCCGGACCCTCCTCAGACCAGACAGCAACCTCGATCTTGGGCTCGTCAACATCCTTCACCGCATCCGAAGCGTTCAGCAGCAAGTTCACGAGCACCTGTTCCAGGTGTCGGGGGTCCATCAGGACCGGAGGACACTCCTCATCCAGCGTCCAGGAGTGTTCTATCTGTCCGAGTCGTCCCTGGTTCTCGAGGAGCTCGCGCACACCCTCGACGACTTCCTCGACCCGAACCGGTGCGATCTCGTCGGGCTGGGGCCGGGCGAAATCAAGAAGTCCTCGCACGATGCCATCGATGCGCTGTGCCTCGGAACGTATCGACTCCAGGAGCTCCGGATCTCCGTGGCCCGCCTCGATGCGACGGAGCGCGACATCGGCATACCCGATGATCGCGGTAAGCGGATTGCCGACCTCGTGGGCGATCCCGGCCGCCAACGTGCCCACCGAGGCCAATCGGGCAGCCTGGATGACCTCGTTACGAGCTTCGACGAGCATGACGTTGGTCTCATCGAGGGACCGAACGTTCTCGGCCAGAACCTGCTGCCCGGCGATGAGCCGGTCCGCCATCGCATTGACGCTCTCCGTGATACTCCTGAGCTCGAGTCCGTTCGGGAGTTCGAGCCGGTGCCGATAGTCGCCGTCGGCGATGCGCTTCACTCCCCGGGCCATTTTGTCCACCGGCTCCAGGAGATTCTTCTTGAGGGCCCAGCCTCCGAAAGTGAGAACGATGACCAGATCCACTGCCACGATGACGAGAATGAAGGCCGTCGCCTCACTCGGGGACCGAAAAAACGGAAGCACCAGGCTAAGGGCGATGCCCAAAAGAAGGGTGACCCCGCCAAACAGAATCCCCAGTGAGGCGAGCAACTCACGACGAAGGGGGGTCGGGGAACTCATGTTCGCATGGCACCTGGGGCAAGAAGTGCAAAACGCCGGAGGTTCTCGACTCCGGCGTCTTCGATGAAGACTACTTCTAATGTGTGCAGGGGACGGATCCGCTGCAACGATAGGGTTTTGGTCCTAACGCGTGCAGGCAATAACACCCTCTGCCGCGCCCGGGTCCCCGCCCACCACCGCCGCATTGCCCTGATAGATGCCACAGTGTTCGGCAGCGGCTAGACCCGCGTGGACCGCGGTCGCGGCCCAGCCCGCACCCGTCGCCTCGTTGATCGTGATGGTCACTCCGTTACTTGGTTCCATCTTGAGGGTGCTGAGTGAAGTGCTGTACGTATAGGCGTCGTTGTGGTGGATCTCCTGGTACGTCGCCAGGTTCTTGAGATCGGTCTTCATGGTCGAGACGAAGGACTTCTCTCGCGACGCATTGAACTTCGGGATCGCGATGGAGGCCAGGATCCCGATGATCACGACCACGATGAGGAGCTCGATCAGTGTAAATCCGCTTTTCTTGCCCATGTTCGTTCCTCCACCTGCACCAGATACGGACCGGAGGCGAGAGAGCGTGGCCCGGAGGACCCGAGCCACGCTCTCAACAACCGAAAGCAATCCAGTGCCTCCGAAAGTCTAGGTGATCGGCCCTACGGATAACACTTCAGCTCGCCCGCAGCCGATGGGGTGACGGCGGGTCCTGTCGGAATAGCGGTCGCCGACCCGTAGTAGATCCCGCAGCCCTCATCGGTGGCCAACGCGGAGTGCGTGTTCGACGCCGACCAACCGTCTGTACTGGCGCTCATGGCCACGTTGACGCCCTCGGAACTCACGAAGCCGAGTGAAGTCACGTTGGTGGTGTAGGAATACGTGTCCGAATAGTAGATCTCCTGCTGGCTGGCAAGATTCTTCAGGTCGGACTTCATGGCCGCAAAGTAGGCCTTCTCACGTGTCGCAGAGAACTTCGGAATGGCGATGGCCGCCAAGATTCCGATAATCACGACCACGATGAGGAGTTCGATCAGGGTAAATCCCTTGTTGTCCCGCATGATGATTTCTCCCGTAGGATGCACCAGATGAAAATTCGATATGTATTCTATGTGCAAACGCGGGTCCAAAAATTGGCATAACTGTGTAAGTTGTTGTGGTTTAATATTTTACAACGTAATGTCCGGAAATTCTCGATCCCCTCTATCGCCCATCTGGTGCCGGATTCTGCAAACCAATGGCATTTTCAGAGCCTCTCAGGACCGCCTGAATACTGTCGATTTGGCCGGGATCCTCCGGAGGCCGGACCTTGGTACGGGCGCTGTCGAGCGATTCAAGCGCTCGAACCGTGTCCCCCGAATGGGCATACGCCTCCGCGAGCCAGAACCATTGCTGCCAGCGGTGTCCTTCACCCGCTTCGATGGTCAGGCGGCGGGCTTGGACCGACTCTTCCCAGCGTCCCTCCGCCCTCAAGGAGTGGGCCAGGAAATGGTGCGAAAGCAGGTCTTGCGACTCGTAGTAAACGATGGCGGCTTCAGCCGCTTTGATCGCGGCCGGATAGTCACGCTCGGCGTAGTAAATGCCAGCGAGAAGCTGCGGGGCGTTCCCCTTATCCGGGTTCTCGTCCCAGGCCCGAAGGAGAAGGGCCTTGGCGGCACCCCTTTGTCCGTTGACGAAGAGGCGGCGTCCCACCTCCACCAGGACAGGGTAACTTCCGTTCAAGAGACTGATCGTAATTCGGTATGCTCTGTTGCCCGCGCTCCTGTTGCCGACCATATGTTGTGCGTCTCCCATGAGCCACTGCGCCCGTCCTGACTCCGGGTGCTCACGCATCAGGGTGTCGA
>SMVB01327633.1_pt1 | contig 13390 bp, 12 predicted proteins | sample 2456461 | NCBI WGS metagenome assembly SMVB01 (sample SAMN11095934, study PRJNA526329) | marine sediment metagenome | biome: Marine sediment; feature: Surficial sediment; material: Deep marine sediment; isolation source: Hadal surficial sediment | place: Pacific Ocean | collected 2014-05 | depth...
AATACATAGCGACCCGACTCGGGTCTGGACTGTTCGTCAACGTAGTTCGTCGCCACTTGAACACGGATATCACAGATCACTTCACTCATGGCACTATTCTAACGTATTCGCGAGCTGGACATATTCGGCAATCGACACGGCTTCCGGACGCAATCCCGGATCAATTCCAACGGATCGGAGTCTTGCTTCGTCTGCGACTTGCCGCAGCGCATTTCGAATTGTTTTGCGTCGTTGGCTGAATGCTGTGGCAACAAGTTGTGACAGTCGTGATTCATTGTGGATGTCGTAGGTACCTGCGGGCAACGGTATTAGCCGAACGATGGCCGAGGTCACCGAGGGTGGAGGGTCGAATGCTGACCGCTCGACGTCGAATAGTGCTTCCATTTCGAAATGGCAGCCCAACATGATGGTAAGTCGGCCGTAGGCTCTGCTGCCTGGCGTCGCTGCCATACGGTTGACGACTTCCTTTTGCAACATGAAATGCATGTCGAGGATTCGGTCACGATAATCCAGCAAGTGAAACAACAATGGCGTCGATATGTTGTAAGGGAGGTTGCCGACAATTCGCAGTGAGTCGCCAAGCGACGAAAAATCGAATCGTAGCGCGTCGGCTTCGTGCAGGCACAGATTCGCCTCATCTGCATAACGAACGCGCAAGGATGCGGCCAGGTCGCGATCGAGTTCTATAGCATGCAGCGTGCCGGCGCGCGCCAGCAGTGGCGTGGTGATAGCGCCTCTGCCGGGGCCAATCTCAACAACGATGTCAGCCTGAGTAGGTGCGATCGAACGGACAATCGCTTCGATAATGCCCGGGTCCGTAAGAAAGTGCTGACCAAAGCGCTTGCGCGGCCGATGTACCGTCATATTTGCGCCAGTTCAGCTGCAAGTTTGATCGCGGCGATGACGCTGCCTGTGTCGGCTTTGCCGGACCCGGCGATATCGAGTGCAGTGCCGTGATCGACGGAGGTTCGGACAATCGGTAAACCCAGCGTTACATTGACCGCGTGTCCGAAGCCGGCGTACTTGAGAACGGGCAGTCCCTGGTCGTGGTACATCGCGAGAATCGCATCCCTGGGTCCGGCCGCAGGCGTGAACGCCGTATCCGCGGGCAACGGTCCGCGAATTTTCAGCCCTCGGTCTGCGAGCTCGCGTATGACGGGGGCGATAATGTCATCGTCCTCAGTACCAAGGTGTCCACCCTCGCCGGCATGAGGATTCAATCCACAAACAACAATTTCGGGATCGTCCAGGCGAAATCGTATCTTTAGATCGTTGTGCAGTACTTCTAGAACTTCCCTGATGCTGTCACTGGTCAGGTAATCCGGGACTTCACGCAACGGCATATGCGTGCTTGCCAAGGCGATCCGCAGATCACCGGCAACCAACAACATGACAGGCCGGGCAATTCCGGTCAGCTCAGCGAGAAATTCCGTGTGGCCGGTAAATGGAATGCCGGCGTCGTTAATAACGCTTTTTTGCAAGGGCAGAGTGACCAACGCCGCGAAACGGTCTTGCAGACAGCCATCTACCGCGTGTCGCAGGCTGTCGAGCAATGCATCGACGTTGGCGAGCGATGGCTGTCCACATACGCGAGACTCTGCGAAAGCCACGGGAATCACCTGCAACTCACCGGCGACGGATGGTCTCAATCCCACCTCGTCCGAACGGATTTCGGTGATCGTGACGGTGGCGTCGATCAGCTTCGCGCGCGCGCGCAGCGTTTCGGGGTCTGTAACAATGACGACCTCAACCGGCAGCATTGCCCGTGAGAGCGCAAGGCAGAGCTCCGGCCCGATTCCGGCCGGCTCGCCGGCAGTGATAACGATTGGCTTTTTCAGATTCTGATATCGACGTAGGCTTCGTCACGGAGTCGCTGTATCCACAACATTGTCTCTTCCTCCATCTTGCCGTTACGAACCGTGGCGACGCAGTCGCTCTCCTTGAGGTCTTCGGTATTGTCATAGACACGTCGGCCCATAACTTCGACAATGTGCCAGCCGTAGCGGCTCTGAAACGGCTCGCTGATTTCACCGACCTCGGTATTGGCAACGACCGTTTCGAATTCCGGCACGAAGATGCCAGGGCCGGACCAACCCATATCTCCGCCGCTATTGCTCGATCCCGGGTCATCCGAAAGTAACTTGGCAAGCTCAGCGAAATCCTCGCCGTCGGCAATTTTTTCCAATGCGTCGTCAAGGCGTTGCTTTGCCGTCTGGTCGTCAATAATTTCATTGGGTGTTACGAGAATATGTCGAACGTTAACCTGGTCAATTTCGCTGAACTTGATTGCGCTACGGATATCGTTAATTTTGACGATGTGGAAGCTGCTCGGTGTACGAATCGGTTCAGTTACATCGCCTGGTTTCAAATCGGCCACGAGGTTCGTGTACAACGTCGGTAACTGCGCCCCCTTGAGCCAACCTAACGCACCGCCGTCGAGCGCGTTCTGTGCATCCGAGTATCGAATAGCGAGGGCGGCAAAATCAGCGCCGTCTTTGATACGGCTGACAATCAGGTTCGCTTCAGCGACTACCTCTTCAATTTGGTCGGCAGACGCAGACTCTGAAATTGACAACGTGATATTCGAAAGATTGTATTCCGAGTTGAGGGCAACGTTGTCTTCCAAATCTGCAATGCACATGTCGATTTCTCGCTGGGACACCGCTATGCGACGTCCCACATCGGCGCGGCGAAGCGAATCAAGAGTGATTTCTTCGCGTAAATCGCGTCGAAACATGGCGTAGCTTACGCCTTCCGCCGCAAGAATTTCCGGCATGTCCTCGAAGGCAACGCCGTTTTGTGCGGCGAGTTGCCCAATCGATTCATTCAGCATCTGATCAGAGACATAAACGCCCAACCTGTTGGCACGTTGCAGCTGAATCTCGGTAAGGATCAGTCGCTCGAGTATCTGGTCGCGAAGCTCGCTGGCCGGCGGAAGGTCGATGTCTTGTTCTTGTGCCCGCTGCAAAATGCGTGCTAGCTGCTCGTCAAGCTGGCTCTTGAGAACCACACCGTCGTCAACAATAGCGGCGACGCCGTCAATAAATTCTCCGGTCGTCGAGAGCTCATCCGCCGTCACGAATGGCGCCAACGTCAGTGCGAAGATTGCGTATAAATTATTGATTTTTAACAATTTTCTTTACCGATAATCGGTGGAATAGCCAAGAATACCACGTTCAAGAAGTTTGTCAGCCGCGGTCCCAACGCTGGTCATACCCTTCAATACCAGTTGCAGACCAATCGAGGAATCCTGAGTTCCATCGCGCGTCGATATGTAGCGCCGTGCCACTAGCCGGATTCCCCAGCAGCAGCTTGCGTATTCGAAACCAATGAATTTTTCAAGCGCCTCGTCGTCACGGAACGAGTAATTATAACGACCGACAATATTCCACTTGCTGCCTAGCGGCCATGACAAGGAAATGTCACCTTGCTCGAGCGAGTCGCGACGGAAACGATAGGCGAGATTCAGGATCTTATTGTTCGCGGGGCGGTATTGAAATCGTGCCTCTGATTGAGTCGTGCCGTCGCCGGATGCGCCCCACTGGTGGCCGAGGTCGAAATTGATGGTTTCCTTGATCAGGAAACTGATTTCGGCAATGTAGTCGGAGGACTCGGTCGACACGATTGGCTGGCCTGGAAGCGCTACGCCGCTCTCACTGAAGTAACGCGCTTGACCGATAGTTGCGGAGACAAGTTCTCTGCCAGTCGACACATCAAGGATTCGCGACGTAACGCCGATGCTGACTTGATCCGTATCGGCGATGCGATCGACGCCGAGAAATCGATTGGTGCGATACAACTGAACCAAATTAAAATCTGGCATTATTGTGTCGAATACCGGCAACTCCGATTGCTCGCGGTAGGGCACATAAGCGTATAGAACGCGCGGTTCAATCGTTTGAATTCTCGCGCTGTTTTTCATCGTGCGTTCAAGTATCAGACCGAAATCGAAACTGGCGATTGGCACCGTGCGATCTGGATCATCGATTTGGCCGGGCGCCGTGTTGCTTAAGTCGTAGCGTGTGTAATCGAGGGCGACAGCTGGCTTTACGAACCACCCGGGCCCGGAAATCGGCAACGCGACTTCGGGCACAAGGTTCAGTCGCCATCCCGTTACTCCAACGTCGCGATCAAAATTGACGATTTCGCCAGCGAGCCCGATCTGCAGGCCTAGCCACTGCTGTGGCCATAATCCGCGGATAAGTACTTGCGGCACTCGTCGATAAGGTTCGTCGACAGGAATGATGGCATCGTCAATCGTTTGAAAATCCTGCACCTGAGCAAAAAATGACAGGTGGTCTGTGTAGTAATCGAAATTAATAGTGCGGTCGAGGTGCGTGATACTCGAGACGCTCAGGCTGCCACCGAGATCCTCGAAATACTGACTGTCCGACACTCCGCTAATATCTATCCGGTTTCGCCAGCCGCCTGCAAAAAATGCTCTGTGTTTCAAGCCGAGAAAATAACGTGAATCGTTAAATATGCTGTCGTTGCGGAGATAGTCGGCATTGGCCTTGCCATTCATTGATTCGGTGAGATAACGAAATTGTGTTTGTAATTGCAATCCGCGATCTGTCAACAGTCTCGGAGTAACAGTTGCGTCATAGTTAGGTGCGATGTTGAAATAGTACGGCACGCGAATTTCAGTGCCGCTGCGATGCGTTGAGCCAATTTCCGGTGTCAGGATGCCCGACTTACGTGCATCACCGATCGGAAAGGACAAGTAGGGTGCGTACAAAATAGGAATACCCTGGAAACGCAACTTCATGCCCCGCGCGGTTCCGACGCCCTGACGTGTGTCGAGGTCGATGTTTTTGGCTTCGATTGACCAGCCGTTAGAGCCGGGCGGGCAGGTTGTGTAGCTGACGCCGTCAAGTTCGAGTCGGCCTTGTTCATTGATTTCAATGGCCTCGGCCGCGCCATGCGCGTTGTTCGCGCCCAGCGAAAACTCGGCACCTTCAAATCGAACGCGACCGAAGTCATAGGAAAATTCCGCGAAATCGGATCGGATCCGCGTTCCGGGATCCTCATAACGCACGTCGCCTTCCAGCAGCAACGAGCGACTGGCGGGATCGAATCGTGCAGAATTAGCACCGGCAACTTTGTCGCCGCGACGGAGAATGACGCCCCCGCCCATGCGCGCGGCCGGATTCGTTCCAAACTGAGCTTCCAGGTTACCCACTTCGAATTCGATCACGGATTCGCTGGTTGACGAGGAAACAGGCAGCAACGAGTCTGCGGACAACGGATCAAGAGATGTCTGACACGCCGCCGGCTCTGCGGCGTGCGCGTGGGGCAAAACCAGCAGGCCGCCGGCGATTATCAGGTATTTTGAGGACACGAGGTGATCGGAATACGGCTTCTTCAGGAAGCGATGCAACCGGGATAAACTCCAGTTCAACTGTGTTACCTTCGCATAGTTTTGCAGGTGCTTCAATGCGTTACGGAGATTACTGATTATTCGATCGAGCGTCAGTTCGGATCCGCGTCTGGTCGCCATGGTCGATTGGCTCCGAAATATCGATGGGTTCGCAGGCGTTGATCCCGAGCCAGTGTCGGCAGATGCCAGCTTTCGGCGCTATTTTCGATTGCAGGCTGAGCAGGGAAGTTTCATCGTTATGGACGCGCCACCCGGTCAGGAAGATTGCACACCGTTCCTGCGGATCGCTGCTTACCTGGAGGCAATGCAGCTCAACGCGCCGCGAATCATCGAAGCCGACAACGAGAAAGGTTTCGTGCTGTTGAGCGACCTGGGTTCGAAACCGTACCTGATGGCACTGACGGAAAAACCAGAATCCGCGGACGCCTTGTACGGTGATGCGATGCGCTCGCTCGCAACACTTCAAAGTAATGGTGCCGCGTATCAAGGATCATTGCCGCCGTACGATGATCGGTTGTTGCGACAGGAGCTATCGTTATTTCGCGACTGGTTATGTGAAACGCATCTGGGTTTACGTTTTTCCACAGACGATGAGACGTGTTGGCGAATGACTTGCGATACGCTTGTTGCAAATGCACTCGATCAACCGCAAGTATTCGTGCACCGTGATTACCACTCGCGCAACCTGATGCTGACCGAAAAAGATAATCCGGGCATTCTGGATTTTCAGGATGCCGTCGAGGGACCGCTCACTTACGACCTCGCATCGTTGCTCAAAGATTGTTACGTGCGTTGGCCGGCAGAAAAGGTCCGTGAATGGGCTCTGGACTTTTACTCGGCACTTGACGAAGAACTTAAAAAACAGCTTGATTCAGCCGCGTTTCTGCGCCACTTCGAACTCATGGGTGTGCATCGACATCTAAAGGCTGCAGGAATATTCGCGCGTTTGAACCATCGTGACGGCAAACCCGGTTACATGGCGGACATACCGCGAACGCTTAGCTACGTCGTTGAGATTGGCCCGGTGTATGCAGAGCTCGAGTACATCGTCACACTAATCAATGAGCATTGCCTACCCGCGCTCGAGAAGGCACCGTGATTGCGATGATACTCGCGGCAGGACGCGGCGAGCGTTTGCGTCCGGTTACGGATAAATTGCCGAAGGCCCTGGTAGAGGTTCGCGGACGCAGTTTGCTCGAACGTCATCTTGACGCGATCAAATTCGTCGGCGTGGATACTGTAGTAATCAACCTGGGCTGGCTAGGTGAACAAATTGTTGACCGAATCGGTTCCGGTTCTGACTGTGGCCTCAATGTCATTTATAGCCCGGAAGGCGAAAATCTTCTGGAGACAGGTGGCGGCATATATCGCGCTCTGTCAATGTTGGGCGACGAACCGTTTCTCGTCGTTAATGCCGACATTGTCAGCGACATGCCTATGCCCGAGGCTGATTTTGATGAGCGGACACTGGGCAAACTCATATTGGTATCGACGCCGCCGTACAAAACGCACGGTGATTTCAATATTGTCGATGATCGGGTATGCAACAGCGAGAATCCGCGATTGACGTTTAGCGGAGTGGCAATCTACCGTCCCGAATTCTTCGCCGGCTGTTCGGCAGGACCGTTTCCGCTGGCGCCGTTGTTGCGGGCAGCCGCGGACGCAAATCAACTCGCTGGCGACCTGTATACCGGGCCCTGGGCCGATGTCGGCACAGTCGAGCGTCTGACAGCGCTGAATCGCGACTAGGCGGGTTCGACTACGGACAATCCGTCCGAGCAGGCTGCGACATCGAGGCGCAAATGCCGCAGCAGGTGTGGCAATAAACGATCGGCCACAAGGCCGGTATCGTCGTCCGCGCCAAGATGCGCCAGGTCAGTGACGTCAAGGTCTTGAAAGCCGCAAGTATTGATCCTCGAAAACGGTTCAAGGTCGACGTTCACGTTAAGTGCCATGCCGTGGAAACTGGCGCCGCGGCGAATTCTCAGGCCAACACTGGCCAGCTTGACGCCGTCGACGTATACGCCGGGCGCGTCGCGGCGGCTGGCGGCCTCAATATTGTACTCGGCGGCAAGATCGACGACGCACTGCTCAAGTGCAGTCACGAGATCGCGAACACCGAGGCCGGCCCTGCGAATATCAATGAGCGGATAAATCATGAGTTGGCCGGGACCGTGATAGGTAACCTGGCCGCCACGATCGATTTGCACGACAGGGATGTCACCCGGTGCGAGCAGGTGCTCTGGTGCGGCATTGAGGCCGAGCGTGAATACCGGGTGATGCTCACAAAACCAGATTTCATCCGGTGTCGCAGCATTTCGAAGGTCAGTGAATCGTTGCATGGCTCGCCAGACAGGTTCGTAGTCCTGCAGACCGAGCTTGCATACCGACACTTCGCTCATAGCGCCATCAGGACATCGTCGTGCGCAGTGATTTCGCGATAAATATCGTCCAGTTGCTGCTGGCTCTGTGCTTTGATCGTAATCGTGACGGACACAAAACTCCCGTTACGGCTTAGCGCGTTTTGAATCGCATCTTCGGCAAGCGGTCCTGTGTGTTTTTCGACGAGTGTACGTGCCAGCATGCGAAAATCTGTCGACTCGCGACCCATGATTTTGATCGGAAAATCGCAGGGAAATTCAAGTAGCGTTTCGTCGTTCATGTCGGAATCGCTTATTCAAACCAAAGGCTGACACTGTCTTTGGTGCGTTGCCAGAAAGAGCCGATCGGATTATCGGCCAGTGCTCGAAGAGGTTCACTAACGAGGTCGTCGCCGCTCAGGCTGATGACGATTTCGGCCAATGGTTGTCCTTGTGCGACCGGTGCTTCCAGGACGGCGGGGATATTCAGTACTGACTGCAGCGAATCGTAAGCCCCGCGTGGCACAGTGATGAACAGATCGTCCAACACGCCGAGTGAGGTGTATTCGTTGGCGGATTTCCAGATTCGGGCTTTCGATATTTCTGCGCCAGCCTTATACAACAGTCGCGTCTCAAAGAAACGAAAGCCGTAATTAATGAGTGCCTGGCTGCCGTTGGTTCTGGCTTTCACGCTGGATGTCCCGAGAACAACGGAAATCAAGCGCATATCGCCACGCTTTGCCGAGGCAACCAGGCAATAGCCCGCGGCATCGGTATGCCCGGTTTTCATGCCGTCGACCGAATCGTCGCGCCAAAGCAGGTTGTTACGGTTCGGTTGCTTGATGTCGTTAAACGTGAATTCCTTGACGGAGTACCAACGGTAGTAGTTTGGGAACTCCTCGATGATTGCTCTGGCGAGAGTCGACAGGTCGCGCGCTGTCGCGTAATGATCGTCATCAGGCAACCCGGTTGCGTTAACAAAGTGACTTGAGTACATACCGATCGACGATGCGTACTGATTCATCAGTTCTACAAAGACGGACTCGGATCCCGCAACATATTCCGCCAACGCAACGCTGGCATCGTTACCCGATTGAACGATCATGCCGAGCAGAAGTTCCTGCACTGATACACGTTTGCCAACTTCAATAAACATACGTGAGCCCGGCGTTCTCCAGGCTTTCTCGCTGACCGTCACCTTCTCGTCGAGCCGGATCTGCTTATCTTTGATCGCATTAAAAACGACGTACGCTGTCATCAGTTTTGTCAGGCTGGCTGGCGGTACCGGTGTGTCTGGTTTCAGCGATGCGAGCTCGTGACCCGTCTTGCTGTCGATCATGTAATAGCTGGTGGCGCCGATCAGTGGCGGTGCGGGAACAGGCCGCGGCTCTTCGGCAGGCGAACAGACGGCAAAAAATAGCGCGAACAGCGCGAGGTACTGGACTTTCATGAATTCTCAGAGGGTTCGAATCAGGGCGCGTATTCTACCCGGACCCGGCGACTTAATCATACAGACAGCAATCCTGAGGTCGACCTGCGGATTGCCGGTCGCGTGCGAGTTATTCAGAGACGAGAATGGGGTCGGTAATGCCCAGCTTGTCGAGTTCCTCGATGAGCAAATCGTATTGCTCGACACCTCGAATCGGCCCCATACGCACCCGGTACAACGTCTCTTCGGCTGACCTGTCTTCGAGTACGAATCCCGCGCCGATACCGCCACTGCGTAGCAAGGCGATCCGCCGATCCGCGTTTTCCCGGCTGCCGAAGGCGCCAAGCTGGACAAATACCTGCGTTGTTTTGTTCGCCTCAGGAATCGGCGGCTCGACTGGCGGAGGCGTTACCTGTCGTGTGGGCCGATCGCCCCTTGGTTCGCCAAAGGTTATGGCCTCAACTTCGACCAGGCTGGTGCCGGTGCCAATCATGTCCAGCTTCACTGCCGCGTAGTACGACAAGTCGATGATGCGATTGTGGACAAATGGACCTCGATCGTTCACTCGCACGACCACGGTCTTGTTGTTGCGCAGATTGCGGACACGGACATAAGTTGGCAAAGGTAAGGACTTGTGCGCAGCGGTCATCTCATACATATCGTAGGTCTCGCCCATCGAAGTCAGATTGCCGTGAAATTTCTTGCCGTACCAGGAGGCGACGCCACGCTCGCGATAACCATTGGCGCTGTCCATTACGGTATAGCGCTGGCCGAATACCTCGTAGACAGGTCCGTTGCCAGCGCGGCTTTTGGGTTCCGGACGAGGAATTGCATCATTGGGCATGGGAGGAACCGACGCGCTTTCCCCGCGCGGCGGTCCATCCTTGGCTCTGTTGGAGCCACAACTTGTCAACAAACCCAGGATCACAAGTATGACCAGGTACTGCGCGACGCTACGATTCGTCATGCACTACCTCTAGCGCTATTTCCTGGCCGAGCTGGTGCACGGCTAGCGCGTACATGACGCTGCGGTTGTAACGCGTAATAACGAAGAAATTGTGAAATCCAACCCAATATTCAGTGCCGTTGGCACCTTCGAGTGTGACGAGCTGGCCTTTGCTGTCGCTCGACAAGTCGGTCGAGAACATGACGCCGGATTGGCTGAGTGAGTGGACTGTTTCCCGGGCAGACAACGTATTGTCGGGTGCCGGGCCGCTGAATCGACTACTCAGCGTCGCTTGCGTAGTGACTTCTTCGCCGGCTGTCCAGCCGTGCTTGACGAAGTAATTGGCGACGCTGCCAGCAACATCAGTCCAATTGTTCCAGATGTCTCTTTTTCCATCGCCAGTGGAGTCAACCGCGTAGGCGCGATAGCTTGACGGCATGAATTGTGGTCGGCCCATCGCGCCAGCGTACGATCCAAATGGGTCGGTGGCCTGAATTTCTTCCTCGCGAACGAGTAACAGGAATTCCTCGAGCTCGCGCCGAAAAAACTTGGCGCGCGGCGGATAGTAAAACGCGAGCGTTGTGAGGGCGTCGAGCACCCGGTGTCCACCTGTGATGCGACCGTAATAAGTCTCGACACCAATAATGCCGACAATTATTTCAGAAGGAACGCCCGTGCTGGAACTGATACTGTCCAGCGATGCACGATTCTCCCGCCAGAAATTTGCACCGGCTTTTACGCGCTCCGCAGTAATAAAAATCGGTCGGTATTCGGCCCAGGTCAGTGTTTTTTCGGCCGGTTTCTTGATTTGTTCGAGAATCGATTCCTTAACTTCTGCCTGACCGAGGATGCGAACGAGATCGGCACGATCAAATTCGTGTTCGCTAACCATCGACTCGATGAACGCATCGATATCAGGTCGATCGACGTCGACGGCGTGACCGGCCGGGGCCATAACCAGAAATAGAGCGATGCCCGCGAGGAATCGGTGGATCATCAGTGAGGCAGCAGTTTTCGATGTGAGTGAATTGACATCAGAATACCGAAACCGGCCATCAGCGTCACCATGGACGTACCGCCAAAGCTGACCAGTGGCAACGGAACGCCGACTACGGGAATGAGACCCGTGACCATCGCTGTGTTGACCAACACGTAGACGAAAAATGTCAGACTTATCGAACCCGCGAGCAGACGCGAGTATGTGTCGGGTGCCTGCATCGCGATATACAGGCCACGACCAACGACGAACATGTACAGACACAAGAGTGATAACACGCCAAGCAGCCCCAGCTCCTCGGCCATCACTGCAAAAATGAAATCAGTCTCGCGTTCTGGCAGGTACTCGAGCTGTGCCTGCGAGCCGTTGGTCCAGCCCTTGCCGAACAAGCCGCCCGAGCCAATCGCAATTTTCGATTGAATAATGTTGTAACCGGCGCCGAGCGGGTCGCTGGTCGGATCCAAAAGCGTCAGTACACGTTGCTTCTGGTAGTCCTCCATGAATTGCCAAAGGCCGTAGGCGCCGGGTATGGACAAGACTGCAAGCGTGATCATCACCCGCAGTGGGAGGCCGGCGAGAACGACGACGATCATGCCCGAGGTGGCCACGAGCAGAGCGGTGCCGAGGTCGGGTTGCTGTGCGATGAGTGCCGTTGGGACGATGATCATCGCGGCGAGCAACAGCAACTGCCCGGCCCTGGGTGGAATCAGCCGGTCGTACAGATACCACGCGGCCATCATTGGCACGGCCAGTTTCATGAGCTCTGATGGTTGAAAGCGAATGCCAAGGTCGAGCCAACGCCTTGCACCCTGACCCACTTCACCCGTCGTTAATACCAAAACAAGCAACAGCAAGCCGGCGGCAAATCCCCATGGCGTCCAGCGTCGCAAAAAGTCGGGCGAAAACTGCGCAACGACGAACATCACGACAAGCGCAACCCCGAGCCTGGCGAGCTGGTTAAGCCACAACCGCATGTCCTCGCCGACAGCGCTGTACAGGACGATCAAGCCCAGCGCACATATCAGTAACAGACCGCCGAGCAACGGGCCATCGATGTTGAGACGTCGAATTCCGCGGCCACTGCCACCCAAAGACATCGTGCCGCTGTCGATCAGTCTTCGATTGTCACTGATTCGCATGACTGCCGTACCCGAGGTACTCGTCCATGATCTGGCGTGCAATCGGCGCAGCAATCCGGCTGCCGCTGGATCCATTTTCAACGACGACAGCGACCGCGATGCGTGGATTGTCGACCGGGGCGAATGCGACAAACAGCGCGTGATCGCGCAACCGTTCATCAATTATCTCCTCGTCGTATTCCTCGTCCTGCGACAACGAAAACACCTGCGAGGTACCGCTTTTGCCGGCCATCTCGTACTTTGCGTTTCGGCCTGCCGCCCGCGCTGTACCGCGTAAACCATGCATCACTTCGTGCATAGCGTCGATCACGGCGTCCCAATTCGTCACGTCATCGAGGGCGATGTTGTCGAGGCGTTTTGGTGTGTTCAGGATGCGCTCGCCCGACAATGTATTCTCGGTGGCCGCGACGATATGCGGTTGATATCGGATACCACGTGTCGCCACCGTTGCAATGGCATTCGCGAGCTGCAACGGTGTCGCCAGCATGTATCCCTGACCGATTGATGCAATCACCGTTTCACCGTGATACCAGCGTTGATCGGCCGGGTCGCGAAACGCGTTGCGTTTCCATTCGCGTGACGGCACCAGGCCATTGTGTTCGCCGCCGATATCGATGCCACTCGCATGGCCAAGGCCGAAGCGATCCAGGTAGTCGTGCAAGTTGTCGATTCCGAGGTCGACACCGATTTCGTAAAAATAGACATCGCAGGACTGCGAAATCGCGGTGTGCAAGTCAACCTCGCCATGACCTGCAGGCTTCCAGTCGCGATAGCGATGCGTGGTGCCGGGCAAAACGAAATACCCGCGGCAAAAGATCGTGCGCGTCAGGTTGGTTGCACCTGTCTCGAGTGCAGCGATTGCCAGCATCGGCTTGATGGTTGAGCCCGGTGGGTAGGCGCCACGAATTGCGCGATTAAACAAGGGTTGCTCAGGATCATTCTGCAGTGCCGAGAATTGGGAAGTCGTCATTCCGAGGGCAAAAAGGTTCGGGTCGAAGGTTGGCGCGCTGACTAACGCAAGAATTTCGCCAGTCCAGGGATCGATAGCAACCACGGCGCCACGTCGTCCTTCGAGGGCTTTGGTTGCAAGTAACTGCAGATCCAGGTCCAGGCTCAGATATATGTCGTCGCCGGGCGCT
>SMVB01074548.1_pt1 | contig 13378 bp, 15 predicted proteins | sample 2456461 | NCBI WGS metagenome assembly SMVB01 (sample SAMN11095934, study PRJNA526329) | marine sediment metagenome | biome: Marine sediment; feature: Surficial sediment; material: Deep marine sediment; isolation source: Hadal surficial sediment | place: Pacific Ocean | collected 2014-05 | depth...
CCCTGTGTGTCAACCTGACCCCATACACCCTCTGTTTGGGATAACATAGATTTCAGGGCCACAAAAACTGGATCCACAACATGCCAAAATCCCTAGTAGAACGACCTGACACGCAGGTTATACCCGAACCGGCGCTAGAGAAACGCACACGCCGCCAGTTCAAGCCCGAGTACAAGTTACGCATAATCGCTGAAGCCGATGCCTGCAAACACGGTGAGCTTGGCGCACTGCTACGCCGTGAAAAGCTCTACAGTAGTCAACTCTCTGAATGGCGACGAGAGTTTGCGGAAAACGGTGTGGCCGGATTGAGTAAAAGCGCTCCCGGCCCTGCGCCCTCGAAGACACCCGATCAGCGCCGAATTGAACAGCTTGAGAAAGAGAACAATCGATTGAATCGTAAGTTGGAGATTGCCAACGACTGCCTGGATTTACAAAAAAAAGCCTTGTCGATGCTCGATCGCTTACGCAGTGGGAACGATGTGTGAATAACGTGATTGCGCATCGCCCTGAAAGACTGCCAATGACGCGGGCATGCCGTGTTCTGGCTCTCAACCGGAGCACGGTCTACACCCACCAAAAGCGTGCCGCCAACGATGAACCGCCGCAGCGCTCACGTAAACACGCAAGGCAGCCGCGTGCCCTCAGCGCCCAAGAGCGTGTTGTCGTCATCGAGACACTCCACAGTGAGCCCTATTGTGATCAACCGCCCGCCGAAGTGTACCAGCGCCTGCTTGAGCGGGATCAGTACCTGTGTTCAGTCAGCACCATGCACCGCATTCTTCGTGCCTTGGGTGAAAACGGTGAGCGTCGGCAACAGCGGCCGGCCCAACACCACGCTGTTCCGAGATTGTTAGCCAGCGCCCCGCACGATGTTTGGACCTGGGATATTACTATGCTGCCACTGGTGCGCCGAGGCCTCTCTTTGTCACTGTATGTTGTGCTTGACCTGTTCAGCCGATTTGTCGTGGCCTGGATGGTCTCACTCAAGGAGAACAGTGCGCTATCAAAGCAGCTGATGGACGAAGCCACAGCGCGATACGACATAGCGCCAGGTCAGCTTACGCTGCATCAGGACCGCGGGTCGCCGATGATCGCCCACGGCTATTTGGATTTTATGAGTGAACTGGATGTCACCTGCAGTCACAGCCGCCCGCGGGTCAGTAACGACAATCCGTTTAGTGAAAGCCAGTTCAAGACGCAGAAATATCAACCGGATTACCCTGGCCGTTTCACCGATATCTCGCATGCCAGGCGCTGGTGTGAGGCTTATTTTAAATGGTACAACGTCGAGCACCATCACAGTGGCCTGTCGGGGTTTACCCCGGAACAGGTGTTTACCGGACGTTATCGCGAGGTTGCGGTACAGAAACAACGCGCCCTGAATACGCGCTATGAACGCAATCCGGAGCGCTTTGTGCGTGGTCGCCCGATCGCACCCATGCCGCCAAAGACCGTGGCGATTAATCCCATCGTCGACACCGGTGACGACAAAGCTATAGATGATCGCGTTAACTTCCCAGCGCTGTCAGCCGCTGGCTATGTGAAATAGACGTTATCTTTGAAATGACTGTCCATATGAGGTTGACACCTTCCGCTTCTCTCCCCAACGCCTTGCTATCGATTTTTGTGACTTCCATCACACATGGGTTGAGATTCAGTATTCTTACACCCGCAGAAAAAAACTTTCTTCGCCTCAGTTGCCTCATATTTCACTGGCGTGAAGCCTGTATCCTTATGCGACCCATCGCAAAAGGGTTGTGATTTACTGAGACCGCAGGCACACCAAAAATAGGATTGGCCAGCTTCCACTTCCACCCGATAAGGCGTCTCTGATGCTCTCGTAGGCTCTTTCATGTCGACTTCTCCTTACTAAAATTATGCCGCCGCCATCGCTGGCGAGTCGCGCAGCGACAAGTCCAGCTTTAAGCGCGATTGTGCACTTTGTTGTTATGCATTGAACGCCTGCAGCAGAAGAGCGATGCATAAGCCAAAACCAGCGAGATACGTACCCAAAGCACCCACAAAGCGCATTGGGCTTGGCTTAGCCAACGTCTGGGGAATAATAATACCTGCTACCAACAAAAACCGAGAAAATGTTACCAGCACCATACACCACAACACCCAAGCGGATATGGAGAATTGGCTTAGAATATAGATTAGCAGTGCGAGTAATGGCACATATTCCATTGTGTTGCCATGGGCTCTTATCACCTTATATAAGGTATCTTCGGGATCAGTAGAGCTACCAATTAGAGTATCTGTTTTTGACCGCGTTATTGAAACCGCGAATCCAAGCCCCATTCCCAGGAAGGCCAATAGCGAGATGCAAATTAGAGGGATAGACATATTATCTCCTTAATGTAATTGGATAAGCAAAGCGCGCAGCTGTTTATCCGCCCAGGTCCTCAGGTGCACGTTGCCGGTTCTCGCTATGCCTTTGTCCTTTTACTTCCATTGATGACTAAAAATAAGTCACCTTTGTTTATATAAAATACCACAAGCAAGTATAAGAATGAAAACACTGCACCAAATACAATAGAACATATGGCACAAATAAAAGCTACAGAGCAAGAACTTTCTCGATACACGACCCAACATGAAAATAAAATAGAGTGCACTAAGAGATCCACACTAAAATGGGACTGCCACAAGTATCGACTGCGGCTATCCATTTGCTCTAGAGTTCGACTCTGACCCTGATGACATTTGCGCACACCATTCTCACCTGTTTCGCTGCCATTGCTACGGCCGGACGGTCCGAAGCCCACTGAGTAATCTCTAGGTGGTACTACCCCAGGTTTAGCGCTGGTTTGATCGCCACAATCTGTGCAATAGCCTGGGGAGCGCCTGCCTTTCCCGGGTTTGTTACACCCTCAAAGCAGTGCAAAATGTCCCAGTCGGCGAAGTATTCGTCTAATTCGTTGTGCCGTAACAGGAAGGCGGGATTGTTAGGGTGCCCGTATCGTGGTTGATCCACGGTAAATGTTTCATAGATGACGATGCCCCCTGGCAGTACTGCTTTTTTGATCGACTCCATGAGTGGGCGATGTAGGTAGCGGAAGATAACTATGCCCCCGGCTTGCTTGTCGGCGAGCGGGCTGGGTTGTGGCCCTTCAAAATCCGTCAACCAACACTCCGCCAGTTCCTTTTTGCCTTTGTAAGTTGCGGTGGTGAGTGCCTGCTGAATCTGATCCAGGGCGGAACAGTTTAAGTCGGCAAAAATCACGGGGATACCACTGGCCAGCAGATACAGTCCATTGCGACCGTTGCCACAGGCCAGGTCAATGATGGGGCCGAGTTTAGCGGCTTCGGTGAGTTTCGCCAGATACTGTTCCAATAATAGGGAGTGGCCGGAGGTCACACGGTATTCCAATCAGTTTTTCGATTAGTTTACCCGATAGTCGGGGCAAAAGAAGAGGGGGTAGAATAGAGCTGCCGGTACATACCCTTTGTCAGATGGCGCGCCCATCAGGATTCGAACCTGAGACCTACGGCTTAGAAGGCCGTTGCTCTATCCAGCTGAGCTATGGGCGCGTAAAAAGCGAGAAATGGGGTGGCCGACGGGTCTTGAACCCGCCACCTCCGGAGTCACAATCCGGGGCTCTACCTGATGAGCTACGGCCACCATTGAAGAGGTGCTGAGGTTGGGTAACCAACATTCCCAATAAACACTGGAAAGTTGGTCGGGGTAGAGAGATTCGAACTCCCGACATCCTGCTCCCAAAGCAGGCGCGCTACCAGACTGCGCTATACCCCGATTTTCAATGGCAATAATGTTTCTGCCGACCCGTTTTCAGGAGGCCGCATAATACTCACCCCGTCACTAAGCGTCAACGGTAAAATAGTGATTTTACTACAGTTTTCTTTCTACCCTCTTCCACTGGAGCAGCCGGCTGTGGGACAATGCGCGCCTTCAGAACAGTGGTTTTATAAGCCAACTTAATTACACAGTGAGAAGCGCCCATCATGTCAGCATTGGTCCTCGACGGAAAAGCCGTAGCGGCACTAACAGAAGCCGAATTATTGGCCCGTGTAGAGCAATTAAAAGCCAAATCAGGCGGTAAAACGCCGATATTGGCCACGCTGTTGGTGGGCGATGACCCCGCCTCCTCAACTTACGTAAAAATGAAGGGCAATGCCTGTCGCCGGGTCGGCATTGAGTCGCTTAAAGTCGAGATGTCAGATTCCACCACAACAGAAGAACTACTGGCAAAAATCGAAGAACTGAACAACAACCCGGAGGTGCACGGTATCTTATTGCAACACCCGGTTCCCGCCCAGATAGATGAGCGGGCTTGTTTCGACGCCATTGCGCTGAGTAAAGATGTCGATGGGGTTACCTGCCTGGGCTTCGGACGCATGGCCATGGGCGAGGAAGCCTACGGCTGCGCCACGCCCCAGGGCATCATGCGCCTATTGGCCCACTACAATATTGAGATTGAAGGCAAACACGCCGTGGTCGTTGGCCGCAGCCCCATTTTGGGTAAGCCGATGGCGGCGATGCTATTGCAAAAACACGCCACCGTGACGATTTGCCATTCGCGCACTCAAAATCTTCCCGAGTTAATTGCCATGGCTGATATTTTGGTGGGTGCGGTTGGCCGCCCCGAATTCATCAAGGCGGACTGGGTAAAAGCGGGTGCGGTGGTGGTCGACGCTGGTTATCACCCGGGCGGCGTGGGCGATATTGAGTTATCCGCCCTTACTGAAAAAGTTAGCGCTTATACGCCGGTTCCCGGTGGTGTGGGCCCGATGACGATTAACACCTTGATTCAGCAAACCGTTGAATCCGGCGAGAAGAGCCTGGGTTAATCGCGGACTCCACGGCGCCATTTAGTGCCGTCGCGACTATCTTCCAATACCACACCGCGCTGCAACAGATGCTGGCGAATTTCATCGGCGCGGGCATAATTTTTATCGAGCTTGGCCTGCTGACGTTCCGCTATAAGCGCTTCAATGCCTTCGCCGGAAACCTCATTTTCAGTCGCCCCGCCCTGCAACCACGCCTGCGGATCCTGCTGCAGAATCCCCAACAGCTCTCCCGCTGCCAGCAGCCGTGCTTTTAATCGGGGTTTATCCTGAGCTTCCGCCTTGTTCAGTTCCTTGGCCAGGGCATGAATTTCGGCGATGGCTACCGGCGTATTCAAGTCGTCGTTAAGGGCCGCATAGAAAGGCTCCGAGGCGAGCTCTAACTCACCTGCAGCCTCAACTTCAGCCACTTCCCGCAAGGTGCCATACAAACCCGACAAGGTAGCTTCAGCTTGTTCCAACAACTGTGCGGAAAAATCCAACGGCGAGCGATAGTGGGCAGTCAATAGGGCAAAACGCAGGACCTCCCCGCGAAAATTTTGCAATAAATCACGCACTGTTCGAATGTTGCCCAGCGACTTGGACATCTTTTCGCCATCCATATCCAGAAAGGCGTTGTGCATCCAGTACCGCACATAATCGCCACCGTGGGCACAGCGACTTTGGGCAATCTCATTTTCGTGGTGGGGAAAAATAAGATCCCTACCCCCAGCGTGGATATCGATGGTTTCACCCAGGTGATCGTGAATCATGGCGGAGCACTCCAGATGCCAGCCCGGGCGGCAGCGACCCCAGGGAGTACCCCAGCCCGGATCTTCCTTTGCGGCCGGTTTCCAGATGACAAAATCACCCGGATGGCGTTTGTAGTCCGCCACTTCGACGCGCGCACCTGCCAGCATATCGTCCAGGGAACGGCCCGAGAGCTGGCCGTAGTCCGGCATGGACTCCACCGCAAATAGCACATGTCCCTCGGATAGATAGGCGTGGCCTTTGGTAACCAGGATCTCGGTGAGCGCAATCATTGGCTCAATGTTCTGGGTAGCGCGCGGTTCCATAGTGGGCGCCAGGGTATTGAGCTGCATCATGTCTTGCTGATACTTGCGAGTAAACTCTTCCGTGACCTCGTCAATACTGCAACCACGCTCTCTGGCCGCTGCGATGATTTTGTCATCAACATCGGTGATATTGCGCGCGTAGGTGACCTTGTCATATTGGGTCTGTAGCAGACGAAACAGCATATCGAATACCACCACCGGTCTGGCATTGCCTATATGCGCGAGGTTGTACACCGTGGGGCCGCACACATACATGGTGACCGAATGGGGGTCCAGAGGCGTAAATATCTCTTTCTTGCGGGTTAACGTATTGTAGATTGATAGCGTCATAATCGATGTCGAGTCTGTTTAGTTATTCCAGGTATCGCGCAGGCCAATGGTCTTGTTGAAAACCGGCGTCTCACTACTGTGTTCGAATCGGTCTGCCACAAAGTAACCTTCGCGCTCGAACTGAAATACCTGCTCGGGTACCGCGTCTAGCAGAGACGGCTCTATCCACGCCTCCTCCACCACACGCAGTGAGGCGGCGTTGATATGATCCATAAAGTTTTTGTCGCCGCGATCCGGCGCCTGGTCATTGAACAAGCGATCATAGAGTTTTACTTTCGCCCGCTTACCACCCGCCGCAGCCACCCAGTGAATGACGCCCTTGGGTTTAATGCCATCTTCGGGGTTTTCGCCCAGCGTATTTTCGATTATGCGCGCGCGTATCTCAATGATGTCTCCCGCCTCGTTCTTGATAGCCTGGTCCGCCTCTATCACATAAGCATTGCGCAACCGTACCCGCTTGCCTATCACCAGACGCTTGAATTTCTTGTTGGCCTCCTCGCGAAAATCGTCCATATCGATATACAGCTCACCACTAAAGGGCACTTTGCGCGAACCCAACTCCTCCCGACTGGGGTGGCAGGCAATGGTAAGTACTTCTGTCTGGTCTTGCGGATAGTTGGTCAACACCACTTTCAGCGGGTTCAGCACACACATGGCCCTGGGGGCATTTTCATTGAGGTCATCGCGAATCGCGTGTTCCAGCATCGCCACATCGACCATGCCTTCGCTGCGCGATACGCCCGCCATCTCGCAAAAACGCCGAATGGATTTAGCGCTGTAGCCGCGCCGCCGCATTCCGGAAATGGTTGGCATACGCGGGTCGTCCCAGCTTTCCACGACCCTCTCATCCACCAGCTGTTTAAGCTTGCGCTTGCTGGTTATGGTGTAACTGAGATTCAGGGCGCCGAATTCAAATTGCCTGGGCGTACTCGGGACGGGCAATTGTTCGATGAACCAGTTGTAGAGCGGCCGGTGTCCCTCAAACTCCAGAGTGCAAATGGAGTGGGTGATCCCCTCGATGGCATCTTCCTGCCCATGGGCGAAGTCATAGGTGGGATATATCACCCAGTCATTACCGGTCTGGTGATGGTGGATCTTCCTGATGCGGTAGAGTATCGGGTCGCGCATTATCATATTGGGCGAAGCCATATCGAGTTTGGCCCGCAACACTTTTTCACCCTCGGCAAAATCGCCGGCTTTCATCCCCGCCAACAGTTTGAGGTTCTCCTCGACACTGCGATTGCGATAGGGGCTGTCTTTACCCGGCTCGGTCAATGTGCCGCGATATTCCCTCGCCTGCTCAGCATTCAAGTCGCATACATAAGCCCTGCCCTGCTCCACCAGATAGATGGCCCAGTCGTAGAATTGCTGAAAATAGGATGAGGCGTAGCGAACCTCACCCTGCCAGGCGAAACCCAGCCATGTTATATCCCGCTGTATGGCGTCAATATATTCCTGGCTCTCTTTCTCCGGGTTGGTATCGTCAAAACGCAGATTGCAGTGGCCACCAAAATGTTCCGCCAGGCCAAAATTCAGGCAGATTGAGCTGGCGTGCCCGATGTGCAAAAAACCGTTGGGTTCGGGCGGGAAGCGCGTCATCACTTCGGTGGCTTTCCCACTTTCCAGTTCCTGTTCGATGAGTGCGCGAAGGAAATTATTGGCTGGCTTGGTTTCCATAGCTCCTTGAGTTCCAGGGCATAAAATAGCCGCGTATTATAGCGACTGTTTCCCCTGCCACCTAGCGCAAAAATCCAAAAGGCCGTATGATTGGCACCTTTTCAGCACACCGAGCTCCAATACACTTTTTAAGCCCGCATTAGACACCTCCAGGGACGACACTATGGTTATCATTCGCACCACCTTTGGCGATATCAAACTCGATCTGGATGCTGAGAAAGCGCCCAAAACCGTAGCCAATTTCATTCAATACGCCAATGACGGATTTTATGATGGCACCATCTTTCACCGGGTTATTGAAAACTTCATGATCCAGGGTGGCGGTTTTGACACCAACATGGAACAAAAGCAATCCGGTGAGCCCATCGAAAACGAGGCGGATAACGGCCTCAAGAACGATCATGGCACCATCGCCATGGCAAGGACTATGGACCCCCATTCCGCAACTGCGCAGTTTTTTATCAATGTGAAGGACAACGACTTCCTTAACCACTCCGGCAAAAACATGCAGGGCTGGGGTTATACGGTGTTTGGCAAGGTCATCGAGGGCAGTGAGGTACTTGATAAAATTCGCGCCGTGGCCACCGGCACCCGCTCGGGCCAGCAGGATGTGCCCGTAGAAGATGTCATTATCGGAACTGTGGAAATTGTAGAGAGCTAGCATTCGGCTCAGTTGCCCATTGTGAGCAGCCGCACTCTCTTCATCTCGGATCTCCACCTGGACATGGCGAGGCCCGCAACCTTGCGGGCCTTTGCCCATTTCTTACTAGACAATCGCGACTGTGACCGTCTCTACATACTGGGCGACCTGTTTGACGCCTGGATCGGCGATGACGATGACTCCCCCATTGCGCTGGAAGTGACCAGGCTGCTAACGGATTTCGCCCGCGCAGGCCCGGAACTATTCCTGATGCAGGGGAATCGTGACTTTCTGTTGGGCGAGCGTCTATGTGACGCCGTCGGAGGCCAGCTACTTGCCGACCCCACCGTCATTGAATTGCTGGGAGAACCCACCCTGTTGATGCACGGCGACAGCTTGTGTACTGCCGATACCGACTACCAGGCGTTTCGCAAAAAAGCGCGAGATCCCCGCTGGCAGGCTGAATTCCTCACCCAGAGCTTGGCAGAGCGCCGAGATTTTGCGACAAAACTGCGTGGCATGAGCAGCGAGGCAAACAGCAATAAGGCGGAGAACATCATGGACGTGAGCGAGGAGGCGGTACTGCAGGTCATGCACGCCCACCACGTTAAATGGTTAATACACGGCCACACTCACCGCCCGGCGTGCCATGACCTTGCCACCGGCACTCGCTGGGTACTGGGCGATTGGGATAAACAAGGCTGGATGATAGAAGCGTCTAGGGGAAACCTGGAGCTAACCAGTTTTAATATAATTCAATAACTTACAGATTATATCTAATAATATAGATTAAGTTTTAAACAGCGGGAACACCGCTGTGAAAACGAAATTCCAAGTCACTACCCACAATCAAATCACGCTCCCTTTCCAATAATAGCGCCAGGCGCACCTCGACCTCCTCCTTCGCTGCAATTTTCCGTGCAAATTTCAGGTAATGCATGAAATGGCGAGATTCAGACCTCAACAACGAGCTATAGAAAGCCCCCAGTTCGTCATCGAGCACCGGCACAAGGCAGGCAAATCGCTCGCAGGAGCGCGCCTCTATAATCGCGCCCACCAACAGCGTATCGACCAACCGCCCCGGTTCATTCTTGCGCACGCTTTTTCGCAATTCACCTGCATAGCGCGAAGCGGACAGCTGCGGATAACGCACACCCTGTTTTTTCATCAGGGCAATGACCTGCTCAAAGTGGCGCAATTCCTCCCGTGCCAACTTCGACAACATATGCAACAACTCATCGTGCTCCACGTAGCGGTACATCAGGTTCAGAGCCGTGGCTGCCGCCTTTTTCTCACTATTATCTGCATTAGGAGAATTAATGGGTTGAGCCAGTCCGGGTATGCCATGTGCGTATCTGCGCATGGTGGTCATAGCGGACTGGGCGGCTCGTTGCTCTAGGTTGGCATGATCGCACAGGAGGGTAGCTAAGTTATCAGGCTTAGCAGCTTCCTCGATCCAAGCCTGTGGAGTTGCACAAGGTAGGAATTCAAGGATGTGTTCTATGTCTTGGGTTTGTGTCATGGCGGCGTATCATACAGGCGCAAAAGGGTATGGCCTACCCCGATAGGTGGGAAGCAGGATAATTCCCAAGCCGCAGGCCCGAGATCGGAGTAGCTCGGGTTGCCCTCCTTCGGTGCTGCGTTGTCCACGTCATTCTCGTGGCACGTCTCCACAGCAGAGGGCGACGGTTCCTCCTCTAGCGCGTCTAGTGCCGCCTCGAAAGCCGACATCAGGTCGACTGGATCATGAGGCAAGTCTTCCTCGACATGCCGGGGCGGGCTCAATGGCTCGCGATCGTGCATACACTTCCCTGTGGCCGCGAAGTGCGCCTGGCTGTTTTGCATCCGCTTGTGGAAATTGGCAGAAGCCTCGTCCCGCTTTGCTGCGATAACTTCTCCAAGCCCTCCTGTAAGTTGTCTCTTGTTAATGGTCATGCTGCATTCTCCTCATAGTAGTAATAGTCGAATTCCTCAATCCACAAGATGTGGCCCGGTATAGTGAGTTCTCGTTTCGACATATCATTAATGGCAGTGAGCCATGCCGGGGGCGTAGGCATCGGTGGGTTACAGGCTGGGTCCAGTACCCAGTCGAAATAAACCTTTTCGTATTCCTCAGCACCGGGACCGTCAGCCCGGAGGGTCGAGACGGCATCGTCCAGTTCTCTTAGTTCTGGGATGGTGTATCGGTCGTACTGGTTGCTGTCGTTGAGCCAATCACCCACCGTTTTCTCGGCAGTGTCCCTATCCTTGGCATAGGCACCCCGAGCCTCCACGCTTTTCAGTTCGGCTCGTAACTCAGCGACCAGCTTATTATCGCTGCGTTCCTTGGCGTCTTTTCGGGCGCGTTCATCCGCCTTCCGAATCCGGGCCTGTTTCCGCTCGCGATACTTGCGAGCATATTCCAGGTCATTGGCCATACGGCGTTCGTGCTTAGCTTTTGCCTCGGACTGATGTTTTTCACGGTTCTGGGTCGACCTCTTGATCCTGACATCCAGTTCTAGCTTGGCGATTTGCTTTGAGGTGAGCGCCACTCCCTCCTCGACCTCGATACAGTACAGGGCAAGGTCGGATACCAATTCGGCGGAGGGGAGCTGCTTCTTCGGTTCGGACTTGCGCTTGCGTACCACCTTGCGACCAGCCTTGCAGCCACAGGAGGTAACGCGACCAGCCTTGAGCTGGGCAGCGGCGACCAGCTTATGGCCACCACACTCGCAGCTCGAGAGCCACAGGATGTTATTGCCCTGCCGACCGGCTGGCCGGAGGGCTGTGAGTTTACCGAACTGCAGTCCGTCGATTCGGGCCGCTGTCTTAGCTAATCCAATGGCGGGGAAATCGTGCGGATTTATTTTCGATGTCATGATTATTCCTCGTGTAGAGCCGCAGCTCCGTGAGGAGTGCGGCAGCAATAACTGTTGGTATGAACATGCTCAGCCTCCTCCTGTATTTCTCGTGTCGGGGGTAGCAGCCCTGCCCGCCACATGGGGCAGGCGACCACCGTAGCCGAACGCTGCGCTACCGATGTAGGTAGCCGCACCCGTACTTGAGCGGCATACAGTAGCGGGAGCTTGATCTGCTTTTGGTGCGGGGCTGGAACCACCCTGATTACCATTAGCACCGGCCTCTGGGACTAAAGCGCCGGTTAAACTCGCTGCCGCTTGCAACGATGTCACCGATAACGTCCTGAATGGACTCGGAGGCAGACTCTGTGCCTGAGCGGTCGATGATGTCGGTGCGGGGTTGGCTCACTGGCTGGGCGCCTGCCAAAGGATTTGTGTTTTAAGTTGCCATGATTAAATCTCCATTTATTTGGATTCGAGGTAGGTTTGGGTTGCCTTATAGAGGCTGGCGATCTCCTCGACCGTGAGACCAAGTTCGTTCGCCTTGGGTACGAGCTTGCAGGCGGTATCGCTTAACTCGCTCAGTGTTTTTGGTGGCGTAATGCCTATTGCGCGGCACAGCTCGAAATACTGCTCGACGGGTGCTATTTGAGAGCTGCGATTTGCCTGTGCGCCGATGCTGCCAGCATTAATCACGTCGGTACGAAGTTGAGAGCGCGAAGCCTTACGCTCGTGCTTCAGGGACTGCGTTTCCTTGTACAGCCGCTTGAGCTGCTCCACCTGATACAGGATTTTCCCCTCGGTGGGAACAGAGCCTGGGCGGTACAGCTTTCCGTTTTGTCCAGGCTGCTTACTGGCAAGCTTTCGGACCGTGGGATATGGGACACCCCATAGGGCACCTATACGATTCCAACTCAGTCCCTTGAAGGGGACACGCTTGTTAGCTTCGAGTGATGCTCGGACACCTGTACATTGCCAATCCCTATAGACGGCTCGGTGATGCTTTTCTCCGCAGGGCGGGACATAGCGTTTACCTTTAGCGAGGCGTTCTCCTCTATTTTCATCAATTGCCAGCTTCCTACGAGAAACGGCCTGCTCATGCCACAGAGAATCTAAACTGGGGCGTTGTGCTGTTACTGTCATGGTTTATATTTCCTTGGTTTTTGTTTTGCGGCTCAAAATAAGTCGGCGAGTTGGGTGAGTTCGTTCAGGGCCCGCGCTTTAGGTAATACAGAGCTTGGCCCCGAGTTCGCCGATGTAGGCGGCCCGCGCGGACATATTTCCCCGGGGCAAGCTCGATCCTCGGCGCATTTAGCCCGATGGGTAGATTTCGTGGTTGGGTTTAGTGGTTGGGGTTGCTGACTTGGATCACTGCGTACAGGTCCGCCGACACAGCCTTAATCGCGTTGACTGATTCATGAGAGAAGTCTTCAGAAAGCTCTGCTACGAGAATTTCGTAAATGTCCCCCAGTTGGTCTGCGGACTCGCCCAACGCGCTGCACAGTGCCTTGCGGAGAGAGTCCCGGCGCTCAGCCGCCAGGAGGAAGTTGCGGTTGGTGTCCAAAATGGAGCCGTTCGCTGCTTGAGCACCTAGAGCGAAAGCTAGGCGCACAATCTGGTCAATGTGAATGGGTGTCATTACTTTGCTCCTTTCTCTTTTAGGTGGTTGAGTAAATTCACGATCTTGCGAACCCCGGAGCCGGAAGCCTTGAGACGGCTTTTGCTCGATCCGACACGGAACTCTCCCGCCGAGTTTGCAGTAACTACCGTGCCATAAGCGCGAAGTACCCCGTCTTTGAATGCAAAGGTGTGTTCGACCATGCCGTCGAGCAGTTTCTCTGCGTGGTGCAGCCGTAAAACTTTGGTCAGGTTAGTTCCATTACTGCGCTGCTCTTTGGTCGTGCCGGTGATACCCATGTCCTTTAGCATGGACTGAACTACTCTACGGTTGGCCACGCATTGATCGAGCGCGGCGTCCGGTGCCGACTCTTTACTGGTGTTGCTCTGGTTCAATTGCTGCAGCAAGCAAA
>SMVB01378412.1_pt1 | contig 13378 bp, 8 predicted proteins | sample 2456461 | NCBI WGS metagenome assembly SMVB01 (sample SAMN11095934, study PRJNA526329) | marine sediment metagenome | biome: Marine sediment; feature: Surficial sediment; material: Deep marine sediment; isolation source: Hadal surficial sediment | place: Pacific Ocean | collected 2014-05 | depth 0-1...
CCCTTGTCGCCTCCTGTCCGCGCGTGTCCAGTTTGGGGCCTCAACGCTCGTCCCTTTCGCAATGCGAAGGTCGAGGGTTCGAGCCCCTTCGTCTCCACCAACACAAGCTCCGGCGTGCTCGGCACTTACGCCGGAGCGGTTTTCGACAGGCCCGCGCTCCTCGGGGCGCGGTGCCGGATTGCTGCCTGGAATGGCGGCAATCAGGATGAGCGCCGAGCTACTCCACGTCGTCTCCCGCTCGACGTTCCACTGCAGACCCGTGGGTGTTCCAAGTCTCCTCGAAGTACCAGCGGAGTATGGTCGGTGGCAGCCTGCCGGGGAACTGCGGCGGCGGCGATGTCGGCCCGACCGCTACCGCCGCCCGCGGCGTGGTCGCCGCTTGAAAAGCTCGCCCTTGGCGAGCGCACGCTCGAACTCGCGCACGACCTCGGTCATCTCGTCCGCGAACATGTCGATCTGCCATGGGGCGAGGCCTTCGATCCGCGCGAGCTCAGTCGTCGAGCTCGGGCGCTTCTCGGCGATGCGTAGCAGGACGTGCCGGTTCAAGAGGTACGAGGACTCGATGCCCTCGGCATCAGCGACACCCTTCCGCCACTTTCGCAAGCGGTCGTAGAGCTCGAGCGTCTCCTCGCTCTGGCCGTCGGTCCCGTCGCGCCGGGGGGCCACGGGCAGCCGCGCGAGGGGGCCGAGCTCGTGGGCGCGGTCGATCGCCGCCAGCACGGGATCGCCCAGGCGCCGGACCATCCCCGAGGAGAATCCGTGCACCCTGGCGAGCGCCCGGGTGTCCTTCGGGTTCGCGCGCGCCAGCTCGAAGAGGACCTGGTTGCTCATGATCCGGAACGGCGGGACGTCGCGCCGCTCGGCGAGCTCCTCGCGCACGATGAACACCTCGCGCAAGATCCGCCGCCCGATGGGATCCAGGTCGCGCACACCCTTGATGCGCACGAACAGATCGGGCTGGAACCCGATGTCGACCGGCTCGAGCTGCTCGAGCCGGCGACACTCCGCGTCCAGGATCATCGTGCGCCCGCGTTCCTCGAGCTCGGCCGCCAGCTCGTGCATCAGCGGCAGGAGGAAGCGCGTGTCGAGGCGCGCGTACGAGATCTGCTTCTCGGACAAGGGTCGCTTGGCCCAGTCCGAACGTTGCATGGACTTGTCGAGCTCTACGCCGAACCGCGACTTCAGGACCGAGGCGAGCCCCGGTGCCTCCATGCCGAGTGCGGCCGCGGCGACGCGCGTGTCGAACAGGTTTGCGAACTCGAACCCGTACTCGCGCTTCATGATCATCACGTCGTACTCGCCGTCGTGGAAGATCTTGACCTTGGTGGGGTCGGCGAGCACCCGCCCGAGCGGCGCAATGTCGAGCCCCGAGAGCGGGTCGACCAGATAATCGCGCTCCTCGACGGTGACCTGGACGAGACAGACCTTCTCGCGGTAGCTGAAGAAGGAATCCGCCTCCGTGTCGAAGGCGATCTCGCGCTGGCCGGCGAGGTCCTCCAGCAGTGCGGCGAGGCCCGCGGCGTCGTGCACGAGAGTCGGCGGCGGGAGGTCGGGCAGGCTCATCGCGACGGGTCGGTGGCCAGGGGGAGCGCGGGCGCCCGACAAGGTTCCCACGGCGCGGGGAGCGATGAAAGGCCCCTCCGCGGAAGGCGGGGCCGAACGCCGCGATCTTCCGCGAAGCGCGGGTGCTCCATCGATGAGCCCTTCGCTAAGCGAAGGACCTGGGCGAGGTGGCGAGGATGACGAGACTTGAACTCGCAACCTCCGGCGTGACAGGCCGGCACTCTAACCAGTTGAGCTACATCCCCGCTGAGCGGCGGAGTATAGCATCGGATCGCGGGCATCCAAGCCTCGACGCCGGTTCGGGGAGGACGGTGCTGCCGAGGTGAGCGGCAGCGGGGCGGACGGCCGTCACGCCCGGCTGCGGGGATCAACCGGTCCGTACCGCGCGCACGGCGTCGAAGCGGTTCATCCGCCAGATCGGGTAGAGGCCGGCGAGGAGCGTCAGCAGGGTCGCGCCCACGAGCGCCAGGACGATCCACGCGCCGGGGCCGCGGTCCGGGAGGGTGAGCCCGGCGAGCTCCTGGAGCGAGTCGACGATCAGCGGCGTCATGAACGTGCCCAGAAGCACGCCGAGTACGCCGCCGACGATGCCGACCACGAGGGACTCGATCAGGACCATGCCGCCGATCTGGCGCGCCGAGACACCGAGCGCCTTGAGGATCCCGATCTCCTTCGAGCGCTCGAGCGCGGCGAGGAGCTGTCCGTTCAGGACGCCGAGCGCGGCGAGCGCGGCGGTGAGCCCGACCAGGATGTCGAAGAGCACGAAGTCGCGGTCGATGTCCATGACGTGGTGCTCGAGCAGCGCGGCCCCTGTCTCGTACCGGACACCGCTCATGTCCGCCGTGGTGTCGCCGGCCCCGCGGTCCGCGTCTCCCACCGGTCCAGGCTTGAATCGGAAGTCGCGTACAGCGGCCTCGACGACGCCCGGGTCCGTGCCTTCCTCGAGGCGCACCGCGACGTCCGTAGCGGTGTCGATGTCGAGACAGAAGTAGCGCTTCATGTACGTATCGGCGACGACGCCGTACATGCGCTCGTCGGGCTGCGGGAAGTAACCGTAGGCATCGGAGATGGCGACCACCTCGAAGTCCTGGCCCGAGCCGTCGGCCTTGCTGACGTAGACGAGGTCGCCGACCTCGTACTTCCGCTCCTGGGCGACGCGGCGCGAGAGAATCATGCCGTGTTCGCGCTGCATTCTTCGCAGCAGGGTGGGATCGTCGGCGCACGGCCCGTACCGCGACAGCCCGGAGACGTCGACACCGAACAGGAGGAACGATCCGTACGTGCGCACGCTACCCTGCTCGACGCCGATCACACCTGGGAACTGCGCGAGGTGTTGCGAGAACTCGGCAACAGGGACGTTGGGCAGGTTCTTCACCCAGACCTTGTCGCGCGCCGCCTCGTCGGCCCACACCTCGACTTCGCCGCGCAGGCTCCGCGTCAAGCCTTTCAGGCTGACCAGGCCGGCGCTCACGAGCGCGATGGCGGAAGCCGAGACTGCGATTCGGGTGGCGCTATGACGCATCGCCCGGGTCGCGAGTCGGCCCGACAGCGGCCACCAGGCCGTGAACGGGCGAGCGAGGACCGAACACACGCCCGTGAGGATCATGGGCATGGCGAGCGGCAGCACCACGAGCAGCGCGAGGACCCCGACAGCGGACAGGAGAATGGTGACGAGCGGGCCGGCAAACTCGCCCACGACGGGCACCAGCACGAAGTAGAGCCCCGGCAGGACGACGGCGAGCAACAGGGCAAAGAAGAGTTGGAAGCCGCGGCGCATACCGCTCGACTCGAGCGCGGACTCGCCGCGCAGGGCGGCGACCGTGTTCGCGCCGCCCAGGCGCGAGAGCGGATAGACCGACCCCACGAGCGCGATGAGGAAACCGACCACCGTCAGGGACAGCACGATGTTCCAAGGGATGAGGAATACCGGGACGTACTTGCCCACGCCGAGCGTCGTGATTCCGCGCGCGAGCAATACCCACGCGAGGGCGATCCCGCCGCCTAGACCCAAGAGCGCGCCGCATCCCGCGAGGGCGACGGCCTCGAAGAGGAAGATGCGCGCGACCTGCGCGCGCGTCACGCCGATCGCGTGGAGGGTTCCGATCTCGTTCATCCGCTCGGTGAGCGACATCGAGAGCGTGTGGAAGATCACATAGAGCCCGAGCACGAGCGCCAGCAGGCCCGCCATCCGAACGCCCGTCCGAAACGCCCGTTCGTCCGCCGCCTGGCCGATGAGGACGCTCTTGTCGAGCGTGTACGAGTAGCTCGCGCCGAGGCTGATCTGCAGGCGTTCGATGTCCACCGCGGGGTCGCGCTTCGCCCAGTATCGGGTCTCGACGTGCGCATCCTCGTACAGCACCTTGCCCCAGTCGTAGTCGACGATCGCGATCATCCCGCGTGACCGCCGCCCGAGCTTCTCGCGCGCCAGGATCCCGGCGACCTGGAACGCGAGCGCCGCGGGGCGATCCGGGGATGCCTCGCCGACCACCCGAACCTCGCCATCGATGCACGCCTTGCGGGCCACTCGCCGCGGGCGCGCGATCCTCATCTCATCTCCGACCGCGAGCTCGAGCTCTCCAGCGAGCGCTGCCCCGACGAGCACTTCGCGCGCCCCGTTGTCCGAATCGAGCTCGCGCCCCTCGAGCAGACGGTGCAGTTCGAGCGCCGGGAACGTGGCCGACTCGACGGCGTAGAGCCGCACTCGCACGCCCCGCTCCTTCCAAGCGTCCTCCGCGTCCTCCGCGTCCCTCTCGGCCTCCACGTCCCTCTCGGCCTCCGCGCTCGCCCACACGATCGCGTCGTTCTGGAAGAACGCCGAGGCGTCGGTGAGGCCCTCGATGCTCGTGAGCTCCACGGGCGTGTCCCCGGTCTGGCGCGCACGGATCTCGAGGTCCGGGTTGCCGGCCGCGGCGTAGATGCCCGAAAGCCCGCCGATCGTCGTGTGGTCGAGCGTGATCACGCCGACCACCGTGGTGATACCCAGCGCGATGCCGAGGATGGAGAAGAGCGTACGGCCGGGACGCTGGAGCAGGCCGCCCCGCGCGATCGTGATCGTGAGCCCCATTAAATGGCGAGCGAAACCAGAGCCTCGTGGACGCTCTCCACCGGGATGTCCGGGCCTGTGAGCTGCACGTCCGGCGCCAGCTCGCCGTCGACCAGGAAGAGCAGGCGATCGGCAAAGGTCGCATCGCGCGGGTTGTGGGTGACGAGCAGGATCGAGCGGCCGTCCTCGTCCGCGCACCGGCGCAGGATCTCCATGACCTCGGCGCCCGCCTTCTGGGAGAGGTTGCCCGTCGGCTCGTCGCACAGCAGTAAGGGTTGGCCGCCCATCAGCGCGCGCGCGATGGAGACGCGTTGCATCTCGCCGCCGGACAGTTGGTGGGGGTAGCAGCCGAGGCGCTGCTCCAGTCCGAGTCGGCGGCAGAGCGCCTCGAGCTCCTCGTCCGCGAGCTCCGGACGCCGGCCCTGGATCGCGAGCGGCAGGCCGACGTTCTCGCGCACGGTGAGGTTCGGCAGCAGGTTGAAGAACTGGAAGACGTACCCGACCTGGGCCCGGCGCAGGAGCGTGCGCTTCCGTTCCGAGAGCTTGGAGAGGTCCACGCCCGCGAGCCGCACCGCTCCTGCCGACGGTGCGTCGAGGCCCGAGAGGATGTGGAGGAGCGTCGACTTGCCCGAGCCGCTCGGACCCATGATGCAGACGAACTCGCCCTCCTGCACGTCGAACGTGACGCCGCGGAGGATGGGGACGCGCTCCCCGCCCTGCTCGTGGAACTTGTAGACCTCGTGGGCGCTGACGATGTCGGTCATGGCTTGAGAGTCTACTGCGCGTTCCGAGCTCCTGGGTCACGTCTTCGGCGAGTGCACGGTCCGCGCTTGCGCGCTCCGACTCGCGAGAAACTCCGGGGAGCTCCACCGAGGGCTCCTCGGCGCCGCCGGAAAGGGCGGAACTCCAGCTTGGGGCCCTCACCTAGCAGCGACGGTGCCGATGCGGGCGAGGGCACGCACGGCGGCGGCGGCGATGCGCGGTTCCGAGCTGTCGCGAAGCTCCGAGAGCGCGGGAATCGAGCCGCTGGAACCGAGCGAGCCGAGGACGGAGCACGTGAGCAGCACGATGTCGGGCTGGGCGTGCCACAGGCACGGGCTCAGCGCCTCGGCGATCTCGTGCCGGAACATGTGCTTCGCGACGAGTCCGTTGATCACCGTTGCGGCCTCCTCCGCGGACCGCTGCGCGAGGCCGTCCAGGGTGGGCGCCGTCCGCCGCCACCAATCCGTCTCGGCCTCGTACCAGGCCAGCCATCGTTCGGAATCAGATGCGAACGCCGCCCCGGTGATCTCGCGCAGAGCGGCGTAGGCGGCCGAGCGGACGCTCTGTTGCGGGTGGTCGAGCAGCTCCGCAAGCTGCGGGACGGCTTCGTCGTCCTGCAGGATCGCCATGGCGCGCACGGAGCCCAGAACGAGCAGGACATCCTCGTGGTCGAGGTAGCTGCGCACCCGCCAGGCGATCGAGGTGTCCGACGGTCGAGCGACACGGGCGCCCGATTCCCGGATCGCCAGCAGGATGAGACCGTCCGCGTCGGGCTCGTGACTGAGGAGCCGGGCGAGCACCTCGAGACTCTCGGGGTGGCGAGTCCGACCGATCGCGCGGATGGCGGCCGCCGCGAGCTCCCTGGGCATCGATCCGATCTCCCCCCCGAGGATCGCGATCCCGCCCGGATCCCGTTCGAGCACACGATCGAGCGCACGCTCGAATGCCGCTCGGATGGATCGGTCCATCGGCACCCAGTCGAGGGTCTGCCCCGCAGGCGCGACGGGCGCGGCCAGACGCCAGGCGACGTCGAGGTCGCCACCGCGGCCGATCAGGCCCAGGACCTCGAGCGCCGCGCGAATCGACTCCGGCGTGAGGGTCGCGGGCTCCAGGTCTTCGAGGAACGCGAGCACGTCGTCGACCGGGAGCAGACGGAACGCCTCGCGGATGGAGCTGAGCTCCTCCGGCCGCAGGTCCCGCGGAGCTTCCAGGCGAAAGGCGGGCACCCGCTTCGTCCCCAGCGTCCACAGGAGGGCCGGCAGCGCGCGGGGTCCCAGCGCCGCGAGGCGGGTCGCCAACCGACCGGGCTCCCCGGCCGTCCGCCTGGCACGCACGACACCCACCACGGTCCGCCCGTCGCGCCCGTCCCCGACGGCAGCCCTTGCGGCGGGCTCCGCGCAGAGCAGCCAACCGCAAGCTCCGAGGATGGCGAGGATCGATCGGTAGTAGGAACCCTTCATCGCTTCGCTGCGAGCGCCAGCAAGGTCACCTGAGCGGAACCTGGTAGCCGACATAGAGCAGGACGCCGACCGGCGGAGGCTCGTCGTAGACCTTGTAGTGCCAGAGGTCGTACACGAGGCTCCAGTCGAAGCCGTCGTACCACGTCGTGGCGTCGATGTAGCTCTGGCCAGGACCGGTCCGGTAGCGAATCTCCAGCCAGAGGCCGGTGTGCGCTTCGGCGGGGCGGGGCAACGTGTTCCGGTCGACCCCCAGGACCTCGAACGGGTCGGAGCGGCGTTGGGCGATCGGGGCCGGGACCTCGACCACACTCCAGGAGACGAGCCGCGGTCCGTGGGTGGCGGAGGTCGGCCGGGTCAGGGCGCGGTCGAAGTGGAGCGCAGCGCCCGCGCCAATCGTCATCCCCTTCGCATGGAGCAGCCCGAACAACTCGCTGCCCCGATGGAGGCGGACGTTCGCCAGCGGAGCGCGGATCCTGGCGTGGAGCGGCGTCGCCGCGGCGAACTCGAAAGCGGGCGCGCCCCCGGCATCATCCGCCGCCACTTCGACCGAGAGCAGCTTCGGATCCGCAGTCGTATTCACGATGAACGAGCCCGGCTGGGCGTTCAGGGTCGCGAGCACGACGAGCTCGATCGCGCCGCCGAGCGTGTCGAGGGTGAGCGTCGCGTCCGACGCGACCTCGAGTGTCTCCACGACGAGAGTCGCGGGCCCCTGGACGATGACCTCGGAGTGGGGCTGGATCTTGATTCCCGTGTAGCCCACTTTCCCCGGCGGGATGACGAGCGGCATCGCACCGGAGTGCGTGACCGCCGGCAGCGTCGGCAGGAACGGCACGTGGACGAGCGGCATTTCGAGGGCGGCCCCTCCCGTGAAGACCTCGCCGCTCACCAGGACGCCGCGCTCGTCGCTGCTCAGGACGCCGCCACCCCCGAGGCCGATGTTCCCGTGGACGCGCGTCGGATCGGCGACCGTGCCGTGGAGCTCGACGTCGCCGTTCGACGCCAAGTGGCCGTTCGCGCCCGTCGTGAGGTACCCGCGGCTCGAGTCCGCCTGTTCCGCGTAGGCGCCCAGCTCCGAGTCGTAGCCGTCGATCAAGGTGCCGGGACGGATCTCGAGCGGCTCTCTCGAGAAGACCCCGAACGGCGGGTCACCCTCGACTTGCCGCTCCAGGACGATCGCCAGCGCGGCGCGTCCCGAGTTGCACAACCCGAAGCTCTCGAGGCGCACGAAGCCGTCTTCGTGGGTCGCGTCCACCCAGAACAGGCCGTTGCCGAAGGCCACGGGCTCGGCGGCCGAGCCGACCTGTCCCGTGTTCCCCGTCATGAGACCGCGATAGCCCTCGGCCAGACCCGCCTCCGCGAGGTAGAAGGCCGACTTGTTGTCGGCGGTCTCGGAGCTGCGGCGCGAGATCGCGGAGGAGAGCTGAATGAGCCCCGCGGACAGGATCGCCACCGCGATCACCGCGATCAGCGCGAAGACGAGCGCGCTGCCACGGTTCGATGCCCTGCGGCAGGGTCCGAGTCTTTGCATCGGTTGGGGAGTCATGGTCCACCTTGTGTGACGATGTTCCGGCACGTCGCCGTCGTCGCGAGCGTGCGTATGAGCGTCCGGCCGTCGGACTGCTGCTGCGTGAGCGAGATCTGGATGGTGACCCGATTGCGGTCGATGACGAAGGTGAGCCCGTTCTCGTCCACGAGGTTGTTGCCGTTGTCGTCCACCCCGTTGGGAACCTCGCCCTCGAGGTAGGGTCGCACGAGGTTCGACCAGACGACGCGCGTCTCCTCGGGTGTGTCCGGGTTCTGGCGCCACAGGACCTTGCGCAGACTCTCCGAGAGCGCGATCTGCTCCGGGTCGCTCCAGACCGCTTCGCCTTCCTCGATTCCGAGGAGCACCTGGAACAGGAGCTGCGAGCTGTGAGCGGGCGCCTCCGCGTCGGGGACCAGGGTCTCTCCGTTCGTGCCCATGACGGCCGCCGCGATGCGGTCGAGCACCCGGTGCGCCTGGTCCTCGAGGACGACGGTTGCGCTCTCGTCCTCGGTGAACCTGGCGGCGGCGTTCATCACGACGGTCACCTTGTTCGCGAGGATCAGGAACAGCCCCACCGCGATCAGCAGCTCGATGATCGTGAACCCCGCGTTCCTTCGCAGCCCCGGGACCTTCAATGGACGTAGCCCACCAGCATCGTGTACTGCTCGAGGACGCGCGGGCGGCCATTGCTCATCCACTCGACACGGACGAGCACGGGCAGGATCAGCGTATCCGCTGAATGGTCGAGCGGGTCCACCGCGCCGTCGCCGTCCAGGTCGCGCGGCATGCCCAGGCGGTCGCTCGCGAAGTCCTCCCGCAGCTCCCACCGGGGATCCTCCGGGGTACCGGAGTCGATGAGCGGAAAGATCACGCGTCCAGGCAGATTCCCGGGTGCGCCGGCGTTTCCAGCGGGGACAGCGTCCAGCCCTGGGACCGCGAACTCCGCCCCAGGAGCGGTTCCGGCCCCTCCGGGATCATTGGTGGGGTCGGGGTCGTACAGCCTGAGGACTTCGGTGAAACCCTCGTTCCGCATCGACTCGAAGACCGAACGGATGGCCTGGGCCGCCAGCGCTGTCTCGCGTGCGATGGCGCGCTGGCGCGTCGTGGAGAGGACGGTGCCCGAGAAGATGCTCAACGCGACGAGCATGATGAGCATGCCCAGCGATAGCTCGATGAGCGTGAACCCCGACCTGCGGGACACGCACGAGAGTCGTCGATGCAAAAAGACCGTCTTCACTTGGGGGGGGCTGGTCGCACCTCGATCCGACGAGCGCGGCGTTTCACCGCAGGGCCGGGTCGAGATGTGACGCGAGCGCGTCGCCGTCCTTGTCCATCGCGGAAAGCGTTTGGACGCGCGTCCCCACTATCGGATTTCCTAGCGGCCGGGATTGAGCGTTCCCGGCGGATACACCGGCCAGCCCCCCCCGCCCCCGGAATATCTTTCCGAACTACGTCCGCTCGCCGGCCCTGATCAAGGTCGAAACGTGAGCCCCACGCCGTCGGAAAGATTCCAAGGCAGTCCGGCCGACGCCGGGTCCTGAAACCAGGCCTGGAAGTACCAGGTCGAGCCGGCCACGACCTGGCCGCCCGATGGGAGGCTGCCGTAGTCGAGCGAGTGCGTCATCACCGGCGCGCCGCCGGGCGCGAGGAGCGGTAGACGGAACAGGCTCGTCGGGCCGATGCAGAGCGAGCCGTCCCCCCACGGGATCCCCGCGCCACCGTTCACGACGTCGGGGCTGTAGAAGAACAGGCCCGGCTCCCCGGCGACGGGGCCGGCGGAGAGCTCGAAGTCGTTCATGGAGACGAAGCAGCTACCGCTCGCCCAGATCGTCGCCGGCGATCCGGTCGAGTTGGGGGTGGACGTGCAGAAGTTCGTCCCCGCCTCGCAGCCCTGGCCCTCGACGAGTTGGATGGTCTGGCCCGAGCTCGCGTCGGAGAAGGTCTCGACGAGCCCGCCGGGCCAGCGCACCTCGATGCCGTCGGTCCCCGGCTGCGCGCCCAGCCCGAACAGGAGCCACTGGCTGTCCATGGAGGCGAAGCTCGAGCCGGCGTAGATCTCCTTCGTCTGCGTGAGTCCCCCAGCCGTGACGCGCACCCGGGCACCGACCGCATCGCGGTTGGAGACCGTACCGACCAGCACGATTCGCACCCAACCACCGGTCGTCCCGAGGTTGTGCAGGAGGTGCGGTTGGCCGTTCGGGTGCGAGGGCGTGGGTTCGCGCGCGACGACGAGGTCGAGGAATCCGTCATTGTCGTAGTCGCCCGCGGCGACGCCCGACGCGTAGCCGCTCATGTCGACGGGCAGCTGGGCGGCGATCGGCGTGAACGTCTGGTCGCCGTTGTTGTACAGCAGGCGGCCCGGGTTGTTCTCGAAATTGCCGGGCAGCCCGCCGGCGTAGAAGATGTCCGCCCAGCCGTCGTTGTCGAAGTCGTGGAAAGCCGCGCCCCATCCGAACTTGAGCAGATCGGCGTTCGCACTCGCCCCGACCGCCGTGTAGGTGCCGTCGCCGTCGTTCGAGTACAGCTCCGCGCGGTTGCCCGGTCCCCCCAGGTTCGTGACGAAGATGTCGATGTCCCCGTCGTTGTCGTAGTCCGCGGGCCCGAACCCCATCCAGAAGCCGCCGGCACCGAGGCCCGCCGCCGCCCCCACTTCGGTGAACGTCGAATCCCCGTTATTCAGGAACAGCTCGATGGGCGTCGGGGCGAAATGCACATCGTTGCAGTCGGCGACGATCAGATCGATCCAGCCGTCATCGTTGACGTCGCTGAAGAAGCACGCGCAGGCGCCGAGGTCCGTGTCGACTCCAGACGACGCGCTGATGTCCGTGAACGTCCGGTCGCCGTTGTTGAGGTAGAGCTTGTTCCGGTCCTGGGTGACCGTAGTGAGGCTTCCCGGAGCGCAGATGAACAGGTCGAGGTATCCGTCGCCATCGATGTCCGCGAACGCGGCCGCGAGCGTCGTGACCTGACCTCCGATGCCGGAGGACAACGTGATGTCCTGGAAGGTTCCGTCGCCCCTGTTGCGGTACAGCTTCACGCGCGTGTCGCCCGTGCCACCCACGCCGCCGTCGCCGGTCAGGAAGATGTCCTGGTAGCCGTCGTTGTCGATGTCCGCGGCGATCACGCCGCAGTATCCCACCCCATCCGCGACGCCGGCCGCCACGGCCACGTCGGTGAAGCCGCCGCTGCCGTCACCCTTGAACAGGGCGTTGGGCTGCGTCTTGCCGTTCGTGAGGAACAGGTCGAGGTTACCGTCGCCGTCGAAGTCGAACCAGCAAGCGCCGGCCACCCCGTCGCCTCCGAAGGCACCGCTCTGGTGCGCGAAGGGGATCGCGGCCGAGGCGTCCTCGAAGGTGATCACCTGCGCCCGGGCACTCGTGCCCGAGAGGCAGGCGAAGCCGAGGCAGAACGAAATCGCAGGACGAATAGAGCGCGGTGACATGACCCCTCCCGTTTCGTGGTTATCGATGGCCGCTGGATGAGCCCCGATTCTAGGTCGGAAGGGCCTCTAGGGGGAGAACCCCTGGTCAGGTCGGTGCAAATCCTCGCCTACCCTGCGCGCTGCTGAAGTGGATCAGAAGTTCGGCACATATGCCGAGTCGATTGGGCGTTCCTCATCGTTCCCTCCCGCCACCGAAGGCCGCCGGAGGGCGGCTGGCAAGGCGCATGCATTCGTATGCGCTGGATACTCGGAGTAGGTGCAACGCAGCCAGGGGCGGTCAGGCGGCTCGACAAATGCGCTGAACTCTTGACTCACACCACTAGCTCTTGCCGTGCAGGCGGGCCGGCGGATCAGCCGCCGTGGCACCGCCAGCATCTCGTGCAAAGCGCGAAGCCCCCGGCGCGCAGGGCCGTCTGGCTGTCCGCGGGGTTGCCGAGAGGCGGAGCGATCGACCGTGGCTCGTCGGTCTGAGGCGCAGCCTCGTTGGATGCTCTGGGCGCAGCTCGGTCGGCACAGTCAACAATAACTGTCCCGACCGAGCGGCGTCCATGGCATCTGGCTGTCCCCTGCGCATCGCCCGCGACTAGTCGGCCCGCTTCAGCTCGAGCTGGCCGAGGTCGCGCTGGTCACCTTCCTGGAACGCGTTCAGTTCGTCCAGCGCGAGGAGCACGAAGCCGTCCGCTGTGATCGAGAGCGTGTAGTTCGACGGCGGGAGGTGTTCGGCCTGGAACCTGCCGTCCGGAGCGGTCTCGACCGTGAAGTGCACGAACGTCGGCGTGAGCGCCTCGACTTCGACCTGCGCTCCGCCGATCGCCTGCCCGTCCGCATCGACGACAAGCCCACGGAAAGCTCCTGGGGGGACGGCGTCCATGGCTACGCGGATCGTGACCGCATCCCTACCGGGGACGACCCCGTCCAGTCGCCCGACGGGGCTCAGGAACCACTGGCCCGGCGGGCGCACCGTCAGGGTCTGCGGCGCGTCGGGGCAACCGTCGAAGCGGAACGTTCCACCGGTGTCCGTGATCTCGAGGCCCTTGGCCATGTTGCCCTCGGCCTCTTCGACGCCGACGGTTTCCCGGCGCACGTACCAGCCCGCGAGCGGGTAGCCGTCCTCATCCATGACCACGCCGGTAAGCGTGGCGGCGTCCGGGAAGTACGCTTCCCACCACTCCTCGCGTTCCGCGCGCGTCTCGAGCTCGGTGCGCACGGCGAGCCCCTCCGACTCGAGCTCGGCGATCAGCACGACCCGACCGACCGGAATACCCCCCAGCTCGAAGTGGCCCGTCTCGTCGGACGTCGCGTGCGTGCGTGCGAGTCCGTCGACGTCGTACTCGAGCGCGATGCGCGCGCCCGCGACGGTTCGCCCGTCCGCGCGGCGCACGATGCCCGCGACCCTGGCCGCCGCGCCGACCATCATCCGCGCGACGCCCACGCCGCCGCGCGGCACCTGCACCGCGACCTGTGCAAGGTCGGACCCCAGCGCCCGGGCGCGGACGCGCACGAGGCCCGCCTCCACGCCGTCGACGCGGAACCGGCCCGCCGCGTCGGTACGGACGCGCACGAGCGGAGGATCGTAGGCCGGC
>SMVB01444299.1_pt1 | contig 13368 bp, 11 predicted proteins | sample 2456461 | NCBI WGS metagenome assembly SMVB01 (sample SAMN11095934, study PRJNA526329) | marine sediment metagenome | biome: Marine sediment; feature: Surficial sediment; material: Deep marine sediment; isolation source: Hadal surficial sediment | place: Pacific Ocean | collected 2014-05 | depth...
AGCAAGATCCAATGGATCAAGCGAAAAGCCTGTGGTTACCGGAACCGCGAACGATTCCGAAACGCCATATACTTCCACCTCGGCGGTTTGGATCTCTATCCCAAAGCAATACACTCAACCCACACGAATTCCTGAAGCGGCACATTTTACCAAGGTACGGACAGAACTGGGGTGTCTTTTTACTGAGCAGTGAAGAAAAGGAACGCTCACAACTTAAGGCTGTGAAATCTGTCTGGGATGGACCTTTGAGATATGGTGCCCAGGGGCAGAATCGAACGCGGACGCAGTTGTCGACACGAGGATTTTCAGTTTTCGGGTCGGTTAGTTGGCACTAATAAAATCAGTCACTTAGCCGTTTGTCCTGTGACCAATATGCCTGTAAACGCCAGATAACGCTCAATAGCGTCAGTCAATGAGGCACAATTTCGTCACAGTGAGTGTCTGCTGGGTTGGACGATGCATCGATGCAGCCTACGAACTTGAATCGCAGCATGACTGGTAGTGGAAGGAACGTTCACAGCCCTCTGAGCCCTCGTTTCTATGCTATAGGAGATCGACCCTTTGGGAAGGAGTCATGCGCCTGTTGCTTTACAGTATTCTCCCTGAAAGCGGACACAAAAAGCGTTGCACCCTATCAACGCGCAGGTCGGCGCGCTCACAGAAGCACTCCCGAACGATCGGCACAGTGGATAAATTTCAAGGTCAGGAAGCGCCCGTGGTGATTTCATTTCGACGATCAACCGGCTAGTGTTCATCATCAAAAAAAACACTCGCACCAACCACATCTGTTTTATTTTCTGTGCGAATATAGTTTTTGTAATCGTCAATTTGTTGCGGCGTGTACGCGGTGTACGGCTCGTTCCTAAAAATGGATGCAAAACTGATTTCACTTTTGGCTAGCGATTCAAAATGTTCAGAAAACTGAATGATTTCATACTGTTCCGTTTGAGTATACGTTCGCTCAATGTTGTCTTTGAATACTTGAGCATTACACGAGGTTAGATTTAGACACCCTAAATACGCCCATTTTTCAAAGTCATTAAGATACTCTTCAGTACTGCGCACACTCACAAATGCCGCCGCTTTAAATAATACCTGAGGATCTTTTGTGTCCACCAATTCATCCAACAATCCAGCCAACTCCTCCGCTTGGCCCGGAAGATCCAAAAGTAAATCCAACCGGGCATATCGATTGCCTGCTTCCGCTGACCGGATTAACCAGGTCTGCCTAACTTGAAAAGGAATCTCATGGCGTTCTCGATTCGGAAACTCGTCCAGTACATCTTGCACGATAGGCTCACATTCGTTTATCTGTCGAACGGTTTCCTCATACTCAACTAGAGACATCAGCGCTTGATCAAAGTTATCCCAGGCATTTTCTTGATCTCTGAAACTCAATGCATATTGACAATTCAACAACACGCGCGATATGAGCAACATGGCATCTGTGTCACCGGAACGTGCTTGATCTATGTTGTCAAAATACAGCCTTCGCAGCTTATCCAACGTGTCTGGGCCTAAATGAAATGCTGACGAAGAAAACGGATCTTCCTGTGGTCCAACGTAGATCCCGGTTGCATTGGCTTCACGTACGCTGTTGGGTTCTAGACGGACTGCACCAGTGCTGTCAACCAACTCGAAAGCGAAACTTGGTGCACGCTCATCCTCTGCATTAGGCCAATACAACCAGACCAACACCAGGATAATGCTGACTAAAACTACAACCGCACCGATACTTTTCACAGATCTCACCCAATCTGGTCGTCAAGCTGCTACAGCTTGTTACCTGCTAGCCATAGCGTCGGAGGCAATTATCCTGGAGAAATTTGTTCGGCTCCGACTCGGATGAACTTTGTCGAAGCGTAGCGATTATACTGATAGGTCACCTGCCAGCTATTAGTTGAAGTCGTTACGTAGTATGAGCCATGTCCATATATAGTACAGCAAAGTGCGAATTGAACCTGAGTGTCATATGCGGTTGGCGCTAACAATTTGGCACACTTGAACGAAACTGGAAGACTGAGAGTGATCGTAAGTAACTGAAAACACTGGTGGCCAGGGGGCAGAATCAAACACGCACGTAGTTGTCGGTACGCGGATTTTCAGTTTCTCACACGATTAGGCAGTAGTGACAAAATCAGTCACTTGGCGCGTTGCCCGATTTCGAATGTGCCAGTAAACGCCAGTTAGTGCGGCACAATTTCGGCACGGTGGGGTCAACGGCTAAATCCGTAAATAGAAAAATAGTATTGCCCTCTGAACTTCAAGTTAGCGACCTCTCAGAAGTTGGATGTATGTTGGCCAGAATCCTCAGCGTGCACCGCCTTGAGGATATGGACCGCTAGGACTAGATTTGTAGCTAATCTAGAACCTATTGGCGGTGCGATTTATCTCTCGATTCTATGAATATTCTGAGATGGAGTACCCGACAGAGACGTATCGAGCGCACGGGGTGCATGTCGGAGTCTGGCGCAGCAAACGCGGCACTCCTAAGAGACTTCACTTTCGATCGTCAGGCCACTACGGCCACGGGTGGACCCACGACGGGAGCGAACATCTTGAGCTACCAAATCCAGTAGTCTCGGGTGGGCATCGAGCCAATCCGACATACGTTTTAGCTCACGTGCGATCTCGTGGTCTGTCTCTGATTGGAATATACTCTGCTGCGCTGTGCGGGTTTCTCGCAGGGTGGCTCCTGGTGTTTTTTTAGAACTTTGTTTCGCAACTTAATTCTAACGAAAACACCGGAGCACTTAACCAAATATCGCGTTCAAATCCTTGTTAATTCATAGAAAATGAATTTCCGGACAGGAACTAGTTAGAGTTTGGAGTGAGAGATGCCATTTGCCTCACGCGACATTGATCTTTATTACGTCGAGACAGGCATTGAGGATCCGGCTCGAGAAACCTTATTTTTTTGTCATGGCGCAGGTGGCAACAGCACGAGTTGGTGGCAGCAGATGACCGTGTTCGCCGAGCACTATCGCTGTCTTGCTCATGATCATCGCGGATTTGGTCGATCTCGATGTTCGCCAGAGGCGTTTCAGGTCTCACATTTTGCTGCAGACGTATTAGCTGTAATGGATGCGGCGGGTGTCACCAGCGCTCATTTTGTCTGTCAGTCGATGGGCGGTTGGACGGGAGTGCAAATGGCCCTGGAGCACCCAGACCGGATAAAAACGCTGGTGCTCTCGGATACGATCGGCGGCATCGCGCTGCCTTCGGGAATGGAGAGCATTCGCACCATGGGGGAACGAGTAGCGGCTGCAGGCGCGCTAAGCCCTGCCTTGGCTTTCGATTATCCAAAGAAAAATCCAGCCGGTGCTTTTCTGTATATGGAACTTTCCGCGTTCAACACGAGCCATGAAGATCTCGGGCTCAACCAGAAGCTTTTTGCGTCTGACACGCTTGTTCCGCTTGAGCGCTGTGGTGACCTCGACCTGCCCATTGTGTTGATCTCGGGGAAACAGGACCTCATCTGGCCTCCGTCGGTCCTTCACGAACTGTGTGACCTTCTGCCGAATGCCCGTATCGTTGAGATTGATAGTGGGCATTCTCCTTACTTCGAGAATGCCGCGGCGTTTAACGCGGTATTAACGGAGTTTCTCACCAGCCTGGAATAGGAAGCTGTTGTAAGGCATCGTTTGGCGCCATGACTGAAGCAACAGACTCCTCTGAAATACGACCTGTCGAAAGTCCGACCCGGTTTTTTTATGGCTGGGTAATCGTCGGTGTCGCCGGAACCTTAGGCTTTCTCGGTACCGGCTTTTACTCCTACTCGCGTGGCGTTTTCCTGCCTTCGCTCGCGGAAGATCTAGGCAACGGCAGCCGTTTCGCCATTGCGATGGGGTTTTCAGCCGCAGCTGTCACGAGTGCAGCCATTGCGCCGTATATTGGCCATCTCCTCGACCGCTACTCGCCGCGCCGGATCATCCTCATGGGGATCGCGGTGGTGTCGAGTGCCTACCTGCTGCTCTCGGTAACCCAGACCTTGTGGCAGTACTACCTGATTGTCGGGGTTGGCATGGGTGTGGGAATGAGCTGTATGGGCGGGCTGGCCTGGCATCGGTCGGTGATCAGTTGGTTCGACCACTGGCGGGGACGGGCGATAGCGCTTGCAGTGATGGGCGCATCGCTCTCCGGTGTGATGATGCCACCGCTGGTTACCGCCCTTGTCGAAGCATTCGGCTGGCGAGGTGGATTCCTCGCTTTTGCGATGGTCACCGGGCTGAGCCTGACACCGCTTGTCTATTTCCTGATGAAAGATCGCCCCGAACAGGTCGGTGAGGTGCGCGATGGTCTCAGTTACGTCACATCACACACCGAAGAGGCGGTCGAGATCGTTGCGGACAGTCGTGTCTGGCATTGGCGAGAAATGCTCAAAAGTCGTGCATTCTGGAGTATCGGTCTGATTTTCGGTTCGATGAGCTGCGTGTATTCCGCAGTGATGTTACATCTGTTTGGTCACCTGATGGATATCGGTATCAGCGCGTCGTATGCGGCATGGATACTCTCTGCCACGGCGTTGTTCGCAGCCCTCGGCAAACCGGTGGTCGGTTGGCTTTCCGATGCCTTCGGCGCCAGGATCACCATCTGGCTGGCGCTCGGCACCCAATGCGCATCGCTGCTGCTGTTCTCCGAGGCGAATGATTTCAAACTCAGTATTGCGGCCGCGTGTTTGTATGGCCTCGGCTACTCGGGTATGTCGCCGCTGCGAACTTTCTCCATCTCAACTGCCATGGGTAGCGTGTCGTTTGGCGCTGCAAACGGCGTGCTCAGAATAATCGAGCTGCCGCTGGTGATATCCGCCTCACCCCTGGCGGGATTCATCTACGATGCGACCGGCAGCTATCGCATTGCCTTTCTCATTCTCGCTGGATTGATGGTGGTTGCCTGTATTGGGCCGTTTTTCATCAAAGCCGGTGGCGCGAGGGAACGCAAGCGAATCAGGTTGAGTCGCGGGTGAACGGCAGCCCGGGAGGGCGTATTAGCATTAGATGGTGCAGGAAGTCGCAAACTGCTGTGCCATTTGTTGACTCTCCATCCGAAGGAGTGCACCATGCGCCGCCTTAATTTGAACTGCCTGAGCTTTTTTCGAATGAACTCGGCCAAATTGAACAAGAATATTCTGAGCGCACCCACGTCGCGACGCGGTGATCTGTGTGTGCTGCAGATGTTCACCGTTAGCGGAGGCTCGAGCGGATAATCTTTCGAAACCAATTTGTTTTCAAAGAACCCCGAAGAGTCGCAAGCCTTCGGGGTTTTTCGTTACGGGCCCTTTTTACGCCGCAATACCACAGACATAGATGATGAACGACAAAGATCGGTTACGACAAAATTTGAGTAGAACGTTGCTATTGTGCTTCTTCCAGGTATTCCTGGTGATCATGCCCATCGCTGTGCCGTTTTTTCAGAGCAAGGGCCTGTCCATGCAGGATGTGTTCTCTCTGCAGGCGCTGTTTGCCCTGGTCGTTCTGGTGACGGAAGTACCTTCAGGTTACCTGGCTGATCTTATCGGACGCAAACAGACCCTGGTCATCGGCGCGGTGTTTGGCGGCGTTGGCCACAGCCTGCTGCTCGGCGCGGATGGATTCTGGGGGCTTGCGATGTTCGAGATCGGCCTTGGCATCAGCCACAGTTTGATATCGGGTGCGGATATCGCACTTCTGTACGATACGGAACTCGCCCTCGAGCGCGACGAACGTCATCAACGACAGATCGTCGGGAAGCTCTATTCGGTTCGTACGGCTTCGGAAGCGGTGGCCGCGCTGACCTGCAGCTTTTTGTTGTTGTGGTCTATGGAACTCGCCATCTACGTCCAGGCGCTTGTTGGCTGGTTGCCTTTGGTCGTTGCCGTGCGGTTGGTCGAACCGCCAGGCGAGCGGTTGGAGGGATCGAGTCATACCGGCAACATGGTCCGCATTTGTCGGTATCTCATGACCCACTCGAGCGTTCTACGGTTGGTCATCCTTGCGTTATCGATCTGGAGCTTGACCACGTTTTACGCTGTCTGGCTCTTACAGAAGCTCTGGATAGAACAGGGCGTTGGTCTTGTCCACTTCGGGTACATGTGGGCGGCATTGACGCTCATCGCCTCTCTGGCGGGGCGTTGGGCGCATCTCTTCGAGGAACGGTTTGGCACCGGCTGGATGTTGGTTTTCGTGGGTCTCGTGCCTGCATTGGGATATCTCGGACTGGACTTATTCGGTGTTGTTGGTGGTTACCTTGCCAGCATTTCGTTCTTTGTTTGTCGAGGATTCGGATTGGTGATCCTCCGCGAAGCGTTGAACAGCCGGGTGCCCGGTGAGTTTCGTGCGACGGCAAATTCCCTTGCAAGCTTCGGTTTTCGCGGCGCGTTCGTGATAACCGGACCGTTTGTCGGGTATGTTTTCGACTTGTGGGGTATGAGCGTCACCCTGATGTTGTTGTTTGCCGCGACCCTGGGGATTTTTATCGGCTTGATCGTGCCGCTGATTCTGGCAGTACGATCCGAGGTAATACACCAGGCACGCAACCTCGACGACGACCCGGAGAAACTCTCGTCAGAACAGGTTGGATAGCGCGATCAGCGCGGCCGGTTTCTCCGCAAGGTGAGTCGGCCGCGCTTCTTCGAGTTCCCTTCGCGAACCGAATCCCCAGAGTACCCCGACGGTCACGAGGTGGTGGTTCTTACCTGCCAGAACATCGGAATCCCGGTCTCCAATCATGACGCTCGAGCCCAGATCGACGCCGTTGCGACCGAGGCGCTCGAGTTGCATCGATTTGCTGATGCCGACGTCGCCACCGTCGATAAAATCGAATAGCTCCGTGAGATTGAACAGCTCGAGGATTCGCTCGGCGAAATCCACCCGTTTCCCGGTACACAAACCAAGTGAGTGTCCCGAATCAACGAGCGTGCTCAGCATGTCGGGAATCGCTGGGTAAAGCTGGTTTTCCGAGAATCCAACGCTTGAATATCGTTCACGAAACTTACCCACCAGCTTGAGCACTTCGGTTTCGTCGTTAGCACCAGTTACCGTGCTGAAGGTCTGATCAATCGGTGGGCCGATATACTGCGAAAAAGTATCACGCGGAAGTTCCTTGTACCCAAACGCACTCAACGCATAGTTGACGCTCTTCCATATCCCTTCCGACGGATCACTCACCGTCCCGTCCAGGTCGAATATGAGGCAACCTTTGCTCAAAGGTGTGCTCTATTTCTGAAGTCATTTTCCAGGGAACAAAAATTGCGGTGCTGGATAAAACACACTTGTCTAGCCTGGATTATTCATGAAGAAGCGTAGCGAGGCGACCACAGTAGCTTGTTCATGAATAATCCAGGCTAGAGGTAATCGGCTAAACCTCTACTGCTTTGATCAACCCGGGACGTTCCAGGGGTTCACGCCGCTTACGTTCGTATTTGTGAGCGGGGGTGTTGATGATGTCCGTCAGTTCGGCGGCGGCAAGGCCGGTGCTGATACGTTCAGAGGTTGCGTTTTCGTACAGCGTCGTACGCTGTCTTGGCGTGCGATGGCAGTCTTCGATCATCTGGGCCATCTGTTGAGGCGATGTCTCCTGGCCATGGGTGGTACCTGCTGCGCGGCTGATGCTTTCGTTCATGAGCGTGCCGCCGAGATCGTTGCAACCGGCGCTCAGGCATGCCTTCACGCCTTTGTGACCCATTTTCACCCAGCTTGCTTGAATGTTCTGAATGTAGGGGCTCAATGTCAGGCGTGCCACCGAATGCATGAGGATGGCTTCGCGGAAGGTCGGGCCCTTGCGCGCTTTGCCTTTCAGATACATGGGTGCTTCCATGTGGATGAAAGGCAACGGTACAAACTCCGTGAAGCCGCCCGTGCGCTTCTGCAGATTGCGCACACGAATCAGGTGCCGCGCCCAGTGTTCGGGTTTTTCCACGTGACCGTACATGATGGTTGCCGTCGTCCTGAAGCCTACCTTGTGGGCAACCTCCATCACCTCGAGCCATTGATCGGTGTTGATTTTGTCGGCGCAGATGATCTCGCGCACTTCGTCATCGAGGATCTCAGCGGCGGTGCCAGGTAGAGTGGCAAGTCCTGCTTCTTTTACCTGGCGAAGATAGGTTTCGAGATCGATCGAAAGAGTAGCGGCACCTTGCCACACCTCCAGGGGAGAAAACGCGTGGATGTGCATGTCGGGCACGGCATCTTTCACCGCGCGTAGAATACCGAGGTAGGTGTCACCGGTGTACTCGGGGTGAATTCCTCCCTGCATGCAGACCTCGGTAGCACCGCGCGACCAGGCTTCAGTGGTACGTCGTTGAATTTCCTCATGGGAGAGATCGTAGGGTCTGCCGCGCAAGTTCTCCGACAGCTTGCCTTTGGAGAATGCGCAGAACTGGCATTTGAAGTAGCAGATGTTGGTGTAGTTGATATTTCGATTGACCACGTAACTTACGGTGTCGCCGTTTTGGGTTTTACGGAGTGCGTTGGCAGCTTGCGTTACCGCGGTGAAGTCGTCCCCGCGAGCTTCATAGAGGCGTACGATGTCGGCCTCGGTGAGATCGATTGTGTTATCCACCTTGTCGAGAATCGCCAGAATGTCTTGCGAGATCGTTTTCGGTGACCCACCGATTGCGGCAAGAACGGTCGCGGGCGGATCGACATCTTCACCCGGGCTCCAGGGGTCGGTGCGTGGGTAACCGCTGCTGTCGACGTTGTCGAGAATTGCCTGGTGCAACTCCGGGGCAATCCAGGTGTTGTACTCTTGTGCGTATTTGGGGTAAACGGTGAGCCGTTCTTGCAGATGTTTCCCCACAGACGCGGTTTCTCGACGCAGATCTTCGAGGTGTGGCCAGGGAGCTTCGGGGTTGACGAAGTCGGGGGTCAGCGGTGAGACCCCGCCCCAGTCGTTGATGCCGGCAGCCAGGATTTGAGGAAGTACGCCGGGACTCAAGTTGGGCGGTGCCTGAATGCTCATTTCCGCGCCGAAGATGATGCGTGCAACAGCAATCGTCCATAGCAGTTCGTTCAGATCCGGTTCCGGTGCCTTGGCCATCTTGGTTTCCGGCTTGGCACGAAAATTCTGTACGATGATTTCTTGAATATGACCGTGCTCGGCATGAATTGCCCGGATCGCGAGCAGCGACTCGACCCGTTCGAGCCGGGTTTCGCCGATGCCGATGAGAATGCCCGTGGTAAACGGTATTCTGGCAATACCCGCGTCTGCCAGGGTCTGTAATCTAACGGCCGGAATTTTGTCCGGCGAGCCGTAGTGAGGCATGCCTTTTTCGCACAGGCGTTCGGAAATCGATTCCAGCATGATGCCCATGGAAGGGGAAACGGAGCGCATGCGGGTGAGCTCTTCGGGGGTTAGGTTGCCCGGGTTGAGATGCGGTAACAGCCCTGTTTCTTTGAAGACCCGCCCGGCAACATGCAGAAGGTAATCCAGCGTGCTGTCGAATCCCATCTCACTCAGTGCCTCGCGTGCCGCCTTGTAGCGAAGTTCTGGTTTCTCTCCGAGAGTGAAAAGTGCTTCTCTGCAACCGAGCTCGGCGCCGCGGTGAGCAATATCGAGAACCTCCTGCTCACTCATGTAAGGTGCTTTGAGTTTTCTTGGCACTTGCGCAAAAGTACAGTAGTGACAAACATCTCGACACAGGTGGGTGAGGGGAATGAACACTTTCGGCGAATACGTGATTACGTTGTGAAAGCCTTTGTCTCTGAGTTCAGAGGCGATGACCGTCAGCGCCTTGGTATCTGCGATGTCAGCTAGTTGCAGAGCTAGAACCTCGTCGGGTAGTTCGTTGCTCTGAATCCGCTTGCGAATCGTCTGCAGTGTGTTTTTGTGCATGTGCGTGTCTACTATCTCTGTGCCTGATCTTGTAACTAGAAGCTTGCGTCTTGAGAGACATTGTCCAGGTCTCGGAGTCGTTGCGCTATACCGGATCTTTCCAAGTATATCCCTGTCTGGCTCGTTTTCCCGCGCGCGAGCAGAACCTTTAAATCACCCGGAGTATCGATATCCAGGGCAAAACCTCTGGAAGGCGCGATTTTCGGCGTGATGTGATCGTGCGAAGCGGCGGCGACATGGGGCTTGAAGCTTTTACCGTCAAACAGATAGGGAATTCGGTTCGGTGGCGTGCAGATGAGGCAATTTGTCCCCACGTTGTTGCCATCCGGGATAACCGTTACCTCCTCGTGTTGCGTGAGCAAGGCGTCAATCTCTGCCGGTTCGATGAGTGGAACGTCGGCGGGAACGATCATTGTGCCTGCGGCGTGCAGTTGCTTGGCAAGGTACACGCCGGCCTGCTCGAGTGCCTGCGACAGATCCGCGTCGGGGCTCTCGGAGAATCGTTCCGTGCCGAACGTCTGTGCTAAAGCGTCGGCTTCAGGTGCGCGCGATACGATGAGGATACCTGTCAATCGTTCGGAACGGCTCAAGGCAGACAGCACGTCGCGAGCCATGGCGAGCATCAGCGCACGGCGCTCCTCAACCGTCAAGACGCTGGCAAGGCGTTTCTTGGCTTGATCGAAACCTTTCAGTGGGACCATGGCCCACATAGATGCTCCTCTTGGGAACCGAAGTTCTACGTTTTGCTTTTCAGCGAGTTGATGAACTCGAGCACCGTGCGGCCCAGTTCCACGCGGTCTTGCAACGTTACCATGACCGTTTGGGCAACGTAAGTTGTCACATCCAGCGTTTCGTGCAGCGAAACGTCCTGCTCGTCGAGGATAAATCCGTCGATTACGCCTCGGTAGTGGTGGGCAACCTGCTCGGCTGTCACGGGTATGTTCAGTTCACGCATCATTTTTGCCGTCGGGCCTTTTATGGCAGCGCCGCCCACAATGGGCGACACGGCGACGACGGGGGCCGGGCTTTGATTGAGTGCCTGTCGCATGCCGGGTAAATTCAGGAGGGGGTCAACGGACACGAACGGGTTAGAGGGGCAGATGATGACTCCCCCTGAATTTTCCAGGCAAGTCAGAATTTCGGGTTGGGGAACCGCCGCCTCGATGCCTTTGAATTCGAAACCTGTTACCTGGGGTTGGCACCGGTCGCGTACAAAGTAGTGCTGAAACGAAAGCTCGCCATCGTCGGTATGCACGGTGGTGCGAACCGGATCGTCCGACATTGGCACCACCCGATGAGAAATTCCGAACGAATTGCAGATGTGCGTGGTCGCCTCACTCAGCGTCGCGCCGTCGGCGAGCATGCGGCTGCGCGTGGTATGAAGAGCGAGATCCCGATCGCCGAGCTTGAACCAGGTTGGGCCGCCGAGCTGTTCGAGTGCATCCATGAATTGCCAGCTTTCATCCATGCGGCCCCAGCCAACCTCCTTGTTGTTCATGTCGGCAAGGGTATAAACCAGCGTGTCGAGGTCGGGCGAAATGGCAAACCCCAGGTGTTCGAAGTCGTCTCCGGTATTTACCGCGAATAGCGCCTCGGTGGGTTTCAGACAGTGGGCCAGCCCAAGCGCGAGCTTGGCGCCGCCCACGCCGCCGGTGATGATCAGGTAACGGCTCTCGATCGGCGTTACCATCAGCGGAACAGATCCTCTTCCAGAGGCCGGTTGATCTGCTGTGCGGTGTCGGTGCTCGTCTCCGGTGGCAGCCCGCTGATGATCACTACGGGAATTCTTTCCGTCGTCTCACCCATCACCAGGGTTGCGGCGCCGGCCAGAGCATCGGCGCGGTTGATTAACGTCACCTTCAGCTCGCGGCCGTAGATATCCACACCGCCTCGATAATCGTCCAGTACGGTGATTCCAGCTGAACCGATTGCCGTGCCGACCGTGCCCAGTCGCCAGGGTCGGTTGGCGCTGTCGGTAATCAGTACTCCGAGCCTTAATGCCAGCCGTTCCTCGAGTTCCACTTTGAGACGTGCCGCGGAAGCATCGGGATCTTTCGGCAGCAACAGCGCGTTTTCGACCTCCCCATGCTCGATGTTGGATTGATCCACGCCCGCGTGTGCGCCAACGAGCCCCAGCCGGTGACGCATGATCAGTACACCCGGTTTTTTACGCAGCAGCTCCGTCGACTCATTCAGGATCAGTTGCACCAGGCGTGGGTCTTTTTCGGTTTCTCTGGCAAGCTCAATCGCTTCGAGGCTGGGAGTAACGTCGGCGAGTGAAACCGTCTGTCCTTCGGCTTTCGAAACGATCTTCTGCGCGATGCAGACGATGTCTCCATCGTTGAGTTCAATATCGGCAGCTCGAAGCGCTGCGGCGATGATGGCGGCCAGATCGTCCCCGGACTCGATCATCGCAATGCCTGGCACGGGCGCGACGGAAAACCCGGAGGCCGGTGTTTTGCCACCAATGGAGTCCATCAGAGATCCGCCTGGCCGACGATTTTGATGCCAGAGTGGGAGATATCGTGACGGCGATTGATCTGGATGAGGATCGAGGTCAGTGCCTCGGCCGCCGCAGAATTCTCCACGGGCCCTGCATGCCAGGCTGTCATGCCAGCTTCTTCGGCGAGTTGAATGACTTTGTCACGTGCGACTTTTTTGTTCCCCGCTACGAGCACGTCACATTCTATCTGCACGTCCTGTTTGAGAAGGTGTGCGGCGATGTTCTGGAAAGCCGTGACGACCATGACGTCTTCACCAAGGAGATTCTGAGCTCGTTTACCGGCGCTGCCCTCTTCCGGTAGCTGAACGGTACCAACTTTCGGTGGCACCAGCGGCACCGTGACGTCGATGAGGATCTTGCCGACCAGAGCGTCTTTAACCGCGGCTAACGTCGAAAGCTGGTGTTCGGCGGGAACGGTGAGCACCACGATGTCACCGGCCGCTGCGGCATCGGCGTTCTCCATGGCATCGGCCGGAGTTTCCGGGCTGATCGTCTGTAGATTTGCGACTGCGTTTTGAGCCTTCTCGAGCGTACGCGAGCCAATGACTATCTTGTATCCGGCTTTCGACCAGCGAATAGCCAGACCGGTGCCAAGATCGCCGGTACCGCCCAAAATGGCGATGGTTTCTTTCTGGGCGTGGGTATCTGCCATGATTCGATGGCTCTCCTTAAACGATGCGCGGATAAAAGCGAGGGATTATGCCGTCAACCGACTTCAAGGCGCTACACCCGGATAGAGTCGCGGCTCGGTCAACGTTCACGATCAACGCTGGTCGTGCTGGGTGGTTGCTTTCATGTATTGTGGGTTTCATAGAGTAGCGAGGGACGGATCGATGAGAATTGGTGTGATGATTGGCGCTGACGGTAACAACACGACGCTTGATGACGTGGTGGGAATCGCCAAGCGGGTTGAAGACATCGGCCTGGATGACGTGTGGTTGGCGAACATATTCTCGTTCGACGCGATCTCGACGCTCGCCATCATCGGTCGCGAGACTCGGCGCATTGGCCTTGGCACGGCCGTCACCCCAACCTACCCGCGCCACCCCACCGCC
>SMVB01074761.1_pt1 | contig 13367 bp, 11 predicted proteins | sample 2456461 | NCBI WGS metagenome assembly SMVB01 (sample SAMN11095934, study PRJNA526329) | marine sediment metagenome | biome: Marine sediment; feature: Surficial sediment; material: Deep marine sediment; isolation source: Hadal surficial sediment | place: Pacific Ocean | collected 2014-05 | depth...
GGGCTGTTGCTGCTGTGCGTAGAGCGTGCCACCCGGCTAGCCGAATACCTCTCGGGTCTCGACAAGAGCTACGAGGCCGTTGCCCGACTGGGTATCTCGACGGATACGCTCGATCGGGAGGGCAAGGTCGTGTGCGAACGCTCCGCCTGGACCGATCTCGAGCCCGACCGCGTCACGGAAGTGCTCATGGGGTTCACGGGCGCCCTCGAGCAGGTGCCGCCGCAGTTCTCCGCCAAGAAGGTCGATGGTGAAGCGATGCACCGCCGAGCCCGCCGGGGCGAGCGGGTGGAACTGCCCCCGTGCAGCATTACCGTGCACGAGATCAGGGTACTCGCGGTGGATCTCCCGGCTGTCCGGTTCACGGTGCGCTGCTCGACCGGGACGTACATTCGCGCGATCGCTCGAGACCTCGGCGAGGCTCTCGGAGTGGGTGCCCACCTGACCGCGCTTCGCCGTACAGCGATTGGCTCGTTCCACGTGGAAGATGCGATCTCGGTGGACGCCCTGTCCGATTCGGAGGCTGTCGACAGGGCCTCCATCGCTCCGTTGGACGCCGTGCGGCACCTTCCGTCTCTCGAGATCGACGACGAGGTCGCCCGGCGCCTGGTGCTCGGTCAGAAGATCAGACTCTCCGATGAAGGCCTCGCGGGGCCCGTCGCGGTTTCTCACGGGGGTTCCTTACTTGCGATCGGCGAGCTCGACGCCGGCGTGCTCAAGCCACGAAAGGTGTTCGCCACGTGACCGCGACGGTTCAGTGGGCGTACCCACCTGGGATCCCGACGGATCGGGGCACGGTTGCGACGGTCGGGACATTCGACGGGGTGCATCTGGGCCACTGGAGCGTACTTCAGGAAATCCGGGCTCGTGCGGAAGAGGCCGGCCGGCGCAGCATCCTGGTCACGTTCGATCCGCACCCCCTGCGTATCCTCCGGCCGGAGCACGCGCCGCTCATGCTGACCACGCCCCTCGAGAAGAAGGAGATTCTCGCTGAGAGTGGACTCGACTATGCCGTCTTCCTCTCCTTCACCGCAGCGCTGTCCCGCTACTCGGCGCGGCGCTTCGTGGAGGAGATCCTCGTCGCTCGGCTCGGTGTGGAGGAGCTCGTGATCGGCTACGACCACGGCTTTGGTCGTGACCGTGAGGGCGGTCCGGAGACCCTTGCGCGCATTGGCGCCGAACTCGGCTTCAGCGTGGACGTGGTCGCTCCTGTCGCCGCAGACGGAGAGGCCGTTTCGTCGTCGCGAATTCGTGCACTCCTGCTCAAAGGCGACATGCGATCCGCCGCGGCCTGTCTCGGCCGTCCCTACTCCATTCGTGGCGTGGTCGTCCGTGGTGACGGGAGGGGGAAAGGCCTCGGCTTTGCAACGGCGAACCTCAGCATCCCGGAGCGTGACAAGCTGATCCCACCGCAGGGTATCTATGCAGTCCGAGGGGTGCTTCGGCGTGGCACGTACACCGGGGCGTTGCACCTGGGACCGCGGCCGACGTTCCAGGGGTCGCCGCCGACGATCGAGTTGCACCTGCTCGACTTCGACGCCGACATCTACGGCGAGGAGGTCCGGGTCGACTTCATCGAGTATCTACGAGCGATCGAGCCGTTCACCACAGTGGCGGCCCTCATCGAACAAATCCGGGCGGATGTCGACGACGCCCGCGAGGCCGTCGAGGGGGGGCCGTAGACTGTGAGTGGTCGTTTATCTAGCTTTTCAGGCTGAATTCGAAAGCGCGTCCGCTTCCGTGGTCGCTTTGCTCTCGCTTCCCTTGCAGCACAGACTCTCGAGGAGGCACGACGCCGATGGCGATCGTCAAGGAAGACATCATCAAGGAGTTCCAGCTCCACGATACCGATCGTGGCAGCGCCCCGGTGCAGGTCGCGATTCTCACCGCGCGCATCAACGATCTCCGAACCCATTTCGACGCGCACAAGAAGGATCACCACTCCCGGCAGGGCTTGCTCAAGATGGTCGGGCGTCGTCGGCGCTTGCTCGAGTACGTGAGGCGGCAGGACGCCGAGAAGTATCGCGCGCTCATCAAGGCTCTGGGTCTGCGTCACTAGAAGGTGTCAGCCCGAACGGGAAGGACGAAAACACTCCGCGGCCATGCGGCCGCATTGCAGGACCCGACCCGGACGCTTTCGCGACCGGAGTCGGCTTTCCGCCGAAGGCGTGTGCGCCTCGGGTGGGAGACGGCCTACGATTTGGCTGCAGTAAGCGGGCTCACGCGTGTGCGTGCCCCCGGGCGGCGGTCGCTCTCTCCTCCGGATGTCACACCACTTCGGCATTCAATCCGAGGACGGGGAAGCCCCGTCCGAAAACGAAGTGAGTAGAAACAAATGATACAGAGAATGGAGCGCCAGTTCGCTGGACGCACGCTCTCGCTCGAGATCGGCCGCATGGCCAAGCTCGCGCAAGGCTCGTGTTTGGTTCAGTACGGCGACACGGTAGTTCTTTGCGCCGTGACGGTGCAGGACAAACCCACCCACTTGCCGTTCTTCCCCCTCACGATCGAGTACCGCGAGAAGTCGTACGCGGCCGGGAAGATTCCGGGCGGCTTCTTCAAGCGTGAGGGTCGGCCCGGTGAGAAGGAAATTCTCTCGGCCCGCCAGATCGACCGGCCGATTCGGCCACTCTTCCCCGAAGGGTTCATGTACGAGACTCAGGTCGCGTGCTTCATCCTGTCGGCGGACCAGGAGAACGATGCGGACGTGCTGGCGCTGCTCGGCACCTCCGTGGCGCTCAACATGTCAAAGGTGCCGTTCAATACTCCGGTCGCATCGGTGCGAGTCGGACGAATACAGGGCACCTGGGTCATCAACCCCACCTTCCAGCAGCTCGAGTACTCCGACGTCGATATCGTGGTTGCCGGTTTGGCCGACGCGATCACGATGGTCGAGGGCGGCGCGCTCGAGGTGTCTGAAGAGGACATTCTTGAAGGCTTGCAAGTCGCGCAAACCGCCATCAACGAGTTGTGCGCCATGCAGGTCGAGTTCCTCGAAGGGCACCTCGTGCCGGATATGGAGTGGACCTCGGTCGGGCCCGATGCCGACCTCACGGCCAAGGTCGAGGCTATGGCCGCGCCGAAAGTCGCGGAAGCCTTGAACCTCGGCGAAAAGCAGGAGCGTAATCAGGCGATGGCTGCGGTGACGGAGGACGTTGTCGCGACGCTGACCGCAGAGGACGAGCAGTACGCCGAGCACGCCAAGGACATCGGAGCGATTCTCCGTACCATCGAGAAGAAGACGATGCGTCGTCAGATTCTCGAGAAGGGGGAGCGGGCAGACGGGCGTGGGCTCGAAGATGTACGTCCTATTTCTTCCGAGGTGGGCGTTCTACCGCGTACGCACGGCTCGGCGCTCTTCACGAGAGGTCAGACGCAGGCCCTGGCGGTTGTCACGCTGGGCACGTCGCGTGACGAGCAGCGCATCGACTCGATCGACTCTCGCGAGGAAATCACGAAGTCGTTCATGCTCCATTACAACTTCCCGCCCTTCTGCGTGGGCGAGGCCCGCCCCTTCCGGGGGACGTCGCGTCGCGAAGTAGGCCACGGGAATCTGGCCGAGCGTGCGATCCAGCCGCTCTTGCCGGCGTACGACGACTTTCCCTACACCATACGGATCGTGTCGGACATCCTCGAGTCGAACGGGTCGTCGTCGATGGCGACCGTCTGTGGAGCGTCCCTGTCGCTCATGGACGCGGGGGTCCCGATCAAGGCCCCGTGCGCAGGTGTGGCGATGGGTCTGATAATGGAGGGAGACGAGGTCGCGATCCTGACCGACATCCTCGGGTTGGAGGACGCACTCGGCGACATGGACTTCAAGGTCGCGGGCACCCGTGAGGGTGTGACGTCGATTCAGATGGACATCAAGGTCCAGGGGCTTACGGTCGACATCTTGACCGAGGCGTTGAAGCGGGCAAACAAAGCCCGCATGCACATTCTCGACCAGATGGACCAGGCGCTGGATTCACCGAGGGACGATCTGTCCGAGTACGCACCACGTATCGTTTCCATCCAGATCAACCCCGAGAAGATCGGCGAGATCATCGGGCCGAAGGGCAAGACGATTCGTGCCATTCAGGAAGAGTCCGGCGCGAAAATCGACATCGACGACTCGGGTATCGTGAAGATCGCCGCGGTTTCGGCCGAGGCCGGAGCCCGCGCCCGCGAAATGATCGAAGCGATCGTGAAGGATCCTGAGGTGGGGCGGATCTACGAGGGCCCGGTCAAGAACACGACCACCTTCGGCGCCTTCATCGAAATCATGCCTGGCACCGAAGGGCTCTGCCACATCTCCGAGTTGCAGGACGCACGCACGGAGAAGACCGAGGACGTCGTGAGGAAGGGCGATATCATCCGCGTCAAACTCCTCTCGATCGACGAAAAGGGTCGTCTCCGGCTGTCTCGGAAAGCGGCGATGGCCGAGGATGCGGCAGCATCGGAAGACGGGGCCGAGAGCTCCGACTCCGAGTCTGAGGGCGGTTCCGAAGGCTAGCCCGCAGCCATGAACGAAGCCAGATCGTGGAGGGGGCGCGGGCGTGGGCCCGTGCCCCCTTCGATTTCCACGCCGAAAGCAGCCACGCGGGCCGAGTCTGTCCCGGATGCGATGCGGGAGTCGACGCTCGACAACGGCATTCGCGTGCTCAGCGAGAAGATTCCAGGCGTACGGTCGGCCGCGGTCGGAGTTTGGATCCGTCAGGGCGCGGCGCACGAGACGCTCGAGCTTACTGGAATCAGCCACCTGGTCGAGCACCTGGTGTTCAAGGGGACCGCCAAACGTAGCGCCCCTGAGATCGCCGAGGCGCTCGAGGGATTGGGAGGCTCGCTCGACGCCTACACGAGTCGGGAGCACACGTCGTATCAGGCTCGGGTATTGGAGGAACACCTGCCCGAGGCGCTCGACGTGCTCTCGGACCTCGTAATGGAGCCCTTACTGGACGGTGCGGATCTCGCGCTCGAGCGTGAGGTCGTGCTCGAGGAGCTCGCGCAGGTCGAGGATACCCCCGACGACCTCGTCTTCGAACTTCATTCCGACCGGCTTTGGGGCGGCCACCCCTACGGTCGGTCGATCCTGGGTACCAAGGAATCGGTCGCGGCCATGCCCATCGAGGCGCTTCGGGCGCTTCATGGCGAGCGGTACGTCGGTCGTAATCTGATCGTAGCGGCCGCCGGCAGCGTGGATCACGAAGACTTCGTGGCCCGCGTGGACTCCCTCTTCGGCCGCGTAACACCCGGTGAACGCGTTGCCTCGTTGGACCGCCCCGGGACCGTGGCGCCCGAGGTATGTCTGGTCGAGCGCTCTTCCGCTCAGACTCATATCGTCTTTGGGACCGAGGGCCCTGGGCACGCTCACGACGATCGATATCCCGTGATTCTGCTCTCGGCCGCGTTGGGGGGAGGCATGAGCTCCCGACTCTTTCAACGCGTGCGTGAGGAGTTGGGCCTGTGCTACTCGGTCTTCACGTACCAGAGCTTCTACAGGATGGCCGGGGTCTTCGGTATCTATGTCGGGACCCGCCCCGCGACCGCGGAGCGGGCCGCGGACGCCGTCCGGGCGGAGCTCCAGCGGGTGGCGGGAGAGGGTCTCTCGGAGTTCGATCTCGACCGGATCAAGCGACAAGTGAAAGGGCAGGTGATGTTGGGGCTCGAATCGACGGGCGCCCGCCTTCACCGGTTGGCTGCATTCGCGCTCCATGAGCAGCCTTTCGCGGGACTCGATGACGTCCTTGCCCGCATCGAGGGAGTCACCATGGACGACACTCGCCGGGTCGCCGCGCGATATTTTGATCCCGATCGACACCTCGAGTTGCGACTCGGACCTGGGGCCGAATCCTGAACTGAAGTGTTGAACTTCAACGGAAACGAGAGCAAAAGATGCTGATTGGCGTACCCAAGGAGATCAAGCCCGACGAATATCGGGTGGCCCTGACCCCGGCCGGCGCGGAGATGCTCGCAGATGGGGGACACGAAGTGGTCATCGAGACCGGGGCCGGGTCTGGAAGCGGGTTCACGGACGACTTCTACGAGAAGGCGGGCGCGACGGTGCTCGGTACCGCTGCCGACGTATGGGCGAAGGCCGAAATGATCATGAAGGTGAAGGAGCCGATCGCTTCGGAGTGGCCGAGCATGCGCAAGGGCCAGGTGATCTTCACCTACTTCCACTTCGCGGCGGCGGAAGAGCTCACGCGCGCTGTTCTCGACTCGGGTGCCATCGCCATAGCGTATGAGACCGTGGAGCTCAGCACGGGCGAACTCCCGCTCCTGACACCGATGAGCGAGGTCGCGGGGCGGATGGCGGTCCAGGAGGGTGCGAAATACCTCGAGAAGCCTCAGGGTGGCCTAGGCGTGCTTCTCGGCGGCGTGCCGGGTGTCAAACCGGGCAAGGTGCTCATTCTCGGTGGTGGCGTCGTGGGGACCAATGCCGCGAAGATGGCCGCGGGAATGGGCGCGCGCGTCGCGGTCATGGACATCAACCTCGAGCGCTTGCGCTACCTCGACGACGTGATGCCTGCGAACGTGCACACCCTCTTCAGCACACGATACGCGATTCGCAAGCAGGTCGAGGACGCGGACCTGATTATAGGGGCGGTGCTCATCCCGGGCGCCAAGGCCCCGAATTTGATAACGAGGGAAGATCTCCCGCTCATGCGGCCGGGCACGGTCATCGTGGACGTGGCCGTAGATCAGGGTGGCTGCGTGGAGACGATCAAGCCGACGACCCACCAGGATCCGGTCTACACCGTGGACGGTGTCATCCACTACGCCGTCGCGAACATGCCGGGTGGCGTGCCACGCACGAGCACCCTGGCGCTGACCAACGCGACGCTTCCGTATGCCGTTGCGCTCGCAGGCAAGGGATGGCAAAGAGCGTGCAGTGACGACGCTGCGCTCCGACTCGGGGTGAACATCGTCGACGGGCACGTGACGTGTCGGGGCGTGGCGGACGCATTCGACATGAATTGTGAATCCATCGACGCGATACTGGCGTGACGCTGCAAGTGCGCTTCACGCGTCTGCCCTCGAATCCGGATCTTCCGCTCCCGGAGCGGGCGACCGCACACGCCGCTGGTTACGACGTACGATCGGCAGATGCGTCCGTCGTGCTCCGACCGGGCGAGATCCGCCTGGTGAATACCGGGTTGCTGATGGAGCTTCCAGAAGGGGTGGAGTGCCAGGTCCGGCCGAGGTCGGGCCTGGCGCTGAAGTACGGTGTAACGCTGCCCAATAGCCCCGGCACGATCGATCCTGACTACCGTGGTGAGCTTCGGGTCATCATGCAAAACCTAGGATCCGAGGTCGTTACGCTGGAACGTGGCGAGCGGATCGCCCAGCTGGTCTTCGCCCGGTTCGAAACTCCTCAAGTGGTCGAGGTAGAGCGACTATCCGACACGGATCGGGGCACCGGAGGGTTCGGAAGTACGGGGAAGGGCTGACGCTCGCCCGCCGAATCGTCCTGCAAATGAAACGCGAGCTTCCGAAGCAAAGATGGCACTGGCACCGCGCACCTCGTAAACGTATGTTCACCGGGCTGCTCCGTTGTTCCAAAGTGGCATCCCCGAAGACCTTACGCCGCCTGGATAGCACTGACGTTGCTACGTGAACTCACGAACTGGCTCAATTCTGGCCGCTTGATCCCGGTCAACGACATCGCCGTCGACCTCGGGACGGCGAACACCCTCATCTATGTGAAGGGTGAAGGCATCGTTCTCAACGAGCCATCCGTGGTCGCCGTGAACCGGGGAAGCCGTAGGATCATGGGAATCGGGCTCGAGGCGAAGCGTATGCTGGGCCGGACTCCAGAGAGCATCGAGGCGATTCGCCCGCTCAAAGACGGCGTGATTGCGGACGTCGATATTACTGAGATGATGCTCCGGCATTTCCTCAAGCAGGTGACCTCCAAGCGAATCTTCCGCATCAAGCCGAGGGTGGTCGTCGGAGTGCCGTCGGGTATCACGGAGCTGGAGCGGCGTGCGGTCCGGTCGTCCGCGATGTCCGCGGGTGCCAAGGCGGTGTACATGGTAGACGAGCCGATGGCGGCCGCGATCGGTGTCGGTCTTCCCATCGAAACGCCCACGGGGAACATGGTGATCGACATCGGTGGAGGCACGACGGAAATCGCGGTCATCGCGCTTTCCGGTATCGTGTCGAACACCTCGATTCGCGTCGGTGGCGACGAGCTCGACGCGGCGATCGTCACCTTCCTTCGCAAGAATTACAATCTGCTCATCGGCGAGCCGACGTCCGAGGCCATCAAAATACAGATTGGCTCCGCATTCGACTTCGGCGAAGAGCGAGAAATGGAGGTGAAGGGCCGCGACCTCGTGTCCGGTATTCCCAAGACGGTGCTCGTGCACTCCCAAGAGGTACGTGAGTGCATTCAGGAGCCGATCCAGGCCATCGTGGAGGCCGTGCGCCGGGCTCTCGAGATCACGCCCCCGGAGCTTTCGTCCGACATCGTGGATCGCGGCATCGTGATGACCGGTGGTGGGGCCCTGATCCGGGGACTCGACCTCCTGCTTCAGCACGAGACGAATCTGCCGATCCATGTGGACGAGGAGCCGCTTACCTGTGTCGTGCGCGGCGCAGGCCGGATTCTCGACGACATGGCGAAGTACCGCACGGTCCTGGTCCAGTAGTTGCCCGAGTACGGTCACGAACCCGAGACCGAGGCTCGGCGCCCGGACGTGATCTTCGCGGGGATCGTGCTGATTCTCGCCCTCTCCACGTCGTACCTCTCCGAGGCCAACCAGCAACGCGTGTCCAGCACGCTGCAGGCGACCGTCCTACGGCCCTTCATCGCGACGCAGAACCGCCTCACCGAAGCACGTCTGCGGGCCGTTCAGGTCGACTCCTTGACGGACGAGCTCGACTCGCTGTCGGCGGTCTTGTCGACGCACTCGGTCCTCATGGGCGAGAATCAGTCGCTGCGAGAACTGCTCGGTCTAGCGGAACGGGCTGGCCCCACGTATCTGCCAGCGACGGTTCTGCGGCCGGGAACGCCGGGCTCGGAGAGCATGTTTCTGGTCGATGTGGGTTCCGATGACGGGGTTCGCCGAGGTGCGCCGGTCGTTAGCCCCGAGGGGCTCGTCGGGGTGATTCGCGAGGTCCGATCCACGAGCTCCGTCGGGATGGACTGGAGCCATCCGGAGTTCCGCGCGAGCGCGATGCTCGTCGACGGCACCGCGTACGGCTTGGTCGAGAATCGAAGAGGGCGATTCCGCGAAGAGGATCGACTTCTCTTGAACGGCGTAGCCTTCAACCAGCGGGTCTACGAAGGGACGGCGGTCGTCACGAGCGGGCTCGGTGGGGTCTTCCCGCGGGGAATTCCGATCGGCCGCGTGAGCGGTGTGGCGGAGGAAGAAGGAGGCTGGCGGAAGAGCTACTGGATGGAGCCGATGGTCGAGGCGGGTTCGGCCACGCACGTGCTCGTGCTTACCCGTGGACCATCGGACGACGTGTCCGCCATCTGGCCGAGTGACTCGCTTTTCGCTCCGGAGGCGGGGAGGGGCGGAGATCGTGAGTAGTCCCGTCAGGATTCGGGTCTGGTTTCTGGTCGGTATTCTCTTCGTTCTCCACTTCCTCCTCCACGTCGGTTTCGCGTTCGGCGTAGGAGCTCCCGACCTTCTGACTGTTTCACTTCTACTGGCGGCGCGAGAGATCGGTGTTGGGCGCGCCTCGGCCATGGGTTTGGCGTTCGGGCTGTTCGAGGACGCGCTCAGTGTTCTTGCGTTCGGGGCGAACAGCATCGCGATGACCCTCGTTGCGATCGGTGGCGCTATGACGCGGGATCTCTTCGTGGGCGACTCGCGACTCTTCCTGGTATCGTATCTCTTGCTCGGCAAATGGACGCGCGACTTGATACACTGGATCGCGATGGGGGAGGGAGTGAGGCAGCCGTTCGTCGATCAGGTCCTGATCCAGGGAGGAGTATCCGGCGCGTATGCCGCGGCCGTCGGGATGGCGCTTGCGGCGATGACAGGACTAGGGCGGGACGTATGACGATTCACCTTCCTCATGAGCGGCAACGGAGGGCCGTCGGTGCGTATCTGGTCATCGCCCTGTTCATGGGCGTGCTGGTGCTGGCATTCTTCCGCATCCAGGTGCTGGGCTCCAGCACCTGGGAACTGAGGGCGGCGTCCAATCGGATTCGCACCCTGTCGGTTCCCGCGCCACGTGGAACGATTTACGATCGGAACGGCGAAATCCTCGCCGACAACGTTCCAGGCTACTCCGTCACGATCCTCCCCGGCCCCGTGGAGTCGGTGCGAGCCACGCTCGTGCGCATGGCCGAGCACATGGAGCTGTCGGATCGGCGGATCGAGCAGGTGGTCGCGACGCTGCGCCGTTTCGGGCGGGAGGTCGTGGTCGATTCCGACGCGGATTTCGAGGTCGTATCCGCTCTGGAGGAGAGGAGGGCCGACTTCCCCGGGGTATACGTGGAGATGCGGCCCCGACGGCGTTACTTGTTGGGTGGGGCAGCGGGCCACGTCATGGGGTACGTGGGTGAAATCACGACTGCCGAGCTGGCGTCCGACGCGTTCCTCGACCCGAAGTACGAAGCGGGAATGATCGTGGGCAAGATCGGTATCGAGCGTCAGTACGAGTCGATGCTCCAGGGTACCCGGGGTGTGCGGTACGTCGAATTCGACGCCCGTGGACGCATCGTCGGGGAATTCGGTGGAGCGGCCATGACACCGGCCGAGCCGGGTGAGGACCTCCACTTGAACCTGGACTTCGCGCTGCAGCAGTGGGTCCACGACATCTTTCCGGACTCGATGTCTGGAGCCGTCGTCGCACTCGATCCGGCCGATGGGGGCGTGCTCGCGCTGTACTCGGCCCCTGGTTACGACCCGAATGTATTCGTGGGCGGAATCGACACAGAAACGTGGGACGCCCTCAGGACGGATGAGCGGAAGCCTCTGTTCGACCGGTCGGTGCTCGGGCGCTACGCGCCGGCGTCGACGTGGAAGCTGGCCACCGCCGGGATCGCCCTCGACCTGGGCGTGGTCACGCCCGACGAGGTCATGCCGGACCCGTGCACGGGTTCCTGGTACTTCGGCGACCGAACGTGGCGCTGTTGGGATCCAGCAGGACACGGCTACAACACGCTCGCTGAGGCGATCGGGAACTCCTGCGACGTTTACTTCTATCAGCTCGGCCTGCGGATCGGCCTCGCCAGGCTGCTGCAACGGGCCACCGAAATCGGCTTCAGCCGACGGTGCGGGATCGACCTTCCTCAAGAGAGCCAGGGAATATTTCCGGACACGCCGGCTTGGTACCAGGAGAGGTTCGGGTACCGCCCCACGGAGGGCGAGACGCTTAACCTGGCCATCGGTCAGGGGCCCAACGCACAGACGCCGCTCAAGATGGCACAGTTCTACGTGGCGCTCGCTCGTGACGGCGCGGCACCAGCCCCGACGATCGCGCGGGATGCGCCATTTCGGGAAGGCTGGCGACTGGATCTCTCGCTCGAACACCTCGAGACGCTCCTGGAGGGCATGCGCAGGGTGACCGCACCCGGTGGGACGGCGCACTACGGCACGGCGCTGGAATATTGGGACGTGCTGGGGAAGACCGGCACGGGCCAGACCGCCCAAAGCATCCTGGGGATCGTAGAGAACCACGCTTGGTTCGCGGGCATGGCCGGCCCCCCCGGCGAGCCGCCCGAGATCGTCGTGGTCGCCGTGGTCGAACACGGCCGAAGTGGGTCGAGCATGGCGGCGCCGATCGTCGCGAAGACCGCGGACTATTACCTGCGCCGCCTGCATGGCATAGAGGTCGACTCGGTACAGACCTATCTCGACCACATTCGGGTCGGGCCGGTTCCTTCGTGGTATGCTGAGCGTTTCCCCGCGACACAGCCGACCCGCGCTGGTGGCAGATGATCCGTTGGTTCGGGAAGTGGGCGATCGATCCGCCACTGGTCCTTGCGATCCTCGGACTCACCGTCTTCGGGATCGCGATGATCTACTCCGCTGGCGTCATCCACATTCCCAACCCGGTCACGTCGGGCGCTTGGGTGCGCCAAAGCGTATGGTTCGTACTCGCACTCGTTTCGTTCTCGGTGGTGTCCCGTGTTCCCCTGCGATGGATCGAGTGGGTGTCGGTGCCCGCGTATGTGGTGAGTGTGGTGCTTCTCGCCGCTACTCTGGTCATCGGATCCGGCCGCGGAACCGCGGCCGGCGTGAAGAGCTGGATCGATCTCGGCTTCATCACGTTTCAGCCCGCCGAGATCGCCAAGATTTCCACGATTCTGGTTTTGGCGCGCCTCCTCTCCCAACGTGACTCGGGCCTGGTCTCGTTGCGCGAATTGGTCCCCGCAGGCGCGCTCGTCGCCCTGCCGCTGGGCCTCGTGATGCTCCAGCCGGACCTGGGGACCGCGATGGCCTTCGTGGGAATTCTGTTCGCGATGCTGTATTGGGCCGCGACACCGGTGGCGCTCCTCCTGCTGGTCGCGAGTCCCGTCGTGGGGCTCTTCCTTGCCTACGACACGCGGATCTGGTCCGGCTACATCCTGGCCGTGATTTTCTTCCTCTACCTGTACCGTTATCGCCTCTTCCTGTACGAGTCGGTCGCGGTCGTCCTGGCGAACTTCGCGACCGCTACGATCTCGACGCCGCTCTGGAATTCCTTGGCGCCGTACCAGCAGAACCGAATTTTGGTGTATCTCGATCCCGAGGTCGATCCGCGTGGCGCGGGGTACCAGGTCATACAGTCGAAGGTAGCCGTGGGCAGCGGGGGCTTCGGGGGGCAGGGCTTCACGCTCGGCAACCAGAAGCGCTTCGACTTCCTCCCCGAGCAGCATACGGATTTCATCTTCAGCGTCGTTGGGGAGGAGCTGGGGTTCGTGGGGACGGCCCTTGCCATCCTCGCGTTCGCCTACGTCTTGGCGCGACTGGTTCGAATGGCCGAGGGGTCGCCCGATCCCTTTGCCGGCCTCGTTCTCCTCGGTATCTTCGGGGCTTGGCTGGTACACATTTTTGTCAACGTCGGCATGACCGTCGGAGTCGTGCCGATTACCGGGATCCCGCTGCCGTTCGTGAGCTACGGTGGAACCTTCTTGTTCATGTCATGGGTCGCGGTTGCGGTCGCTGTGCGCGTCGCACATGAACGATGACGGACCGATCGTGACGCAGGAATAGGAGGCCCATGGCCTGGTTCCGGAAGGACAAGAAGCCGCTCAAGGCTCAAGACAAGCGCGAAGTCCCCACGGACGTCTTCGACAAGTGCAAGGGGTGCGGCGACATCCTCTACAGAGAGCGACTCGCCCAGAATCTCAACGTCTGTCCGACGTGCGGACACCACCTCAGGATTTCAGCACACGCGTACGTCAGCATCCTTATCGACAGGGGTTCGTTCGAAGAGTTCGACCA
>SMVB01410281.1_pt1 | contig 13367 bp, 10 predicted proteins | sample 2456461 | NCBI WGS metagenome assembly SMVB01 (sample SAMN11095934, study PRJNA526329) | marine sediment metagenome | biome: Marine sediment; feature: Surficial sediment; material: Deep marine sediment; isolation source: Hadal surficial sediment | place: Pacific Ocean | collected 2014-05 | depth...
CGTTTCCCGCCAATCCCACCACCCAGGTCGTCGATCTCGCTTTCTTTGAGAGGGTCGTGGAATTTGCCCGGGAGCACGACTTGATGGTGCTGCACGATTTCGCCTACGCAGAAATCGCGTTCGATGGCTACAAGCCGCCGAGTATTCTCGAAGTGCCGGGCGCCAAGGACATCGCGATCGAATTTGTCTCGCTTTCGAAGAGTCATTCGTTGGCCGGTTGGAGAGTGGGGTTCGCTTGCGGCAATCGAGAGATGGTCGGTGCGCTGGCGCGCATCAAGAGCTACCTCGACTACGGCATGCCCCAGGCGATCCAGATCGGGGCGATCAGCGCCTTGCGCGGGCCCCAGGACTGCGTCGAAAAAAACGTCCAGGTGTACAAGGAGCGGCGGGACGCGTTGGTCGATGGTCTGGGACAAGCGGGCGAGGGCATGTGGAAGATCGACAAACCGCTGGCCACGATGTTTGTCTGGGCCAAGATTCCAGAGGCGTTTCAGAGCATGGGTTCACTCGAGTTTTCAAAGCTCCTGCTCAAAGAAGCCAAGGTCGCGGTTTCTGCGGGGATTGGCTTCGGGGAGACCGGCGAGGGCCACGTGCGCTTTGCCCTGGTCGAAAACAAGCACCGGATTCGACAAGCTGTTCGAGGAATTCGGCGCTTCCTGCGCGACGCCGAACGGCGGGCCTGACGGGGCGTTGCGCAAGTGGGCGCCGCCGCGATGGACTGTCGAATTCAGTCGATTCGTTTCGCTGCCGGTAGGGTTCAATTGTGTTCCACATCGTGATCGAGAAGGTGAAAGAGAGAGATGGCCAAGAAGCGTGATTCCAAGAGTGTCGACAAGGGTGTGGGCGTAGGCTTGGTGGGCTTCGGCACCATCGGGGCCGGCGTCGCCAAGGTGATGATCAACAACGCTCGGCTGATCGAGACCCGCCTCGGGTTTCCCCTTCGCCTGGTGCGCATCGCGGATCTCGATCTCGAGACGGATCGCCGAGTCGACCTCGCGGGCATTCGCTTCGACGACGACAGCGCGGGTCTGCTGGCCGATCCCGAAGTCGACATCGTGATCGAGTTGGTGGGCGGCTACGACTTTGCGCGCACACTTTGCCTCGAGGCGATCTCAAACGGCAAGCATGTCGTGACGGCAAACAAGGCATTGCTCGCCGTCCACGGTGACGAGATCTTTGCCGCAGCGGCGGAGAGCGGGGTCGATGTTGCCTTCGAAGCCGCAGTGGGGGGGGGCATCCCGATTCTTCGTTGTTTGCGCGAGGGGCTCGCGGCCAACCAGATCAAGAGCGTCTACGGGATCTTGAACGGGACCACCAACTTCGTACTGACCGAAATGGAGCGCACCGGTGCTGCGTTCGAGGTCGTGTTGAAGCAGGCCCAGGACCTCGGCTACGCCGAGGCCGATCCCACCTTCGACGTCGAGGGCGTGGATGCGGCGCACAAGCTCTCGCTCTTGACCTCGATGGCGTTTGGCTCGACCCTGGATTTCAAGTCGATCTCGACGGAAGGAATCGCAAAGCTGATCCCGCTCGATTTCGAAGCTGCGGAGGAAAACGGCTACCGAATCAAATTGCTTGGCATCGCAAAGCATCACCTGGACGAGGACGGCAACGAGGTCATTGAAGCCCGAGTGCACCCGACCATGATTCCCCGCGCCAGTCTGCTCGCGAACGTCGACGGCGCAATGAACGCCATTGCGGTGCGGGGGGACGCGGTCGGCCCCACCCTCTATTACGGGGCGGGCGCCGGGCAACTCCCGACCGCCAGTGCCGTGGTGGGCGATCTGATGGAATTGGCTCGAGAGATCAACCGGGGTCAAAGCGGACGCGTTGCACCACTGGGTTTTCCCCAGGCTGCCCTCGAGCCCAAGCCGCTACTCTCCCTCGGTGAACTGGTGTCGCGGTACTACCTGCGCGTCGAAGCCCTGGATCGACCCGGGGTTCTCGCCAAGATCGCGAGCGCGCTCGGGGAGTCCGGTGTCGGGATCGAATCGATTCATCAGCGCGCGGCTGCAGAGGGCGACACCTCGGTGCCGTTGATCCTGTGGACCCACGAGGTCAAGGAATCTGCGGTGCGAGAGGCCCTCGTGACGATCGATGGATTGCCCGAAGTGACCGCCGAATCGAGTCTGATCCGTATCGAAGAGGACCTTTGAGATGGTCGAAAGCGCGAACAAGCCCCGTCACCGTGCCTGGTTCGAGAGCCTGGAAGACACTGGCGAGCGCTATGCCCTCGACGAGATCGTCTACACGGACTCGTCTGGCGGTCTGCTGCAGGTCGTGCACGACATGGACGAACTTCGCAAGACCGGCGCAGAAGAATGGAAGAACCTGTTTGCCAAGCGCCGCGGCAGCAGCGAGTGGCCCTATGGCTCGGGCGTCTGGTGCATGAAGGAGTGGGTTCTGCCCGAGATCCACAGCAACAACGTAGTTTCGATGTACGAGGGCAACACCAACCTCTATTGGGCCGAGCGCTTTGGCCGCGAAATTGGCGTCGAAGACTTGTGGATCAAACTCTGCGGCAACTCCCATACCGGGTCGTTCAAAGATCTCGGCATGACGGTGCTGGTGTCGATGGTCAAGGAAATGATTTCTCAGGGAAAATCGATTCCCGCGGTGGCCTGCGCCTCGACCGGCGACACCTCGGCGGCGCTTGCGGCCTATGCCGCTGCAGCGGGGATCCCGGCCATCGTGTTTCTGCCGAAGGGCAAAATCTCGATGGCCCAGCTGATCCAACCGGTTGCAAACGGTGCGATCGTCTTCTCCCTCGACACCGACTTTGACGGCTGTATGGAAATCGTTCGCCAAGTGGCCGAGAAGGACGGGGTCTATCTCGCCAATTCGATGAACAGCTTGCGGATCGAAGGACAGAAGACCATCGCCGCGGAAATTGTTCAGCAGTTCGACTGGGAGGTGCCGGATTGGCTGGTGATTCCGGGCGGCAACCTCGGCAATGTCTCAGCCCTGGCCAAGGGACTGGACATGCTGTTCGAGTTGGGACTGATCGCGCGCAAGCCGCGCATCTGCGTCGCCCAGGCGGAAGCCGCGAACCCCCTCTATCTCTCGTATCAGAAAGACTTCAGGACCTTTGAGCCGATCGCCGCCCGGTCGACCGTGGCCAGCGCCATCCAGATCGGCAACCCGGTTTCGTTCAAGAAGGCGGTCGACGCGTTGAAGCGCTACGACGGCGTGGTCGAGCAGGCAAGCGAAGCCGAGATCATGGAAGCCTGCGCCCGGGCGGATCGCACCGGGTTGTTCAACTGTCCCCACACCGGTGTGGCGATCGCCGCCACCACCAAGTTGATCGAGCGCGGCTTGATCAAGTCGAGCGATCGGGTGGTGGTGATTTCGACCGCTCACGGCCTGAAATTCGTCGATTTCAAATTGAACTATCACAACATGACCCAGGTGGACATCGTTCCCGAGCATCCCAACCCCCCGATCGAACTGCCCGCAGACTACCAGCAGGTACGCGATCGAATGCTGAACGAGATCGACCGTCGCGGAGGCAGTTGACGGCCAAAGCTCCTGGTCGCTGATCTGCCCGGGAGCCCTTGGGCCCCACACGAGGAGGGGCGTTCGCTCCATGTTTACTGGAATCGTAGAAACGATTGGGGAAGTCAAGTCGATCGTGCCCCGGGGCGAGGGGTGCAGTCTGCAGGTGTTGGCCCCGGAGGTCGTCCCGGGCGTGGCGCTCGGAGACAGCATCTCCGTAGACGGGGCGTGCTTGACGGTGTGCGGCCTCTCGGGGGACGAAGTCAGCTTCGAGGCGGTGCGCGAAACCCTGGACTGCACAGCGGTGGGCGCCCTGGTCGAGGGTTCCAAGGTGAATCTCGAGCGGGCCATGCGCGCCGATGGCCGCTTCGATGGGCATATCGTTCAGGGTCACGTGGACGGGGTCGGAACAGTCGTCGCCCTCAAGCGAAAGGCTGACGATGTCGAACTATATATCGACTGTTCGAGAGAATTGGCGGGGCTACTTGTAGACAAGGGATCTGTAACCGTCCACGGGGTGTCCCTTACCGTGGTCGAGGCGGGCGAAACCGGGTTCCACGTCGCGTTGATCCCTCACACCCTCGAGGTCACGACCTTGGGACAGCTGGCGAAAGAAGATCAAGTGAACCTCGAAGCGGACATTCTGGGTAAGTACGTCTCGCGCTATCTGGCGCGGATCGCCCCCGAGGTCAAGTAGTCACTCATGTTGCACGCATTGGTTACCTTGGTTCTAGGTGCGCAAGCGATCGCGCCTTCAGTCAATGGCTGGCAAGAAACCCTGGACCGGGTTGCACCTTCGGTGGTCGTAATGCGAGTCAACGCCCCGCGCGCCTTCGACTCCAACTCCACGGGCTACATGACCGCGACGGGTTTCGTGGTCGATGCCGAGCGAGGCATCCTGCTCACCAATCGCCATGTCGTGATGCCGGGCCCGGTAGTTTCAGAGGCGGTCTTCTTGAACAACGAAGAGGTGGATGCCCACGCGATCTACCGCGATCCGGTTCACGACTTCGGCTTTTACCGCTTCGACCCCAATGACGTGAAGTTCATGGAGGTTGCGTCCCTGCCGCTAGCGCCCGAGAAGGCGCACGTGGGTGTCGAGATTCGCGTGGTGGGAAACGACGCGGGCGAAAAGCTCTCCTTTCTGGCCGGCACTCTGGCCCGACTGGATCGGGATGCGCCGGTCTACGGTCGCACGGGCTACAACGACTTCAATACCTTCTATTTTCAGGCCGCTTCGAGTACCTCGGGCGGGTCTTCTGGATCACCGGTGGTGGATCTGGACGGGGATGTGATTGCGATCAACGCCGGGGGGTCGCGATCGGCGGCGTCGAGTTTTTATCTGCCACTGGATCGCGTGGTGCGAGCCCTCGAGTTCATTCGAGCGGGCAAGCCGGTTCCGCGCGGCACCCTGCAGACGACGCTCTCGTACCGCCCTTACGACGAATTGCGCCGTCTAGGCCTGCGACCGGGGACCGAGGCGGAATCTCGCAAACGCTTTCCCGATGGCACCGGAATGATCGTGGTCCAGAGAAACGTCCCATTGGGTCCGGCGGACGGCAAGCTGGAACCGGGCGATATCTTGATTCGACTCGACGGCGAGTTCGTGAACGCGTTCATTCCGATCGAAGTCGTACTCGACGATCACGTGGGTGAGACCGTGACCGTGGAAGTCGAGCGCGGTGGCAAACCGGTTTCTGTCGAGTTGATCGTCGGCGACCTGCACGCCATCACACCTTCGCGTTATCTCGAGTTTGGCGGCGGGGTGCTCAACGAACTTTCCTATCAGCAGGCGCGCAACTATTCGGTTCCGATCGGCGGTGTGTATGTCTCGGCCCCGGGCTACTCGCTTGGCAACGCGCGAATTTCTGCGGGTTCGATCATTACCGAGGTCGACGGCGTTGACGTACCGACGCTTTCGGCTTTCGAAAAGGAGATGTCGTCGAAACCCGACGGGTCGCGAGTGCCAGTTCGCTACTACTCCCTGAGTAATCCCCGCACCAAGGCCGTCTCCGTGGTCCGCGTAGACCGCCGCTGGTTCACAATGCAGCGCTGCATTCGCGACGATGCCCTCGGGCGCTGGCCCTGCGAGCTATCGCCGGAGCCCCCACCAAGGGATTTACTTCAACCGGCCAGCACGCGCTTCACAGAAGAAGGCGATCGCGCCCTGCGCATGCTCGCGCCTTCGATCGCAACGGTCACCTATGACATCCCGTACCGGTTGGACGGCGTTCACGGCGAGAGCTTTCAGGGAGCGGGCCTCGTGGTCGATGCGAAGCGCGGCCTGGTGGTGGTCGATCGCGAAACCGTGCCCATCGCCATGGGCGACGTGACCGTGACCTTTGGCGGTTCGGTGCGGGTGCCCGGGGAAGTCGTGTATCTGCACCCCGAGCACAATCTCGCGGTCATTCGCTACGAACCGCGCCTGGTCGGAAGCACGCCGATCCGTGCCGCCAAGCTTCGGCCCCGGTCACTCACCGCGGGAGACGACGTGTGGCTCGTCGGTTTGAACATGCGACAGCGCCTGATTTCGCGAAAGACCGAGATTTCCGGCCTGGAGCCGATCGGGCTTTCGCTCACCTATCCGCCGCGATTTCGCGATCGAAATCTCGAGGGCTACACGATCACCGACCCGGCCGCGACGATTGGCGGCGTGCTCTCCGACGCGAAGGGGAGGGTACACGCCCTCTGGGCATCGTATTCGAGCGGGCACGGCAAGAACATGCACGCGTTCTTCATTGGGATTCCAATCGAACGCGTGATGGAGATCATCGAACCCCTGCAAGCGGGCATTGACGTCAACTGGCGCAGTCTGGGGGCTGAACTTCATCCGCTCAATATCTTCGCAGCCCGGGATCGGGGTCTTTCCGATACTCGGGCCGCACAGCTTGAAAAGGCCAACCCAACCGCGGCCCGGGTGCTCTCGGTGATCCGCCTGAACTACGACAGTCCCGCTGCCCAGCTACTCGAGGAAGGCGATCTGCTGCTCGAAATCGAGGGCGCGCCGGTATCGGACTTCGCCCATGTCGAGCGCGCCAGTCAGGCCGAGCAGGTGAGGCTGCGGATTCTGCGCGACGGCAAAGAACTCGATCTCACGGTTCCCACTCAGCTGATGCACGGTGCGGGCACCCAGCGGGCTCTGCTCTGGGCCGGCACACTACTTCAGCGTCCGCCCCCGGCGGTCGCGTCCCAGCGCAGGCTCCCTCGCTCCGGCGTCTACGTGGCTCGGTTCTGGTTTGGGTCGCCGGCCAATCGCTACGGTCTGCGTGCCACCCGGCGGATCATCGCGGTGGATGGCACACCCACGCCCGACCTCGATGCCTTTCTCGACGTGGTCTCCGGCAAACCCGATCGCGGCTCCGTGCGCATCAAGGCGGTCGATCTAGAGGGCGGAATCGAGGTCATCACGCTCAAACTCGATCTGGAATTCTGGCCCACCTACGAGCTGGTCCGCGACGCCGAGGGTTGGTCGCGCCGGCGAGTCAGTCCGGAAGCATCCGAAGCGCATTCCCAATCAGCAGCAGCCCAGTTGCTGGAGTAGGCGAGCGGGTTGTCGGGTTTGGGTTCTTCGCCGCGTCGTGAACGTCCTACCTGCGCTACAGCAAATGATTCATCAACAACGTCGCGATGCCCAGGAACGACGCGAAGCCGAAAGCGTCGGTAAAGAACGTCACGACGACTCCCGCGCCCAGGGCGGGATCCTGCCCCATCGCCTTGAGGGCCAGGGGTACCGACGCACCGAGCAGTCCCGCAACGGCCATGGTGCCCACCATGGCCACGAAGATCACCAACCCGAGTACAGGGTTGCCCTGCCACAAAGTGACGACGGCTGCGCTCGCGAGCCCGGTGACGCCGCCGAGTATGAGTCCAACCAGGAACTCCTTGCCCACTGCCCGAATCCCGCTCGAAAAATCGATCTCACCCAGGGCGATCGCCCGGGTAATTAGGGTCAGGGTCTGAACGCCGCCATTCCCTCCCATGCCCGCAACCACCGGGAGCAGCACTGCGAGCGCCACGACGTTCTCGATCGCGTGCTGAAACAAGCCGACGACCCATGCCGCCGCAAACACCGTGGCGAGGTTCACGAGCATCCAAGGCAGGCGTTTGCGCACCGAAAGCAGTGGTTTGGTGAATACGCGATCTTCCTCGGAGAGGCCGGCGAGGTTGTACATGTCCTCGGTGGCTTCTTCGGTGATGACGTCGATCACGTCGTCGACGGTGATGATTCCCAACAGGGTGCCGTCGACGTCCGTCACTGGAATGGCGAGCAAGTCGTAGCGCGCCACCAGTCGCGCGACCTCTTCCCGGTCGGCTTCGGGAGGTGTGCTGATCGCATCGCGAATCATCATCTCGCTACACGGCCGGTCGGGTGGGGAGGCCACCAACCGGCGAATCGGGACCACGCCGCGCAGGCGCCGCTCTTCGTCGATCACGTACAGATAGAGGATCGATTCACTGAGCTCACTGCTCGCGCGAATGGAGTCGATGGCCTCTTGCGCGGTCATCTTTTCGTCGAGCGCGAGGTAGCTGGTGGTCATCGCGCGACCGGCGCTGCTCGGTGGGTAGATCTCTGCTTTGCGCAGCTCTTCGAGGGTCGATTCCGGCAGCTGACTGCGCACCGAAGCTCTTCGATCCTCTGGAATTCCCTCGATCAACTCCAGCATGTCGTCGAGTTCGACGTGCCCGAGCACGTCGACCAGCCGCTGGTCTGAGACGGCTTCGAATACTTTCGGCAGCATCTCCGGGGGCAGCTGCTTGAGCATCGCCGCCGCACGGTCATGCTTGAACAACAAGTCGATGACCGTGCGGGTTTCGTCGGGAGTGAGGTCCGCGAGCAGCGGGCTCAGATCTGCGGGATGGACCCGCTCGAGCATGCGCTCGACCCGAGCGTGCATGCCACTTGCGAGCAAACGACGCAGGATCCGAGTCGTAATGACCGGGCCCATCGCACTGCTGGTCGTGGTCGCCATGGCGGGGTGTTCCCATCTCGCGCCCGGGGCCACTGGCGGGGGACTCGGCTGCGAGCCCTGGCCAGAGACCGTAGGCGGATGAATAAGGCTATTGGGGCGCGGGGTTTGCGCACTACAGTTTTTGAGGTTTTTCCGTTTAGAGCGCCGATTCGTTCAGATCCCAGTCGTTACCGCAAATCCGTGAAAACAGCGACCCCATGCCGATCTGGACCCCTTCGAGCCCCTCTACGTCACCCTGCCTCGAGGCCCGGGTTCGAAATCGGTCGAAAACTCCAGTCTCACTCAGATTTTTACGGCTTGAGTGTAAAGGAATCTACTGAGTTGCCGATGAGATGCACGTTACGGCGACGAGAAGGCAGGGGATCGAGAGTGCTGTCGCCAACTCGTGATCAATTACTTGGGGGAAGCATGGGCAGGTCGAAATTGCGCGGAATCGAGATGGCGGGGGTGAAGTTGGCAATCGAGGTTCCGTCGAATCTCACCTGGCAATGGCCCGACGAGCGAACCCGGAAGCTGGCGTGCCCACCGCTCGACCCGGACATCCAAATTGGGGTTCGCGTGGCCAGACCCCGGAGGCCAATGGGAGAAACCTTCCGCTATCAGACCCGTGGCCTTCGCTTCGAAATTGGTTGGGAGGGCGAGGACTGGGTGGTCGCGATCTACGGGGACGATGGATGTCAGCGAACCGCGCGCTTTGATGCCGATTTTCGCCACGGCGAAGTCGTCATCTCGCCCGAATTTGCGGCGAACACCCCCTACCCGCTGGCGCATCCGCTGGATGAGTTGATCATGCTCCACCGACTGATGCGCGAAGGCTGCCTGATCGTAGACGGGGCGGTGTCAATTCAAGACAGGCAGGCACTTCTCTTTATCGAGGGTGAAAATGTTTCGAGTGCCACCCAGTCGGAGCTGCTGGGCGCGACATCGAGTTCTCGCGTCTGCGGACAAGTGGTCTTGCGACCGGTCCTCCAGCGCGCCGCCGCGGACGAAACGCGAGTCTGGGTCCACCCGGCGTCTTGGAGAACGGATTGCCCAAACCCCGAGATGGGCCGAGTTCCGCTGGCGTCGATTCACATTCTAGGTCTCGATGGCGCTTCCCCGGTCGAACCGGTAGAGCAGCAGACGGCTGCGAACGAGATGCTGCAGCATGTTTTTGCCCCGGTTCACGATCCCGACGCGGCCGACCGACTGTTCGAGATCGTCCAGCGGGTGGTGAGCCGGGTTCAGGTATTTCGTATGCGAAAGCCGACCATGGATCGAGAAATTTGCTTCGCTTGGGATCGGCCTCGAGCGGTTGTCGGATTCGCCCCACCCGCGCTCTGACTGCCGCGTTCTTCGCCTCAGATGCCCTCCAGGGGGATCTGCTTTGCTTCAAGGCGATTTCTCGCCGCCTCCCAAAACGGGGAGAGATACCCACATAATTTGAAGCTGGGTCGGCTATGGCGCACCAGGTCCCGTCCCCGTCCATTCCAACTGGCCCCGAACTTGAAATCGCATCCAGCATCGAATATCGCCCTGTACAAAATGGCGGTGCTCACGCACGCATTGGTGAAATATTGATCCGGTTTCTCGGGTATTCACCCGTTGCGCCAGAATGTTTGACGTTGGATATTGCTGTCGCCCCGTGGGGTTTTTCGGATAGGCGTTGAGAATCTTGTTACAGACTCGTGCGAATGTTGCCTGTAGAGCAGCCTCCGAGCGGGTACACTTAGAGACAATTGAGCAGAGTCCCGGAGTTTGCGCACACAGTCGCGGTTGCGGTGAGACACACTGTCGAGTCACGCTGGATCGAGGCTGCACTCTTACTAGTTGGGAGCTGAATATGATGAAGCAGATCATTGAAGACATCGTGCGAGCACTAGTCGATCAACCGGACGAAGTGCAGATCAAAGAAGTCATTGGCGAACATGCGCACGTTCTCGAGTTGCGGGTAGCCAAAGAAGATCTCGGTAAGGTAATCGGGAAAGGCGGAGCGCACGCCTCGGCGATTCGCACCTTGATGGCCGCAGCCAGCGGCAAAGAAAAGAAGCGCTACATCCTCGAGATCATCGAGTACTAAACTCCTTTTCGATCGAGCGACGGCTAGATCCGCCAGTCGGATCGAACGCCGACGCTTCGCCGTTGGATCGCAAGCCCGTCGCGTATTCAACGGCAGCAAGATTTGCCAGCTGGCGCCTGATTGCGTCGATCGCGAGGCATTTGACTGATCTGGCTTCGATTCGATTGGTCAAGCGGGTCGGCGACGAACTCCGATCGACGGATTCGAGTACGAAATCGAGCCCGCGAGTTTCAAATCTGTAACTCGAGATCCCGAGCCTGGTTCCCGACGATTCTCACAGTTCGCGTTTTCACGCCTTTACGCGTTCAATTGCGTGTTTGCAAGTACGGCACGTCTATTGCTCTCGAATTGGATCGTGATTTACAACTCCGCCGCTGGCGCAGCCCAGTGGTGGAAGTTCTCAACCGTTCGGGAGCCATGAGTGATGTCAGAGTCAAGAGTCGAATCCCCCGCCCGTGTTTACGATCCGGCGCTACGCGCGGAAGACGTCTTCGTGCAGGGGCTCGTTTTGTTTCATCGCGCCGCGTACCAAGAAGCGCAGGTGTGTTTCCAGGCCGTTCACGAAGCCGACCCCGATCATTCACGGGCCCGATCCTACCTCGGCGTCTGCGTTGGGATGTGTGATCGCCGCTTCGAAGAAGCGCTGGCCCTTTGCACCTCGGCTTCGAAGCAGGAGTTCTTCAATCCGGAGGTCTACCTGAACCTGGCGCGGGTATACCTTCATTTCGGCTTCAAGACCGAGGGACGTCGGTTTCTGCTGCGCGGGCAGATGATCGATCCGGCAAACGCCGAGATTGCCACTGCACTCGAACAACTGGGCGCACGCCTGGACCCGGTGCTGCGCTTCCTGCCTCGGCGCCATTTCATCAATCGCTGGTTGGGCAGTGCCAGGTATCTGCTCAGCTCCGACGAAATTACGCAGGTAGCCGCATAACTCTATGGGATTCCTTCAGTCTTTCTTGCTCGATTCGGCTGGAACGCAACTTCGAGGGTCTGACCTGCAGTCCTCACTCGCTCGAAATGTTGCTTGACTTTGTCGGGGCGAGTCAGTATTCCTCTGCGCTCGCCAAACGAATTATCCGGCGACGAGGTGCTCCGTGGGTAGTGTGATCAAGAAACGCCGCAAGAAAATGCGGAAGCACAAGCAACGCAAGTTGCTGAAGCGCCAGCGACACAAGCGCAAGCGTTAAATCGCCCTGTCCCGGGCTAACGCGCTCAGCGCATTCTGTCACACGCCCATGAGTCCATAGCACCGCCATCGGTGTAGTCGCGATTACGATCGCGCGATTCGTTCCCAATTCACCACAGTTGTTCAACCCTGGAACTTTTTAGGCGCGAATGGAGAAGTGCAGTCTGCACAGCTCCTCACCCGTGCGCGCCCGGCCCACGTCGGCGTGTGTGACCTGGCGACAAAACGCAGCCCGCCTTTAACGCGTTAACACGTTGTTTTTGTTTGTCTATTTCGATGTTCTCCGTGAATTAAAACGGCGAGTCTTTGTTCGATCTCGCAGCATGAGCATTGCTCGCACTCGAACATGCATGCATTTACGCTAACTAGACTTCGACCTCGACATCAAGCAAACGCGCTGTCTGATTTCTTTAATGTCAGAGTAAGAATGATTTTCGCCGCGAATATGAACACGAAGCTTGCTCATGGGCCAATCACGCGGGCAATCTTTTGCACCGATACCAAGGATGTGGACATGCTCATCGTGCATTTTCCGAAACTAAAATCGAAGTTGATGCCCGGATCGTCTCGCTGCTCGCAGTTCTAACATTCACTTCCTTGTTTTTTTTGAGGTTTTCTCTTGACTGCCCCGAAAGACAGGTGTTAGCGTCATCGGCAACAATGGCTCTAAGCGGTTTGGTTTTCGACAAGAAGAAAGATCTTTTGCCTTCAAGTTGCTGGAACCGGTGCCCGATAGGAAGCGTGAGCAACACGATCATGCAACTTATTGTGGTCAAAGGGGGAAAGGGAATTAGGCCAAGGAGGTTGGCAAATGTCGCCGTCTCGGTTTCGTTCCTAAACGCTCTTGATCGGTTGCTGAATTAAATCGTGTACTTGAGTCAATGACAAAAGGGGGGTGACACCCATGGCAGCACGAAGAAAGAAGGCCGCAAAGAAGAAGGCCGGTAAGAAGAAGGCTGGCAAGAAGAAGGCCGCCAAGAAGAAGGCTGGCAAGAAAAAGGCCGCCAAGAAGAAGGCTCGCCGCAAGAAACGCTAGCCAATCGAACGGAACGAAGGCCCTCGTTAGAGGTGCCTTAGGACCCCGGCCGGCAATTGTCGGCCGGGGTTTCCTTCTTGCGGCGCCTGCAGTACGCTGCCGCCTCCGAAATTTCATCTCCAAGCACGAACAGACACCCCCGGGGTAAGTGACTCCAGGACCGAGTTCCGGATCCTCTCGCTTGCGTCCCGGGTTTGTGGTTCGGCGTTGAAGAGTCAAAAGCAGAGCGCTAAGCCCAGTACTACGCCCAGTACTACGCAAGGGAGATCTCGATGGCACGAATTACGATCGAAGACTGCATGAAGCGAGTTCCGAACCGGTTCCAGCTGGTTCAGATGGCTGCGATTCGGGCCAAGCAGCTGAAGCGGGGTGCAACCGCGTTTATCGACAAAGACACGAACAAGGAAGTCGTCACCGCGCTGCGCGAGATCGCGGCGGGGATCGTCAAGCCGGATCTGACCGAGGTTCCCGACATCGATCCGCTCTTCGTCCCCCGCGGCCAGTCCAGCGAGCCCGCGGCCGAGAACCCGGTCGCCGACGCACCCGGAAAGTCGGTTCCACTAAAAGCTTCCGAACCGGTTCAAGAGCCTTCGCCCGAGACCTAGCAGCCCGTTGAAA